>Ga0247825_10001330_pt1 | contig 16171 bp, 10 predicted proteins | sample 13C_Vanillin_Day_FD_194413 | JGI IMG/M metagenome (GOLD analysis project Ga0247825, IMG submission 194413) | Soil microbial communities from agricultural site in Penn Yan, New York, United States - 13C_Vanillin_Day48 | ecosystem: Environmental > Terrestrial > Soil > Agricultural land | place... | reverse complement strand
GCAGCTCGAGGTACAGGCGGGCACTCGTGGCCTCCTCCTCGATCGTCCCGGCGAGGGTTGTGAAGGTCTCTTCACCGAAGGCCTGCGGGTAACGACGACACTGGACTTGAACCTGCAGAACGAAACCCAGTTCATCATGAACAAGTACATCGACCAGTTCGAGGCGCAGTCGAACAGCCACAACGGCGCCATGATGATCGTCGACCCGAAGACGGGCGAGATCCTCGTGATGGTCGGGTCGCGCGACTACTACAACGAAGAGATCGAGGGCAAGAACAACAACGCGACGTCGTGTAACTCTCCTGGTTCGGCCTTCAAGCCGTTCGCGTACATCACGGCTTTCGAGAAGTTGGGATGGGGGCCAGGAACGATCATCCTGGACACACCGATTTCTATCCCGGGAGGGCCGGGAGAGGACGCCTTTGTGCCGGCGAACCCAGGCCGAAACTTCTCGGGACCTATCACGATTCGCAACGCCCTGGGTAACTCGCTGAACATCCCGCCGGTGAAAACGGCGCAGGCGGTCGGTGCTCAGAGCATAGTCACAGAGGCCCGCAAGCTCGGCTTCGTCGATTCTTTCCGGATCGATGGCTGCTCTAGCGGCGGCTACGGTCCCGCAATTGCAACTGGCGGTGTGGACGTAACGCTGGAAGAGATGATGTACGGCTATAGCGTGTTGGCGTCCGGCGGCATGATGCGCGGTCAGGAAATGATCTTTCCGCACGACAGCGATGAGCGTCAGATGGACCCTGTCTCGATTCTGAAGATTGTGGACAACCTGGGTGAGGTGCGGTGGGACGTTGAGCAGAAGCGCAAAGAGAAGCAGGTCATCGAGCCCGGTTACCCCTACCTGATCTGGGACATCCTCTCCGACCCGTCGGCGACGTGCGTGACATTCGCCGGATGTATTTCGCTCGGAGGCGGCATCAAGTCCGGTCTCAAGACCGGTACCTCGGAACCGTTCACGAAAGACGCGAAGTGTGCCGGCAAAATTGGTGAGACGTGGACCTTCGGCTACTCACCTGACCTCGTCGTCGGTATCTGGGCTGGTAACTCTGACAACAGCTGCGTGACGGACATCGTCAGCACATCGATTGCCTATCGCGCCGTGCGCGACACCTTCGCCATGGCCCACCAGGGCTTGCCGGCGACCGCATACCAGCGTCCGGCAGACATCGAGGAGGCTGAGGTGTGCGTGCCGTCAGGGCTCAAACCGACGGAGCTGTGCGGCAAGAAGACCAAGGACCTTTTCGTCAAGAAGGACGTGCCGAAGGACGACGACACCTGGTGGCAGCGCGTCCGGGTGGACATCCGCAACGGCAAGCTAGCCGGTCCACAGACCCCAGGCCCGTTCCAGGGCGAGAAGATCATGCTGGTCGTGCCGCCGGAGTGGGTGAAGACGGAAGAGGAGAAGAAAAAGGCACAGGAGTGGGCTACTACTTTGGGAGTCGAACTGGCGCCGACCGAGGTCAGCGACGGGACGACTGATCCTCTCGTCTTCGGGACGATTCCGGGCGGCGTTTCCGGCGGTGGCGGCAACCCTGGCACGCCGGACTCGAACGCTGCGATTTACTCGCCTGGCGCAGGCAACGCGATCTCGGGGACTATCCAGGTCATCGGCCGAGCGGTGTCCAGTAACTTCGACGGCTACCGCCTGGAGTTCGGCAAGGGCGCCAACCCGTCGTCGTGGACCGGCATAACAAGCGGTGATAACGAGCAGAACGGCGGCACTCTGGGCGTATGGAACGTTTCCGCGCTCGAATCGGGCCAGTACACATTGCGGCTTGTAGTCGAGGACGACGAGCGTCCAGACTCCGTCGCAACTGTGGTTGTGACCGTGTCCGGAACCAGCCCTGCACCGACGTCGACGCCTCCGCCATAGAGGCTGAATCGCGACCGCGTGCCCATCGTGGTGGGAACGCCTAAACGCACCTGGGACCATTGTTTCTGAGAGAGATGGCTACTGAAGTCGGGCGAGCGCCTCGTCCAGTTCGGTCGTCGTCGTGACCTGGCCGACGATCTGCACAAACCTGTCCAGCGTCCCGGCGCGGCGTCGCAGCTCGTCCACCTTCGGGCCGATGGGGTTCACGGCAGCGGGGCTGCCGGCCTCTCCCGCATAGAGGTTGAGGTAGGCGAAGTAGGCCTGATTAATCTTGCGAATGTAGTGCCCCTGCGCCGCCAGCTCCTGCCGGCGTTTCTCCATCAAGGCCTCGCCCTGCTCGATCTGCCCCGCCGCGAGGAGGGCATCCACCTCGCCGCGCAGGGAGCGCAGTTCGGCGCGAAGGTCAACGCCGGAAGCGGCCGGGGGCATAGGGGTGCCTGGTGTGGGCGCAGCGACGGGCCAGCGCTCGACGACCATGCGGGCGATTTCGCGGCCAACGAGATCCGCCACTGTCTCGTTAATTGTCCGCACATCGTTGTCGCGGTAATAGTTGAACCCGAGGGGGCGAAAGAAGAGATGGTTGTGCATCCACTCGTGCGCGATCACGTCCACCGCGCGCTCGTAGCTGTCCGGGTATTCGATCAGAGTCGGGTAAGCGCCCAGACCGCCAATGGGAAATGCGAGGGCAGCGAGGTTCTCTTCGGCCGCAACCTCAGCTTCGATCGCCTCGACTTCGCCCAGGTCGAGGTCATCGCGAAGGAGTGTGCTGCTGCGCAGTTCGATGCGGTCGCGGCGCGAAGTCGCCAACATGCGAGGCGCATTCGTGAACTCCGCGTCAACAGGCGGCCATGCCGTATCGAAGACGAAAAACGAAGAATCGAGACCTTGCTCCTCGATGATCACGGTGACGCGGGCTTCGATCGTTGCCTCAGCCTGATTCTCTATGCGGTCGCGCTCGTCGAGGAGGGCGGCGAGCTCTGCTGCCAACGCCTCGCTTTCTGCCCCGCCGCGTTGAGAGGCGTCGCTGACACGCGCCTCGAGAGCATCGATCTGGTTCGTCAGTTCGAAGAATCGGGCGAGCGTGGCGTCTTGCGATTCCACCGAGGGTGGCCCGCCCCGGAGCGCCTGTCCTGCGAGGAAGAGCCAGCGGTCGGGGAAGTTGCGTACTTCCCACGCCGCGATGTTGTATTCGTTCGGTCCCGGCTTCAGATCGGCCAGTTCCGTGATGGCCACGGCGCCGAGAAGCGAGGCAACCGCGACAACGCCTGCGGCCACGCCGGCTGCCAGACTGCGGATGGGAGAGGCCTCTCGATGCCGGACGCGTGCAATCGCCACGATCTCACGGTACGTATCACCCTACGTGGCTGCAAGGCGGCACCGTCACCCGATGCTATAATCGAGGCACAATGGCGGAGAGGCTGGCGGCATCGAGGCTCGCCGTGAACCGAGATGCAGACGCCGAATACGCCCCGGCTGACGACCACGCTGGCGTCGGCATTCGCATCCTCGCCTTCGCGGTCGACAGTGCACTTCTATTCGGCGTGACCATGCTGTTCGCCGCTGCCGCCGGGGCCGTTATCTTGTTGGGCTCAGATTCCGGGCGATCCAACGTGACCGACGGTCAGGAGTGGGGCCTCGTAGCATTCCTCCTCGCCACTCTGCCGGCATGGTTCGCGTTCAATGTCCTGTTCGGCGCTCGCAAAGGCGCCACCGTAGGGCAATACATGATGGGTCTTCGCTTCCTCAACGACGAGAACGAGACTCCCAAGCCCCGGCGAGTCGCCCTGTACTTGATGGCGCTGCACCCGCTCCTCTTTCATCCTGTGCTCGCCATCCCGTGGGTCCTCTTTGGCGCCCTCAGCGTGACCTTAGCGGAGAACGAGCTTGTCTTCACGCTGGCGATTGCCGTCGCGATCGCGAGCATCCTCGCGCCCTTCGTAAACTTCGGATTCATCCTCGCCGACCCGGAGCGACGCGGCATCCACGACCGCCTGGCCGGGCTGCGCGTGGTGCGCCTCTAGCCGCCCGTGAAGAGTTCTGCAGCAGGCCTCATCACCGCAATCCTCACCGTCGTTGTCCTTCTCTGCCTTGCGGGATACCAGGTCACGAGCGAAACCGCCGGGGTCCGCCTGCTCGGACGTGTCGGCGCGGCGCTGATTGAGTTGGACCGCTGGCTGCCGGCCCATCGCGACGATATCGAGCTGCTCTCGCGCGACCGGCCCGACGCGCCCCTTACGCTGCCCGACCTGCCGGTCGAAGTCCTGATTCCGTCGTCCGCCGTCCTCGAAGCTTCGGATGAGGACCTGCACGCCACCATCCAGCGCGCCATGGGCGAGAAGCTGTACCGGGACGGCTCCGGCGCCGTGCAGGATGAGGACGGCGAGAGCCATCTTGGATTTGCCGAACCGGTGCGCTGGACAATCAACCTCCTGGGTGAAGGCATGCACAGTACCTGGCGGTCCGTCCTGATCCTTTCGGTTGTATTGCTTCTGGCCCTATGCGCCGGAATGCTCTGGACACGCCAGTCACCGCTGTGGGCACTGACCATCGGCGGAGTGATAGCCGCGGCGGCGTCACTTGGAGTCTGGGTCCTTGCCCAGGCGATGAACTCGATACTCGATGGCGCTGTCGACAAGGAGATCGCGCTGGTGTTGAGAGATGGAGCCTGGATCGGCCTGCGCAACGGCCTTTCGCTCGCCGCAATCGGCGCTGCCGCGTTGTACCTGGTCTCGCAACTCTTCCAACGCCGCGATCGCGACGAGGACTGGGACGAGCACGACGACCGCGAGTATAGCTACGAAGGACCTCGAGGCCGCCAGCACCCACCGTATTAGCCCTTAGGCCCTAAGCTGCGGCATGCTCGCTTCTCTCAAAGCCTGGCTGATCGCTGCCCACGCCTTTCCCCTCGCGGCGGTGATGGCCTTGACGGTGCTGATTGCCCTCGTCTCCACGGATGGAGAACCGGACGCGTCGCGCCTCGTCGCCCTGCTAGTCGCGATGCTTGGGTCACAGCTAGCGATTGGCTGGAGTAACGACTACCTGGACCGTGACGTGGACGCGCTGCATCAGCCGTGGAAGCCTGTGGTTCGCGGTGAGATCGACGTCGCGAAGATGCCCTTCGCAATCGCTTGCGCTCTGATCGTCTCACTAGCAGCGGGAGTGACCCTCGGGTGGCTGCCACTTCTGCTACTGGTCATCGGGACCAGCGCGGGTCTGGCTTACAACCTGTGCCTGAAGGCTTCGAGGCTAAGCGCCCTACCGTATCTGGTCGCGCTGGGCGTGTTGCCGCCCTTCGTCTGGACGGCGCTGGATGTCTACGAGGACGACTTCCTTGGCCTATATCTCGTTGCGACGCCGCTGGCCTTGGCCGCGCATCTGGCGAACGTACTGCCTGATGTGGAGAGCGACCGAGCCCAAGGGCGGACGACGCTTGCGGTTGCGTTAGGTACCACTCGTTCGCTCGTGGTGATTGCCCTTTCCCTCCTCGCACCCCTGCCTCTGATCATCTTGGCCCAGCGAGCCCTGGATGACACCGGCAAAGTGACGGACATCTACGAAGGGTCTGTGCTGGTCCCAGTTGTGGCTCTCTATGTCGCGCTCGTCGCCATCGCCGGAGCGCTCTATGCGGCTGACTTTCGAATCCAATCGCGGGACCAGCTGGTGTGGGCATTTCGACTTGTGGTGGCAGCAGGGGTGTTATTCGCTGTGGGTTGGTTGGCGGCCGTGGCGTAGAATCGGGGCACTCAATTCCCCAATAGAACTCAGGAGCTCATCGTGGAAATCGGCATCGGACTGGACCCTACCCTCAGCCTCAACTACGAGGACCAGGCAACGATATCGGCGGAGTCGGCCGCGCTCGGCTACCAGCAGATCTGGACGCCAGAGGGCAACGGCGACGACTCCTTCCAGCTGTGCGCGATGCGCTGGGCTGCGACGCGTGACGTTGTCCCGGGCGGTGTCGGCACCGGCATCGGCGTGTCACAGGCGGGCATCCGGACACCGATCGGCTTCGCGATGAGCGCGGGCACGCTGAGCAAGATGACCGATGGCAAGTTCATCCTCGGCATCGGTAGCGGTGGCGCCGATATTCCGGCATACCGGCGCACCTGGGGCGTGAGAGGCAGCTCTGCTCTCGGTCTCATGCGCGAGTATGTGACGACGATCCGGACCCTCGTGAGCGGTGGCACGGTCGAGCACGATGGCAACAACGTGCGCTACAACGGCGCCAAGCTGGGCATCACCCCAACTCCGAACACACCCGTCTACCTCGGCGCTCTTGGCCCTGAGATGGTCAAACTCGGCGGCGAGGTCGCGGATGGCCTTTGCCTCAACTGGTGCTCGCCCGAAATGGTGGCCGACAGCGCGAGGCTAAGGGACGAAGGCGCGGCCCGGGTTGACCGCGACCCTTCAGAGGTGAAGCTCGCTGAGTACATCCGGGTCTGCGTCGACGACGATGTGGACGTCGCGCGAAGGGCATACGCGCGCTCGATGATGGGCTACGCGTTGGGCCAGCTCGGCGCGCCGCCGCGCAGCTACCGTGCCCACTTCGAGCGCATGGGCTTCGCGGACGACCTGCGGCGGGTCGATGAGATGCGATCGCGTCAGGCGCCGCAGGACGAGATCGTCGATGCGTTTCCCGCAGCGCTCTGTCTTGCCGTCGGTTATTTCGGCAAGCCGGAGGGCGCGGCAGCGCACTTCAAGAAGCTGGCCGAGAACCTGGACATCGCCATCGTGCGCGTTGTCGCGTCGCGTCCCGGCATCGATGCGACGCGGGCCGTGATGAAGGCCTGCGCGCCGGCCAGCGCCTAACATGGATGCATGAACGTCCGACGGTTCGCAGCTATCGACATGCACGGCCTAGGCGACAGCAGTTCCAGACGCAGTTTCATCCTATTGAAGTTCATACTGGGCGCGCTCTTGAGCCTGGTCCTCGGTGTGTTCGTCTTCATAACGGCCGATAGCCTGTTCTGGACCGTGTTCGGGCTCTGGCTGATCGGTATCGGGTTCAACTACGTGCCGCTCGCCATTTATGCCATTGGCTTTACGCGGCCCGGCGCGTTGCAGCGTGAGCTTGCAGGTGTGGACATCCCGACCGAGCTGCAGCGGTACGCCGGCTTGCAGACCTGGGTCTTCCTCCCCTTCATACTCGTCTATCTCGCGATTCGACAGCGCTGAACCGCTTGCCGCTAAGCGCCCGCTCCGCCATCGTCAATGACGATGACCGTTGAGGTGCCCGCCGACGCCGAGCCGCTGAGTTTCGCCGAGGCTTACCGTCGCAAGCTGGCGGATGGCTGGGAGTCGGACGCCGCACAGCAGGGTGCGGTGGCGCAGCTGAGCCAGCTGCTCACCGCACTCCGGCGCGAAGGCAAACCGGCGACGGGCCTCTACCTGCACGGACCGGTCGGGAGGGGCAAGTCCCAGCTGCTCAGCCTGTTTATGCAGCACGTGCCCGGGGCGGCGCGGCGCGCACACATGCACGCCTTCATGGGCGAGGTCCATGCCCGCCTGCACGGACTGAAAGGTAGCGACCCCATCAAGCTCCTGAGCAAGGAGATGGCCGGCGAGTTCCGGCTGCTTGGGTTCGATGAGTTCTACATCACCAACATCGCCGACGCGATGCTCCTCGGGCGGCTGTTCGAGCACCTGTTCAAGGAGGGTGTCGTCGTCGTCGCCACCAGCAACTGGCCGATGGAGGACCTCTACCTCAACGGCCGCAATCGCAAGGCCTTCCTGCCGTTCTTGCGCTTGCTCAAGCAGCACCTCAACCCTATCGATCTCGCCGACGGGCGCGACTATCGCCGCCGGGAAGAGGAAGGCTGGCCGCTGTACGTGTTGAACACGGACCCTGACGAGGCGGCGGTACGACTGGCTGAGCTGTTCGAGCGCTTCGGGGGCGCCAGGAGCGATGAACCCCAGCCTGAGCTTCCTGCGGGACTGACTGCGAAGGGGTGGCGCGGGAGCGTCGGTTGGTTCGAGTTCGCCGAGCTGTGCCGGTGGGGCATCGGGCGACAGGAGTACCTTGGGCTCGTCGAGCACGCCGACACGCTGGTGGTCGAGGGCGTGCCGGCGTTCGCTGAGGGCGAGGCCGACGCCGTCCTGCGCTTTGTGACGCTGATCGACATCTGCTACGAGCACCACTGTCGCGTCGTCATCTCGGCGCCTGACTATCCGGAGGCGCTGTACGCAGACGGGCCCGTCGTGACGGCGTATCGAAGGGCCGCGTCGCGGTTGGCGGAGATGCAGAACTGGTAGCAGCCAGAAGCGCCTGGCCGTGTGACGCTCCCAAACTTGATTGAACTTGCACACAGGAAAAAAATTTGGCCTCCGTCAGATTCGAGTGCGGACGCGAAGTGGCCAGCGAACTTGATTGAAATGCCCCGAGTATGTCGAAGACGGACGGGCGGCGAAACGTAAGTGCTGATGCCCATGTATCCAAGCATGCGTCGAGAGGGCTAAAACCGCGAAGTTGGGATGGCGCGGTATCGCTAGGGTGCTGTTGCTGCTAGGCGGATTCGGGCGATCTCGCGGAGTTCCGAAGGCGCTGGCATTTCGCGCTCGAGGTTGGGGGAGACGAAGAGGTAGGTGACGCGCGAGACGCTGCGGCCGGTCGCGGCTTCGAGGCCGAGCACATAGACGCCGGCCTGTAGTTCGTAGTCCTTCATGCGCGCTTCGACGGTCGCTTCCGTGACGGCGTCTGTCTTCCAGTCGACGATCTCCAGGGTGCCGTCATCAGCCTCGATGACGAGGTCGGCGTAGCCTTCGAGGATGAGAGTGCGGTCGTCATTCGGGAGGGCGAAGGGGACCTCGCGCAGGACTCGTTTGGCGTTGCGGGCGCGCCTGACAACGTTTGACGAGAGCGCCGAGCGGATGAGCGTTGCCGCTTCTTCGGCGCGGTCGGGCACGGCCTCAGCGACGGCCTGCGCGCGCGCAACGGCCTCGATAGCCGCGTCGTCGGCATCCCACGGCAGTGTCTGCAAGGCGGCGTGGACGGCGCGACCGAGGTGGGTGCCGGCGCGACCTCTGGACCACGGTTCGGTCTCGTCTTCGCGCTCGTCCTTCTCATCATCGGCCGTGTCTGCGGGCTCGGATTTGGCGTCGCGGGCGAGAGCCGTAGCGCTGGTGTAGCGCTGCTTGCGTGCCGCGGTTACAAGCGCTGCCCGGGCTCCTACGAAGGCGGATTCATCGGGCGCCTCGGGCTCGATGTCCAGGGTCTCGAAGGGCCGGTGCTGGACGTAGGGTGTGAAGTCAATGGGCGGTAGCTGCTCTGCGATCTCGCGGGCGCCCCTATCCATCAGGAGCTTCGCGGGGCAATCGCGCGTGCCTTCTTTGTGAAACAAGGAGAAGACGAGGTGGTCACGGGCGCGGGTTGCGGCCACGTAGAGCAGGCGGTTGCGCTCGGCGGCGGCGTGGAGCTTCTCGTGGGTGAGGACGGAATCGACCGGCCCGAGCTGAAAGACCGCGTTTCGGCTCTTTGCCCCAATCGTGACGGCGATGCTCCCATCGCCGCGGTCGTGGCCGAAGATGAAGCGTGGGTCACGGAGGCCGGTGCCGAGGCCGGCGAGGAAGACTATGGGAAACTCCAGACCTTTGGCGGCATGGATCGTGAGCACGCGCACAGCGTCCTCATCGTCGTCCAGACCGGCGCCTTCGTGGTCGAGGATGGCATCGTCGGCGCGTCGCTCCAGCCATTCGACGAAGGATCGCAGGCTCTCCGGCCCGCCGTCCTCGAAAGTGCGTGCCTGCTCTGCGACGAATCGGGCGCGGCGGAAGGCGTTGCGGTTGCCCGAATCGATCAGCCCTATTTCGACCAGCCGGCGTTCTGCGACGAAGGTCTCGACCAGCGTGGCGAGGCTGGATTCGGTGCGGCGCTGGTGCCATGCATGCAGGTCTCGCAGGCCGTCGGCGACGCGTCCTTCGTGGTCAGCGAGACCGGGGGAGAGGTAGTTGAAGCGTCCGCCGGCCTGGTGGAAGCGCGTGAGTTCGACGTCGGAGCAGGCGTAGGCGGGGCTGCGCAGGGCGGCGACCACGGCGACGTCATCGCTGGGGTCATCGATGGCGGTGAGGCAGTTGATCACGTCACGCACTTCCTGGGTCGCGTAGACGAGGCTGCCGCCTTCGACGCGGTAAGGGATGCCCGCGTCCGAGAGCGAGCGTTCCAGGGGGGCCAGGATGGTGCGGGCCGGCAGAAGCACCGCAATGTCACCGTAGCGCGCCGGTCGCACGGCACTGTCGCGCGGCTTGACCTCCCAGCCCCGGTTGACGGCGCCGCGAATGTGAGCGGCGATGTGCCGTGCCTCCATCTGGCGGATCTGCGCGGCGTTCGGGCCTTCGATGGGGCCGCCAAAGTATGCGACCGCCGGGCCTTCCAGCGCCTCATCACGGTACGGGTGGATGGGCTTGTACGCCGGCTGGACTTCGGGCTCGAAGATGGCGGCGCCAAAGAGCTGCTCGAAGATCTCATTGACCCAGTCCAGGACGCCGGGCACGGACCGGCGGTTGAGTGAGAGGTCTACCTGTTTCGCGCCCGCGTCTGCCAGCAGCTCCGATGTGCGGGCGTACATCGACATATCGGCCTTGCGGAAGCGGTAGATCGACTGCTTGGGGTCGCCGACGAGGAACAGGCGTCCGGGTTCAGGGCGCCCGGTTTCGACCGCGTTGGCGAACGAGAGAGCGATATCGGCCTGCAGGGGGTCCGTGTCCTGGAACTCGTCGATGAGGATCGTGTCGAATCGGTCGCGCAGGTTGGCGCGGGCGCCGAGGTCGTTCGCCAGCACGTCGCGCACGCGCAGGATGAGGTCATCGAAGACAAGGCGCCCTTCGGCGGCGCGCGCCTGGGCCTCTTCGACGACGAAGGTGACGGCGATGGGCAGGAGATCGGCGAGGGCTTTTGCGCGCATGCCTTCAAGGAGGTCCTGCAGATCATTGAGCACGGCGTTGCCGATGTCGCGCGCGGCTTCGATGTTGTCCTTGCCGCCCCAGTTACCCTGACGGCCGTAGCTCAGGTTCGGCGGTTTGCTCAGCAGGGAGACGAGGCGGGCGTCTCGCTCGAGGGATGGAGTCGCGCGCAGGTCATCGATGATTTCTCGGACCTGGTTCAGACCGGTAAGCAGGCGGTCGTCGGACGGCACAGACCTGGTGTCGATGCCGACGATCTCTTCTCGAAGCGCGGACAGGTCGGGCCACTCGACGTCCGGCGCCGGCAGAGGCTCGGCCCGCAGGCGGTTGGCCAGCTCTGTGTTGTCCCACAAGGCCTTCGCGAGCTCCTGCAGGTAACGCGTCGTCAAGCCGAGGTCGAGCACACGGCCGACGGTCTCGATCGCTTCGCGGTCGTCGCCCCGGCTGTCGAGGAAGGCGCGCCATCGTTCCTCGAAACGGCGCTCGGCGGCGACGGAGTCCTCGACCTCGAATGCCGGGTCGATGCCGTCACGTACAGCGAAGGAGCGCAACAGTCCCTGGCAGAAGGCATGAATCGTCGAAATCTGAGCGCGGTCGAGCGCCTGCAGGGCAGCAGAGATGCGTTGCGCCTGCTCCGGCGTGTTCTTGCCGTCGCGCAGCCGCTCTTCGAGGCCCTGTCGCACGCGGTCGCGCAGTTCCGCCGCGGCTTTGTCTGTGAACGTGATGGCGACGATGCGCTCGACGCTGTGGCCGTCCAGCACGAGGTGCAGGTAGCGGTCGACGAGGGCCGCGGTCTTGCCGGTGCCCGCGCCGGCCTCGACGAACAGCGTTTCGTTCAGCAGGGAGCGAATCTGCTCGCGCGCGGCGTTGTCGGCCAGGCGATAGTCCATGGTCACGAGACCTCACCCCCTGACCCCCTCTCCCTGAGGGGAGAGGGGGAACCGGAGGAGATCGCAGCCTCGCCGCGGGCCGTGACGCCGACGTTGAGCCAGGGCTGCAGATTTGGGTCGCCGCGCTTGTCTTCGAACTCCTCATCGCGGCGGCGGCTACATAGGCGCTTGAAGTCGCACCACTGGCAGTTTTTCCAGCCGCCGTAGAAGTCGTCCGTCTCCCCGGAGACTGCCGGAAAGGCGCCGCGCTTGAGGCCATCCAGGATCGACGTCAACGTCTCTTCATAGCGCTGCATGTTGGATTCTGAGGTATCGAAGGGCATGCGCTGGAAGCCGCCGGCGCTGCTGATGAACCAGTACATAGGCACGGCCTCGGCGTTGGGGACCGCGGCGAGGTAGACGGGAAGCTGCAGCTTGGTGCCGTCCGCCAGCGGGTTCTCCGGCTTCACACCTTCGTAGCTACGCGTGCTCCCCGTCTTGTAGTCGATGACCCACGCCTTCTTGCCGTCCTCGGTCATGTCGATCCGGTCGACGTAGCCCCGCATGCGCAGGCCGGCGACCAGAGGCGCGTCTTCGGGCAGGGCTACCTCGAAGTACGTGGGACGGGCGCCGGTCTCGATGCGGAAGTCGGTGTCGTGCTCGAGGAAGGCGACGAGGTCGGCGCGCAGGCGCCGGCGTTCGTGCTCGCTGAACACGCGCAGCCCGGTGCGGCCGCGCGCCTCCGACTCGTCGAGACGGGCTTCGAGCATCTCGAGTAGCTCGACGCGGTCGTCTTCAGTCCAGGGCTCGTTGACGGCGGGGCGGCCGCGCGACTGCATGGCCTTGTAGAAGTCGTCCAGGGTGTTGTGGACGATGTTGCCTTTCTCGAGCGGGTCGATGGTCTCGCGGTCTTCGGGCTCCTCCGGAGGCCGCAAACGGAGGACGGAGCGCAGGAAGTAGCGGTAGCCGCAGGCGCCGTAGTGCTCTAGCGACGTGGGGGATACGGCGCCGGAAGGGATGAGACTGTCACCGGCCAGCTCCGAGAGGTTGCCGTCGAAGGCACTGAATTCGGCGCCTCGCCGCGCGTAAAGCAGGTCGAGGGAGCGGGCGACGGCGTGGCCAGCGAAGCTGCGACCGTCCCGGCGGCCGGTCATGCTGTCGCGTACGCGCAGTTCCGTAAGGTCGAGCACGCGCCCAGTGAGCATCGCTGCCAGGGGCGAGGGCGGGCGGTGGATGAGGTTGGGTCTCGAAGCGCGCCGCAGGGCGCTGGCGCTCTCGATCGAGGCGTCCAGGGCGCGCGCGTCTTCGAACATGAGGTGCGAGGGGTAGTGCTCCCGCCCGGCGCTGGAGGCCTGCAAGGGCGCGGTCCAGGTCAGGTGCTCGCTTGCAGCGGCCATCGCGCGCCGAGCCTGGGCCAGAGAGCGCTCGGAGCGCAGGTCGGCGTCCTCGAGGAAGGGATGCTTCGCGCGCAGGTCTTGCCAGAAGCGGTCTTCGACCAGGGCTTCTGCGCCTGGGCCAGCGGGAAAGACGCCCTCGTATGCTCCGCACAACACGACATAACGAAAGCTCAAGCCTGCGGCCATGCGGTAGTCGGCGACGAAGACGCCCTCGCCCAGCGAGCTGTCGCGCTGGTAGACGGCCTCCAAGTTCGCCCGTAGCGCCCCGACGACGCTCTCGAGGCTGAAGGTGCCGCCGACTGCGTCGATCGTGCCCAGCTGGTCGATCTGACCAAGGACGGCGGGCAGGGTAGGCGACCTGGGATCGAAGTAGGCCTCGACGACTGTTCTGAACGCCTCGATGAATTGAGCTGCCGGCTGTTGCTGTTGCAGGGCTTGAAGCTTCGAAGCGAGTGTGGTGATTACGTCGCCCAGCTCTCGGGCCTGGTCAGCGTTCTCTTGGATGCGTACGCGACGCTCGTCTTCGTCCTCACGGCGGTCGCGTTCAGCTTCGAGGTCGCGTACCAGAGTCTCGATGCCGCCGGTCCAGCGCGCGATACCTTGCGTGATGCCGGCTTCCCGGGCGATGCGGCGCCAGCGCGCCGGTTGCAGGGAAGCTTGCCCGCTGCGGGACGGAATGAAATCGCGCAAGGGAGCGAGACTGAGGAAGTCGATCGTCTTCGTGCGGGAGTAGTTGTGCAGGGGAAGCTCCGCCAGCATGAGCACACCTCGGCCGGCCGGCATCTCGCTGAGGGGCGTCCCGGGCATGGCGCTGACGGGAATGTCTGCGGCCTCGAATGCGCGTTGCAGCAGCGTGCGATAGGCGGGGTCGGCGCCGTGGAAAACACCGATTTCGTGTAGCCCGAAGCCCGCTTCGAGGGCGCTGAGGACTTCGCGTGCTACCTCTCGCACTTCGGAGGCGGGGTCCGGCGCCAGGACGAAGGAGCGCTGTGGGGTCGCGTCGTCCGCGCTAACGGCGTGGTAGTGCGTGGCGCCGACTGCGCGCCTTATCTCGGTCAGCAGGCTGTCGGCGCTGGCCGAGAGAGCGCCCGGCGGGACGACGTAGACATCGCCCAGGTCAGAGGCGACGACCTCGCGCCTTTCGCGGACGGCGGCTGCTGCTGCGTCGAGGAGATCCTCGGTGTCGTAGAAGTCGCTGGTGCGCGTGCGGAAGAGGCCGTAGAGGCGCACGACCTCGTAGAGCAGGCCGCTCCCGAGCTGGATCGGCACGTCTTCGGCGCGACGAAAGCCGCCGCGACGCAGGCGCATGAAGGTGAAACGTAGTACGCGAGCGAAGCCGGGCAAGTCTCGCACGCCTGCCAGTTCCTTCTGGGCCTCACGTGCCACCTGGGCCGCCACGAAGTCACCGATGGGGCGGGCAAGGGGCTTGCGGTTGGAGCGCGCGAGGTCACCGGCGCCCAGCAGCTCGGCGATGCGCGGCAGCGTCTCGAAGCGCACGTTGGCGAAGGGCCCGTCCTCGGCGAGACGTCGCCGGAGCTGCAGTCCGGCGACGTGCGACGGCACTACCACGGTGACGGGAGCGAGGGGGTCGCGCTTGCGGCGGTTGGTGATTTCCTTGAGGAAGGCGGGCGTGCTCAAAACAGCTCCCAGCGCACGTAGCGCCTTTAGTGGGGTCTGGGGTGTCCCCAGTCTTCAGAGCCGGCGTGCGGACATCTGTTCGCCAAGCATAGCGGGGATCGTCGCACGCGAAAAGGCGCAGTGAGCCGCAATTTGACATAGTGGAGGGCCACAGGCTTAATCGGTTTGTGAGCAGCGTTGACGACCGCCCGTTACGCGCCCAACGTGGCGATCTTCACGCCTTCAACGAACTCGTCGTCGAATACGAGTCGCTGGTGTACAACGTCTGCTATCGCATCCTCGGCCAGCAGCAGGCGGCGGAGGACGCCGCGCAGGACGCATTCGTCTCAGCATGGCGCAACATCGGCAGCTTCCGCGGTGAGACGTTTCGGCCCTGGTTGCTACGTATCGCCGCCAACCTTTGCCGGGACGAGCTGCGGCGGCGTGGTCGAAGGCCGTCGTCGTCGCTCGACGGCGCCCTCGAGGCAGGTGTGCCGGAGCCGCCGGACCGTGCTCTGCCGCCGGAGGAAGTCACACTCAACGCCGAACTCAGGACGCAGCTTCAGTCGGTCCTCGAACAGCTGCCGGAGGAGCAGCGGACGGCCGTCGTGCTCTGCGATGTCGAGGGCCTGGATTACACGGAAATCGCCGCAGTCATGAACACCTCGCTTGGTACTGTGAAGTCTCGCATCGCCCGCGGCAGGCTGAAGCTGCGGGAGCTGCTGAAGCGCGAACCGGAACTTTTAGCCGGCCGATTTCGTCAGGAGCCTTAGAGGAAAGTATGGGTTTCTTCAACCGCAGCGAGCATCCGCAGGAACAGATCTCCGCCTTCGTGGACGGAGAGCTGGACGCGCGACAGTCCGAGAGCGTCGCGCGTCACCTCGCGGGCTGCGCAGAGTGCACCGCGTTGCTCGAAGAGCTGCGCGAAGCCCGCGCTATGCTCTCCGCGCTGCCCCGGGAGGTGCCCAGGCGGTCCTTTGTGCTGGGTCCTGAGCACGCCCGTGAGCGCGTCGCTGCCTCAGCGCCGGCTCCGAGGCGGCGCTCCAGCTTCTCCTTCGCGCCGGCAATTGCTGCGACGGTGCTCATCGGTCTCCTGTTCGCAGACGCCATTAACCTGCAGTCCACTTCGCAGGACGAGAGCACCGCTGGTGGGCTGGCCGGCGCGAGCCAGGGCGATTTGGCAGGACGTCAGACCATGGAGGATGCGTCGAAGGGGGCACCGATGCCGGCGACGGCTCCGGGCTTTGCCGAATCCACGAACTCAACCGCCGCTGCTGATTCTGCGGGGTCGGGTGGCGCCGGCGAACGCACGACCACGCCTGAAGCTGCGCCGCCCTCGGGCACAGGCCCAACGCCGATGACCGCGCCAGCGCAGGCACAGTCTGGACCCACGCCGATTCCGCCTCCGAATACGGGCGGTGGCAACCAGCCGGGTCAGACCGTGGGTCCGCTCAGTACCTTCGGGACGGATGTCAGGGCGCCCCAGCCGGCGGATGGAGATGGCTTTGCAG
>Ga0247825_10001329_pt1 | contig 16171 bp, 13 predicted proteins | sample 13C_Vanillin_Day_FD_194413 | JGI IMG/M metagenome (GOLD analysis project Ga0247825, IMG submission 194413) | Soil microbial communities from agricultural site in Penn Yan, New York, United States - 13C_Vanillin_Day48 | ecosystem: Environmental > Terrestrial > Soil > Agricultural land | place... | reverse complement strand
GCACGAGGGCGCCGGCGCCGTCGTTCTCCAGGCAGCAGTCGAACAGGTGCAGCGGCTCCACAACCCAGCGCGAGTTCTGGTGGTCGTCGATCGTCAGAGGCGTCTCGTAGAAAAAGGCGCGCGGGTTGCGGTTGGCGTGCTGGCGGATCGCGACCGCCGTCGCGCCGAACTGCAGGCTGGTCACGCCCGTCTCATACATGCGGCGCCGCGTCATCATCGCCAGCCCGTGCTGCGGTACGAGGACGCCGAAGGGCTCCGTAAACTGGCTCGCGCCGGCGCCACCACGCCCCGTTACCTCCCCGCGGCCGTACCGGCGTCCTGAGCGTCCGTTCATGCCTCGGTAGATGACGATGCACTCGGCGAGCCCTGAGGCGATCGCCGCCGAAGCCGTGGCCACCAGCGCCGCCCCAACATTGCCCGCCTGCGTGATGTCGCCGAAGAACGCCAGCTCCTTGATGCCCAGGCTGGCTGCCACTTCCGCCTCAGCCGAGGTATCCACCTGCCAGCGCATGAGGCCATCGACATCCTGCGCCGTCAGCCCTGCGTCGCTCAACGCGGCTTGTATCGCCTGGAGCGAGAGGGTCAGTTCGCTTCGCCCTGAGTTGCGCGAGTAGTCGGTCTCGCCCACGCCGGCGATGGCGACTTTGCCCCGAAGTCCTTCACTCATCGTGCGTTGTCCCAATCTGTTAATACCTGAATCGTGTAGGCCTCGCTAATATACTGCCAAGACTCGATTACCGCCCGGAGATTCGACTCATGGCTTCAGCCTTTACCGGTGTCCGCGTCCTCGACTTCACTCAGAACCAGCAGGGTCCGTCCTGCACAGTCCTCCTCGCCGACATGGGCGCCGAGGTCCTGAAGGTCGAGCCGCCCGGCGGCGAGCCGGGTCGCAGCAGCGGCCTCGGCCCCGATGGCTACAGCGCCTACTTCGAGGCCCACAACCGCGGCAAGAAGTCGATCGTCCTCAACATGCGCACCGACGAAGCCAAGGACATCGTCCGCAAGCTCATCCCCAGCATCGACGTCGTTGTCCAGAACTACCGGCCCGGCGTCATGGAGCGCTGGGGCCTCGGCTACGACGACCTCGTGAAGCTCAAGCCTGACATCATCCTCGCCTCCGCCTCAGCGTGGGGTCGCGAAGGCCCATGGGCGAACCGGCCCGGCTACGACCACGTCGCCCAGGCCCTCAGCGGCGTCATGTCGGAGCAAGGCGGCGGACCCACGGAGGAGCCGCACGCGATTTTCGGTGGCTTCTCGGACCAGCTTGGCGGCCTCACCCTCGCCTTCGGCATCGCCAGCGCCCTGTTCGTGCGCGCGACGACGGGCAAGGGTCAGCACGTCGACACATCCCTCATCGGCAGCCTGACGTCGCTGCAGGCGATGCCCCTCGGCCGCTTCCTGCGTACCGGCAAGCAGCCCGGCTTCGAGTACCGCCGCTCCGCCACCTACACGCATTACAGGTGCGCCGACGGCGGCTACATGGCGATCGCGGCGAACACGCAGGACATGTGGGAGCGCTTCTGCGACGCCGCGGCACCGGAGCTGAAGCACGACCCGCGCTTCGAGTCCCCCTTCAACCGCGCCGACAACAAGATGGTCCTCGTCGGCGTTCTCGAAGACCTCTTCAAGACGAGAACCGTCGACGAATGGGGTGACCTCCTCTACGCCGCCGACGTGCCTCACGCGCCGGTCCTCACCTACGAGGGAGTCTCCCGGCACCCCCAGTTCGCCGCCAACCACTACATCGAAGACATCGACCACGCCGTCCTGGGCAAAATGCGCGTCCACGGCCCGCCCGTCCACATGTCGAAGACACCCCCGCACATCCAGGGCGGTGGCCCCCAGCTAGCCCAACACAACGAAGAAGTGCTGCTGGAACTGGGCTACACGTGGGAGCAGATTGAAGCCCTGAACCGCGCCGGAATCACGGCGTTCGCTGAGATCGGCAAAGAGTAGCGTCACCCACCGACCCTCGAAACACAAACAGTCTCGGCTGACTTTGATCATTACGATCGGTTAGTATTGGCGGGCTGCAGAACATAACAGGCGGCGGAGGATCGGTAACAAGAATGTTGCGACTACTTCTGATCGGGATGCTCACCACGCTTGCGTTAGCACTCGCCCAGCCTGCCGCGGCCAAAGCGCCGGACATCACCAGCGACACTGACGTTATTTCTCTGGGTACGCGACCTGGGCCTGGCGGCCGACCCATTCAGGGGTTCCAGATCGTCCACTACCGACAAGGCTTCGGTAAGCCGCCCGGCACTCCTGGCGGTGGTGGAGGTGGCGGTGGCGGCGATACCAGCAATTGCTACGCCTTCCTCGCCAACGGTGCCAAGTGGAAGAGCACCGAGGGCTACGTAGTTGACCCCAGCAACAACGAGGGACTAAACCCCAGCGATGTCACAAACGCTGTGGCAGCAGCAATCGGTGCTTGGGAGTCGGCGGCTGGCAATGCCATATTCGGAGCCGGAACCACCGGGAACCTGGTGCTGAACTTGTCGAACGTGAACAACGTCAACGAAGTAGCCTTTGGTAACTACTCCACTGGAGGCGTCATCGCCGTGACGAATGTCTGGGGTTACTTCAGCGGCCCTTCGTCCAGGCGCGAACTCGTGGAGTGGGACATGATGATCGACACCGACTTCACCTGGTCGAGTTCGGGCGAGCCAGGCAAGATGGACCTGCTGAACATCCTCACCCATGAGATCGGACACGCCATGGGTCTCGGGCACCCCGGCGACGCGTGCACAGAAGAGACGATGTTCCGCTACGCAGACAACGGTGAGACGAAGAAGCAGACGCTAGAGGGCGGAGATATCGCGGGAATTAACGCCCTCTATTAAGGGGCACTAACGACACGAGAGAAAGGAGCCGGATTCGACGAATCCGGCTCCTTGTTCTACTACTCCAGCCCGCCCTCGGCTTTGTACTGGCGCCCTAGCTCTGCGTAGTGCTCCGCCGTGCGCCTGAAGCGCTCCTGCTGCTCCGGCGACACGTCACCGCGCTCCTTCGCCGGCACGCCGAGCATGATCGCCTTCGCGCGCACCTTTGTGTTGTCCACCAGCACCGCGCCCGCACCGATAACGGCGCCCGCTTCGATCTCGCAGCCGTTCGAGACCGTCGCGCCGTTCGCGATCGTCACGTTGTCGCCCACGATGTCCGCGTGGCAGAGGACATTGTGGCCCATGACCACGTTGTCGCCGATGCGAGCACCGTTGCCGTCTGCGTGGATCGTCGTGTTGTCCTGCACGCAGGTGTTGCGCCCAATGACGATCCTCGACTCGCCGCGGATCACAGCGCCCGGCCATACGCTGCTCCCAGCGCCAATCTCGACATCGCCGACGACGTACGCGGCCTCGCTCACGAAGGCCTCAGGGTGAATCTTGGGCATCTTGCCCCCAAAGGAACGGATCATGGATGTCGCTTTCTAACTGCTGAACTCTATGCACTCTGCACTATGCCCTCTGCACTACCCCGGCAACACCATCTCGCCCTTCACGTGCTGGTTGATAGGCGCCACGGTGCGGTCTTCCTCCACCAGCGTCATACGGTCGATCTCAGCCAGGTCCTCTGGCGTGAACTTGATCTCGAGCGCTTTCACGTTTGCTTCGACATGCTCCGGACGGTCGGCGCCGGCGATTACGGTGGACATCATCGGGCGCGTCAGCAGCCAGGCGATTGACATCGCGCTGAGGTCCCAGCCGCGCTGCTTCGCAAAGCCGGCGAGGCGTTCCTGCACCGTCCAGTTGCGCGGGGTGGCATAGGCGTTGTAAGAGGGGCGGATGGCGCCGCGGGAGCCGGGCGCCGGCGCCGTATTGCGTGAGTAGTCGCCGCCCAGGAGCCCGCCCGCCAGCGGGAAGTATGGGATCATGCCGAGGCCGTACTTGATGCAGAACGGTTCCATGCGCTTCTCGATGTCGCGATACAGCAGGTTGTAGAAGTCCTGGCAAGCTACGAACTCCGTCAGGTTGTGCGTGCGTGCCGTCCACTGCGCATCCGCCACCTCCCATTCGAAGAAGTTCGACGCGCCGATGTACCGCACCTTCCCCGCGCGGACGAGGTCGTCCAGCGCGCGCATCGTCTCCTCGATCGGCGTGCTGCGGTCCGGCGTGTGCACCTGATAGACGTCGATGTAGTCGGTCTGCAGCCGTCGCAGCGAGGCCTCGCAGGCGTCCATGATGTGCTTGCGGGATGCTCCGCCATCGTTCGGCCCCGGCCCGGCCTTGTTGCCGAACTTTGTCGCCACAATTACGCCGTCGCGCCGACCCTTGAGCGCGGCGCCGAGGTACTCCTCAGACCGGCCGGCGAAGTAAGTGTTCGCGGTGTCGAAGTAGGTGATGCCGGCGTCGATCGCCGTGTCGACGATACGCTTCGCACCGTCGATATCGACCTCGTTGCCGAAGGGGTTACAACCAAGACCAACGGCCGAAATCTTCAGGCCGGACTTGCCAAGCTGACGAAACTCCATAGATCTCCTCCGTTTCTGTGCAGACGGGAGAATAGCAGGGGATGGGCATATGGGCATATGGGCATACGGGCATGGAAGCGGCTGTGGATGGCCGCGAATGTGATGAGGACATTGGGTTAAGCTGCCGGATATGAAGGTTTCGCTACGTGTTTCTCCGTTTGCTTCGATACCGGAAACCGTCGCGTTCACTCAGCGCGTCGAAGCCGCCGGCTTCGACGGCATCGGATTCCTCGACTCCCAGATGATCAACCGCGAGCTGTTCGTTGTGATGGGCGCGGCGGCGGCAGCGACATCCCGTATCCGGCTGATCAGCGCCGTGACGAACCCGCTAACACGTCATGTGTCGGTGATCGCGTCCGCCGCGGCAAGCATCGACGACATTGCGGCTGGACGCGTCGAGATCTGGATAGGACGCGGATTCAGCGCCGTGAACATGGCAGGCATGCGCGACGCCACAACGCAGCAGCTTCGCGATAGCGTCACCCAGCTACGAAGCCTGATTGCCGGCGAGTGGGATGCCATACCCGGCGTGCACAGCCGCATGCGCATCGGCGGTCGCGACATCCCCGTCTACCTCGCAGCGCAGGGGCCGAGGACGATCCGGCTGGCGGGAGAGGTCGCGGAGGGCCTGCTGCTCGCGGGTACCTTCGACCCGGCTCACTGGCAGCGCGCGCGTGACCTCGTCGCGGAAGGCGCCGCGTCTGCAGGCCGCGACGCCAAGGGCATCGGCCTCTGCGTGAGCCTGCTGACCTGCATCCGTCCGACGCGCGAGCAGGCGATCCACGAGTCGGGGCCACTTCTGGTCCTGCGTCTCGACGAGCCGCAGTGGCTGGCGTCGCAGGGTATCGAGACGCATGGCGCCGTCGTACCACAGGCTCTACGAGAGATGTACCCCGACCCCATGCACGCGGACGACCCCGAGCGCGCCCTCGCAATCTGCGACACGGTGCCCTATGAGCTCCGCTCCCAGATCGCAGACGCCGTCGGGCTGATCGGCGGCCCCGAAGACGTCGTCCAGCGCCTGAGCATCGCCGCGGGCCACGGCATCGAGCACGTCTACATGCGCACGGTGGACACGCTCAGCTTCCCTGAGGCCGAGGTGGCGGCGTATGCGAAGACGATTGGCGCAGCGGTAAGAACGATGTAGGGGGTCCAGCATGCTGGACCCCCTACACGATTCGTTTCTGCCCGGGTTCTACGCGCGCTGGGGCACCGGCGCCTCGAAGCGCTCGCGCGCCTCCTTAGTCGCCTCCCACCAGTCGACGTTGCGCGGCAGGATTGCCTGGCCGAAACGCTGGCGGTACGCCTCCGGCGTGTCGACCCCCGGCGGCGTGATGCCCTGGTCTCGCAATGCCTTCGCGGCGGCCAAGTAGCGGCGGCGGGTGCGGATGATCATCTGGTCCGTCGTGCCGAGGTGCTCGTTCGTGCGGTCCATAATCGGGCCCATCGTCTCGGTCATCGCCATGTCCTGCTGACGGATGCCGGCGATGCCGGTATAGCTGTCGCCGCGCTTCTGAGCCTCGCGGTCAATCTTGAAGTCGTTCGCCAGGTTCTGCTCGATACGGAAGCGCTCGTGCCAGCCCGTGCCGTTCGGGATGTACTCGCGACCCATAGTTCCTTGCGCCGCCGCGACGGGTGAGCGCTTGCCGACGCCCCACTCCAGCGTGTTGTAGTCGTCCATCGGCACATACGCCAGGAAGCGCGGGTCCTCGCCGAGCACGCTGGCGCCCGGCGGCATCGCGAAGAACGGGAACAGCAGGTGGCCGATGCGCCAGTAGTACGTGTCCTCCTCGGCCTCGCGGTACATGCCGTAGGAGGTGCCGTGGTCGGTCTCACGCACGCTGAACTTGCCGTGCAGCGACTTAGCCGTGTAGTACGCGAAGGTGCCGGGTTCCGCGGTGCGTTGGCGGTTCGGCGAGCTGTGCAGGAAGGCGGCGTGGATTGTGTCCAGCTCGCCCTCGATCCCCTGCATCCAGTTGTTGGGCCGGTGCAGCACCGAGATCGTGTAGTCCTCGATCATGTTGCCTTCGAGGTCGGGCAGCGACGGCGGTACCTCGCGTGGCCCCATGTACGTCCATACGATGCCGTTGCGCTCCTGCGTCGGATAGGCCTTGGCACGAACCTTGTTCTTGAAGTTGCTCTCGGCGGGCTCCGACGGCATGTCAACGCAGGCGCCCGTCACGTCAAACTTCCAGCCGTGATAGACGCAGCGCAGACCTTCCTCCTCGTTGCGCCCGAAGAACAGCGAGGCGCCGCGGTGGGGACACGCGTTCTGCATCAGGCCGACCGCGCCGGAAGTCGTGCGGAAGCCGATCAGCTCTTCGCCCAGCAGCTTGACGCGCAGAGGTGCACTGTCCGGCCCAGGTAGTTCGTCCGCTCGGATCGCCGGGATCCAGTACTGCCGGAACATATCGCCCATCGGCGTCCCCGGCCCCACCCGCGTCAGAATCTCGTTGTCTTCCTGGCTCAGCATCCAAATCTCCTCTGAACATCGAAATACAGCGCATGCCCTCTGGACCACGTAGAACCCCCTCTCCGCAAGCGGGGAGGAGGCAGGGGAGGGGTCAGACCACCGGCACCTCGACGGCGACGGGCTCCGCACGGTGCGCCGCGTAGTCGCGCTGCCAGAACCCGACCATTTCCGGCTCGTCCGTCACGATGTCGACCGGACGCACGCGGAACAGCGTCGCGTCGTTCAGGATCGGGTGCTCGATGCCGTTCTCCAGGTCCTGGGCGACGCGCAAGAGCAGCCGGCGCATGTAGATCACGGCCTTGTCGGACGTGCCCAGATGCTCCTTGCTGCGGTCGTAAATCGGCCCCATCGTCTCGGTGACCATGGCGTCCTGAATGCGGTTGCCCTTCAGGCCGGTATAGTTGTGCGTCTTCTGCATTTCGCGGTCGATCTGGTAGTCGTTTTCCGCGTTGGCCTTCTGGCGCCAGGTACCCGGGATCAGCTCGACGTACTCGTTACCGGCAGACCCGGCGGCCGCGCGATAGCCGGACGGCGACACAGTCATCCAGATGCAGTGCGTGTCGTCCGCCGGCGTGACGAAGATGCCACTGCCGTCCCACGTGGCGCTCGGAATTTCCGTGAAGGTAGGCAGGACGAAGGGCGTCAGGCGCCAGTAGTACTTGCCCTCCTGGTTGTTGTGAGTGTTGCGACGGCCACCGTAGATGAATCCGAAGTCCGTCTCATGCACCTGCAGCATCGGGCCCTCGTCCGGGTTGATGCCGCGGTTCATGCCCACGGTCTTGAAAGTGCGGTGCAGGAATCCGATGTGTGCCGTGTCGATGTTGCCTTCGAGGCTCTGGGTGTAGTTGCTTTCTTGTATCCACTTGTACACCTTGAGCTCCGGGTGCTCCTTCGTCATCCACTCATACTGGGGCAGTGCAGGCATCTTGTCCGCGGGTCCCATGTAGATCCAGATGATGCCGCCGTGCTCGGCACCCGGATAAGCCGCGACGCGCACCTTGCTCTTGAAGTTCGACTCGGCAGGTTCCGACGGCATGTCGACACATTCGCCCGTGACGTCGAACTTCCAGCCGTGGTACACGCAGCGCAGGCCGTCCTCCTCGTTGCGCCCAAAAAACAGCGACGCGCCACGGTGGGGACACGCCTGCTTGAAGAAGCCGACGCGGCCGCTGGTGTCGCGGAAGGCCACGAGCTGCTCGCCCAGGATGGTCACCCGAACCGGTGCGCAATCCGGCTCCGGCAACTCAGACGGCACCATCACGGGCTGCCAGAAGCGCCGGAACAGCTTGCCCATCGGCGTGTCGGGTCCGGTCTGCGTAAGAAGGTCGTTGTCCTGAGTGCTCAGCATAGGGAGGTCCTCCTGGACGGTCTCGGTTGATTCGGGAACCCAGTACCAGTTCCGGAACCCATCATCTAATCGTTCGACCCATCTTAACGTATACGGCAGGGTTAGAGAACCGACGGAAGGAGCCTAAATCTCGAGGATTCGTTTCGATTTGCCGGTTGCTCCGCGCACGCTTTCTGAGACCGAACACCGCACTATGCCTGTCTCAAGCGCTCGGCTCCCTTCGCGCGGTGGGAGAGGGGTCGAGGGATAGCGCCCTGCACTAGTCTGCCGGCAGCACCCTCAGGATGCCCTTCATTCCGTATGCCTCATGCCCCGGCAGGTGGCAGATGAAGACGTACTCCCCCGGCTCGTCGAACTTCACCGTCGTCGTTCGGGTCTGCAGCGCCGGTATCGTCACTTCCGTCGGCACCGCGTCGTGGTACGGCTCCGTGCCGGTGCGGTGACGCTCGTGGATCGCCTCTGAGCCGACGATCCACTCGTGACCAATCGGGTCATCGTTGCGCAGGCGGAGCGTGATGGCCTCGCCTGCGGTCGCCGTAACGACCGCAGGCTCGAAGCGCGAGAAGCGTATCGCCACGGTGGTCACGTCCTCCGACTGCCCCGACCTCGTGAACATGAACGCGGAGGCAAAGGCTGCGAGGAAAGCCGCGACCATCACGGCGCGTCTCACGACTGGACCTTCCGGTAGCTCAGCAGGCCCACCATCGCCATCCAGAGGGCGGCAATCCCGACGCCAATCGCCAGCCACTCCCAGTTACGTCCGGCCCAGGAACCGTCGGTGGGCTGAATGGCCGCCGATGGCATCAGGAGGCCGGCGTCGACCCACGAGGGTTGGTCGCGACCGCTGGCGTCGACCGCCAGGTCGAACTTGAGATCGCCCGCGGTGGTATCGATGCCGATGCGCGTTACCCAGGCGTTAGCCGGCACCCACGCCATGCCATCGTCGGAGCGAAGGTCGTCCAGCAGCCGTTTGTTGGCCTTCGCGCTGTAGTCGATGCTCAAGCCACGAGAGCCCACCGGCAGGATCGCCGGCACGTCATCCGTCATCAGGAACACGTCCGCGTTTACGGCGTCGTCCGCCTGCTTGCCGAGGCCGAGGATGCGCAGGGGTACCCACGGGTTGTCCGTCGGGATGGTCAGATGTACGGGCGTGCCGTCACCGAGGGCCTGCCCACGCTCGAGAGCCGCGTCGCCGTCAAACACCGCGGCCAGGAAGATTGGGCTGCGTTGGGCGTAGAAGTCCAGCACCTCGGGCGCGTCGGGCGACAGCCGGAACCCATGCTCCTCTGCCCAGGCTGCCACCGACGCAGCCCCGCCGCGCAGCACGGTGATGTCGAGCGCGTCGATGCGCTTCTCAATCAGCACCTCAGCCTTGTCAGCGGACGGCGCGCCGGCGGATGCCGCCTCCCGTGCCGAAAGCGCAAGCTGCGGGCGCGTCTCCAGGTCCAGTCGCTGCAGCGTCCACGCGCCGCCGCGTTGGACGTCGGTCGGGATGCCCGGCAGCGGCACCAGGGTGCCGAACTCACCGCCACCGCCCGCGAACTCAAACGACGTGACGTAGTGTTCGACGCCGTCGTGGTACGCCGCGAGGGTCGTCGTGCGGCCGAGGTTCACCGCCCCGTTTGAGCCAATGAGCCCGGCGCACGCGTCCACCGCCCGAGGCGCCGCCCCAAACACGATGCCGAAAGCCAGGAGCGCTGCAAGAACCTTGAACATGACGTTTCTCCTAGTCCACCAGGTGCGATTGGCACACAGACGAAAGAGCACAGCGTTTTGTTCCTGCCTCACATTTCGATAGCCTGAATCCTTTCAAAAGAATCCGGTTCTCCCTCTCCGAAGTCGGAGAGGGGCTAGGGGGTGAGGTCTGCACTGCGCTACCATTCGCCCACCACCGCCGGGATAGAACTAGAAAGACACCCACTATGAAGCTCGGCATCAACCTTCCCTATCGCAGCGCGGACGGCAGCGGCCTCAGCGCCCAGCAGCTCATGGCACGCGCAAAACTCCTCGAGGACATCGGCTTCGACGGCATCTGGATGGGCGAGACCATCGCCCGTATGGACTGGGCCAGCGTCGACTCCCTCGCCTGGCTCGTGCCTGCCGCCGCGGCGACTACGCGCGTGGAGATCGGCACCTGCGTCCTCCAGGTCCCCCTGCGTTCACCGGTCGAGCTTGCCCAACGACTCTCCACCATGCAGGCGTTGTGCAACGGCCGCTTCGTAGCCGGCCTCGGCTCCGGTTCAACGCCGAAAGACTTCGAGGCGGTCGGCGTGCCCTTCGACCAGCGCTTCAAGCTCCTGCGCGAGAACGTCTTCCTCATCCAGCGTTACCTCAACGGCGAGACCATTGCTGACCACACCATCGCCCCCTGGCCAAACGTCCGTGGCAGGGTTCCGCTCGTCATCGGCGCCTGGGGGAACGGCGGCTGGGTGAAGCGCGCCGCGGCGGACTACGACGGCTGGATGGCCTCAGGCTTCAGCGGCCTCGCCCACCTCGAAGAAGGCGCTCGCATCTACCGTGTGTCCGGCGGTACGGGCCGCATGATCGTCTCCACCGTCAACGTGAACCTGCGCGCCGAAGCTGAGAACCTCGGCCCCACCGACCGCTTCACCCTCAACTGCCCGCCCGCCGTAGCGCGCGAGCGCCTGGAGCAGCTACATGACTGGGGCTTCGACACCGTCATCGTCACCCGACTCAACTACTCGGCGGAGGACTGGCCCGAAGAAGACCTGCGCGAGCTCGCGGAGCTTTGGCCGAGGTAGGCGAATTCCGGACTGTAGCGGAAACCGTCAGGTCGCCACTCACGCTGTCGAGGTCGCAGGTTGGCGACCTGAAGGTCGCCGCTACACTGATCCTCCCTTAGCTGGCATACGAAGACCGTGCTAGGATTCCCGCGTTTTACATGCTCTTACGAAATCGGAGCCGCCGATGATCAAAGTCGCCGCACCTGCCCTCAAGAACCCCGAACGCCGCACCCTCGCCGAGTTCCACAACTACTGGGCCGCGTCGCATGGGCCGCTGTTCTCCAACACGCGGCATCTTCGGCGTTATGTCCAGCACTTGACCCTCCCCGAGGCATACGGCAACGACCCCAATCCCGGCTTCGACGGCGTCTCCATCTTCTGGTTCGATGACCTCGACACCGCCCTCAACCCACCGGCCGACCCCTACGCCGATCGCCTGCGACAGATGGTGCGCGAAGACGACGCCCAGCTCTTCGACCGCCTGCCCGGCTGGCCCGCTCACCACAAGCGAGCCTCCGTAGCCGCAAATGAAATCGTGATCAAGGACGGCCCAACTACGCCGGACATGGTCAAGGTCATTACCTTCGCCTCCCGCCTGCCCGGTCTCACCCTCGACGAATTTTCCGATCACTGGCAGCACGTGCACGGCCCTATGGCAGCCGCCGTCACTCACGTCCGCCGTTATACCCAGAACCACGGCATCCGCGAGGCCTACAGCAAGCGCGACATGACCCACGACGGCTGGGCTGAAATCTGGTTCGACTCCCTCGAGGCGATGCACCAGTGCTACGCGACGCCCGAGTGGCAGGCCCTCCGCGAAGACGGTAAAACCCTCTTCACCCAGCCGATGGGCGTCGGCGTTGCCCGCGAGCTCGTCCAGAAGGAAATCGGCGCAGAGCCGCGACAATGGGGCGCCTTCGACATGTCCGAAGACGCCATCCGCGACAGGCTTCGTGACCAGGGCTACCTTGACCTGGCGTCAGACCCTCGCGCGCCGGCCCAGATCAAGAACGCCGACGCCAACCACGCACTCGCCGTCTGGACCTGGGAGCACATCGTCACGATAGACGCCTCTAAAATTGAGGCACGACCAACTAAGTAAGAGAATCTGCTCCCCTCTCCTCCGAAAAGGGGAGGGGCCGGGGTGAGGTGTACCAATGGCCCGACTGACAGCCCAGCGCGAACGCGATGCACTCCCTGAAGAGCACCGCCACATCCACGACTACCTGGTGAAGACCCGCGGCTACGTCAGCCCGGGCTTCGGCGCCATCCTCAACAAGCCCGACGTCGCGTACCTCATCGCCCAGCTCGGCACCCACATCCGATTCGAGAACGAGTTGCCCGACAACGTCCGCGAGCTGACCGCCCTTGTCGCCTCCGCCGAGCTCGACGGCGTCTACGAGCAGGGGCTGCACACCCGCGACGCCCACGAGAAAGGCGTCGCCCAGTCCGTGATCGACGCCGTCAACGCCAGGAGCGATGCGCTCCCAGGCGCTACGGAAGCAGAGGCTATCGCTGTCCGCTGCGCCCGCGAGATGACCCGAACGCACGAGCTCTCAGATGAGGGCTTCGAGCTTGCTCGTAAACAGTTCGGCGACAGCGGGGTCGTGGAGCTAATCGCCACGGTTGGCTACTACAGCATGCTGGCGTACGTTCACAACGCCCTCCACGTCGGGCGCTAGAAAGACCCACCTATGGCCGACCAGAAGCTAGGACCCCTCGTCCTCGCCGGCTCGGGCGAGTACACGCCGGCGATGGACATCGTCGACCAGTACCTGCTCAAGCACGCGGACGGCCGTCCCGTCATCCTCATCGCCACCTCCTGCGCCATGGAGGGTGAGGACGTGATGACGAAGTGGGAGCAGATGGGCGTCGAGCACTTCAAGCGCCTCGGCGTCGACGCATCGCCTGTGCGCATCAAGGACCGTGACGACGCCAACGTCCAAGAACACTACGAGGCGATCGCCAACGCCGGCTTCGTCTGGTTCTCCGGCGGCAGCCCCGTCTACCTCGCCCAGACCTTCCACGAGACGAAGGCGTGGGAAGTCCTCGAAGCCGCGAACCGGCGCGGCGCCGTGGTCGCAGGCGCCAGCGGCGGCCTCGGTGTGCTCAACGCCGATGTGCCCAGCCTGGCCAACGATCAGATGCCAGGCGTCACGGCGCTCGGCCTCGCCGCGCCCGTCCGAGCGCTCGCCCACTTCGACCGCGCCGAGCAGCGCCGCCCCGAGTTCGTCCAGCGCGTCATCGATAGCTTGCTTCCCGGCCAGGTGGCTGTGGGCGTGGACGAGGACACGACCGTGGTCTGGGCCGAAGGCGCCTGGCGCGTCATGGGCCACCAGCGGGCGGTGTTGTTCAAGGGCAACGAGCGCGAGATCTACCGCCACGGCGACGTCATCCCGGACCTGCCGCGGCCCCACCGCGAGGACGTGCATGTTCCCTCTCCCCCAGGGAGAGGGCTAGGGTGAGGGCCAACCTTCCTCAATTGCGAAGCTGATCACTAGGCCCGAGGCTACCCCGACTCGAATACGCGTCCGATGGTCACGATGACGATGCCCAGCACGGTGATCATGCCGAATTCGGCGATCACCGGAGCTCGCAGGTCGTCGTTCAAATGGTGCTGCACCAGCCCCGAGGTCAGGTAGAAGACGAGCAGCAGGAAGACGCCCGCGAGATAGCTCTCCAGGGGCAGGAAATAGAGGGCCCATCGAGCCTGCGCCACGATGATCCCGATCGCCGCCGAGAACACCAGCGCCCGCACCGGATCCGCCTCCGACTCCCGCAGCACTTCGACGGACAGCAACAGGCTGATCAGTCCCACCGTCAGGGCAGCGGGCACAAGCGCCACGTCGAATGAATACACGACCGCGTAGAAGGCGAAGGCGGTGAAGAAAGTGCCCAGGTTGAGCACGAAGCGCGCGCCCGCGTAGGCACGGCCATAGGGGTCTACCGAGATGTACTCGGCATAGAGCATCGCCCCCATCATGCCCGAGGCGAGGATGATGCCCGGCAGCGCCCAGTAGCCCGTCAGCGCGTCTTCGAGGAACAACCCGGCGCCCAGCGACATCAGCGTCGGCAGGAACAGCAGCGGGGCCGTCCACGCGATGTCCTCTTCGAGCACCGCGCGAGGGTGGGTGCGCAGGATGCCGTCCGTCCCCAGCGCAATCAGTGCCGTCACGATCATCAAGATCCACGGCTTCGTCGGCTCGACCGCCAGGAACAATCCGAGACCCACCGCGAAGACCACGACCAGCAACGGGATGCGCGAAGAGGCAAACGGCGACGGTCCGGCCGCGAACGGTGGCGCCTGGAATGATTCCTCAACCTGCATAGGTGCCGCTAACTTCTCGTTGTTCTCGATGGTGGTTGACCTGCGCCTGGAACGGCCGCGGGGGCTGGCGCCGAGGCGTCTGGACTCCCGCCCTCGGTCCTCGCCGATTGTACCCAGCCCCACGAACCGCGGGCAAGCGAACCCCGTCTGTCTCGGGTTCCCCCTCTCCGCAAGCGGGGGAGGGGTTAGCGGGAGGGGTCCCCCTCCGGCTTGAACATCACCACCGCCAGCGGCGGCAGCGTGAGCATCAGGCTCCAGCGGTGTCCCTGGTATTGCACGGGTGATGCATCCACGCCGCCATAGTTGCCGATACCGCCGCCGCCATATGCCTCCGCGTCGCTATTGAGGATCTCCTGCCAGCGTCCCGGCATTGGTGCACCAACGCGGTAGTTGTACCGCGGCACCGGCGTGAAGTTGCAGGCGACGAGCACCACGTCGCTCTCGTCGCGACCCTTGCGCAGCCAGGTCAGTACGCTGCGCTCACCGTCGTTGGCGTCGATCCACTGGAAGCCGAACGGGTCGGCGTCGCCTTCGTGCAGCGCCGGTAGCTTCTGGTACAGCTCGTTGAGGTCGCCGACAAGCTGCTGCAGCCCCCGGTGCGTGTCGTACTGCGTCAGGTGCCACTCCAGGCTCTCGTCGTGGTTCCACTCCGCCCATTGGCCGAATTCGTCGCCCATGAACAGCATCTTCTTGCCCGGCTGAGCCGCCATGTACGAGTACAACAGGCGCAGGTTGGCGAACTTTTGCCACTCGTCACCCGGCATTTTGCCGATCATCGAGCCTTTGCCGTGCACCACCTCGTCGTGGGACAGGGGCATGACGAAGTTCTCGTTGTAGGCGTAGAGCTGCCGGAACGTGATCTCGCCCTGGTGGTGGCGCCGATGAATCGGCTCGCGTTGCATGTACTGCAGCGTGTCGTGCATCCAGCCCATGTCCCACTTCAGTGAGAAGCCGAGGCCGCCGATGTACGTGGGCTTCGACACCATCGGCCACGCGGTCGATTCCTCCGCGATCATCAGGACGCCTTCGAACTCGCGGTGCGTGTCCTCGTTCAGCCGGCGCAGGAAGTCGATGGCTTCCAGGTTTTCGCGCCCGCCGTATTGGTTCGGCATCCACTCGCCGGCCTTGCGCGAGTAGTCGAGATACAGCATGGAAGCGACCGCGTCCACGCGGATGCCGTCGGCGTGGTACTTGTCCAGCCAGAAGCAGGCGCTGCTCAGGAGGAAACTGCGCACCTCGTTACGGCCGTAGTTGAAGATCAGGCTGCCCCAGTCAGGATGGAAGCCCTTCTCGCGGAACGAGTGCTCGTAGAGGTGCGAGCCGTCGAAATAACCTAAACCGTGCTCGTCGGCGGGGAAGTGCGACGGCACCCAGTCCAGGATCACACCGATGCCCTGCTGGTGCAGATAGTCGATCAGGAACATCAGGTCCTGGGGTGTGCCGAACCGGCTCGTCGCGGCGAAGTAGCCCGTCGTCTGATAGCCCCATGAGCCCGCGAACGGGTGCTCCATCAGCGGCAGGAACTCGACGTGCGTGAAGCCGAGGCGGTTCAGGTACTCGGCCAGCGGCTTAGCCATCTCGCGATACGTCAGCGGCCGGTCGCCCTCCTCCGGCACGTGCCGCCACGAGCCGAAGTGCATCTCGTAGATCGCGGCCGGCTTGTCGAGGCTCTGGCGTTGAGGACGAGAGCGCATCCACTCAGCGTCGCCCCACTCGTAGTCGAGGTTCCAGACCTTCGAGGCAGTCTTCGGCGGCACTTCGGCGAACACGGCGTATGGGTCGGCCTTGTCAACGGCGTAGCCGTCGT
>Ga0247825_10001328_pt1 | contig 16172 bp, 16 predicted proteins | sample 13C_Vanillin_Day_FD_194413 | JGI IMG/M metagenome (GOLD analysis project Ga0247825, IMG submission 194413) | Soil microbial communities from agricultural site in Penn Yan, New York, United States - 13C_Vanillin_Day48 | ecosystem: Environmental > Terrestrial > Soil > Agricultural land | place... | reverse complement strand
CGGGAGAATACGGTCGTTGTCGTCGTGAATTTTTTCGATGAGCTCCGCCGGCGTGCGCCCATCGACCAATGAAGAACGCGTCACTCACATCCGCATGCGTTTCCCCGGGGCACGATAACTCCTGAATAGTCGGCAGCGTCTACCAATCCGACGGGTCCCGCCGGGACGGTCTGAACGTTCGGGTGATCTCGCCGGTCAACGCCACCTGCCAATAGCGCGATAAGCTTGGGGCGAAGGCATTCGAAGCCGCCTATAATTCACGCGCCCTCTCGTGACACTCACGGCTGGTACACGCGTCGGTCCCTACGACATTCAGTCGGCGCTCGGCGCGGGCGGGATGGGTGAGGTGTACCGGGCCCGCGACCACCGTCTCGGCCGCGACGTTGCGATCAAGATTCTGCCGGCGCTGTTCACCAGCGACCCGGACCGGCTCGCGCGCTTCGAACGAGAGGCTCGCGTCCTCGCGTCGCTCAATCATCCCAATATCGCGGCGATTTACGGAATCGAAGAAGCGAGCGGTGTCCGCGCGCTGGTACTCGAGCTGGTAGACGGAGAAACGCTCGCCGATCGCATCGTTCGGAGACTGACCGTGCGTGAAGCCCTCGACATCGCACGGCAGGTGGCTGACGCCCTTGACGCCGCGCACGAGAAGGGCATCGTTCATCGCGATCTGAAGCCGGGCAACGTGATGATCACGCGGGAGGGCGTGGTGAAGGTGCTGGATTTCGGCCTCGCGAAGTCCACCGATGAGACGTCCTTGCCTGACGTTACGCATTCGCCCACCTTGACGGTCGGAGCCACACGCCGCGGTGTGCTGCTCGGGACCGCTGCGTACATGAGCCCCGAACAGGCGCGCGGACAGGTCGTCGACAAGCGCACCGACGTCTGGGCGTTTGGCTGCCTCCTCTATGAGATGCTGACGGGTCGACGGGTGTTTGCCGGAGAAACTGTCACCGATACGTTAGCCGCCGTGATCGAGCGCGAGCCTGACTGGTCTGCCTTACCGCAGACGACACCTCCAGGCCTACGACAGCTCCTCACACGATGCATGGCGAAGAGCCTCAAGCGGCGTCTGCGAGACATTGGCGATGCCGCCCTCGACATCGAGCAGGAGGTCGAGGCTCCTGCATCCTCGACGTCAGTCCCGAAATTAGCAGCGCGTCGCCACTGGTGGTGGGCAGCCGCCGTCGTGGTGAGCCTCATCGCCGGCCTGGTATTGGGATTGCGGTGGCGTCTGTCGTCGCCGGCGAACGTGACTGCGGGAACGGTCGGTCTGATGAGTCGTCTCACGTTCGACTCAGGATTGACTGCGGAACCGAGCCTGAGCGCCGATGGCCGGCTTCTCGCGTACGCATCCAACCGCGGCGGCGAAGGCAATCTGGACATCTACGTCCAGCAAACCACGGGAGGCGCAGCGATCCAGCTGACGAATGATCCGGGAGACGATCGTCATCCCGATGTATCTCCCGATGGCGCGCTCGTCGCGTTTCGATCCGAACGAACGCCGCGCGGTGTGTATGTGGCGTCTGCGCTCGGGGGAGGTGCCAGACTCGTCGCTCCGGAGGGCAGGGGACCGCGGTTTTCGCCCGATGGCCGCTCGATCGCTTTCTGGACGGGCCCATGGCTGGCGGAGCGCTCGGTTGGCGCCGTGCGAAGAACGTTTGTGATGCCGGCGACGGGCGGAGCACCGCTGCTGGTTGCCCCTGATCTGGCGAGCTCGGGCGATCCAGTGTGGGCACCGGACGGCCGAAGCCTCCTGGTTTTCGCTCGCCGTGCCTCATCGGGCAACAACATTGCTCCGGATTGGTGGTGGGTGCCGCTGCAGGGCGGGTCGCCGATTGCAACGAGGGCGTACGAACGCTTCGCGGCGAATGATTTGCGAGTAGACCTACCGGATTCGCAGCCCTTTCCTCAGGCGTGGACGGCCGACGGTGTGTACTTTAGCGCTACCGACCAGATCGGCGATGCCACGGGCATCTGGCGCATCGGCATCGAACCGTCGAGTGGGCGCGTGACCAGTGAGCCTGTGCGAATCACGCACGGCACGACGACCGATGCGACACCCAGCGTCGCGCGTGATGGCCGGATGGTATTTGCCGCCCTGACGGTGACGCGAATGGGTTTCGCCCTGCCGCTCGACGCCAATGCAGGGAAAGCGATCGGCCCCCTGCGCCGTGTTCGCAATGATGATGTGGTGACCGGGCGGGCGAGCGTGTCGGAAAACGGCCGCTTGCAACTGTTGCCGAAGTACGACTTCGCGTCCGGAGGCCTCTGGCTGCGCGACATGCAGACCGCACAGGAGCGCCAGTTAGTCGCAACGCCACGGACGCCGCTCAACCCGGTGATCTCCAATGATGGCCGATGGGGAGCATACACGGTGACAGGCGTCGTGACGGGCGGCGGTGGCGGTCCGGGCGAGGTCTTTGTGATCGAGACCGACGGAGGAGCGCCAAAGAAGGTATGCGAGTCATGCCAGGTGGACGCATGGACCCACGACGCTCGACAGGTCGTTGTGGCCAACGAAGGCCGTCGCGAGCTGATACGCATCGACCGCACCACCGGCGTGCGGACGCCGCTCATCGGCGCGTCGAAAGGGCCATTCGACCGTCCGATGTTCGGGCCGAATGGGGCGTGGGTCACGTTCAACGGCCCGGACGGGATATACGTCGCGCCCGTGCACGCGGATCGCGCGTCAACCGAAACGGAGTGGACTCGAATCCTCGAGACCTCGAGCCAGGCGGAGCGCACCGCCGGCCTGTCACCGCAAGGTGGTCTCCTGTATATGCTGTTGGAGCGTGATGGGTTCCGGTGCCTCTATGCGATGACGCTCGACGTCGCGACCGGTAGACCCCGTGGTCAGCCGTTTGTCGTGGCTCATTTTCACGACGCTTCACGACAGTGGGGATCGACCGGCATGGGATCGGCCGTCGCTGAAGGCGTGTTTGTCGCGGATCTTTTCGAAACGACAAGCAATATCTGGATGACGATGCTACGGTGAATGCAGCACAGTAGCTGAAGCGATCGCGAGTCTGGGCCGCCTTGCTGTTGCGTCCGTCGCCCGATGATGCTGGTGTGGCGCTCGCATACGGCGACGTGCCGTTTTTCCAGACCCGCCGCACCTTGTGAATCGCGCGAACACCGAGCCGTTCGTGATGTCGCCACGGCTGTCCACGCGTCGATGCGACTCTTCACCCAGTTGGGAATTGGAAGGGTGCTCACCGCTGAGATGGCCGCCTCTTGGCACGGTCACGACGCGTCGAAAGCTCAGTTTGGCTATGCTCTTGCATCTTGCCAGCTGAGGACTAGCAGCTCGATTCGGCTGCTGGTGTCGAACTTCGTGAAGGAGAACGACTATGCCAATTCGCGCGTTCGTCGTGGTTCTTCCGATGCTCCTCTTTCTCTTCGCGGGCTGTGGTGCGCCGCCGACGGCCGAGGCGGATGCGGCGCGTCAGTCGATGGCCAGTGCCTCAAGCGCGGGCGCGGATAAGTACGCCGCCGCATCGCTCAAGGAGGCGCAAGCGGCCGAGGCGGCCCTCGACGCCGAGCTCAAGGCACAGGAGGGGAAATTCATCAAGTCGTACGACCGCGCCCGCGAGCTGGCCGTCGCAGCGAAGACTGCCGCTGACAAGGCCGCCACCGATGCCAATAGCGCACGCGAGCGCGCGGAGGCGGAAGAGGCGAGAAAGGCGAAGGCCGCCGCGGCGCGACGAGAGAAGCTCGCAAAAGCGATTCGCGTCGGCGGTCAGATTAGTCCGCCAATCAGGATCAAGGAGGTCGCTCCGCTCTACCCGGCCATCGCTCAGTCCGCTCGGGTACAAGGCGACGTCGTGATCGAAGCGACGATTGACGAGGAGGGCAAAGTCGCCGACGCACGCGTGGTGAAGTCGGTGCCGCTGCTGGACCAGGCGGCACTTGACGCCGTCCGGCAGTGGGAGTACCGACCGTCCCTGCTGAACGGCGTTCCCACAGCGGTGGTCACGACCGTGACGATCAAGTTCACACGGCCGTAGGACTCCCGAGGCGGAGCCTCAAAGCAGGCGAGCGCGTCGGGTGCCGCCATTCCCCGATGCGATCACGCGCGTAACGACCAAGTACGTGAAGGGTCGACGCGCTCGCTTCGAGCGCGTCAATCTGCTCGGTCGCGCGCATCGCGCCAAGCTACGCTCCGATGCTGGCGCCGACCCGATCCGATACGAGAAGGCCCGCAATCAGCGGCCCGCTCCTCTTCTCCCGGCCGCATCGCATCACGGCAAGTATTCAATAACGATCGAACAAATCGAGGCGAACTACATGAGAGTCACGCGCGGCCAGCACATGGGCCGAGTACGGCTCTTGCAGCGAACGCTCGGAGGAGATCGCATGACGCATTCCGATCTATTGGTTGTTGACGACGACGATCCGACAAGAACGGGTTTGAGGCATCTGCTTGTGAATGCTGGCTTTACAGTGGATGTTGCACGGGATGGAGCAGAGGCACTGAACAAGATAGTCAATCAGGATTTCGGCGTCGTGCTGCTCGATGTTCGATTACCCAAGATCGGTGGGTTGGACATCTTATCTCGCTGTAGCCGCAAGCCACATCCGCCAAAGGTAATAGTCATGACGGGTGTGGACACGACGGACGTCGTGCTCGATGCGCTCCGCGGACAAGCGTACGATTTTCTTGCCAAGCCAATAGAACCTGTACGGCTGATCGAGATCGTTAAGCGCGCATTATCGACGAAAGCCAGCGTCTCAAACATCGACGTACTATCCGCGCGGCCGGAATGGGTAGAGTTACTTGTGCCCTGCACCCGCGAGGCAGCCGAGCGGATACAGAGTTTCCTCCAACAGCTCGAGACAGATCTCCCGACCGAAACGCGCGATTCCGTCGGTCTCGCGTTTCGTGAGCTGCTTCTGAATGGCGTTGAGTGGGGCGGTCAACTCAATCCAGAGAAGAAGGTGCGCGTTGCATGTCTCCGAACGCGACGAATTTTGCTCTATCGCATCGCCGATCCGGGCCGAGGGTTTAGTTTCGACGAACTGTCCCATGCGGCCGTTGATAATTCGCTTGGTGTCGTCGCTCACGACGACGTTCGTCACGAGAAAGGACTGCGGCCAGGAGGGTTCGGGCTTATGCTAATCCGCGCTATCGCCGATGAACTGATCTACAACGAGCAACAAAACGAGGTGGTATTTATCAAGTACCTCGACTAGAAGCTATTTGGGTTAGACGAATGTCGAAAGCCGGCTGCAATTTCCACCGGCGCTTTAGTCGATCGGAAACGCGGCCGCCGTTACTCGAGAACTATCGATTCTTGGGTGGGTGTCAGGGATTCAAACCCCGAACGGCCTCGGCTGGCGCGGATATCTCCCTACAGCATCGAGAGGCGCTCAAATTCTAGATAATGCCGCTGCCCTTGCGCGAGCGCCCCGTCACGACGTTATCGTGGCTGAGCCGATCGCCGATGCTCGACACCAGTTTCGTTCTGTGGCTTCAGCAGTGGGCATCGCCCGCGTTGACCGAGATCATGCGGGCGGTGTCGCTGTGGGGCTACGTGCCGAGCTGTCTGGCCGTCGCGATCGTCTGCGGGTTTGGAGGGCGGCTCAGACTCGGCGTAACGCTGATCCTGGCCATTGTCTTCGCCGACGCGATGACGGTCGCGGCAAAAAGCGCGTTCTCGTCGCCTCGTCCGCATGCTGTCGATGCTCGCGTCCGAACGTTCGCCGCCTTCGAGTCAGGTCTGCCGCCGATTCCCACAGGCGCGTCGGTACCCGCGGACGACTTCGGGTTTCCATCCGGGCACGTGGCAACAACTACGGCATGGGCCATGGGTCTCGCCTGGTCTCGTCGGAAATCGTGGCAGTTCGGCGTGGCAGCCACATGGGTCGCGCTGATGGCCCTCTCACGCATGTACTTGGGACGCCATTTCCCTGCGGACGTGCTGGGCGGCCTCGTCGTCGGTGGCGCGGCGCTCGCCCTTGCACGTCTGGAGCTTTCTCCGACTGGCAGGGGCGCCGGCACGAAGACGGCGCTTGGCGTGTTGCTCATCGTCGTGATCGCGGTCGGCGCGCTTTTCGGCGCCGGACCCGGCGCTCATGATGCCGGCCGATTCTGTGGTCTCGTGGGCGCGACCCTCCTGCTTCAGCACACGCGGGCGCTCGACGTTTCAGTCCCGCTGGCGACGCGGATCGCCGGCGCGGCAGTGGCGCTCGTTCTTCTTGGTGTGGCGCTCTGGTCGAGCACGTGGACGATCACGACGGCGCCGGGTCTCGCGGTCATGAGCACAATGGCCGTCAGTGCGGCGTTGCACGCGAGTGTGCTGCTGGTGCCGGCGCGCGTCACCCGCCTTTGATGGCCTTCCCGAAGTCGAGGCCGACCTGTGGTTTGTCGGCCGTGCCCCCGATGGTAATCGGCACGACGGTGATGTCCTCGTGACGGAACAGCCCGTCGATGGTCTTGAGGAAAAACGACTTCACACCGGTCGTCAGCTGCGACAGCTTCGCGTCGAGGCGAACGACGCCACGAAAGTCGAGCGCTTCCGACTCCATCACGAACCGGCCGCTCACACTCACGCGCGCGCCCGGCATCTCAAACGTCACGTCGGAGAAGTGAATCGCGCCGTCGCGCATCCTGAACGTGCCCCGGAAGTTCGACACGACCGGATCGGGCGTGTCGTCTTTCACCCCGCGCGCCTTGATGCTGAACGCATCGACTTTGTCCTGGACCTGTGCCTTCGTGAATTCCGCCCTATCCACGCTGAAGTTCCCGTCGAGTCGGAGCTTCCGGATCGCGTCGCGATCCCCGGGCGGCAAGAGAAACTTCGTTCTCAGCTTCATCACGCCGGTCATGGGCGGCTGTGGGCCCTTCACAGCGAGACGGAGAATATCCTCTAACCGCCCGGCGTCGATGACGACGTCGAGTTCCACTGTGCGCCCGTCTTCGTCTTCACGTTCCACCACGCCGCCAGCCGCGTGGATCTTCGTGGCGCCGAGGGTGGCTTCCACAGGCTGAAGCAGGGTGTTGCCGTTCGTGCCGTCCACGATTGAGTGGAACCGCGTTTCGAGCGGCATGCCGTTCCCGACGTCCGGGAGCGCGAACGCGGGCATGCTCGTCGTGCCGTCTACCTCGATGCGTTCCAGCACACCCTTGAATGCTCCGGACGAATTCAGGATTCCGGCAATCCCGTCGAAGACACCAAGGTCCGCGTTCTCGAAACGGTACGACGCCGCCAGCGGCGTTCGGGAAGGCTCTTCGGCCTGCCACGGCCCGAATGTCCCTGCCGTCTGGATGCGGCCGGGCGGAGTTGGATTGGTGAGGCTCGCGCGGAACGGCCACGGGTGGTCCGCGCCCACATCCTTCATGTCGAGCTGCCCGATCTCGAACACGCGTGGCGCCTTGTCCGGATTCCGCCGAAGAATTCGCAGAACGGCCCGCTCCGAGATCAGATTGCGGACGATGAGCGGGGACGTCTCGCTGTCGTTGTCGTCGGCATCGGTAGGCTGCTCCTGCCCGCTGGACGTGACGGACTTGCCGGGCTGGTTCGACTGATTCGATTTGCCGGGGTCCTGCGGTTCGTCGTCGTTCAGGCTCAGCCCGCCTGGGGGGATGCTGATCTCTAAGCCCTCCAGACGAATCTTGCTGATCGTGACTGGATCGCTCAGGAGTCCAACGAGGCCGGCTTCGCCCGAGAAGGATGCAATCATCACGAGCGGCGGCACGTCCGTGCGGTGCCTGTGACGGAGCACCAGCCCTCGTCCCGAGATCCTCGGCCTGGGAAAGAGCGACACCGTTAGCCTTTCCAGCTGTACCTCACTGTCGAAACGTTCGCCCAGGGCGTTCACGAGGCGTTGTTTGATGCGGGGCTCAACCGCGATGGGGAGCGAGAACAGGAGCAGCAGGAGGATGATGGCGACGCCGGCAATCGCGATGAGGTTGCGTCGCTGAGCTGCCATCACAGCAGCTTGTCGAGCGTGATCGGCAGGTCGGTCACGCGTTTGCCAGTGGCGTGATAGACCGCATTGGCGACAGCAGCCGCCACGCCCGTAATCCCGATTTCACCGATGCCGTGGGCACCGAGCGGCGTCTTGGGATCGGGCACGTCCGTGAAGACGATGTCGATCTCGGGAACGTCGGCTTGCACCGGAATGTGATACTCCGCGAGGCCGCCCCTGAACTGCGACGTGGCGGTCTTCGGATTCAGAATGCGGCCCGTGTCGAATGCGCCCACCCACCGCCGGATCCGCACTTCTCCGGTCGCCTCGTGCACCGCGGCCTCGCAGAATTGCGCGGCATACGAGTGCATCGAATACTTCATCATCTCGAGCGGCGACCCGGTCGTGACCTCGGTCTCCACGAACGTCTGCCCGGCGCCCCGCAGAACCCTCACGTACTGGAAGGCGTTCATCGCGACATCCCCTCCATTGCTTCACGAATCGCCTGTCGGATGCCGACGTACGCACCGCAGCGGCAGAGGTTTCCGCTCATGCGCTCGCGCAACTCATCATCGCTGAGCTGAACCGGTGAGCTGACCGCGCTCGGCGCGCCCTCCTTCCACTCAGCCAGCATCGCCACCGCTGAGCAAATCTGGCCGGGCGTGCAGTAACCGCATTGGAATCCATCGTGTGTGATGAAGGCATCCTGCATCGGGTGCAGGATGCCGTCGTGCGCCAGTCCCTCGATAGTCTGTATCTCGCGATCTTCGTACTGGATGGCGAGAGTCAGACAGGAGTTGATGCGTTCACCGTCGACCAAGACGGTGCACGCACCGCAGGCGCCCTGATTGCAGCCTTTCTTGGTGCCGGTCAGACTCAGGTGATCGCGCAGCGCATCCAACAGGGACACGCGGGAATCGATGGTCAGTGCGTGAATCGCTCCATTGACCCGAAGCGAGACGTGTGCGAGCTCGTCCGACATTGGGAGGGTCCTCATCGGCCATACAAACGAATGATGGCTGTTGCGCGGGGTGCAAGAAACCCGCCGACCGTCGCGCGAATCCGCTCACCTTAGCCGGCAGGGACGGCCATGCTGCACGTCCGCTAGAGTAACGATGGCTCAGGCGCCTTCGACGAACCACTACGCGAGCGATGAGATACATCAATCCGATTAGCCTCACGGTTGGCATTGTCGTGCTGATCGCGGGTGCCGGGATCCTCTACCAGCGAATCGTGGGGGGCGGCGTCGCGGCGGTTTCGCGCTCCAGGAGAGCTCGTTGATGTCGGAGGTCACCGGCTGCACGTGTATGCAGTGGGACCGGCCGTCCGGTTGTATTTTTCGAAGCTGGTATTGCGGCCTCGTCACTCAGCTGGGCCACCGTGCAACCGGCGATCGCGCGGTTCACGCGCGTGTGCATGTACGATCGCGCCGGCCTTGCGCGGAGCGATGTGCCCTCATGCGCGCGGACGTTCGATCGGATTGTTGACGAACTCGAGAGCGTGTTGTCGGGGGTGGCGTCTGGCGAGCGCTGCATCCTGGTCGGTCATTCCTTCGGCAGCTTCATTGTGCGTGGCTGCGCCATGCGACATCCGGATCTCGTCGCGGGACTCGTCCTTGTCGATCCGGCGATCGAGTGGCTGACGCCCAACCCGGAGCGTTCGCACCGCTTGCGCCGGGCTCAGCGGCTGGCACGAGTCGGCGCCCGGCTGGCGCAACTTGGTATTCCCCGCGCGTGCCTGGCGCTCGTGATCGGTGGCGCGCCTTCGGCGCCGCAGCGGTTTTCGAGGCTCTTCGGGGAGACAGCGGCACAGACGCTCGCGCGCCTGGTCGGCGAAGTACGCAAGTTGCCGCCGGAGACGTACGCGTTGATGCAGGAGTTCTGGTCGCAGCCGAAGTGCTATCGCGCGATGGCCGATCATCTCGCGGCACTCGAACACGACGCCGCCGCCATCGCGCGGATCGAGACGTCGGCGTCGATTCCAACAATCGTGATCTCCAGCGGCAATCAACCGGAGGAACAGATCGACGCGCAGCGACGGCTGGCCGAGGCTTCGCGCGGCGGCCGTTACGTGATCGCCGCCAGCAGTACGCACTGGGTGCAGTTCGACGAGCCGGGACTCATCATCGAAGCCATCAGAGCGCTCGTGCAACGCAACAACCAAATCATCGACAGCGACTGAGCATACGATCTCGAACAGCGCCTCACGCATGGTGTGAAAAAGGTCAGTCTGATTCCGTCACGCGTCGATCCAGTTATGGGACATAGGGGAACACGCCACCGCCTAATCAAACGGCAAGGTATGTGCTTACAAAAGCGGCGTGACTTGGCTCTCGTGGTTGATCATCGCACTGCTTGTCGCCACCTTCGCTGCGGTGACCGGCATCAAACCAAAGGGCTCGCGGCCGGTGGCCCACACTCGACTCATGGGCGTGGCACGGTTTGTTCTAGTGCTGCTCGCGCTGATCGTCGTCTATATGGTTTTGCAAGCGCGTTCCGGCGCCTGATACACCGCTCCGCGTGACCTTCCCACGCGGCGACAAGGAGTCAGATGACAGTCACGCGACTCCGTCCTGCCGGTGATGACCGCCTCATCGTGATGTCGCGATCCGCGTGTTCGCGTCGGGAATCACGAAAAAGTAGCGATGTTCTCTAGGGTACTCAGCACGTCGTCCAACACCGGGAGTCTTCTAGGTGTAACGCCACTCGACGCACGTCCGACTCAAGAACCGTCATGCTTTCGTTGTGCACTTGCCACACGTCAACCTCATTACGGTCTCCCGTCGCTCAGTCGGTTAACCCGATGAGTGTGACGTTCAGTGCTTTGATGCTGGCGATGGCTTCGAGGTCGGCGATGAGCGCGCCACGGTTCATGAGGGCAGCGTTGCCCGCTTCGTAGTCCGCGCGGAGGCGGGCCGCAATCGCCGACGCGACCTCTTGCAGCGCGGCGAGGCACGTGTTGTAATCGGCGACGCCATTCTTGACAGCCGCAGCGGCCGCTGCTAGCGCGCTCTGGCGCTCTTCGAGGGTCTTGCGTTCCTGCTCTGTGATGGTGGGCGTGAGGTCGTCAGCCATATTGGCCTCCGTCTCTCGATGGCCGACGGCTACCATGAGGCACGCTCGTCGGCAGGTTGCTGCTGCTGTCGCGTTCAGAGCGCCCGCGAGAGATGGAAAGCCCGCAGCGCTTCGAGTTATAGAGTCGGCCTCGATCTTACGGCGTCTGTGTGATAGTGCGGGGCCCAAAGCGTTTCCGCCGCTCCAACGCGGTCTATTGCTAAGAGCCGCGTGCCCTTCTCTCGTCTTGCCACCGCAGATGTCGGCGCACGCCGAGCCAGTATGTCAGGTAGTACCCAAGCACGACCGCGCCAGCCGCTAGTGAGCCCGCTACGCCCGCCTCTGCCGCCCACGAACCATAATCCAGCGCGGCATGCCACGCATGCCAACTCCGCCAGAACCCAAATGCCAGCCTGCCCGTAACCATCAGCGTGATTCCGAGCACCAGCCAACGGTTCGGCGTGTAATGGAGCGAGCCGGGTGCAGGTTCCCACCGGCTGAGGGCGAGGCCGACCAGGCCCAGCAGACATCCACTCACGAACCCCATCAGAGTCAGGGTGAGCGCGTTCGGAATCCATAGTGAGGTGATACCTGCGCCCGCGAGAAACAGCGCTGACGAGAAGGCCAATCCAGCAACGTTGACCGTAGCGCTCCATCCCCGCGCACGGCGCCGCACGGTGCCCAGACGGTAACGCTGCACGAGCGCGAGCGGTGTGAGTGCGATTGCCGCGAGTATTACGAAAACCGTGAACGCGACGATCAGAAGCGGCACCGAATAAGCCTACGCGCCTGGGAAAAGTCGCTGGCATGTCACAACGTCAGAAGCGGGCAGGATGCCAGACTGAGGTTCACCAGTTCCACGGCAGACGACGACCGCTGCGGCGTAGGATTAGCGCGCGGCGTATCTCATAAAGCAAGTCAGCGGGCGGTGCAGAGATCAGCAGGAACGAGTCAGCGCCGGCCTTGCGTGCTGCTTCGCGCTCTTCGGGAACTGACGCGACAATAATCGACGTGGCATAGTCGGCCAGGCTGCGTAAGCCGGGTACGATCGACGGACTGTCGTGACCTGACAGCACCGCCACGACAACGTCTGGTGCCATATGCTGAAATTGCTTCAGCGCATTGGCAAGTTCGTGGCAGTGGTAGACAATCAGCTCGTTCACGCGCAGCAGGTCGACATCGACGAGCAATGACCTGTCGCTCTCCAGCAGTAAGACGGTCCCGCGCATTCGGTGGCGTCGATTTTCGCACCGCTGCAGCAGGCGCTGCTCATTGTTGGCGGCGCGCTCACGTTAACGTTTGCGTCGCGGGCGATTTCGCGGAACTGACGCCGCAGGCAGCACCGAGGCACGCCGAAGAGACGCACCAAAGCACCGACAGTCAGGATGTGCGGAAACTGGGTAGCGAAAGAGGCCGTGTTGGCGGAATAATCCGCGGCGTGCGGAAAACAGACGGACTCGCCGAAACCTTCGGCGCGCTCCGTGCAATCCTCGAGTCGCATGCGAAACAGATGACTGTCACAATCGACGAAGCTGGCCACTATGAACTCGCGTCACCGACGATGACCGATCGCATCGGCCGGCCGCTCTTCTGCGCGTCAGTGAAGATCAACCAGAACTACGTCAGCTACCACCTCATGCCGGTGTACAGCAACAAGGCGCTGCGCGACAGCCTATCGCCGTCGCTCAGGACGCGCATGCAGGGAAAATCGTGCTTTAACTTCACAGCGGTCGACCCCGGGCAGCTGAAAGAGCTGGCGGCGGTCACAAAAAAGGGCATCGCGGGTTTCAAGAATCTCAAGCTTCCCTGGGCCTGACGCAGCACGTCTCATAAAGGGTCAGTTTAGGGATCGACAGGCAGTCGAAGCCCCTGATCGACTCTTGTGCCGAGTGTCACTTTCGCCATGCGGAGGGCAGGTCGATGAGATGGTCACTTAAGGCGCCCTCTTTTTTCGAGGATCGTTGCCTTCGTCTCTCTGGCTATCCGGCGTGTGGAGGCGAATTGGTAAGGCGCACGGTCCAACACGACGAAGTCAGCAACCTCCCAAGTAAAGGGCGGCTTCTGGCGTCGGTCAGTCTTTCGTTGGTCAGCGTCCTCACGCGGCTGAGAGGACGCTCGTCGGTCTCCTTGTCGCCGGTCCCAAGAGACGACAACAGGAAGCTCCACGGTCTTTCGAGTGAGTCCATCGAAACGTCGCAACGCTCCGCGGCGAACGACGATACCGACAGGTTTTCGCGACGATGGCTTGAGAGGGCGCTGTTTTTCTACGGTCTTTGTGTGTTTGCGAGGCACAGCAGACTTATCGGCAGCGATCGTCTCCTACTTTGCCGCCCGCCGAATCGGGTGAAACCCACTGATCAGCTGGTTGCACCGAAGCACTCAGTACTGATGAGCCAGTAGTCCAGAGCTTCTACCCGAGTCAACTCGTACCCCGCGGAAATCAGCGAAGTTCTCATGTGAGCGGCCGCTAAACCCAACGACTCGTCCGTCCGATATCCCTGGCGAACACCCACTGAACCATCCTCGCTCTTCTTAGGTCTACCGCATGTCTGATTCCTTCGCCCTGCCCATTCTTTTCGCACTCGTCGTAACTAGCTACGCCCTCGTCCCATACCGCGGGCGACGTGGCCGTGACCCGTGGCGCCTCTTGCGCGACCTCAGCCCGGTGAGCGGGCAATGGTTAGCAGACTATCGACGGAGCGGCTGATCCCGCGACGGGGTTGTCCGCACAGGTAAAGCAAGCCGCCGGGGTGCTACGCCACGCACCACGATGGCCACAATTTCCTGACTGTTGACACTTCGTGGACGCAAGCTTTTCGTTCGGCCGCAAGAGGCTCTCGAGTCGGTGAGTCACGCTCAGCGTCATCGCCTTCGTGCGGCAAGAACGAATGACGTCGACCGGCCCCGTAGCCACGAGAGAGCGAGGCGGGTGACGAGTCCGTCTTACTTGACGCTGAGCACGGTCAGGTCGTAAGTGCCGGAATCTTGCCGGTCCGCGAGACGTGGTTCACCCCGATGAAGGCCCTTCGCGGCGGTCATCCCAAACGGCGGCTGACGAACTCGATTCGACGCTCGAAACTCCTTCCGGCATATCGCAGCGAGCTGCAGTAGGCGAACAAGGTCAACAGGACGATCCCGGCGATCGCCGACGCTGTGGCGCGCGAATCGGACCGGAGCACGACGATCACCGCCACTGCCGGAGCGCTGCCTATCAGCACGCTCACCAACGATGTCAGAAGATCGCCGCTCGGCGCGAACCTGTGTGGTTCGGCCCTGCGAGGCTCGAAGACCGACACAACATTGCCCCACGCGAAGTGCGCCAGGAGCAACACGATCACCACCACGATGTCCGCTCCGAGTTGTTTGACGCCAGACTGCCATGCACCAATCGCGAGGAGAACCGTCAGCTGCAGGGCCACAAAGACCATCACGGCCACGTTCTTTGCCAGGAAGAGATCCTTCCCACGAATCGGAAGAATGAGGTATCGCGTCAGCCCTGCGGGTCGGTCCAGGCCAAGGCAGTTCAGCGTCACGTTGGCATTCAGAGCGCAGACGATCACGAAGATCGTTTGGCGAACCGTCGATGACAGCGAAGTCGAGAGCGCTAGCGCGACGGTTGCCAGCACCGGTAGAAGACCCACCCAGAGGTCCAGTACGGTCCGGATAGAGCGTTGCTCTTTTTGAACGAGAGGACCCAAACGCCCGGGAAGCCACGCGATGCTCGTTGCGCGGTGAGCTGTCGGCTCAGCCGCATCGTCGTAGAGGCCTCGGGTAAAGCTCCAAAGCAGTAGACACCAGACCAGGGCACCGCTGACGAGCAAGGTAGCAACTGGAACGATCATCGCTGACAGTGAGGTCGCGACTGCGATGGTCGTGACCAAGGTTGCGGGGTTCGCTGCGATGAGACTCGCGCTCAGCGGACTGGCATCGTGCTGCACCGAGGCTACCGCGAACGCGAGAACCGCGGCGCCAAGCGCCGCGACGGCGAGGCGGAGCCTTCTTCTCCGGCGAGCGAGTTCGAGCAGCTGAGACACACTCACGCGCACACTAATGGTGAGCGCAAAGAAGGAGAGCGCCGCCACGCTGCCGAGCAGGGGATGGCGCGCAGAGAGAAGGGGAGAGAGGCCAAGCGCTGACACGCTTGTGACTAGCCACACGGGCGGCGGCAGGAAAAGCGACGACAGTTTGAGCGCGAGCAACGAGCGCATGCTGATCGGAAAACGCCGCAGACGATCGTTGCTCAGGCTGACGTTCAAGTTCTCACCGAGCACCACAAGCCAGAGCAAGCACAACACCAGGAGCAAGCGATCCATGGACGACGTCTGACCTGCGGCCAGCTCACCGGCCGCTCGGGAAAGACGGTCTGGCAGCGCGCCAGCAGTGATCCAGCCAAGCAGCGCCAGTACGCTCAGGTAGAACTTGACGCGCCCCGTGCGGAGGACGCGGCGCCAGAATGCGCGCCACTGGTACCGAAAGATCAGCGATGCCCTAGCCAATCCAGGTTCCCCACGTCGGGCCGGCCAGCGTAACCGAGGTACGGCTGTTCGAGCGTCGTTCCATCACGCGCGAGATCCGAAACGGTCCGGCAGCAGACGACTTCGCCCTTGACGATGAGCGCAAATCGCTCGGCGAGCCGTTCGACGATTTCGAGGATGTGCGAGGTCAGAAAAACCGTCACGCCTCGTTCTGCGAGGGCGAGCAACAGATCCTTGATGTTGCGGGACGAACCGGGATCGATGCCTTCGAATGGCTCATCGAGAAAAAGCACGCGCGGGTTGTGTAACAGGGCCATCGCCAACGCACACTTCTTCCGCATGCCAAACGACGCTTTCTCGACGAGCGTCGTTCGGCCTTGTTCCAGATCGAGGTGTCGCAGCAGTTGAATCGCTCGCGCTACGGTTTCCTGGCGGCCTAAGCCATAGAGCCGGCCGCACAATTCGAGGTGCTCCCAAATCGTCAGGTCAGGAAAGAGCGCATCGTCTTCAGGCAGGATGCCGATCTCGCGGCGCAACTCGAGATCTTCTACCGATACGACGCAGCCCGTCACCCGCGCCTCTCCTGCAGTGGGCGCAAGCAGGCGAGTGAGCAGCTTGACCGTGGTCGACTTGCCGGATCCGTTTGGACCGAGGAAGGCGAAGATCGTTCCGCTGGGCACTTGCAACGTGACGCCGCGCACGGCCGCCACCGTTCCAAACGTCTTGGTGA
>Ga0247825_10001327_pt1 | contig 16173 bp, 13 predicted proteins | sample 13C_Vanillin_Day_FD_194413 | JGI IMG/M metagenome (GOLD analysis project Ga0247825, IMG submission 194413) | Soil microbial communities from agricultural site in Penn Yan, New York, United States - 13C_Vanillin_Day48 | ecosystem: Environmental > Terrestrial > Soil > Agricultural land | place... | reverse complement strand
TGCGCTTGATCGCGGTGAAGTGCAGCCGCGTTTGTTCGCTGTCCTCGGCCATCTGGCGGCCGGTCAGCCCGGCTACGCGCTCAGGCACGATGCGCAGCGGTCTGCCGGTCCCCATCGCCAGCACCTGCAGCATGCACGCGCGTTCCAGGTAATAAAGATCATCGAAAGCGGTGGCGACCGACGTGCCGCAGACGATGACGCCGTGATTGGCGAGAAAGAGCACGTCCGCACCCTGTGCCGCGGCGCACATGCGCTCGCCTTCCGCCTCATCGAGCGCGAGACCGTTGTAGTTATCGTCATAGGCGACCCGGTCGTGGAACTTGAGGGAATTCTGGCTCGCCCACTCCAGCCGCCCGCCCTGAATGACCGTGAGCGCCGTGGCATATGGCATGTGGGTATGCAGCACGCATTTCGCAGAGGGCTTCGAGCGATGCATGGCACCGTGTATGAAAAAGGCCGTAGGCTCCACCCGGTGTCGTCCTTCGACCTTGCGGCCCGACGCATCGACGACGACGAGATCGCCGGGCGTCACTTCGGACCAGTGCAGGCCTTGCGGATTGATCAGGAAGTATCCCGGCCGGCCGGGCAGCTCGAGGCTGAAGTGATTGCAGATGCCTTCGCCCAGGCCGAGGCGGTGGGCCCAGCGGAGCGCCGCCGCCAGGTCGACGCGCGCTTCCAGCTCCTGCTTTTTATCGATTCCGGTCACCCGTTTTCCCCATCACCGCCAGCTGAATTTCTCCAGCGCATGATTCACGACTCAAGGATCGCGACCCGGCAGTTACAGGTTTTGGTGGCCGATGGCCCGGGAAATCTTTTCGGCGGTCTGCCTGACCTGGGCGGCCCAACCCTTGCTGAGTCGGTCTGAAGGAGCCGAAACCGACAGGCCGGCGACCAGCCGGCCTTCGTCATTGAAGATGCCGGCGCCGATGCACGAGACGCCCTTCTCGGCCTCTTCGTTGTCGAAGGCGTAGCCCTGCCGCCGGATCCGCTCGAGCTCGCGTCCCAGGCTATCGGCATCGGTCAGCGTGTTATCGGTATAGCGCGGCAGGCCCGTGCGCCGCACGTATTCCGTGCACTTGTCGGTGCCGTCCTCGGCCAGAAAGAGCTTTCCCACGGCAGTAATATGCAGGGGGGCCCGCGCACCGATGATCTGCACCACCCGCATCATCGAGCTGCTTCCCGACGCGCGCTCGATGTACACGACCTCGTCGTCGTGGCGGACCGACAGATTGACCGTCTCCCCCAGCGCCTGCTGCAGGCTCTGCATGTGGGGCAGGGCCTCCTGCCGCACGCTGATTCGCGATTTGACCAGGCTGCCTAGTTCCAGCAGCCGAATGCCCAGACGGTAGGTTCCCGGCTCGATGCGATCGACCAGCCGGTTATCGACCATGACCGACAGAATGCGATGGGCGGTGGACGGATGGAGCCGGGTTTCGGTGGCGAGCTGCTTCAGATTGACGGGTGTCGCATGGCGGGCAAGTGCATCCAGCAGGCTCATCATGCGATCGATGACCTGGATGGAGGACTTGGCGGCTTTGGCGGCCACGGCGGCACTCGTTCAAGGACTGGCGGGCGATTTTATATGCCGGAATGCGCCGGGACAACCCGAAATCGGCGTGTTCCAGCGCCCTTTTCGCGCCCCATAACAGGTATCGCCAGTAATACATTGTTTTTGCTATAATATGGGGCTCCCCTCCCCGAATCGCAGCGTACGCACTCATGGGAAAGACACCGATCTTTGCACGCAGTCGCAACGGAAGCGCCCGCAACGGAAACGGAAACGGTCGTAACGGAAGCAGTAATGGCCGCAACGGGAACGGCCGCAACGGCCACGTTCGCAACGGCAATGGCCATGGGCGCGCTCACGCCGCAGCCGACGCGGCGCAGGACGTAAAAAACTACATGACGCCGCAGGGTTACAGCCGGCTCAAGACCGAGCTGACGAAACTGCTCGACATCGAGCGGCCCGATCTGGTGAAAACCATTTCATGGGCGGCGTCCAACGGCGATCGCTCGGAAAACGGGGACTACCTCTACGGCAAGAAGCGGCTGCGCGAGATCGACCGCCGCATTCACTATCTCAACAAGCGACTGGATACCGCCGAGGTCGTCGATCCGGCCCGGCGCGGTGAATCCGACCAGATCTTCTTCGGCGCAACCGTGACTTACGCGTATGTTCGTGGCGGCAAGGACGAGCGCACCATCACGATCGTGGGTGTCGACGAGGTGGACGTGAAGCGCGGGCAGGTGAGCTGGCTTTCGCCCATTGCACGCGCGTTGCTGAAGAAGCGCTCGGGGGACGTGGTGACCCTGGCGACGCCGTCTGGTGAGGCCGAGATCGAGATCATCGGCGTGCGTTACCGGGCTACAGCCTGACAGCACTCAAGTCAGCACAAGAAAGAGGGGGCATTGGCCCCCTTTTTGTTTTTTTGGCGGATAGGCGCGACCCCGCGGCTGCCTCGTCACCATTGCCCGCGCGCGCGGGTCCCGATTAAGATGCTTTAAATCCGGACGCCGGGACTCAGGAGCCGCGGCTTCCGCGTACCGGCATCGTTTTAACTTCGCGCGTTCGGGCGGACTGCGACGCTGCCGCTCAACGCACGGACCATGAACCGACGCGATTCGTAGCGCCATCCCGATTGTGACTGTCTCGTTTTTTGCCGCGGCGCTTTCTTCCTGGCGGGCTGCCCATCTCGCCGTACCCGATCTGCGCGCCGACGCCCTATCCCAGGGGGCGGTGGTGAAGTTGAGCATCAAGGCCGTGCCCAATGCGCGCACCGCCGACAACCTGGGCGAGGAGCGCGAAGGCACCGGCATCGTCTTCGGAGAAAAAGGCCTCATTCTCACCATCGGCTACCTGGTGCTCGAGGCTGGATCCATACTGATCGTCGCGGGAGACGGGCGCGTCTATCCGGCGAGCGTGGTGGGCTACGACCATGCCACGGGGTTCGGCGTGCTGCGCGCCGCCGCCATGGATTACCGGCCCATCGAGCTCGGCAGCTCGGCCAACCTGCGGGAGCTGGCGACCGTGATGGTGGCCGCGCACGGTGCGGCCGGCGGCGGTTCGCGCGCCTGCGTGGTCTCGCGGCGTCGCTTCACCGGCTGGTGGGAATACATGATTGATGGCGGCATCTTTACCGCGCCGCCCCGCTTCGAGCACAGCGGCGCCGGCCTGATCGACGCCGACGGCAAGCTGGTGGGTATCGGTTCCCTGTGGGTGAGCGACGCGCTGGAGACGGGCGCTGCCTTCCCCGGCAACATGTTCGTGCCGGTCGACCTGCTGACGCCCCTGCTCGAAGATCTGCTGGCCACGGGTCGCAGCCGCGAGCCGGCCCGTCCCTGGCTGGGCGTCTATTCGGAGGAGATCCAGGGCCACGTCGTGGTGACGCGCGTGCTGCCGGAGTCGCCCGCCGCCATAGCGGGCCTGGCGCGCGGCGACATCATTCTCGGCGTCGGCGGCGAGGCCGTCGGCAGGCAAAGCGAGTTCTACCAGCGGCTGTGGTCGAGCGGGGAAGCCGGTTCTTCCGTTATCCTGCACGTCCTGCACAAGCGCACGGTGAAGCAGCTCACCGTGCGCTCGATGGACCGGATGCAGTTCCTGCGACCGTGGCAGGCCTGAGACCGTCGTCAAGCAGAAAAAATGTCAGAGCGTCGGGAAAACCATCAAGATAGGCGAAGAGCCAGGCGGGCCGGGATGCCGGCCTTCTTGGCCGGGCAACTGAAAGCCGGCTGACCGGCGCATCCATCCACTCACGAAGGAAACAACAATGCAACGTATCAGGACATGCGCGGCGCTGGCCGCGATCGGGACGCTCGTCGCGTGCGCCCAGGCGCCCATTGCGCTCAAGGAAATGGGCTCCTTTCACGTGGGCGGCCGCGAGGTTGTGATATCGGGCAAGCCGGTGAAGGAGGTCGTGTTCACCCCTGGGGGCGTGCCGGCCAAGGTCGATCCCAACGGCGTGTACCAGGTGGAGCAGATGTACGTGCAGTACTTCATTCCGCAGAACCAGCGCGGCGCGTTGCCGCTGCTGATGTGGCACGGCGGAGGTCTCACCGGCGTGACCTATGAGACAACCCCCGATGGACGCGAGGGCTGGCTGAACTACTTCCTGAAGCGCGGCTGGGCGGTCTACAACTCCGATGCCGTCGAGCGCGGTCGCTCCGGATGGGCGATGTATCCCGACGTATTCAAGGGCGAACCCGTATTTCTGACCAAGGAGAACCCCTTCGAACGCTTCCGGATCGGCGCCGGTCCGGGCTCCTACAGCAAGGATCCCGCGAAGATGAAGCTCATGCCCGGCAGCCAGTTTCCGGTGGAGGGCTACGACAATTTCACCAAGCAGGGCGTGCCGCGTTGGACGACCACCGACTCGGCCATCATCGCGGCCTACACCGAGCTGGTCGACAAGGTATGCCCGTGCGTCGTCCTCATCCATTCCCAGTCGGGGCAGTTCGGCCAGAAGGTGGCCCAGGCGCGTCCGGAGAAGGTGAAGGCGCTGGTGCTCGTGGAGCCCGCCGGCCTGGGCGATCCCAAGCTCGTGGAGCGGCTCAAGGACGTGCCGATCCTCGCGCTCTACGGCGATTTCATCGAGCAGGACAAGCGCTGGCCGACCATACGCGGCAACCAGATCAAGTTTCTGGAGCGGGTGCGAGCCGCCGGCGGTCGTTATGATGTCATCGATCTTCCGAAGATCGGCATACGCGGCAACTCGCACATGATGATGATGGATCGCAACAGCGACCAAATCGCAGGCTTGATCCAGGACTGGCTTGAAAAACAGGGCCTGTACCGCTGAGCCTGCCCCGGACGGGTGTCGTCTCCCCGCACGCGATGACTGACATGCGGGTCGGCCTCTTCGTTACCTGCCTCGTGGACCTGATGCGCCCTCGCATCGGGTTCGCGGCGATCCGCCTGCTGGAAGCCGCCGGGTGCGAAGTCGTCGTCCCCTCCGCGCAGACCTGCTGCGGCCAGCCGGCCTACAACTCCGGCGACCGCAGGACGGCGCGCGCCCTGGCGCTGAAGATGCTCGGTGAATTCGAGGCGTGCGACTACGTCGTGGCGCCCTCGGGATCGTGCGCCGGGATGATCCGGACCCACTACGCCGATCTGTTCGAGGACGACCGTACGGCGCGCGAGCGCTGCGCCGCGATCGCGGCGCGCGTCTACGAGCTGACCGATTTTCTGGTCAACGTGGCTCGCCTGGACAAGGTGCCCGGCACCTTCAAGGGCATCGTTACCTATCACGATGCCTGCTCGGGATTGCGGGAGCTCGGGGTGAAATCCCAGCCACGCGCGCTGCTCGCCCAGGTTCCCGGGCTCACCCTGAAGGAGATGAACGAAGCGGAAACCTGTTGCGGATTCGGCGGCGCCTTCGCGGTAAAATTCGGCGAGATCTCGGGCCACATCGCCGAGCGTAAATGCGTGAACATTGCCGACAGCGGTGCGAGCGCGGTCGTGCTCGGTGATCTGGGCTGCATGCTGAACATCGAAGGTCGGCTGCGCCGCCGCGGCGACGACAAGACCCGGGTCCTGCACATTGCGGAAGTCCTGGCCGGCGCTGAAACGGATCCGCTTGTGAACGCGGATAAGCGCAGATAGCGTCCCAGGCGCGCGGCCGGGTCCCTCCTTCGAAGCACCCATCACAATTCGCGGGTCACGCTCCATGAAAATAGCGGTCATAGGCGCCGGCGGCGTTGGCGGTTTCTTTGGCGGTCGACTGGCGCACATCGGATGCGATATCACCTTCGTGGCGCGCGGCAGACACCTCGAGGCCATGCGCCAGGGCGGTCTTGTCATCGAAAGCGACGCGCACGAGGCCATCCGCGTGTCCGGCGTCAAGGCCACGGACCAGCCGGAGACCATCGGTCCCGTGGACCTGGTCATCATTGCGGTCAAGCTGTGGGACACCGCGAGCGCCGCGCGCGCGGTGCGGCCCATCGTCGGGCCGCACACCGCCGTGCTTTCGCTCCAGAACGGCGTCATCAAGGATGACATCCTGCGCGGCGAATTTGGCGCGCAGGCCGTGATGGGCGGAGTAGGCTACGTCGCGACGCATATCTCGCGGCCCGGCGTGATACGCCAGACCGGCAAGCTCCAGCGTCTCATCGTCGGCGAATACGACGGCAGCCGCTCGAAGCGCGCGCAGTGGCTGGTGGATGCCCTGCTGAAGGCGGGCGTCCAGGCCGAGCTGGCCGGCGATATCCGCAGGACGTTGTGGGAGAAATACACCTTTCTCGTGGGCCTCTCCGGCACGACGGCCACCATGCGCACGCCCATCGGCGAAATCCGCTCGAATGCGCAAACGCGGGCCTTCCTGCTCGATCTCATGAAGGAAGTCGTCGCGGTCGGACGCGCGCACGGGGTGGCGCTGCCGGCGGACTATGCCGACGAGCGGCTCCGGTTTGCCGACAGCGTGTCTCCGGACATGACTTCGTCGATGCACCATGACCTCGAGCGGGGCAATCCGCTCGAGGTCGAATGGCTTTCCGGCGGTGTGGTGCAGCTTGGCCGCCCGGTCGGCGTGCCGACGCCTGCGAACCGCGCGGTGTGGGACATACTGGCCCTGCACGCGCAGGGAAGAAAGCGCGATTCGTGAGTCGTGAGTCGTGACTCGAGCGCTCGCCGCGTCCCGCGGGTCCGTGCTCGCTACGGCGATCCTCGTCACCCCGGATTCCGAATGAAGCCGACAGCGCTCACGATACGGAACGTTCGCGCCACGCCCGTGCTCGTGCCGATGAATTTTGTGCTCGGCACCAGCGCTCAGGCTGTGCGCGAGGCGCCGTTGCTGCTGGTGGATTTGGAGACGGAGGAGGGCGTGACCGGTCGCGCCTACCAGTTCTGCTACCTGCCGGCGGCCGCGCCCGCCATCGTCGTCCTGCTGGAAGAAGTCCTGCGTACCGTGAAGGGGGATCCCGTGAACCCGGCCGCGCTGTGGACGAAGCTGACGCGGCGTTTCACCCTGATCGGCGCGCAGGGCATCGTGCGCATGGCGATGTCGATGCTCGACGTAGCGGGCTGGGACGCGCTCGCTCGCGCGGCTGGCATGCCGCTGGCCTCGTATCTTGGCACAGCGCCCCGGCCGGTGCCGGCCTACAACAGCTGCGGCCTCGGGCTCATGGAACCCGCGGCGCTGGCCGACGAAGCCGAACAGCTGCTTGCCGGGGGCTTCCGCGCGGTGAAGCTGCGTCTCGGCTACACGACGGTTCAGGCCGACCTGGCGGCGGCGCGCGCCGTGCGCGCCCGCATCCCCGCGGATATCGCCATCATGGTGGACTTCAACCAGGCGCTGGATGTCGAGGAGGCCGTGCGGCGCGGACAGGCGCTCGACGGGGAGGGCATTTACTGGATCGAGGAACCCATCCGGCATGACGACTTCGAGGGGTGCGCCAAAGTCGCCCGCGCCGTGAAGACGCCGGTGCAGATCGGCGAGAACTTCTCGCAGGTCCATGACATGGAGCGCGCGCTGGCGGCGCACGCCTGCGACTGGGTGATGCCCGATCTCGAGCGCATCGGCGGCATTACGGGATGGCTGAAAGCGAGTGAGCTGGCGCGCTCCCGCGGCGTCCGCCTGTCGTCGCACCTGTATCCGGAAGTCAGTGCCCACCTGCTGGCGGTCACGCCCACCGCGCACTGGCTCGAGTATGTCGATTGGGCCAGCGCGGTGCTCGCCGAGCCGCTTCCCATCGTCGAGGGTAACGCGATGGTCTCCAGCCGCCCGGGCAACGGTCTGGAGTGGAATCTCGAGGCGGTGCGCCGCTTCCGGATGACGTGACGAAATCCGCCCACGGCGTCACGCTCATGATCGCGGGCGTCGCGCTTCTGACCGCGTACGACGCCATTTCGAAGCACCTTGCGCAGTCCCATCCCGTCGGGCAGGTGATCTGTCTGCGGCAGGCCGCCACGCTGCTGTTCATCGTCCCCTACATCATGGCAGCGACCGGCTGGCGCGCGCTGCGCGTCGTCTCGTGGCCCGGGCAGCTCGCGCGCGGAATGCTGTTTGTCGTCAACGCGGTGCTGATCGTGCTCGCGCTCAAGCTGCTGCCGCTCGCCACGGTCATCACGATCATGTTCTCCAGTCCCATCTTCATCGCCTTCTTCTCGGCGCCGCTGCTGGCGGAGCGCGTCGCGCCCGCCCGCTGGTCGGCGGTGCTGGCGGGATTCGCCGGGGTGCTGATCGTCATTCGCCCCGGCGCCGCGGCTTTCGAGTGGGCATTGCTCGTTGCCCTGGGCGCCGCCGCGGCCAATGCGCTGCGGGACATCATGACGCGGCGTCTCGCGCGCACCGAGACCTCGATCGCGATTCTCTTCTGGTCGACGCTGCTCGTGATGGCAGCGGGCGCGCTCACGGCGCCGCTTGGCTGGAAGCCGATCACCCTGGACGCCGCAGCCTGGTTCGTCGGGGCGGGACTCTTCGGGGCGGCTGGCCACTTCCTGATGATCGAGGCATTCCGGCTGGCGGAGGCGGCGGTGGTTTCGCCCATGAGATACTCGGCATTGCTCTGGGGCACGGTGATCGGCTTCGCTGCCTGGGGCGAAGTGCCCGACGCCTGGGTGCTGACGGGCTCGGCGGTCATTATCGCGAGCGGCATTGCCATGATGCGCGCGGGCGGAGCCGAATCCAGTCCGGCCGCGCCAGGTCGTTGATGCGCGCCGAACGATAGCCGATAATCCCGGGCCGGCACCGACACTCAGCCGGCGTCCTCATGCAGATCACCTCGATGCATTTCAAGGCAACGGCGGGCACCAAGCTCACCAATGCCAATCTCCAGGCGGCGCTGAAGCGGCTCCAGGGCAACTTTGTGCGCGGGCGGGCCGAGCGCGTCGCGGAAATGGGCAATTACGAAGAGCTGCGGTCCGCCGCCGCCGCGATCCGGGATCGCGCGCTGGCGCAACTCGACCTCTATCTCGAGGAATTCGAGCGCAACGCGACGGCGCGCGGCGCCGTGGTCCACTGGGCCGAGACGCGCGAAGACGTCAATCGCATCGTGTGCGACCTCGCGCGCCGCCATGATGTGCGCAGGGCGGTCAAGTCGAAGTCCATGGTGAGCGAGGAATGCGCGCTGAACGACGCTCTCGAGGCCGCGGGCGTCGAGGTTGTCGAGACCGACCTGGGCGAATACATACTGCAGCTGGCGAAGGAGCCGCCCTCGCACATCGTTGCGCCGGTCGTGCACAAGACGCGCGACGAGGTGTCGGACCTGTTCCAGCAGCGGCACGGCACCGCGCGCAAGACCGATATCGCCGCGCTGACGCTCGAGGCGCGCCAGCAGTTGCGGCGCCATTTTTTTACCGCGGACATGGGCATCTCGGGCGCGAATTTCATCGTCGCTGAAACCGGCTCGACGCTGATCGTGACCAACGAGGGCAACGGGCGCATGACGACCACGCTGCCGCGCGTGCACGTTGCCGTGACCGGAATCGAAAAGGTGGTTCCCACGCTCGAGGATGTGGCTACGCTCATGCGGCTGCTGCCTCCGCACGGCACCGGGCAGACCATCTCCAATTACATTTCGGTCACCACGGGCGTCAAAGACGAAGGTGCCGCGGACGGGCCCGAGCACTTTCACGTGATACTGCTCGATGGCGGCCGCAGCAAGCTCCTGGGCGGCGACCTGCAGCCGATGCTGCGCTGCATCCGCTGCGGCGCGTGCATGAACCACTGCCCGGTTTACCAGAGCGTGGGCGGCCATGCCTACGGCTGGGTCTATCCCGGCCCGATGGGCTCGGTGCTGACGCCGTCGTACGTCGGGCTGGAGAACGCGCTCGATCTTCCCAATGCGGCGACCTTCTGCAACCAGTGCGGGGTCGTGTGCCCGGTGAAGATTCCGCTGCCGGACCTGATGCGCAAGTTGCGCGAGCGCCAGTTCGAACGCCGCCTGAAGCCATGGGGCGAGCGCCTATCGCTCGCGTTGTGGGGCTGGAGCGCCCGGCATGCTGCGATCTATGCGATCATCGCGAGGCTGGGCGCGCGCCTGCTCGCTTGGGCGGGCGGTGCCGACAAAAGCCTCCGACGCCTGCCGTTTGGCGCGGGATGGACCGCGCAGCGCGATCTGCCCGCCCCCGAAGGCAGAACATTTCGAGATCTCTACGCTGGCCGCGCCCGCCGCGGCGCCGGCGAATACCCATGAAACACAATGGAGCCGTTCATGAACAAACCGGTTGAGTCGGCCGGCATCGTCAGCCTGGACCTCTGGATCGGAGGCCGCCGCCAGCGCGCCGGCGCCTCGCGCCATGGCAACGTCACGAATCCCGCTACGGGAGCGGTGATCCGGCGCGTGCCGTTCTGCAATGCTGCCGACGTGGACGCCGCGGTCGGGGCGGCAGCGGCCGCGCTGCCGGAATGGAGCGCCACGCCACTGCTGCGGCGCGCGCGCGTGATGCAGAAATTCCTGCAGCTGCTGCAGGCTCACCAGCAGGAGCTCGCGCGGCTCGTCACGGAAGAGCACGGCAAAACGCTGCCCGATGCGATGGGCTCGGTGCAGCGTGGCATCGAGGTGGTCGAGTTCGCGTGCGGCATTCCGCACCTGCTGAAGGGCGAGCATTCGGAAAACGTCGGCTCCGGCGTGGACTGCCATACGGTGAGGCAGCCCGTGGGCGTCTGCGCCGGGATCACGCCGTTCAATTTTCCGGTAATGGTGCCGCTGTGGATGTTCCCGGTAGCCATCGCCTGCGGCAATACCTTCATCCTCAAGCCCTCCGAAAAGGTGCCGTCTGCCTCGATGCGCATGGCGGAACTCTTCAAGGAGGCGGGCCTGCCCGACGGTGTCTTCAACGTCGTCCATGGCGACCGAGAGGCGGTGGAGGCGATCCTGGCTCACCCCGGCATACACGCGGTGTCGTTCGTCGGCTCGACGCCGATCGCGCGGCACATCTACGAGACCTGCGCGAAGAGCGGCAAGCGGGTGCAGGCGCTGGGCGGCGCGAAGAACCACGCCGTCGTCCTGCCCGACGCCGATCTCGAATTTGCGGCGGATGCGCTGATTGGAGCGGCCTACGGGTCAGCCGGCGAGCGCTGCATGGCGATCTCGGCGGTGGTGGCAGTCGGTGCGGCGGGCGATCCGCTGGTGGCTCTGCTCAAGAAAAAAGCGCAGTCGCTCGTGATCGGGCCGGGAGAAAAAGAGGGCGTCGACATGGGGCCGCTCGTCACCGCCCAGCACCGGGACAAGGTGGCAGGCTACGTGGACCAGGGCGTGAAGGAAGGAGCCGAGCTCGTACTCGATGGCCGGGGGGCGCGGGTGCCGGGCTATGAAGGCGGCCATTTCCTCGGGACGACCCTGTTCGACCGCGTGACGCCCGCGATGAAGATCTATCAGGACGAGATTTTCGGCCCGGTGCTGTCGGTCCTGCGCGCGAATTCGCTCGAGGATGCGATTGCGCTCGTCAACCGCAATCCCTACGCCAACGGCACGGCCCTCTTTACCGAGTCGGGCGGCGCGGCGCGGCGCTTCGAGAACGAGATCCAGGTCGGCATGGTCGGCATCAACGTGCCGATCCCGGTTCCCGTTGCGTTCTATTCGTTCGGCGGCTGGAAAGGATCGCTCTTCGGCGACCTGCACGTGCACGGCATGGAGGGCATCAAGTTCTATACGCGCACGAAGGTCATCACGACCCGCTGGCCGCATCAGGATACCCCGGCACCGGGACTGAACATGCCCACGCTCTGATGAGCGCATGATGGGTGACGGGTGAATGTCGGTGGCAGCGCGGGAAAACATCATTCGACGCATCCGCGAGCGGCTGCGCAAGCCGGAGGCGGCGAGCGAAGGCGCGCGCGAGACCGTGCGCGCACACCTCGAAGCCCATGCCCACAGCCCGCGGCCGCCATGGGATCAGGACCCGGCGGTCCGTTTTTGCGAGCGAGCGCTCGGCCTGGGGAGCACGGTCGATGAAGTCGACTCCAGCGCGGCCGTGCCGGCCGCGGTCGCCCGCTATCTGGCGGCTCGATCGTTGCCGTTGCGCGCAGCGGGTTGGGCAGAGATCGCCGCTCTCGACTGGCACGCGGCCGGCGTGCAGGTGATGGCAAGGCCGGCGGAAGACGCCGATGCCGTCGGCATTACGGGAGCCTTCTGCGGGATCGCGGAGACCGGCACGCTGGTTGCCCTTTCGGGGGCAACGACACCGGGCACCGTTAGCCTACTGCCCGATACGCACGTTGCAGTCGTGTCCCGGTCGCGCATCGTGCGCGGAATGGAAGAAGCCTGGGCGCTGATCCGCGCCGAGCGCGGCAGCCTGCCGCGCGCGGTGAGCTTCATATCGGGCCCCTCGCGGACCGCCGATATCGAGCAGACCGTCACCCTGGGCGTCCATGGCCCCTATCGGGTCCACATCGTCGTCGTTCGCTGATGAATCAAAGCCTTATGCCGGGGCTGGAACTTTTCGTCCTCCCGCGGTCAAATTTTCATTAAAAAACAAACACTCTTAGCCTGCCGCCGACCGGGGAAGCGAGCGGGACCAAGACGGTTTCATGTCGTATGGGAGGGGAGGCGGCCGTGCCGCGTCCCTGTTCGCGTTGGAGTGCGGCCGAGGCTGGCAGCGACATGAGCAGCGCCAAAGGCAGGTTGTTTCGAATTCTGAGCGGCATCCTGATGCGCGCCAGCGTAAGTATTTCCATGGCGCGCTCGCCCATGTCGGTGACATGCAAGTCCTGAGCTCACGCGTGGACCTGGCGGCGTTCTACTCGCGGCTGGCTGACGCCCAACAGCGCGTGCTGATGATCGACTACGACGGCACGCTCGCGCCATTCAAGATTCGGCCCGAGCAGGCCGTTCCCTATCCCGGCGTGTTGGAAGCGTTGCGCGCATTGATGGAGCAGGAGAGTACCCGAGTCGTGATCGTGAGCGGCCGGCGCGCCATGGAGGTCGCCGAGCTGCTTCCGCTTCGGCGCAAACCCGAGATTTGGGGTGCGCATGGCTGGGAGCGCGTGACGCCGCAGGGTGAAACGCAGATGCAGGAGCCCGCGGACGAGGTGCAGGATGCCCTCGCGCAGGCCGAGTCGGCCGCCGGCGCGATCCAGGCGGCGGGCACCCGGCTCGAGCGCAAGCCGGCCAGCATCGCTTTCCACTGGCGCGGCGTGGAGGACGCTGCCGTGGGCGCGCTGCGCGAGCGCGTGTCATCGGCCTGGAAGCCGCTGGCCGATGGCGGACTGCTGGAGCTGATGCCGTTCGACGGCGGGCTCGAACTACGCGCGTGCGGGACGAACAAGCAGCATGCGGTCAAGGTTGTGCTGTCGGAAACGCCGCCGGACAGCGCCGTCGCCTACCTGGGCGACGACATCACGGACGAAGACGCGTTTCGCGCGGTGAAGGCACAGGGCCTGGCAGTGCTTGTCCGGCCCGAATTCCGGGAAACCGCCGCGGATCTGTGGATCAAGCCGCCCCAGGAGCTGCTGGCATTCCTCGAAAACTGGAGAGATAAGCCGGCGCAGGGGGCATAAGCCCTGAGCAGGGCAGAGGGTCACCCAGACAAGAGGCAATTCGATGGCATCCCACCCTGAATTTCAGAAGCGGCACGAGCGGCTCATCGTCGTTTCGAACCGCCTCCCGTTCAGCTTCCGCCGCAACGAATCCGGCCAGTGGCAGGCCGAGCCGGGCAGCGGCGGCCTGGTCACCGCGCTGTTGCCCGTGCTGCGGCATCGGGGCGGAATGTGGATCGGCTGGGCGGGCGCCGCGGGCCAGGACAAGGAGCTCGACAATGCCCTCGACGCAGTCGGAAAGGGCGCAGGGTACGCGCTCAAGACCGTGCCGCTGAGCGAGGAGGAGATCCACAACTTCTACTTCGGATTCTCCAACGAAATCGTCTGGCCGCTGTTTCACGACCTGCAGTCGCTCTGCAATTTCGATCCTCTCTACTGGCGCACCTACTGCGAGGTCAACCGCAAGTTTGCCACCGTGGTCCAGGAGACCGCGACACCGTCGGATTTCATCTGGGTTCACGACTACCATCTCATGAACGTCGCGGCCGAGTTGCGGCGCGCCGGCGTGACTTCGCGCATCGGTTTCTTCCTTCACATTCCGTTCCCACCGCTCGACCTGTTCCTGAAGCTGCCCTGGCGCATGTCGCTGCTCTCCGCGCTGCTTCAGTTCGATCTGCTCGGCTTTCAGACGATGCGCGATCGGCGCAACTTCGTGCAGTGCGTGCGCGCGCTCGTGAAGAACGCCGAGGTCGAGGGCCGAGGGCAGGTGCAGCTCATCTCGGCGCTCGGCCGCGTGGTCCGCATCGGGAATTTCCCGATCAGCATCGATTACAACACCTTCATGCGTCAGGCTGCGACCTCGGAGGTCGCGGAGCGCGCGCGCGAGCTGCACCGGCTGCTGCCCAAGCGCAAGCTCATCCTGGGCATCGACCGGCTGGATTACACCAAGGGCATTCCGCTGCGGCTCAAGGCATTCCATCATCTCCTGAGCCGCCATCCCGAACTGCGCGAGCGCGTGTCGTTCATCCAGGTCGTGGTCCCCAGCCGCGAGGATCTTTCCGAGTACCGCTCGCTGAAAACCGAGATAGAGCAACTGGTGGGGAAGATCAACGGCGGTTTCGTGCGCCCGGGCGGGTGGGTGCCCGTGTGGTACGTCTACTCGAGCCTCTCGCGGCTCGACCTCCTCGCGTATTACCGCGCGGCTGACATCGCGCTGATCACGCCCCTGAAGGACGGCATGAACCTGGTGGCGAAGGAATACTGCGCCTGCAGCATCGAGGAGGACTGCGTCCTCATCCTGTCCGAGTTCGCCGGCGCGGCCGCCCAGCTCTCGCGCGGTGCGCTGCTCGTGAACCCGTACGATATCGAGGGCGTGGCCGAGGCGATCCAGCGCGCTTTCCACATGGACAAAGGGGAGCGCCAGGCGCGCATGAGGCGCATGCGGCGGTCGATCCGCGAATGCGACGTGTTCTGGTGGGTGGACTCATTCCTGCGCGCCGGCATCACCAAGGACCTGGGCGCGTTTCCACAGATCGACGATCTCGCGGACGAATCGCCCGGGCCTGCCGTTATACATTGAGCCAGCCTCCGCGCCGTAGACCGCGCCTGGTCCGGCCCAGCGCAGGCGACAAGCCGGACCCGCCTATGCCGCAGGCATAACCACTTACCAGAGCAGACCTTCGTGCTGAGCTTCCTTCCCGAGTATCCCTTTGAGGCGAATCCCCTGCTTCTGTTCGGGACTTTGCTGCTGGCCGGGCTGGCCGGCGGCGAGGCCGTGCGGCGCGTGGGTCTGCCGCGGGTCATGGGCTACGTCATGGTGGGCATCGCGCTGGGCGCCAGCGGCGTGGGCGTGCTCGATCCCGGCCTGGTGCGCGAATCGTGGATTTTCGTGGACATCGCCCTGGGCCTGATCCTGTTCGAGCTGGGAAGGCGCCTCGACTTCGTCTGGTTCAGGCGCGACCCCTGGCTGGCGGCGACCGGCGTGCTGGAAAGCGCGCTCTCGTTCGCGCTGGTGCTGGGCGCGCTGGTCTACTTCGACGTGCGGCCGATCTACGCCGCCGTGGCGGCTTCCATCGCCATCGCGACGTCGCCCGCAGTCGTCATGGTGGTCGCGCAGGAACTCAGGGCCGAGGGGCAGGTTACCGAGCGCGCGCTCAGCCTCGTCGCGATCAACAGCGTCATCGCCTACGTCACCGCGACCATGCTGCTTGCCTGGATACACCACGAATACCGGGCCGGCTGGGCGACGGCGCTGATGCACCCGGTCTACATACTCGCGGGCTCGCTCGTCATCGGCTACGTCGCCGGCAAGTTCGCGCTCGGTCTCGTGCGCTGGTTCGGCAAGTCCGAGCGCGGCCATTTCGTGGTCACGCTGGGACTGATCATCCTCACCGTCGGCCTGGCGCGAATGCTCGAGCTGTCGGTGGTGCTGGCGTTGCTGGCATTCGGGGTGCTTTCGCGCAGTCTCGACGAGCGGCACGACCTGATGCACTTCGAGATGGGCCGCGTCGGCGAGATGTTCGTGGTGGTGCTGTTCGTCGTGAGCGGCGCGATACTGAGCGTGGAGGCCCTGATGGCGGGGGGGACGATCGCGGTGGTCTTCATCCTCGCGCGCTTCGTCGGAAAATCGGTGGGCGTGCTGGTTCTCACCTACTTCAGCGGCGTGCGACGCGGAACCGCCGGCCTGCTGTGCCTGACGCTGATGCCGATGTCGGGCCTCGCCGTCTCGATGGTCCACGGCACCATGGAAATCTATCCGGAG
>Ga0247825_10001326_pt1 | contig 16180 bp, 17 predicted proteins | sample 13C_Vanillin_Day_FD_194413 | JGI IMG/M metagenome (GOLD analysis project Ga0247825, IMG submission 194413) | Soil microbial communities from agricultural site in Penn Yan, New York, United States - 13C_Vanillin_Day48 | ecosystem: Environmental > Terrestrial > Soil > Agricultural land | place... | reverse complement strand
CCATCGACGAGCAGGGGATCGAGCAAGGGCGGCAGCGCCAGCGCCTGCGCGCGGCTGGCCGCCTCGTCGCCCGATCCCGTGTCCGCGTGCACGAAGGCGACGGTTCGCCCGACCCGCACGGCAAGGCGCGGCAGCGTGTCCCGGAAATCGCCGAGCATGAGCTCGGCGGGAACGCAGTCCGGGTGGGCGGTGAGCTGGCGGTCGAGGGCGTAGATCGTGCGGCCGCTGCCGGCCAGGCGTTCACGAAGGTGGTCGTAGCTGCGGCCGTTGCCCAGGCCAAGCTCGATCACTGCACCGCGGACGAGGTTCTGTAATGAAAAATCGAGACAGGCACGCTGTGCCTCGAGTCGGCGGATGAAGCTGTCGAGGCGGCTCAAGCGGCCGCGAGGACGTAGCTCGGCACCGGCTGCTCGTAGCCCTTGAGGCGCAGCGCCTCGCCGGGACGCAGCTCGCGCTCGCGCGCGAGGCTGTCGAGGAGCTCGTTGGTGCGCTGGTCGACCAGCACCTCGGCGTGCTCGGCCTCGGAGCACATCCGGGAGGCGAGGTTCACGGCCGGGCCGACGGCGGTGTACTCCAGCCGCGAGGCGGCGCCGATGACGCCCACGGTGACGAAGCCGCTCGCGACGCCCACGCCGACGCCCAGGCGCAGCTCCGCATCCGACCAGCGTGCGATCAGCACCATCGTGTCGGCGCGGATGGTCTTCGCCATGTCGAGCGCCCGCCGGGCGTGGTCCGGAAAGGCGACGGGCGCGCCGACCAGGATCAGCACGCCGTCGCCGGCCTGGTCCTTGATCGTGCCGCCGAAGCGTGCCGCGGCGGCGCCCACCACGTCGTAGTACTGGCGCAGGATCTGGATCACCTTCTGCGGCGGCGTGCTCTTGGAGAAGGCGGTGAAGCCGCGCAGGTCGCAGCACACGACCGAGAGCTCCAGGCTGTTCTCCTGCGTGGCGGCCTTGAGGCCGCGCCGGTGCACGAGCTCGGCGACCTGCGGCGCGAGGAAGCGCGACATGAACTGCGCGCGCCGGCCCTGGATCACGTGGTACTGCACGGCACCGTACAGGAAGATGAGCATGCCGATCGTGGTGGGAATCGGCGAGAGCTCCTGTGGCAGCACCATGCCGGAAGCCATGAACGGGCCGCCCAATACGAAGGCCACGACGCGTAGGCCTTCCGCCTTGTCCGGGCGGCGCTTGAGCAGCAGCAGGCCCGAGAAGCTGCTCAGCAGCAGCGACAGGCCGAGCGGCACGGCAAAGAGGTAGAACCACCATTGCCTGCGCTCCCCCGCCTCGAGCAGCAGCTCGCCCGAAAAGTGCGCGGCGCGCTGCTCGGGCAGGGCGAGCGAGAGCAGGCCGTACAGGATCGCCAGCCCCTGGGCGATGCGGATCAGGCGATCGGGGCCCTGCGTGTTGAGGTTTTGCGCCGGCACGGTGCGCCGCACTCGCAGCAGCCACTCGTAGGCGAACACGAAGGCAAAGGTTTCCGGTAGGGCAAGCAGGCCGCCCCAGGCGGGGATGCCGCCCGCGTAAACCCGGGGGGCGAGCAGCGTCCCCACGGCGATCGCGATGCCGACGGTGCCGAGGAAGAGAGCCAGCGCGCGGCTGGTGGGGGAGCGCCGGTCTGCGGCGAGGAAGGCGATTGCCATGCCCAGGGCGAGTAGGGCGGTGATGATGTGCGGGACGATGACCGGATTCATGCCCGCGATGTTACGCCGCGCGGATGGCGGTTTCCCGGTCCAGCACCGCCGCGGCGATCTCGATGGCGCCGAACTGGGCAGCGAAGTCGAGCCCGTTTGCCTGCTCGATCAGCCGTCCCATCACCGAGGAGATGAGCCAGGCGTCGCCGCGCGGATTGCACTCGATGACGTAGAGCGCGCCCGAGTCCGCGTCGCGCACGATATCGGTGCCGAGCAGCGGCTGGTCGGGAAACGCCGCGTGCGCCTGCTCGGCGAGGGAGATGACATCGCGGTCAAAAGCGAGGCTGTAGCGCGAATCCTTCTTGTTCGACACCACCGTAATGCCGCCGCGCGCCTTGAAGTCCCAGCGCGATTCGAGCGGCACGAAGCGGTGATCGGCCTCGCAGCGCCAGCTCATCAGGGTGCGGCCGAACAGCGTCACGACGCGGTAGTTCACCGGCCAGCGCCCAGTGTAGATGAACTGCTGCGCGAGCAAGCCTGGCGCGCCGTAGCGCACGCGGCCGGTGCGCTTGATGAAGATCTCGGCGCCCTTGCGCCCGAGGTCGGGCTTGACGAGCACATAGGGGCCCCACTCATCGAGATCAAGAGCGAGATGTGGCGTGATGGAAACCCAGCGAGGCACCGGCAAGCCCAGGCGCGCGAGCCGCTCGTATTGCTCGCTCTTCGGATACTCGAATCCCTGGCAGATGGCCCCGCGCGGCGGCACGAACTTCTTGATCGGCATGGGCGACACGGTGAGCGTGGGCGCCGCGGGGTCGAAGCGCTCGTCCTGCACGGCGCCCGCCTTGGTGTCGACGATGAACACGTGCGCGTCCACGCGGCGCGAGATCTCCTCGTAGTCGGCGCGGTCCTGCTTGGTGTCCTGGTGCACCAGGATCAAATTCGGGATCAGGTTCGCCAAGCGGCTCAGCCCTCGACGATCTCGAAATCCTTGGTGATCTCGGCAGTCTTGCCGAGCATGATGGAGGCCGAGCAGTACTTCTCGTGCGAGAGGCGGATCGCCTGCTCGACCAGGTTGCGCTTCAGTCCCCGGCCGCGCAGCACGAAATGCATGTGGATCCGGGTGAAGACCTTGGGGTCCGTGGCGGCGCGCTCGGAGCTCAGCTTGACCTCGCAGCCGGTGATGTCCTGCCCGCTCTTCTTCAGGATCACGACCACGTCGTACGCCGTGCAGCCGCCGGTGCCGAGGAGCACCATCTCCATGGGACGGGGCGCCAGGTTGCGGCCGCCCCCGTCCGGGGCGCCGTCCATGGCCACGACGTGGTTGCTGCCGGTCTCGGCAAGGAAGGTCATCCCGTCCCCTGTCCATCTCACGTTGCACTCCATCGGCCCGTCCTTTTCGTGTAAAATCCGCGGCTTTTCATGACAACCTATACCGCTAGGGCCGGTCAAGTCGAGAACAGCTGGGTGCTTGTCGACGCCCAGAACAAGGTGCTCGGCCGCCTCGCCTCTCAAATCGCCACGCGCCTGCGCGGCAAGCATCGACCCGAGTACACGCCGCACGTGGACACCGGCGACTACGTCGTCGTGGTGAATGCCGCCAAGCTGCGCGTCACCGGCCGCAAGGCCGAGCTCAAGAATTACATCCGCCACACCGGTTACCCCGGCGGGCTGCGCCAGACCAGCTTCGCCAAGCTCCAGGCCGCCAAGCCGGAGCGCGCGCTCCAGCACGCGGTGAAGGGCATGCTCCCCAAAGGGCCGCTCGGCTACGCCATGCTGAAGAAGCTCAAGGTGTACGCGGGCTCGACGCATCCGCATTCGGCACAACAACCCAAACCCCTGGACATCTGATGGTCGGCGACTATTACTACGGAACGGGAAGGCGAAAGAGCGCCGTAGCGCGCGTCTTCATCAAGCCGGGCAAGGGACAGTTCAACGTCAACGGCAAGCCGGTCGACGAGTTCTTCGGCCGCGAGACCGGCCGCATGGTGGTGCGCCAGCCCCTCGAGCTGACCAAGAACCTGGCGAATTTCGACATCCTCGTGAACGTCTACGGCGGCGGCGAGAGCGGGCAGGCCGGCGCGGTGCGCCACGGCATCGCCCGCGCGCTGATCGAGTATGATGCCGCTCTGAAGGGTGCGTTGAGCGCGGCTGGCCTGGTGACGCGCGATGCGCGCGAAGTCGAGCGAAAGAAGGTGGGTCTGCACAAGGCAAGGCGGCGCAAGCAGTACTCGAAACGCTGAACACAGGATTCCGCGAACCGAAAGCCGCCCCCGGGCGGCTTTTTTATTTCTATGATTAAAGTAGGCATTGTCGGAGGGACGGGGTACACGGGGGTGGAGCTGCTGCGGCTGCTCGCCCAGCATCCGCAGGCGGAGCTGCGCGCCATCACCTCGCGCAAGGAGGCCGGCACGCCGGTCTCGGCCATGTTTCCGAGCCTGCGCGGGCACGTCGAGCTCGCCTTCACCCAGCCCGGCGCGAGCGGCCTGCGCGGCTGCGACGTGGTTTTCTTCGCCACGCCGAACGGCGTGGCGATGGGCGAGGCGCGCTCGGTCCTCGATGGCGGCGCGCGCCTCATCGACCTGTCGGCGGACTTCCGGCTGCGCGACATCGCGGAATGGGAGCGCTGGTACAAGGTCAAGCATGCGGCGCCGGAGCTGGTTGTCGACGCCGTGTACGGCCTGCCGGAGGTCAACCGCGAGAAGATCCGCGGCGCGCGGCTGGTCGCCAACCCGGGCTGCTACCCGACCGCCACCCAGCTGGGTTTCCTGCCGCTCGTCGAGGCCGGCGTGGTCGACCTCGATCACCTCATCGCCGACGCCAAGTCCGGCGTCAGCGGCGCCGGGCGCAAGGCCGAGCTGCACCTGAGCTTTTCCGAAGCGTCGGACAATTTCGCCGCCTACAACGTGGCCGGCCACCGGCACTGGCCGGAGATCCGCCAGGGTCTTGCCCAGGCGGCGAAGCGGGAAGTGGGACTGGTGTTCATCCCGCACCTCACGCCCCTCATCCGCGGGATTCATGCGACGCTGTACGCGCGGATCACGAAGGAGATCGACTTCCAGTCGCTCTTCGAGAAGCGTTACGCCAAGGAGCCGTTCGTCGACGTGATGCCGCCCGGCAGCCTTCCCGATACCCGCTCGGTGCGCGCCGCGAACGTCTGCCGCATCGCCGTGCACCGGCCGCCCGAGCGCACGGGCCGGTCCGACACGCTGGTGGTCCTGTCGGTGATCGACAACCTGGTCAAAGGGGCCGCCGGCCAGGCGGTGCAGAACATGAACCTCATGTTCGGCCTGCCGGAAACGACCGGTCTCCAGCACGTGCCGGTGGTTCCGTGAGTCGTCGGGACCTAAGCGGCAGTTTCTGGAAGCTCCGGCAACGTTTTGGCATTGCAGCGCCCAAGGTCGCCATTCATTCGCACGTGCCGTGGTACTGGCGCTGGGTCGGCCTCGCGGTCCTGCTCGGCGTCGCGGCGGCGTCGGCGGCGTGGTTCTACGACGCCGGCAGGCGCTTCGCCGGCTTCGACCGCAGCGAGGTGCAGCAGGAGCTCGCACGCGTCACAGGCGAGCTGGAGGCGGCGCGCGCCGAGCTCGAGGAGCTGCGCGCCATCGCCAGCGCCGCGGACAGCAGGGTCTCCATCGAGCGCACTGCCCAGCAGAAGCTCGCGCAGCAGATCCGCACGCTCGAGAAGGAGAACGCCCGGGTGCGCGAGGAGCTCGCGACCTTCGAGAGCATGATCTCCTCGGAGGCGCGCAACGCCCCAACGCTGTCCATCTTTCGTTTCAAGGTCGAGCCCGACCTGCTGCCGGGCGAGTTCCGTTACCGGCTGCTGCTGGTGACGCCCAGCACCCGGCGCGAGCGCGACTTCAACGGCCGGCTCGAGCTGGTGGTCAGCCTGACGGAGGGCGATCAGAATGTTATGATGAGCTTTCCCGAGCCGGCGGATGCCGGCGCGGGGGCTTTTCGGTTGGCATTCAAGTACTTCCGGCGGGTGGAAGGCACCTTCCGGGTGAACCCGAAAGCCAAGGTGGAGAGCGTGCAGGTGCGGGTTTACGAGACTGGGTCCACCCAGCCGCGCGCCACGCACAGCGTCAGCCTCTAGGGGGCAGATGAAGGGAGAGCACGGCATGTTCAACAAGACAAGCAAGCCCCAGAACAGGATCGACAGCCTGATCGGCGCCACTACGCGCATCGAGGGCAACGTCATTTTCAGCGGCGGGCTGCGCGTGGACGGCATGGTCCGCGGCAACGTGGCGGCGCTGCCCGACCAGCCGGGCACGCTGGTGCTGTCGGCCGATGCCCGCATCGACGGCGAGGTCCAGGCCGCCCATATCGTCGTCAACGGCACCATCCACGGGCCTGTCCACGCGACCGAGACCCTCGAACTACAGGCCGGATCGCGGGTCAAAGGGGATGTGTACTACAAGAGCATCGAGATCCACCAGGGGGCGGTGGTCGAGGGCCGGCTGGTGCATCACGCGGCGGCCGAGGTCAAGGGCGTTGAGCTCAAGCTTGCCTCATAATAGAGGCACCGAATCCAGGAGCGGCTGAAATGAACGCAGTCACGGAAATGCCCGCGCCGCTGGTCTTCAGCGACAACGCGGCGAGCAAGGTGAAGCAGCTGATCGAAGAGGAAGGTAACCCTGAGCTGAAGCTGCGCGTGTTCGTCACCGGCGGCGGCTGCTCGGGCTTCCAGTACGGCTTCACCTTCGACGAGGTGCAGAACGAGGACGACGCCGTGATGGAGAAGAACGGCGTCCGGCTGCTCATCGACCCGATGAGCTACCAGTACCTGACCGGCGCCGAGATCGACTACCAGGAAGGCTTGGAGGGCGCCCAGTTCGTGATCAAGAACCCGAACGCCCAGAGCACCTGCGGCTGCGGGTCTTCGTTCTCCGCCTAATACCGCGCCAGGAAGAAACAGGAACGCCCCGCACCGCGGGGCGTTTTGCTTTGCAGGGTTACTCCGCCGCCTGGGCGAGCGAGGTGATGTCGGCGAGGAGCTCAAGCCGCGCGACCAGGGGCTCGGCGTGCTCGAGAAACGCCGGCAGCTGCTGAGCGGCGACCGGCTGCGCCGCCGGCATGGCGATGGAGAAGGGATTGCGCGCCTGGCCGGCGATGCGGAACTCGTAGTGCAGGTGCGGGCCGGTGGCCCATCCGGTCTGCCCGACGAAGCCGATCGTGTCGTTCTGCGCCACGCGCGCGCCGCGATGCAATCCGCCCGCAAAGCGGCTGAGATGCGCGTAGACCGTGCTGGTCTGGCCTTGGTGGCGCAGGATCACGACCTTGCCATAGCCTCCCTTCAGGCCCGCGAACTCCACCACGCCGTCGCCCACGGCGCGCACGCGCGTGCCGGTGGGCGCGCCGTAGTCGATCCCCTTGTGCGCCGTCCAGGTACGGACCAGCGGATGGCGGCGCATGCCGAACCCGGAGGTGACGCGCGAGAACTCGAGCGGCGAGCGCAGGAATGCCTTGCGCATGTTCTTGCCCTCGGGCGTGTAGTAGCTCGAGCCGAAATGCACGGCGCGGTAGGTACGACCCTGGTTGACGAACTCGGCGGCGAGGACGCGGCCGGCGCGCACCGGGCGCCCGAGCAGCGTGTGCATCTCGTAGACCACCGTAAAGCGGTCGTCCTTGCGCAGGTCGCGGTGGAAGTCGACGTCGCCGCTGAACACGTCGGCGAGCTGCATGGCGACGCTGTCGGGAATCCCCGCGGCGTCGGCCGCGGCGAAGAGCGACGAGCGGATCACGCTCGACTTCATCGCCAGGTGCGTCTCGAAGGCGGCGCGCCGCTCGGCGGCGCGCCCGTCGGGCGTGATCTCGATCAGGGAGTCGCGGCCGTTGAGGAAGCTGAGCGACATCGGCATGCCTTCGGCGCTCACGACCGCGCTGACGTTCGTGCCGGGACGCAGCCCGCGCAGCGCGGGCAGCTTGATCAGGCGGCTCGCATGGGGGTCGGCGATGCCCAGGCGCCCAAGGAATCCCGCCAGCGTGTCGCCGCGCTGGAACTGCTCTTCGCGGATGTAGGACGCCGGCGAGGGGACGAGCGCGTCGTCAGTGTCGATCGGCAGCGCTTCGATGAGCGCGGTCTGCTCGGGCAGCGTCTGCAGCTCCGGCGACGGGGCGATGGTGGCAAAAGCGGCCACCGCGCCGGAGATGGCGAGGATGGCGACCGCCGCGGTCCGCCCCAGAGTCCCGAACACCCGCATGGATCAGCTAGAATCCCTTGTTATTCAGAAGCCTGCGCAGTCTAGCAAAGATGGCGTGAGGCGCAAATCGCATATGTCCGCCATTGGGCAGGCCATTCAGACCATTCGTCGGGGGGCCGACGAGCTGATCGTCGAGGAGGAGCTGGCGAGGAAGCTCGCCAGCGGCCGGAAGCTGCGCGTCAAGCTCGGACTCGACCCGACCGCCCCGGACCTGCACCTCGGCCATACGGTGGTGATCAACAAGCTGCGCCACTTCCAGGAGCTCGGCCACCAGGTGCAGTTCCTGATCGGCGACTTCACCGGGATGATCGGCGACCCGAGCGGCAGGAACCAGACGCGGCCTCCCCTGTCGCGGGAGGAGATTCTGCAGAACGCCAAGACCTACGAGCAGCAGGTGTTCAAGATCCTCGACCCGGAGCGCACCCAGATCCTGTTCAACTCGGAATGGTCGAACAAGCTCGGCGCCGAAGGCATGATCCGCCTCGCCGCCCGCTACACGGTCGCACGGCTGCTCGAGCGGGACGATTTCCAGAAAAGGTTTTCCAATAACCAGCCGATCTCGGTCCACGAGCTGCTCTATCCGCTCATGCAGGGCTACGACTCGGTGGCGATGAAAGCCGACGTCGAGCTCGGCGGCACCGACCAGAAGTTCAACCTGCTGGTCGGGCGCGAGCTGCAGAAGCAGTACGGCCAGGAGCCGCAGTGCATCCTCACCATGCCGCTGCTCGAGGGCCTCGACGGCAAGGAAAAGATGTCGAAATCGCTCGGCAACTACGTCGGCATCGCCGAGCCGCCGCGCGAGATGTTCGGCAAGCTGATGTCGATCTCGGACGAGCTGATGTGGCGTTACATCACGCTGCTCTCCTTCGAGTCCGAAGACACCACCAAGGCGTGGAAGAAAGACAAGCCGCGCGACGTCAAGGCCCGCTTCGCCAAGGAGATCGTCGCGCGCTTTCACGACCGCAAGGCCGCCGACGAAGCGGAAGGCGAGTTCGAGCAGCGCTTCCGCCACGGCGTGCTCCCGGAAGACATGCCCGTGGTGAAGCTCGAGCTCGGCGGCGAGACGAGCTTCGCGCAGCTGCTCAAGCTCGCCGGCCTGGTGGAGAGCACCTCGGAGGCGAACCGGCTGATCGAGCAGGGCGGCGTGAGAATCGACGGCGAGCGCCTGTCGGACCGCGCGCTCAAGCCAGAGCGCGGCAGGACTTACGTCATCCAGGTCGGCAAGCGCAAGTTTGCGCGCGTGAGCGTCTGATGACGTACGAGGTATACGCCATCAAGTATGCCCACCATGAGCGGCGCGCAGCGGAGAACTTCATCGGCGGCGATCCCCACGACGGGCCGATGCCGCTCGATTACTTCGTCTGGCTGATCCGCGGCGAGGGCCGCGAGATCGTGGTCGACACCGGCTTCTCGGCCGCCATGGCGGCGAAGCGAGGGCGCGAGCACATAAGGTGCCCTACGGAGGGGCTCCGCACGCTTGGGTGCGATGCCTCCAAAGTGAAGGACGTGGTGATTACGCACCTGCACTACGACCACGTCGGCAATTTCGAGCTGTTCCCGGCGGCGACGCTGCACCTGCAGGAGCTCGAGATGCGCTACGCCACCGGCCCGTACATGTGCCACGAGTGCTTCCGCGGCGCTTTCGAGGTCGAGGACGTGGTCGGCATGGTGCGGCGCGTGTACGAGAACCGTGTGCGCTTCCACGCCGGCGACGCCGAGCTCTATCCGGGCGTGTCGGTGCACCTGATCGGCGGCCATACCATGGGGCTGCAGGTGGTGCGGGTGGCGACGCGGCGCGGCTGGCTCGTGCTCGCCTCCGACGCGAGCCACTTCTACGCCAACATGGAGCAGGTGCGCCCGTTTCCGATCGTCTGGTCGGTCGCGGACATGGTCGAGGGCTACCGCAGGCTGCGCTCGCTCGCCGAGTCGCCCGGCCACATCATTCCCGGCCACGACCCGCTGGTTCTCGAAAGGTACGGCCCTCCGGGGAAAGCGCTGCAAGGCATCGTCGTCAGGCTGGACTAGAGCGCACCGTCGCGTCGTCGCGCTGCCAGAGCTCGGGCAGGAGCTCGGCGCCCAGGCCGGGTCCGGGCGGCTTGGCGAACAAGCCGTTCGCGGGCTGCGGCACGTGCGTCACCAGCTCGCGGTACCAGCCGGTGTAGAACGCGCGCACCGATTCCTGCACCAGCGCGTTGGCCGCGTGGATGGAAAAGTGGATGGACGCCAGGTACACGAGCGGCCCGGTGCAGTCGTGCGGCGCAACCGGCAGCTGCCACGCGTCGGCGAGCGCGGCGATGCGCCGCGCCTCGCTGATGCCGCCGCACCAGGCGAGGTCGAACATCACCACGCCGACCGCTTCGGTCTCGAGCAGGTCCTTGAAGCTCCAGCGCCCGGCGAGGATCTCGGAGGCGCAGACCGGCGCGCGAGAGGCCTGCGCGTACTGCCGCAGCAGGGCGAGGCTGTCCATGCGGATCGGGTCCTCGTGCCAGTAGGTGTCGAACTCCGCCAGCGCCCGGGCGATGCGCTGCGCCGCGGGCAGGCGCCAGAGCGAATGGAACTCCACCATGATGTCCATGCGGTTGCCCACGGCCCGGCGGATCCGCCGGAACGGTTCCAATGCGGTTTGAAGATCAGAAGCAGAGATGTGCAGCCCGTCGCTCGCCTCGGCGTAGGTATCGAACGGCCAGATCTTCATCGCGCCGATGCCCTGCTCGAGCAGCGACTGCGCCAGCTCGTCGGCGCGATGCAGGAACGCGTCGAGGTCCTCGTAGGGGCCTTCTTTCGCCTCCAGGCCCCAGTTGGCGCTCGCCTGCTGCCGGGCATCGCGGATGTAGCGGTAGCCGGCACAGGTGTTGTAGGTGCGGATCGCCTCCCGGCTCGCGCCGCCGAGGACCTGGTAGAGGGGCTGGCCGCAGACCTTGCCGTACAGGTCCCAGAGGGCGATGTCGAAGGCCGAGACGGCACGGGTTTCGACGCCCGAGCCCCGGAAACCGAGGTACCCGGTCAGGCCGCGCGCCAGGCGCTCGATCTCCAGCGGGTCGCGGCCGAGCACGCGCGGGGCCACGAATTCGTGCAGGTAGGCCTCGACGCTCTGCGCCGCGAAGCTGGTCTCGCCCACCCCGGCGAGCCCCCCGTCGGTGTGCACGCGCACCCACACGAGGTTGGGGAACTCGGCCAGCCGCAGCGTCTCGAGCCTGGTGATCTTCATTGACACTCCCCCCGGGCCGCTCCTACCATCTTCACCCTTCAGGAGGAGGGAGCCCATGAAAAGAGCATTGTCGCTTACCGTGTTCGCCGCCGCGGCGATGGTTGCGTTCTCCGCGACCGCGCAGACCAAGAACCTCAAGTTCCAGTCGACCTGGCCGGCGAGCCTGACGCTGCAGGACAACTTCAAGATGTTCGCCGAGCGGGTCGACAAGCTCACCAGCGGCCAGGTCAAGATCGAGGCGCTCGCCGCCGGCCAGGTCGTCCCGGCCTTCGAGATCCTCGATGCCACGCACAAGAAGGTGATCGACGGCGGCCACGGCGTCGCCTACTACTGGGTCGGCAAGAGCAAGGCGGCGACGCTCTTCTCCGCCACGCCCGCCGGCCCGTTCGGCATGGACCACTTCGACTTCCTCGGCTGGCTGCACGAGGGCGGCGGCGACGAGCTCTACCAGGAGTTCTACCGCGACCAGCTCAAGCTCAACATCATCGGCTTCCCGATCGGCGGTTCCAGCCCGCAGGCGATGGGCTGGTTCAAGCGGCCGATCAAGAACCTCGCCGACTTCAAGGGCATGAAGTGCCGCCAGACCGGCATCGTCGCCGAGATCTACCAGCGCATGGGGATGCAGACGGTCAACATGCCCGGCGGCGAGATCATCCCGTCGGCGCAGCGCGGCGTGATCGACTGCGCCGAGTGGGTGGGCGGCATCGAGGACCTGCGCCTGGGCCTGCCCGGCGTCTGGAAGTACCACTACACGCCCGGCATGCACGAGTCGAACTCGATGCTCGAGTTGATCATCAACACCGACGTGTGGAAGGGCTTCACGCCGCAGCAGCAGGAGTCGGTGCGCGTCGCCACGTTCGACACCTTCATCCGCTGGGGCATCCGCTGGCAGAAGCAGAACGCCGACGCCATCGACGAGATGCGCAACAAGCATGGCACGCAGATGCTGCGCACGCCGCCGGAGATCCTGGTCGATTTCCTGAAGACCTGGGACAAGATCGCGGCGGAGGAGTCGGCGAAGAGCGCGTTCTTCAAGAAGGTGCTCGACTCGCAGCGCGCGTACGCGTCGAAAGTGGTGCCGGCGAAGCGCTTCATGTTCCCGCCGTACTCGTTCGCGGCGAACTACTACTTCCCCGAGCAGCGCAAGCCCGCCGCGAAGGCGAAGGCGAAAGCCAAGTGAAAGGCAGGGCATCCTGATTGAGCAGGGGCGGCCTCGGCCGCCCCTTTTTGTTGGTTGACCTGGCAATGGGCTTGCGTGTAGTCTGCCTTTCGCCTAGCGAAACCACTTTCTGAGGAGGAGGGGTAGTGATGAGGCAATCCGTCCGTTCGGTAGCCGCGCTTGCATGCGCTGCGGCGTTCGCCGGCAGCGTGCATGCGCAAACCAGCCTGAAGATGCAGGCGACCTGGCCTGCCAGCCTGACGCTGTACGAGAACTTCACGTACTTCGTCGACCGTATCCACAAGGTTTCGGGCGGATCGCTGAAGATCGACGCGATGCCGGCGGGCCAGGTGGTGCCGGCGTTCGAGGTGCTCGACGCCACCCACAAGAAGGTGCTCGACGGCGCGCACGCGTGGTCGGGCTACTGGGTCGGCAAGAACAAGGCCGCGATCCTGTGCACCGGCGGCCCCGGCGGCACCTTCGGCATGGACATGATCGACGCGCTGGGCTGGATGCATCACGGCGGCGGCATCGAGCTGTGCAACGAGTTCTTCCAGAAAGAGCTCAAGCTGAACGTGCAGTGGATTCCCATCCTGCCCTCGGGCCCGCAGGCCTTCGGCTGGTTCAAGCGGCCGATCAAGAACCTCGCCGACTTCAAGGGCATGAAGTGCCGCCAGACCGGCATGGCCGCCGAGATCTGGCAGAGGATGGGCATGCAGACGGTCAACATGCCGGGCGGCGAGATCATCCCCTCCGCGCAGCGCGGCGTGATCGACTGCGCCGAGTGGGTCGGCGGCGTGGAAGACCTGCGCCTCGGGTTCCAGAACGTCTGGAAATACCACTACACCCCGGGCATGCACGAGAACGTGACCATCGGTGAAGTGCTGATGAACATGGACGTGTGGAAGTCCATGAAGCCCGAGCACCAGGAGATGTTCAAGTCGGTGGCGAGCGAGACCTTCGTGGTGTGGTGGGCGAAGTGGCAGCGGCAGAATGCCGACGCGCTGAAGGAGCTCCAGGAGAAGCACGGCGTGCGCATCCTGCGCACCCCGCCCGACATCCTGATCGAGTTCCTCAAGACCTGGGACAAGGTCGCCGCCGAGGAAGCCGCGAAGAGCCCGTTCTTCAAGAAGACGCTCGCCTCGCAGCGCTCGTACGCGTCCTACGTGGTGCCGGCGAAGCGCTTCATGTTCCCGCCGTACTCGTTCGCGGCGAACTACTACTGGCCGGAGAAAGCTGCCGGAGCGGCAAAGTCCGCTGCGAAGAAGAAGTAGCTGAGAAGTCCCGGACGGGGGCGGCAACACCGCCCCCGTTTTCAATTCAGGGGTAGGAAGCATGGCTGAGCCGGTCTCGAGCATCATCAGGACGGTCCGCGTCATCGACAAGTTCACCGACACCAGCGGTACCTGGGTCGCGTGGCTCAATCTACCGCTGGTTGGCATCGTGGCCTGGGAGGTGGCGGCGCGCTACGCGTTCAACGCGCCGACCATCTGGTCCTTCGACCTCACCTACATGCTCTACGGCACCATCTTCATGCTGGGCTGCGCCTACGCGCTGCACAAGGGCGCGCACATCCGCACCGACTTCTTCTTCGAGAAGTGGTCGATCCGCACCAAGGGATTCATCGACTCCATCGCCTACCTCGTGTTCTTCTTCCCCGGCATCTTCATCTTCCTGATCGTGAGCTGGGAAGAAGGCTGGTACGCGTTCACGATCAACGAGCTCTCCGAGCAGACGCCGTGGCGGCCGATCCTCTGGCCCTACAAGATGGTGGTGCCGCTCGCCTGCCTGCTGCTGCTCATCCAGGGCGTTTCCGAGACCATCAAGAGCGTGTACGCGGCCCGCACCGGCATCGAGCTCGAGCACAAGGAGAAGATCGAAATATGAGAATCGGGGAAAAGGCGCCCCCGTACCCCCAATGAGCGGCCTCACGCTGCTGGGCATGGTGATGCTGATCGTGATGCTGTTCGCGATCTTCATCGGCTTCCCGATCTCGTTCACCCTGCTCTTCCTCGCGCTCACCTTCGGCTACTTCGGCCTGGGCGACGTGGTGTTCAGCCTCGCGTACTTCCAGACCATCGGCATGATGAAGGAGGAGCTGCTCGCGGCGGTGCCGCTGTTCATCTTCATGGGCTTCATCACCGAGCAGGCCGGGCTGATGGAGCGATTGTTCTCCGCCTTCCGCATGATCCTCGCGCCGGTGCGCGGGGCGCTGTTCCTGGTGGTGATCGTCACTTCCGCGGTGTTCGCCATGGCGACCGGCATCGTCGGCGCCGCGGTCACCGTGCTCGGCATCATGGCCTCGCCGATCATGATCAAGACCGGCTACGACGCCAAGCTCGCCGCCGGCGCCATCACCGCCGGCGGCACGCTCGGCATCCTGATCCCGCCCTCGGTGATGCTGATCGTGATGGGTCCGGTGCTCGGCGTCTCGGTGGCCGACCTCTATGCTGCGGCGTTCGGGCCGGGATTCCTGCTCGCCGCCATCTACCTCATCTACCTTTTCGCGCGCAGCATGATCAACCCGAAGCTCGGGCCCCCGGTGCCGAAGGAGGAGCGCATCCAGAGCCTGCCGCTGATGCTGAAGGAGGTCGTCCTCGGCGTCGTGCCGCTGCTCGGCCTGATCGCCGCCACGCTCGGCTCCATCCTCGCAGGCCTCGCCACCCCGACCGAAGCCTCGGGCATCGGTTCGCTGGGGGCGCTCATCCTCGCCGCCGCCTACCGCAAGCTCACCTACGCCGGCCTGAAGCGCGCCGTGCTCAGCGCCACCGCCACTTCCAGCATGGTGCTGCTGCTTGCGGTGACCTCGAACATCTTCGGCGCCGTGTTCGCGCGGCTGGGAACGGCGAGCTGGATCACCGAATCGCTGCTCGCGCTGCCGTTCTCGCCGGTCATGATGCTGGTGATGGTGCTGGTGCTCATCTTCCTGCTCGGCTGGCCGTTCGAATGGCCGGCGGTGATCCTGGTGTTCCTGCCGATCTTCTACCCGGTGATGGAGGGCCTGAAGGCTCCCCTTGCCGCCTCGCTCGACATTCCGGTAGACATGCTGATGGTGTGGTTCGGCACCGTGGTCGCGGTGACACTGCAGACGGCGTACCTCTCACCGCCGGTCGCCATGTCCGCGTACTACCTCAAGCAGGTGGTGAAGGAGTGGTCGCTCGCCACCATCTACAAGGGCATGTTCGAGTTCATGATGCTGCAGGTCATCGCCATCGCGCTGGTGGTGATCTTCCCGTCCATCGCCATCTGGTTCCCCGAGAAGCTGCAGGCCGAGTCGCGGGCCGTGATCACCGAGGAAGTGGAGGGCGGCGCCTCGCTCGAGGAGGAAGGCGGCTACGGCGCGCAGCTTCGCGACGCGCTGGAGGGCGGCGAAGAAGGCGCAGCACCCGAAGGGCAAGAGGAGGAGGAGAGCGCGGGAGACAGCCTGGAGAAAGACGAGCTGTCGAACACCAAGAAATAGAAACCGCCTGCCATTGGACGCCGGGCTCTGCCCGGCGTTATTTTTCATAGATGCAAGTCGACTTCGATGCGCCTGTCGATCGCGCCGGCACCTGGAGCCTGCGCTGGGACCGCTATGGCCGAGAAGTCATCCCGTTGTGGGTCGCCGACACGGATTTCCGCGCCGCGCCCGCTGTCCTGCAGGCTCTTTCACAAAGAGTCCAACATGGGGTGTTCGGCTACACGGTCGCGCCAGAGGCGCTGCGCGAGGCGATCGTCGCGCGCTGCGCGCAGCGCTACGGCTGGCGCATCGAGCCGTCCTGGATCGTCTTCCTGCCGGGCGTCGTGCCCGGCCTGCATCTCGCCGCGCGGCGCCTCGTTCCGGCGGACGGGCATGCGCTGATCCCCGGCCCGGTCTACCAGCACTTCAAGCGCGCCGTCGAGCTCGCCTCGAGGGCCTTCACCGAAGTGCCCTTGATCCTGCACGACGGCAGGTGGGTGCTGGATGAGGGCGACCTGAAAAAGCATCCTCATTC
>Ga0247825_10001325_pt1 | contig 16182 bp, 14 predicted proteins | sample 13C_Vanillin_Day_FD_194413 | JGI IMG/M metagenome (GOLD analysis project Ga0247825, IMG submission 194413) | Soil microbial communities from agricultural site in Penn Yan, New York, United States - 13C_Vanillin_Day48 | ecosystem: Environmental > Terrestrial > Soil > Agricultural land | place... | reverse complement strand
TCGAGTGGTCGCGCTAGAACGCGAAGTAAGCGAGACCGGAGTTGGAATCAGCGCCCGCGGGCGATAGCTTCGCGGGCCGGTTAGCGCATCGCCTGCCTTTTTTCTACGGCTGGGTCATCGTTTTCCTGGGCTTCATGGGCGTGTTCATGATGGGCGCGACCACGTTCTGGGCGATCCCTGTGTTCATCGGGCCGATGGAGGAGGATACCGGTTGGAGCCGGGGGCTGATCTTCGGCGCGCTGACGACGCGGTTCATCGTCGGGGCGTTCTTCGGCATGCTGCTCGGGCGCTTCGCCGATACGCGGGGCGGGCCGCCGAGGCTGCTGTTCTTCGGGTTGCTGATCGATGTGACGTGTCTGGCGTTGCTGCGATTTGTCGACACCTCGTGGCAGTTTGTCTTGTTGTACGGCGTGATCGGCGGCGCGGGGAATACGGGCATGCGGCTGGTGCAGTCGACGCTGGTGTCGAAGTGGTTTGTGTTCAAGCGAAGTACTGCGATTGGGCTGTCGTCGATCGGCGGTGGGGTGTCGGCGCTGGTCATGGTGCCTATTACCGAGGCGCTGATCGGGAGCATCGGCTGGCGCGACACGTGGATGGTGCTGGCAGGCCTGCTGTTGGTGTGCATGTTGCCGATGGTGCCGCTGGCGGTTCGGGCGCCGGAGGACGTTGGGCTGCTGCCGGACAACGGCGAGGTTCCGAAACAGGGTGCACGGAGGCAGGTATCTGCGGCGACCGAGCGGAGCTTCACGCTTGGAGAGGCTTCGCGGACGTTGCGCTTCTGGATGCTGCTGCTGGCTATCGTGTTCGGCTCGTACTCGCTGCAGACGAACACGATCATTATGAAGCCGTACTTCGACGAGATTGGCTTTACGTCGGCGGTGTCCGCGAGTGCGTTGTCTATCTATGGGTTGTTCTCGATCGGTGCGAGATTCCTCTGGGGCTATGTTTCGGGGCGATTCTCCGGGCGCCAGGCACTGATTATGCAGTCGGTGGCGACCGCGATCGCCGTCATTCTGCTGCTCCAGGTGGATAGCCAGACGTTCCTCTACTTCGCGGTGGCGTACACGGGGCTGATGCTCGGCGGATTCCCAATCCTGGGGCAACTGCTGTGGCCGGAGTATTTTGGGCGGGCGCACATCGGCAGCATCACGGGGCTGGTGCAGTTTGTGACGACGCTAATCGGCGCGCTGGGTCCGCTGATCGCGGGTGTAGTGTCGGACCAGACCGGGAGCTACGAGACGGCGCTCTACGTGCTGATCGGGACGTGGCTGGCGTGCGGGGCGGTGATCTTTGCGATACGGCCGGAGAGGCCCCCTCCCCCCTCCCCGCTTGCGGAGAGGGGGATCCCGGAGGAGAGGGCGGTGCTGGAGGTTCCTGCTTCGGGTTGAAGTTTGGCGGAGAATGCCCCTGGAAGCTTCGCCCCGGGCCGACCCTCACCCGCTCTGGTGACAGTCCGGTGAAGGGCGCCTCTCCCTGAGGGAGAGGAGAAGGTTAGTGGCAGCTCTCCATCGACAACGGTGAGGATTTAACGGTGAAGGGCTGAAATAAGTGCCCCGGCGCGGCTGCGCATCTTATTATGCTGGCGCTTGCGGTTCGACAATGAGAAAGCACAGGTCTTGAGCCAGGCGCATACCGGCGTCTCCAACGTTGCACTGGGGTTGAAGGGCAGGCTGCCGTTCTTCTACGGCTGGGTGATCGTGCTCATCGGGTTCCTGTGCGTGTTCATGAACGGGGCAACAACGTTCTGGGCGATGCCGGTGTTCGTCGACTCGATGAGCGAGGACACAGGTTGGACGTCGGGCGCGATTTTCGGCGCCCTATCGGTGCGGTTCGTGGTCAGCGCCTTCGGTGGATTCTTCCTGGGGCACTTTGCGGACCGTCGTGGTGGGGCTGCGCGCATCCTCTTCTTCGGTGTACTGCTGGACATGGTTGCGCTGCTCTCGGTGCGGTGGGTGACGAACGAGTGGCAGTTCATCGCGGTGTACGGCGTCGTCGGCGGTATCGGCGGCACCGGCGTGCGGCTGGTGCAGTCGACGCTAATTTCGAAGTGGTTCGTGGCGAGGCGCGGAACGGCGGTGGGGTTCACGGCGAACGGCGGCGGCATCTCCGCGATCATCATGGCGCCGGTGACGGCGTTCCTGATCAGCGAGCTGGGGTGGCGCGACGCCTGGGGCGTGCTGGGCATCGTCATGGCGGTGCTGCTGGTACCGCTGGTGCCGTTCGCGGTGAGGTCGCCGGAGGATATGGGGCTGGAGCCAGACAACGGGGCGCGGCCGCGGTCGTCGTCGCGGACGGCGGCGACGGAGCGCAGCTATCGCCTGAGCGAGGTGTTCCATACCTGGCAGTTCTGGCTGCTCATGGTGGGCGTGCTCATCGGGAACTTCTCCCTGCAGACGCACACGGTGGTGATGGTGCCGTACTTCGAGGACATCGGCTTCACGTCGGCCGTTGCGGCGGCATCTTTGTCCGTGTACGGCATCTTCTCGATCAGCATGCGGTTCATCTGGGGCACGCTGGGCGACCGGTTCAGCGTGCGCGTGGCGATCATCGGGCAGGCGCTACTGACGGCGATCGCTGCGGTGGCGCTTTTGCAGGTGGGAGGGACGACGAGCCTGTACGTGATCATGGCGTTCCAGGGCATGACGTTGAGCGGGTTCCCGCCGCTGCAGATCCTGGTGTGGCCGGAGTTCTTCGGCCGCATGCATATCGGCAGCATCATCGGCGTGACGAGCCTGTTCACGACGATTGCGGGCGCGCTGGGGCCGGTGATCGCAGGCGTGGCGTACGACCAGACCGGGAGCTACGAGGTGACGATCTGGATGCTGGTGGTGACGTGGGTGGCGACGGCGGGCGTGATGCTGGTGGTGAAGCCGGCGAGCCATCGGGAGGACCCTGTGGGGGTGGAGGCGGTTGGCGTTTCGGAGCCCTCTCCCTAGCCCTCTCCCTCTGCGGCAGGCTCATGGCAACTTCCGGGACAGGGGAAAGCGCCTCCCGCGACTTGGAGATGGCTGCTACGGCTGGCCCTTTGTACATGAGGTTTGCGTAATCTGCCTGCGATACAATTGGTACGTTGACTGAAGAACGACGTAGCCGTAGCCAAATGCATTCGACCGCGCCGGTGGTGGAGCGGGCTTTCCTTGTTGCCGTTCAGCTTCGTGGCCAGCGTGGCGGGCTCGACGCAGAGTCGTCGCTGGACGAGCTTGAGCTGCTGGCCCACACGGCCGGGGCCGAGGTGGTAGGGCGGGCGGTGCAGCGGATGGAGCGCCCGCACACCGCGTTCTATATCGGCAAGGGCAAGGTCGAAGAGATCGTGATGGCCCGCGAAGAGACGGGCTACACGATGGTCGTGTTCGACGACGAGCTGTCGCCGTCGCAGCAGCGCAACCTTGAGGACACGCTGAAGGTGAAGGTGCTGGACAGGACGGCGCTGATCATCGACATCTTCGCGCGCAGGGCCCAAACCAAGGAGGCGCGGCTGCAGGTTGAGCTGGCGCAGCTCGAATATCTGATGCCGAGGCTCGCCGGTCAGTGGAGTCACCTCGAGCGCCTCGAAGGCCGTATCGGCACGCGTGGTCCCGGTGAGTCGCAGTTGGAGACAGACCGTCGCCTCGTGCGCACACGGATCACTCGCATGAAGCGCGAAATCGACGAGGTGCGGCAGCAGCGCGCGTTGCACCGCCGGCGGCGCGCACGGCAAGGCGTGAGAGTCGTGGCGCTGGTGGGCTATACAAACGCGGGCAAGAGCACGCTGCTGCAGGCGCTGTCGGGCTCCGATGCTAGTGCATCTTGTCGACATAACGCATGAGAACGCCGAAGAGCAGTACGCGACGGTCGAGGTGACGCTGGGCGAGCTAGGGCTGGCCGACAAGCCGCGGGTTGTCGCCTTCAACAAGGTGGACCTGATTGCGCCGTCGGACGGTCGCACGAGCACGCTGACCGAGCTGGAAGGCGCGCTTCGCCGGGAGCACCCGGAGGCGGTGCTGATCTCCGCGGCGAAGGGGTGGCATCTCGACACGCTGATGCGGACGGTGGAGGCGGAGCTGGCGAAGGCCGAGGCGCCTGCGTTAGCGCGCTGAACCTGGGAACCGGGAACCTTCATTTCTCGCGATAGCCTTGCGCAAGAATGTACCGCCGGTGGCGCGATGAATCGCGCCGCTACAAGGGTTTGGCGCCCTCGGCCGTGGGCCTGAGGTTCCCAAGTTCGCAGAATCTCAGGTCGAGGCGTCGGGCCTGATAGACTCTTGGCGCTGATGAATGGGCTCCTGAGTATCGGGCCTTTGATGTGGCAGCGTTTGGCCGCTAACTGGCGGCTGCTGACGGTGCTTGCCTTCGGCATCCTCGTGGCTTCGACGCTGATGGCAGTTTCGCCCGTGTACACGCGGGTGATGAACGACCTCGGGCTGCAGGAGTCGTTGGAAGACCAGATTGGCAGCTCAAGCCGCAACGGCATCTTTATCCAGAGCCAGCGTCTCGGGGACCCCGAGAACGCCCGGCGCGAGCAGGAGCTTGCGCAGGCGATGTCGCGCGAGATCGGCTGGTTTAACGAGTACGAGGTGCGGTACGGTGGCCTGCCGTTCCAGCTCCTGGCGCGCGAGGGGCAGCCCTACCGGCCAGGACGCGACAGCCCGCTGATCGCTGTGCGCTCGATGTCCGACATCGAGGACCACGTGAACATCGTGGACGGGCGGGCGCCGGAGCCGACCGCGAATCCCGGCGCCATGGAAGTGCTGATGCCGGTGGAATCGGCGAAGTACTTCAACCTGAAGGTGGGCGACACGGTGCAGGCCGGGGCGCAGTTCGACGACTGCAACCGGCCTGAACCGACGATGGACCCCGACCAGGCGCGCGAGCTGGCGCTGTTCCGGTGCACGCCGCAGACCTTCGTGGATATGCGGGCGACTTTCCACATCGTCGGCCTGATGGAGCGCGCCGACCCGAACGACCGCTACTGGACGGCAGGCACGATCCTGTTCGGGCCGCCGATCGCGACCGAGGAACAGGGGCCGGTCGCGTACGTCGCGCTGCCGGAGCAGACGTTCTTCCAGGCCCTGCCGGCGGCACTGCCGCGGTTCACACACGAGTTCAAGCTCACAGGCTTTGCCGATATCACGCGGCTCAACTCGTCGAACATCGATGACGCGCAGGCTTCGCTGGACCGTCTGCGAGTGACAGTGACCGAGAGCGGAGGACTGGCGGACCTCGCGATGCAGGCGCCCTTGAGCGAGTTCCAGAACCGGGCTTCGTTCAACCAGGTGACGTTGCTGTTGTTGCTAATCCAGGTACTGGGCATCGCGGTTTACTTCGTGATGCTGGTGTCGTCGCTGCTGGCGGAGAGGAGATCGGAGGAAATCGCGATGCTGCGGTCGCGCGGCGCGACGGTGGGGCAGTTGGTGGCGATGTCGACGGCCGAGGCATTCGCGCTGGGCCTTATGGCGGCGTTTATGGCGCCTTTCATCGCCAGTGGGGCAGTCGCCGCGCTGGGCAAGACCGGCACGTTCGAGTCGATATCCGAGGGCGAGTTCCTGCCGTTCACGATCGTGCCGGCAGCGTTCGCGTTCGCGCTGGGTGGCGCGCTGATCGCGGCGATCGCGACGGTGATCCCGGCGTTCCTGGCAGCGCGAAAGGGCATGGTGCTGTTCCTGCGCTCCTCGGCGCGGCCGGAGAAGCCGATCCTGCAGCGCTACTACCTCGACCTGGGACTGGTGGGACTGTCGGCGCTGGCGTTGTGGCAGCTGAACCAGAAGGGCAGCGTGTTCGATGCAAACAGCGTCGGCGGCTGGTCGGCCGACCCATTGCTGCTGCTGTCGCCGTTACTCCTGATCCTGGCGATCGGGGCGATGATGTTCCGCTTCCTGCCGCTGCTGCTGGGATTGGTCTCCCGTGTAGTATCGCGGACGGCGGGTCCCGGCGTGACGTTGGGGTTGTGGCAGCTGACGCGGTCGCCGGCGCGCTACACGCAGTTGGCGTTGCTTGTCGTCATGGCGGCGGCCGTGGGCACGTTTGCGGCGACGTACGGCGAGACGACGGACCAGAGCCAGGAGGAGCGCGCGCTGTACGCGGTCGGCTCCGATGCGCGGCTGACCGGGTTGGGCAACCTGGGCAACGACTTCAGCGACGAGGTGACGCAGGAGCTGGAGTCCGTCGAGGGCATCGAGAGCGCGATCACGGCGTTGAGGGGCAGCTACAACATCGGGCCGCTGCCCAACTTCGGGGCGAGGGTCGACGTTCTGGGCGTGAACCCGGCGCGCGCGAGCGACCTGCTGTGGTTCCGCGACGATTTTGCAGACCAGGACCTGCGGGCGTTGCTGGCGCGCATCGCCGGCTCGCCGCTGCCGGAGCACGGCATCAAGCTCGAAGGTCAGCCGACCAGCCTTGCGATCTGGGCGAACCCGATGGACCCGCGGCTGGGAACGACGCTATGGGCCCGGACCCTGGACGCGAACGGCGTCTACAGGTTCCACGAGTTCGGTACGCTGGACTACACCGGCTACCGCAAGCTGGTGGCGCGCATCGACCCAGCGCACGACGGTACGGCGTACCCGGTGTCGATCGTGGGGCTGATCATGACGGCGGCAGAGACGATCAACGACCCGGCGCGCAACCTTTTCCTCGATGACCTGACGTCGATCGACGCGAATGGTGTCGAGACCGTGGTGGACGACTTCGAGAGCAGCTTCCGGTGGGACGTGATCCGGACGGCGACGCGCAACCGCGACCAGGCGCAGCAGGTAGGCCAGGAGACGCACTCCGGCGTCGGCGCCATCCACTACCAGGCGTTGACGGGCACCGGTGCGGCGATCCGCGGCCTGCACGTCACGGATCCGGACATCCCGGTGCCGGCTATCGCTTCGAGCGCATTCATGGCGGCGACAGGGCTGCGAGTGGGCGGCGAGATCGAGCTGGTGCTGGGCAAGCTGCTGATCCCGTTCTCGATCCAGGGCGTCGTGGACTACTTCCCGACGATGTACAACGGCGAGGTCGGCTACCTGATCGTGAACCAGGAGCACCTGTACCACTTCGCCGGCATGTCGGGCGAGAACGTGAAGGTGGAGCCTACGGAGGCGTGGGTGACCTTCACCCAGGAGCCGGAGCAGCGCAAGGCCGCTCAGGCGGCGCTGCTGGACCAATTCGGCATCCCGGCGGGCCAGATCATCGACAGGGAGCTTGTGCTGGAGGAGATCCGGACCGACCCGGTGGCGCGCGCGGGTGGCAGCGGCATCCTGCTCCTCGCCCTGGTGGCGGCGTTCGCGATCCTCGCCGTCGGGTTCGGGCTGACGCTGTACCTGGGCGGTCAGCAACGGACTGTCGAGGTGTCGGTGATGCGGGCGGTGGGGATTTCGTCCCGCCAGCTGTTCACGATGATCAGCCTGGAGTACCTGCTGATCGCTGGTCTGGGCCTGCTGATCGGCACCGTGGCGGGGCTGCGCATCTCGGAGACGATGCTGTCCTTCCTCAATGTCACCGACTCGGGCGACCGCATCGTGCCGCCGTTCGATTTGATTACGCGGTGGGATACGGTTGGGATTGCCTTTGCGGCTGTCGGCGTGTCGTTCGTGGCGGGCGTAGTCGGGCTGGCGGGGTATTTCTTGCACCTGCCGGTGAGCCGGGTGCTGCGTCTGACGCGGTAGACCTCACCCCCCAGCCCCCCTCCTTGCGAGGAGAAGGGGAGCATAGGAAGACTTTGAAAGCTCTCCTGAGTTCGTGAGCGGGGGCGGAGGTGGACCCTCACCCTAGCCCTCTGCCGCTTTGCTACTCGACAAGCGACCCTGGGGGAGGGGGAACAGACACCCCCTGGTTATTAGGGCATCCCTAACCAAGTGGCTACGGTTGGGCGAGGATTAGGACGGCTTCGACTGTGTCGCCGGTGTCGTTGAGGCGGACGGCTATGGTGACGCCGGGGCGCAGGAGGGACTCCGTGGCGGGCTCGACGCGGGAGATGCCGGGGGTGTCGCCGAAGCGGAGGCTTGTGCGCTGGCCGCCGGGGGCTTCGAGGACGACGCCGGTGGCGGTCTTCTCGAGGACGCGACCGGCGAGGACGGTGCGGGCGGCGCTGCCGTCGATTTCGCCGAAGCCTGTGAAGCCGCCCTTCGTGGTCGCGGGGACGGCTGAGGCGGGCTGATAGGCGTCGGACTCGGTCTCGAAGACGTAGTGTGGGGGCTCGTCGGGCTTGAGGGCGCCGCCGACGAAGAAGGATGCGGCGGCGATGATGAAGGCGGCGATCGTCCAGGCGCCGAACTTGAGCTCGCGATCGGTGATACGGCGCTTCATGGCGTCACCGGGTCCGGGATAAGGACGATGCCGACGAGGGCGAACAGGCTCTGGGCGTGGGGGATGGCGCCGCCGTTGAGCCAGTCGCCGACGTTGACGTTGGCGACACTGATCGGGCGCAGGACTTCAATGGTGGCGCTGGGCGAGAGCTGGTAGTTCAGCGATGCGCCGTCAGCGGTTGTGACGGCAATCTGGCCGTTGCCGGCGCTCTGGATGACGCCGCGCACGCCTTCGTTCTGGACGTTGGCGGCGGGCAGTTCGGGGATGGGCTGCTGGGGGGCCTGCTTGAGGGCGTATCCGGCGCCGCCGAAGACGAGGGCGATGACGAGCAGCGGCAACCCGGCCGCGATGATGCGCGTGGCCAGTCTGGGGGAGTCCAAGGCTATCCCGTGTTGCGGCTAGTCGCCGAGGGTGGTGTTGTAGCCGAGGCCGACAACTTCCTCGACGTACTGCGAACGCCACTCCGGCTCCGGGATGCGCACGTTGCGCTCGCGAAACCAGCGATGGTAGGTGAGGTATTCCTCTTCGAGGCGGCCGCGCCATGCTGTCTCGTCTTCGAAGACGTCGGGGGCGACGTCCTCGAGACGGGCGGCGATGTCTTCCGGGGGCACGTCGAGGTCTTCCTGCCAGTACTCGGCGAGGTAGTCGAGGCACTCTTCGAGGTCCTTGCGGCAGTCCTGCATGAGCAGGGTCATCATGCCTTCCTGGTCGACGGGGCGGGCACGGAGGCGAAGCTCACGGGCGCAGGCCTCGCAGAGGAACACGAGCTTGCGAGATTCGCAGTCTTCTTTGTTGGTGCAGTTAGCGCAGCGAGGGGCGTACTCGGCTGCCCAGGTGGCGCGAGAGTAGCCGGCGACGAGGTGATCCGTCAGGAGGCCGCAGCGAGGGCAGCTGACCTGATTGTCGAGGATGTCGTCGATCGTCTTGGCCCAGTCGATTTGCATGCCACCATCCTGCTACCGGGGATTCTCCCATCATATCCGGAGCCCCCTTGCTGTCAAATTATCGGCCCTGAATCGCCGGTACTGCTGGATACCGATCGCTGGTGGATTGCCGGGCGCAGGCCGCTATGATTGCGCGTAGTGCGATTCGTAAACGGCAAGCTCGACCCCGCCGCCGCTTACTTCCTCATCGCCTGTGGAGACGCGTTTTTCTTCACGATGGTGGTGAGCGTCAGCATCCTCTTCCAGACGACGGAAGCCGGCCTGAGCCCGTTCCAGTTGCTGTTGGTCGGCGCAGCGTTGCAGGGCGCAATCCTTGTCAGCGAGGTGCCGACCGGTGTCGTGGCGGACACGTACAGCCGCCGGCTCTCGGTGCTTATCGGCCTGGTGCTGGTGGGGGGCGGCTCGATCGTCAGCGGTCTGACGCCGGAGTTTTGGCCGATCGTAGTTGGGACGGTGATCCTTGGCATTGGCCGCACATTCATCAGTGGCGCCCTCCAGGCATGGATAGCCGATGAAGCGGGTGTCGATGCCGCGAATGGCGTCTACCTGCGCGGCGCCCAGATCACGATTTTTTTCTGGATGGCGGCGATACCGATCAGCTTCGGCCTTGCTGCGCTTGGTGACACGAACCTGCCGATCCTGGTCGGCGGTGTCTGGTTGATCGCCCTGGCCGTCCTTATGGCGCCGCTGATGTCCGAGACGGGCTTCCAGCGGCCGGGCCGAGACCAGGCCTTGCAGGGTTTTCGAGAATTGGGTCAGACGCTCTCGACGAGCCGTCGCCTGGTCTCGGCCCGGCCGCTGCTGCTGACGATGTTCACGATTACGGCGTTCTACGGCATTGCCGGTCAGGGGTTCGAGCGACTCTGGGTGGCGCACTTCTATGAGAGCGTTGGCATGCCGGTAAGGTGGGGTATTGATGACGTCGTCTGGTTCGGAGCGATCCGATTCGCGGCGGCGGTCCTTGGCGTCATTACGCTCAGGTACGTACGCCGCGTCTATGCCGATAAGATGAGCAGCCACAGTGTGGTTTCGCGGACGCTGTTTCGCATCACCATCGTGCAAATGCTGGCCATCCTTTGCCTCGCCATTGCAGGCAATTTTGCCATCGCGGCAACCGCGTATTGCGTGATTTTCGCTCTGAGTTTCGCGCACGATCCTTTCCATCTTGCCTGGATCAATCAGAACGTCGATTCATCTGTCAGGGCGACGGTGATTTCGATGAACAGTCAGACGGACGCGCTGGGCCGAACCATGGGCGGCCCATTGATCGGTGTGATCGGGTCTGTGGCTTCGCTGCGCATGGCCCTGGGTGTCGCGGGCTTCGCCCTCGCGCCGGCCTTGCTGTTCTATTTCCGCGCCTTCGGGCAGGGCGTGGAGCCGATATCAGATGCTAAGCACGACTCCGAGCCGGTTTCTTAACGCCTGGAACGCTGATGTTACGGTTTTGTTACTTGACTTAGAGGAAAACGACAACCGCACTTGCCGATATTTGTTTCCCTTATGACATTGACACTTTGTTAAGTCGCGTGCAAGTATTCACTCAGTCACCGCAAGGAGCAGCGGGACTGCCCTCGGCAAGGAAGCTGAGGGGATTGGCTCAAGGAGGAGCAACCGTGGCCTATAGTTGGGAGTGGTAGTTCTTACTCCATGCTCTTGAGGACCTCCCTTGCGGGAGGTCTTCAACATTCTCAGCGCATAGCGGATCAGGCCGCCCGCGGTAGCCAGACCATCGACTCTTCCTCTTCGTGTAATTCGGCCCACCGTTTGACCCAGGATGCGTACGTATCGAGGAAGGCCTCCACTACGCGCGGGTCGAACTGACTGCCGCTGTACTTGAGTATCTCGTTCAGGGCTTGCTGCGTGCTCAGTGCCCTCCGGTAGGGGCGGTCTGAAGTCATGGCATCGAAGGTGTCCACAACAGGGAATATCCGGGCGCCGAGGGGTATTTCGTCTTCGTGCAAGCCTCTGGGGTAGCCCTGACCATCCCAGCGCTCGTGGTGGGCAAGGATGATCTCTGCAGGCCCTTCCAGGAACTTCACCTGATGGAGCATGTTGTAGCCGATCTCGGGATGGAGACGCATGAGTTTCCACTCTTCGTCCGTGAGCTTCCCCGGTTTCAGGAGGATGTTGTCACTGACGCCGATCTTGCCGACGTCGTGCAGGAGCGAGCCGCGCTGCATGTCCACCCACTCCCGGCTGTCCTCGACGACACCAAGCTCACGAGCAATGTCCATCATGTACCTGGATACCCGGAGCGAGTGTCCCTTCGTCTCTTGATCACGGGCGTCCAGGGCATTGACGAGCGCCTCTAGCGTGCCGTCGTAGCTGTCGCGAAGTTCATCACGCATCTTGCCAATTTCGACGTTGGCGCTAGCGAGTTCGGTGTTGCGCTCCTCCAGCTGGTTTACGTGGTCCGTGGTCTTGTCGACGTACTGCTTCATGGCGAGCCGGAGCACGGCAGCGGGCGTCATGAAGACGACGATGCCGAAGGCGCCGAGGCCAACGTAGGCGAGAGCGAGTCCGAAGCCGATGAATCCCAGGGCCACAAAGTGCGGCGCGAGCCAGGAGTGCTTTTCCCAGGTTGCTTTGAAGGGCTGGTCGGCGACGAGCTTGAAGACAATGCTCATGAGCCCAGCGGTCATCGTGAAGATGACTGCGGTGGCGGCAAGTACGGCCATTAAGGCTGCGAACGTGAAGCCTTCTGGATGGACCGTGGCCAGGGCGTCATAGGTGGTAGCCGCCGACCAGTAGACAATCACCAGCATCGCGGAGTTGTGGGCGCTTCGGAAGTCGAAGTGCCTGCGCGAAATTGCGGTACTGGCTGCCTGGATGGGGCCGGCGAGGACGGCGCCCGTTTCACCGAAGAGGACGATGGCGGCCATAACGGGCACGAGGGTGACCGAAATGGCGCTATTGCCATACATTTCGATGTGGTAGAGCGCCGCCATGGCGGTCAGTACCAACAGGAAGCCGAGGACGAACGGAGAACCCTGGACGTCTGGAACACTGCTCGCGAAAAGCGCAAGCGCGGTGAGGATTTCGACTGTGAAGAAGGCTCGGCGCAGCACATCCCTGGGGTTAAGCCGGCGGCGCGCGACCGCGCCGACCTCGCCGGTCGCCGTCGCCGATTTCCGTTCCAAAGCCGTCGTATTCGCCATCCCTAGCCTCTGATGGGGCAGAGTCCTTCTAAGTATCGACACTTTATAGCCGCCTATGCAGCGGACTCCATGTCATTCCTCAGGCGCTTGTTGAGGCTGCTGAGGATGCGCTTGTGCAGCTGGCACACACGCGATTCCGACAGGTTCATCTTCTTGCCGATTTCGTGGAAGGGCATTGCCTTACCGTAGCGCAGGGCCACGATCTCCTTGTCGCGATGCGAAAGGCCGGTGAGCGCGGTGCCCAAGAGCTGCATCGCCGCCTTCTTGTCCACTACGGTCGCCGGGTCGGGGAAGACCTCTTCGTCGGCAGCCTCCCAGGGCGTGGAGCCTTCGGGGGCGCCATCGCCCATCATCTTCTCGAGGGAGACGACGCGGCTGCTACCGTGGCCCATGATCGACCGTACCTGGTCGATGGGCATGGCGAGCTTGAGGGCCAGCTCCTTGTGGGTGGGCCAGCGGCCGAGCATGGAGGCAAGCTCCATGTTTGCCTTCTCCACTTCGCGCGTGCTGCGGCGAAGTGAGCGCGGAAGCAAGTCATTGCGCCGGATCGCATCGAGGATCGAGCCCCTGATGCGCCGGATGGCAAAGCTTGCGAACGTGGTGCCGCGTTCTGGGTCGAAGTTGTCGACGGCCTGGATGAGGCCTTCGGTGCCGTACGCGATCGCGTCTTCGCGGTCGATCGGGCTGGAACCGGACTCGTCGGCCATCTTGCCGACGATGAACGCCACGAGTGGCAGATTCCGGACGATCATTTCCTCACGTGAATCCAATGGAACCCCCGCCTTGTCCGAAGGCGAGACGCGGAGCACTGGATCAGGGGGACGGAATGCGATCCTGCTGCCGGCCCCATGCCAGCGTGCCGTCCGAGCTGGGCCACTCGTCCGACGCCGTGCCTCGCATCCGTGCTGATTTTGGCGGCCCATGATCCTAATGGGCCTACATCACCTCTAACGTCGGCGTGGGCCAGACATTACAGAACCGTTCAACCAGGCAATTTTGTTACGGAATCGAAAATCATCGAATGGTCATTCGCTTGACACTGACGTACACGTGAGATATCGTCTCGATACAGGCCGGGTGGGCCTCTGGCTATGAATCACGTGGCTGTTTCGCACCAGATTAGTTTCGCGTCGCTGTTCCGGACCGCGCTTGGGTCCCGGTACGCACGCGAGCCCTTTATCCTTCTCGGCGCCTACTTCCTCTACTACATGGCCCGGCACCTGGCAGACGATGCCAAACCGGCCTTCGAGAACGCTCGCTACCTGATGAAGGTGGAGCAGAGCTTCGGCATCTTTCAGGAGATTTCCTTTCAGAGCGCCTTGCTGTCTTACGAGACGGTGGTGCACACGTTCAACATCATCTACTTCTATGGACACTGGCCCGCAATCGTCGCGATCGGCGCGTATCTGTTCGTGACGAAGCCGCAGGTCTATACGATCACGCGCAACGCTTTCCTAATTTCCGGCGCTGTGGCGCTGGTGTTCTTCATCCTGTTCCCGGTGGCGCCGCCGCGGCTGGCGACCTTCGGCATCGTCGACACGCTGAGCTGGACGGTGCCGGTGGACTACGACAACTCACCGATGGTGAACCCGTACGCCGCTCTGCCCAGCATGCATGTCGGGTGGGCGTTGCTGATCAGCCTGGGACTTCTACTGTCGACGCAGAAGCGATGGCTTCGGCTGATCGCGTTCTCTCTGACGCCTGCGATGTGGCTGGCGACGATCATCACCGGCAACCACTTCTTTATCGACGGCATATTCGGCACGATCCTGGCCGGGACGGCGTTCCTCGTGGCCTTCTGGCTGCATGGGAACTGGGAAGCCCTGCTGGCAACGGTGCGCGAATACGTTCGTGACCTCGGCCATCGGCCCAATACGGCCTGAGTCCGGAGATCGAGGCCGTCGTTAACTCAGACCTTAAGTCCACCCAACACAAGACCTTCAGCCTGAAAGCGTTGCTACGAGGCAAGTGCCCGCGATGCCGCACGGGCAACGTCTACCCTTCGACGCTCAAGGGCTGGCTGGGCTGGATGAACGACGAATGCCCGGCGTGCGGGCTGCGATTCCTGCGTGAGACGGGATACTTCCTCGGCGCGATGTACATCAGCTACGGCCTCGGCGTGTTGACGATTCTGCCGGTGGCGGTCGTGCTGGCGGTAGTGCCGGAGTGGCCGCTGTGGGCAGTGCTGGCGGTGGCGATGGTGCAGACAGTTGTCTGCATGCCGTTATTTTTCCGCTATTCGCGGATCATCTGGCTGCATTTGGACCAGGTGATCGACCCACGGTAGGTGGGGAGTCCTGCGCATCCCTGCCGGCTGCTCCCGAGGACGAAAAGAAGAGAGAAAAGGTTCTGCGAGGGGACCACCCCTCGCGCTTCCCGGCAGGCGCTGCGCCCTGCACCCGCCTCGGGATTCGTCTGCGGCTCCTTGGGCACGCCTGGCATGCTGCAACGAAAGGCGACACGGGTTCGCCGCTTTCGCTGGAGACAGAAGGGCCGTCTCGGAAGGAGACGGCCCTTCTGTGCTTCTCAGGAAGCCTGTCCTATTTGCGCATGGCGACGCGGATGCCGGGCATGAAGCCGTCGACACGGTCGAGGTCGATGATGACGGGCGAGCCCTTCTTTTCCTTGTCGGCGTTGCGCTCCGGCTCTGGGATGGCGGCGTAGACCTTCTCGCGAGTGGCCTCGGAGTTGTCGACGTTGGCCTTGCCGCGGAACTGCAGCATGGAGCGCGTCTCGGGGTCGCGGTACATCATGGTGATGCGGTTGTTCTTGCCGAGGTTGTTCAGGAGGCCACCCTCGGGGTTACGGGCCCAGATCGCGAGCTGGTTGTCGCTGAAGGCGATCGCACTGCCTCGGAAGGAGAGGCTGGGCTGGCCGTCGGCATCGACGTAGGCGACGAGGATGGGCTTGCCGCTGGTGAAGGACTCGTTCACGGCCTTCTTGATCTCGTCCGTAAGCTTCATTTCGGTCAGCGGTGCTGGTGGCTGCGCTGGGGTAGTCATGTAGAAATCCTCCTGCTGTATTTCTTACTGGTTGTTTTTTACGCTTGGGCATTATAAGGATGAACAGCTTAGAAATAACAGGCGAGGCACAGCCTTTGGTTCACCCATGAGAAGTGGGGGAGTCCTGCGCATCGCTGTCGCGCTGCTCCGGAGTGAAAGAGAAAGAGGAAGAGGAAGAGGGGTCTTTGCGAGGGGACACCCCTCGCGCTCCCCGTCAGTCGCTGCGCCCTGAACCGCTCCTTGGAGTCGCCTACGGCTCGTATTGGCAAGCCTAAAGGCATGCACCTTCATCCGCCTCGATGCGCTTGGGGAGCGCTAGGGCCAGAGGCGCTTGTTGGCGAGGCGGGCGCCCTCGACCAGAGAGTCGAACTTGGCCCAGGCGATTTTGGCGTGGCCGACGCGGGGGCCGAGGCCACAGTCTGTGCCGGCTATGACGTTTTCGCGGCCGACGATGCTTGCGTACTTCTCGATGCGGTCGGCGACGAGCTCGGGGTGCTCGATGAAGTCGGAGTCGTGGCCGACGACGCCGGGAATGACGATCGTGCCGTCGGGAATCTTGGCGTCCTGCCATGCTGCCCAGTCGTGGGCGTGGCGGGCGTTCGAGGCCTCGACCGCAAAGCCCTGGGCTCGCGTTTTGAGGACGATGTCGATGACGTCGCTCATCTCGATATCGTACTTGTGGGGGCCGTGGTAACTGCCCCAGCAGACGTGGAGGCGGACCATGGCAGGGTCGATGTTGCGCAGGGCGTGGTTGAGGGCGTCGATGCGCAGCTCGGCGTGCTTGCGGTAGGCAGGGATGTCCATCTCGGG
>Ga0247825_10001324_pt1 | contig 16184 bp, 14 predicted proteins | sample 13C_Vanillin_Day_FD_194413 | JGI IMG/M metagenome (GOLD analysis project Ga0247825, IMG submission 194413) | Soil microbial communities from agricultural site in Penn Yan, New York, United States - 13C_Vanillin_Day48 | ecosystem: Environmental > Terrestrial > Soil > Agricultural land | place... | reverse complement strand
ATGTAGAACCTGCCAACCAGATCGCCTTCGTGTTTGATGTCCGACACGACCTCATAAGTCTCCCAGCCGAACGCATTCTGGGAGGGCGGCGCGGGTCCGCACCGTTCCTCGCCGCGGCGATACGACCCGACCAGCGTCCCCGTCAGCCCGTAGACGCACGCGAACCGGACGTGCGGTCGAATCTTCAACACCGCCAGCGTCGTGTCGATTTCCTCAGGTCGATCGAACGTGATTGACGCCGCCAGGTTCTCCGGCAGCACCAGCGCCTCAGCCTCTACGTCGTTCCGGATTTCCCGGCGCCGTTCGACGATGTCCCAGGTCAGGAACCCTGTGCTGGCCAGCAGCAGCGCCGCGCCCGTCGGCGCCAGGGTCAGCAGCAGCAGTTTCCGGCGGATGGGCAGATCGCGAAACGGCGTCATCGTTCCTCGGCCCCCGGATCGACGATCTTGGCGAGCTGAAGGAGGCGCGAGCTGAAACGAAGTCCGGCGCGCTCGGCCGCGTTCCGGTTGATCTCGAAGCGGACCTTGCCGTTCTCGAGGAAGAAATTGACGATGCCGCCCTGTTCGATGAAGCGTGGGGTTTCGCCGACGGTCAGGATCGGCTTTCCCGCAGCGCCTTGCAGATAGGCAGGTATGTTCGACGTCCGCGGCGTGAAGATGACGTCACAGCCCGGCTCGAACCCGAGAATGATTTCCGTTTTGACGGGGTTTCCACGGACGCGTTCGTTGCTCGTCAAGCCGTCGAGCACGCTGCCGAACGGATTCTGCCCGGCCACGCAAATCAGGAACGTCCGGTTGATCGGTTCCGGCCAGTCCACATACTTGAGGAAGTTGTACAGGTAAGCGGCCTTTATCTGGTACTCCTGCGAAATCTCCTGAGCGTGCGGCACGACGACGCTTGCGGATGCAAAGATCGTCGCCACGAGAAGAGGCCGCATCATCGCGGCGTCCTGATGGTGATGCCGACGCGGATGGACCGCTCGAACTCCGTGCGGGTGGGGAGGTCAGTGCCGAACTCCGGGTGCCGGTCATGAAGCAGATCCTGTCCGGCGACCCACAGCTCGGTACGCGTGGTCACCCACCAGCCTGCGCGGACATTCAGTTCCGCGTAGGCGGGCACTGACGGGTTCGGCAGCGCGGCGACGGCGCGCAGCATTGCGTCGAGCTCGATTCGATTGGGGAGATCGAATGACGCGCGAAGGCCGAGGAACTGATCCGGATCGTTGGCCTCCGTCACCCCGCCGCCCACATCGCGGCTCACGTCGCTCCGCCGGACGTCCGTATCCAGCCAGGTGTAGCCGACGTGGGCCCGCCACCAGACGGCCGGCTGCAGATTGACGCCCACCTCCACGCCGCGCGCGCTCCCCTCGAGTGTGTTGCCGACAACGAGCGGCGGACCCGCCGCGGGGAATTCCTGACTGCGCAGGTCGTGTATGTGGTGCGTAAAGACCGTGGCGTCCAGGGCGAACAGCGGTGAAGGCTGGATACGGTACCCGGCCTCGCCCGCGACCAGCGACTCGGCGCGGAAGTCGCCGGAGCCGACGACGACCAGCACCCCGCCGGGCGTGCTGACGCGGATGTCATCGTCAAACCGTGTCGGCCGGCGGACCGCCCGGGCGACGGAACCCCAGACAATCTGACTGCGCGGCATCAGATAGCGCGCGCGTACGTTCGGCTGGAACTCGCCGCCGCTGAAATCGTTGTGCTCGTACTTGGCGCCGATGGTGACGAACAGGCGGTCGGGAACAACCGCGATGTCGTCCTGCGCGAACACGTTGCTGACGGGATAGACGCGCTTCACCGGGTCGAACGAGAGCGTGGCGCTGCCGTGGGTGTTGTCGCGATTGACCCGAAGGCCCGCGCCCCACACGAGGTGGTGGCGGCGGTGCAGCGTCGCCGTGTGCTGTGCATCGACGTCTACGATGTCGATGTGATGTGTGAGCTGCTGCGGGACGCGCCGGTATTCGCGGCGGTAGTAGGACTGAAGCTCGAGACGCGATCGACCGAGCGGCACCGACCAGCGCCCCTGCAGTGCCAGCTCGGTGAACTCTCCGGCGGGCCGGTCGGGCAGATCGTCGCGGCTGTGGAACGCGTCGCCCTTGAGCAGCCATGTCGACCTGGCCGGACCGTCGGCATCGACGCGGAAACCGATCTGCCCGCGCCGCCGCGCGTCGTCGGCCGCCGCCCCGCTTGCGAACCGCTGTTCGCCGCGAGCGGCGAACTTGGCATACGCCCGCCACGCCGCGGTGTCGCGCGCGCCGCCGTAGCGAGCCTCGGCGATGAGTGGGTCTTCCGTCCCCGCGCCAACGGAGACCAGCGTGCCCTGCGTATCCCGCGCGTGGCGCGTGATGATGTTGATCACGCCGTTGACGGCGTTCGCGCCCCACAGGGCCGCGCCGGGCCCGCGGATCACCTCGATGCGGTCGATGTCGGCGAGGACGTAGTCCTCCATGTTCCAGAAGACGCCGGCGAAGAGCGGCGAGTAGACCGTCCGCCCGTCGATCATCACGAGCAGCTTGTTGGCGACGTTCGAGTTGAAGCCGCGCGGGGAGATGGCCCACGTGCCGTTGTTGAAGCGTGCGACGTGGACGCCGTCGGCAAGCGCCAGGGCGTCGGCAATCGTAGTGGCGCCGGCCCGCCGGATATCGTCTCCGGTGATGACGGAGATGGCGGCAGCCGTGGTACCGATTGGCTGCGGTTGCCGGGACGTGGTCGTGACGTCGATCCGCATCAGCTCTTCGATCGAGAGCCGCTTGAGATCGTCCTGGGCCGCCGCCTCAGGGGGAAACGCGCTAAGAAGGGCCGTGGTAAGCAGCACCGCACAACGCGCCATGTGTCGCCCGCAGTGTACAGCGGCCCCCGCACGGACCTAGCCCTGCCGTAATTACTGCCGCGCTGGACAACTCCTCCTGGACCGTTGAGGATCAGGGTGGTGCGATCTATACTTCGTCGGTTCGCGCGCGTTTTGCACGACTCGCGCGGTTGCACGCCTCCCGCGTGATCAAAGGTCCCATTTCCTCTACCGCATGCCGACCGACCTGACAACCAGTCCGAGCCGTGGAAACGCCGGGCTGGTGGACGTCCTCGACCGCGTCCTGGACAAAGGTCTCGTCGTGGCGGGGGATATCAAGGTGTCGCTCGCGGAAGTCGAGCTGCTCACCATCCGCATCCGTCTCATGATTTGCTCGATCGACAAGGCGGAGGCCATTGGCCTCGACTGGTGGAAGTACGACCGCCATCTGTCGCCCGGCCGTGAGCAGGTGATGCAGGAAAACCTCGAGCTGCGTGAACAGTTGAGATTGATGGAACGCCGGCTGGCGACGCTGACCAGGGCGTCGGGCCGTCGCGCACGGGACACTTCGAACCGATAAGAGCGAGTAAGGAGCTTTCACGATGGCCGTCGAACGAGCAGCGGGCGGGACAAGTCTTATCGACGTTCTCGACCGGGTCCTCGACAAGGGTATTGTCATCGACGCGTGGGTGCGCGTCTCCCTCGTCGGGATCGACTTGATCACCGTCGAGGCGCGCGTTGTCGTCGCGTCCATCGACACCTATTTGAAGTACTCCGAAGCCGTTGGCGCGGCGACCGCCGCGGCCCGGCCTTCGATCGAACCGGCGCGTCCGTACGAAGAGATCGCCGCCGAGAATGTCGCGCTGCGCGCGCAGCTCGAAGCGGGGACGACGGTGCCGCGCACGCCGAGCCCGGCGGGCACGCGACGCCGTCCCCGCTGATTGTCGGCGTCCCGTAAGGGGCGCCAGGGGATCCATTGACTAGGCACTCGTTCAGCTCGGTTCCTGTTCGGAGCATCAGCCGTGCGGCCGCACCGCTGGCCCCTGCCGCCGCGCGCCTCGAGCTGCTCGAGTACTTCCTTGCCCACCATGAAGACCTGCCGCGCTGCGCGCAGGCGAGCCTCGAATGGCTGGCCCGCCACGCCGGCGTGCGGCGCTCCATCTGTTTGTCCATCGATGGCGATGCCGGCATGCTCGTCGGTGTGGCCGGTATCGGCGTCACCGTCGGCGACGTCGAGGTATATTCGTCGCCGCTCTCGCACGCGCACGATCCGCTGATTCGCGCGCTGACCGCGCCCACGCCGACGACGCTCCGGACGAGCCGCGAGAACGGCCATGGCCGCTTCCCGGGATTCGGCGTCGGGGCCGTCCTGGCCATCCCGCTGCGCAACGATCGCCAGGACGACGCCGACGCCGTGGGCCTGCTGCTGGTGAAGAGCGGGACGGCCGTCGCCGGTTCGGTGAACTGGCTGGCCACCGTGCTCGGACAGAAGCTGGATCAGATTCGCGGGCGGGGCAGCCTGACCGAGGAGCTGCGCAAACTCCGGCGCGAGCGCGCGCTGTTCTTCACGATCATCAATTCGGTGACCGACCCGATCATGCTGACCGATACGGAGGGCCGGCTGATCGTCGCCAACTCGCGCGCCGAGAAGCTGTTCGCGGCGAGCGAAGAGGAGAGCGAGGGACGCCGCCGTGCCGTGGAGCTGAACAACATGCTCTTCTCGGCGGCGCTGTCGCGCACCGCGGTCGAGGCGCCGTCGGAAGCCCGCGAGTTGCTGCTCGTCGATCCGAGCGACGGATCGGACCTGTTGTTCGAGGTCCTCAGCACGACGGTCGAAGACCCGCGGGAGGGCACGGGCATCGTCTCGGTGCTGCGCAACATCACCGACCTGCGCCGCGCGACGGAGCAGATCGAGGAGAACTATCAGAAGCTGCGCGTCGCTGAAGCGGCGGTGCGCGCGGAACGCGACCGCCTCAACCTGATCATCGATTCGGTGGCGGATCCGATCATCGTCACCGATCAGAGCGGCGCGACCGTGCTCATGAACGCGCCGTCGGAGGAACTGTTCACCGTCGGCGCCGAGGCGCCGCCGACGGCACAGCAGAAGGTGCAGTCGAACGACGCGCACTTCTCCTCCTTCATTTCCGGCCTCCTCCTCGGCGAGAGTGGTCCCGGGGAAATCCGGCGGGGTGAAATCGGCCTGATGAACCCGCTGAGCGGCGAGACGATTCCGGTCGAGGCGATCGCCGGCAAGGTGCTCACCGAAACGGGCGAGCTGACCGCCGTCGTCACCATCCTGCACGACCGCCGCGAGGCGCTGGAGCGGACCCGGCTCTACGAACAGCTGCGTGCGGCGTCGGACGAACTGCAGATGCGCGTCCAGTCGGCGACGGCGGAACTGGCGACGCAGAACGAGCTGCTGCGGCGCCAGGCGATCGAGCTGGAGCAGGCGTCACGGCTCAAATCCCAGTTCCTGGCCAACATGTCGCACGAGTTCAGGACGCCCTTGAACGCGATCCTGGGCTACACGCACATGCTGCTGCAGGGCGTGGCCGGTGATCTGCCGGCCAATGTCCGCCGACAGCTGACGCGCATCGACTCGAACGGCCGGCATCTGTTGACGATCATCAACGAGATTCTCGACATCACCCGTATCGAGGCGGGCAAGATGCCGATGCAGATCAGCGAGTTCAACCTGAACGAGCTGGTGCCGGAGGTGATGACCGAGCTCGATCCCGTGATCTCGCGTTCGAAGCTGACCGTGACGTCACGGCCGGCGGCGCAGCCGCCGCTGATGATCAGCGATCGCCAGAAGGTGAAGCAGGTCATCGTCAATCTGCTGAGCAACGCGCTGAAGTTCACGCATCAGGGCGGAATCGAAATCGGTGTCGATTACGATCCGGATACCCGGTTGTCGAGCATCGCCGTGACCGACACCGGCATCGGCATCGCGCCGGAGCATCACGACAAAATTTTCGAGGACTTCCGCCAGGTCGACGACTCGCCGTCGCGACAGTACGGCGGCACGGGCCTTGGTCTGGCGATCTGCCGCCGTCTTGCCAGCGCGCTGGGCGGCCGTATCACGCTGCAGAGTAATCTGGGCGAAGGATCGACCTTTACCCTGACCATTCCTGTTGAAGCTCCCCAATGACTACAGAGCACGGGCCGCTGATTCTCGTAGTGGACGATTATCAGGATGCGCGCGAGATGTACGCGGAGTACCTGCAGTACTCCGGCTTTCGCGTCGCCGAGGCAAAGAACGGGAACGAGGCGGTCGCGCAGGCGCGCTCGCTGAGGCCGGATCTTATTTTGATGGATTTATCGCTTCCCGGAATGGACGGCTGGGAGGCGACCCGCGTGCTCAAGGCCGACGAGGCAACCAAGCACATCCCCATCGTTGCGCTGACCGGGCATGCACTTGCGGGGGCGTCCGAAGGGGCCCGCAAGGCGGGATGCGACTCGTTCGTCACCAAGCCGTGTCTGCCTGACGATCTGGTGGTCGAAGTCAAGCGGATGCTCAACGCTATCAAACAAGGGTAGGCTGTAGCTCTCACGAAGGGCGTCCTCGAAGAGGTCGCCGGAGTCCCGAATGGCGAAGGCAAAGGCAGCAGCCCGCAAGAGCGTCAAGAGCGTCAAGAGTGTCCCGGCCCGCCGCGCGCGGCCGCAACAGGCGGCAATGCCGCGCAGCATGCAGAACCGCGGCAGCGGCGACACGCGCAAGGCCGTCCAGGTGCCGCACAGCGGGGTGACACGCGGCAGCGGTTCGCGGCTAGCGGACGCGCTCACCCGCGTGACGCATGAAACCGAGGTCCGCGGGACCGAAACGCGCGTCGAGCGCGTGGTGGAGCGGGCGCCGAAACCGAGCCTGCCCGACGTCGATCGCGCCAGCGCGGTCCGCGGCCGCTACGTCTACTGCATCATCCGCTCGACCCAGCCGCTGAAGTTCGGCGCCATCGGGATGGACGAGACGTGGGCCGACGTCTACACCATCAACTACAAGGACATGGCCGCCGTCGTCTCGGATGTGCCGATCGCCCCGCTCGACTCGACGCGCGAAAACGTACTCGCGCACGAACGCGTCAACGAGACGGTGATGCGCGATCACACCGTCATTCCGATGTCGTTCGGAACGATCTTCAAGACGCGCGAGGACATTCTCGAGCTGCTGCGTTCGGCGTACGAGGCGTTTGCCGACGTGCTGAACAAGATGCAGGACAAGCTGGAGTTCGGCCTCAAGGTGTTGTGGGACCGCGACGACATGGTCCGCGCCATCGAGCAGGAAGACGAGGACATTCACCGGCTGAAGTCGGAGATCTCGTCGCAGAAGGGCTCGACGTATTTTGCCCGCATGCAGTACGGCCGGTTGATCGACGCCGCTCTCCAGCAGCGCTCCGAACGCTACGTCGCCGAGTTCCTGCAGCGTCTGCGCGATGTGTCGGTCGCGTCGCGCGTCAACCGCGCCATCGGCGACAAGATGATCATGAACGCCGCGTTCCTCGTGCAGCGCGACCAGGAACAGGCCTTCGACCGGCGCATCAAGGACATCGCCTCGCATTACGACAAGCTGACCTTCAAGTACACGGGGCCGTGGCCGCCGTACAACTTCGTCAACATCCGGCTCAAGCTGGAGCGCGCCGGCCAGAGTCCGGAGAATCCGAAGGCGGCCAGTCCGAAGTCGCAAAAAGATCTCTATCCCTGATGTTCATTCTCGACTCGCTCATGATCTCCGGCATTCGATGGGTGCTCGAGACGGCGGTGACGGCCGCCGAAGCCGAGATGAACGACGATTCCGTCCTGCGGGAGCAGCTGCTCGAAGCTGAAATGCGTCGCGAGATGGGCGAGATCACCGACGAGGAGTTCCGCGACATCGAGACGGATCTGCTCGCGCGTATCCGCGAGATCAAGGAGCGCCGCGACGGCGGCAGCGGGCCTATCGATATGGGCGTGCAGCCGCTCGAAACCACCGGCGACAGCCAGTTCCAGGTCGAGGCGACCGTCTCCGGAGATTTTCACGAGGAGGTGGATCGTTCGGATCGTTCGGAACGTTCTGACGAACACAGAACGCGAACGTCTCGAACGACTCGAACGTCTCGAACGACTCCTACGACTCGTTCCAAGTGACTCCCTCGCTCACCTACCTGTACTGCCTGGTGCGCAACCCGAAGGCTCCGGCGGCGGGCGCCGTCCGCGGTCCGATGCCGGGCGCACGGGGCGTGCGCGTGCTGAAGGCAGGGCCGGACACCTGGGCGATCGTGTCCTCGGTGCCGGCGCGCGAATACGACGAAGCGATGCTTGCCACCGGTCTCCAGAACCTCGACTGGGTCGGCCGCCGCGCGATGGCGCACGAAACCGTGGTCGAACATTTCCTCACCGCTCCGGCGGTGCTGCCGCTGCAGCTGTTCACGCTGTTCACGTCGGATGATCGCGCGCTCGAATACGTCGCGCAGGAATGGCGGCGCATCGATCGAATCCTGACGCGCTTCGATCGGCAGCTCGAATGGGGGCTGCGCCTGTCGTTCGACGAACGCGCCGCGCGGCAGGTGGTGGAGGACACCCATCGATCGCGCCGGACGCGCCGCGGCGGAGAGGCGGAGTCGGGCGCGGCGTATCTCGCCCGCAAGCGGGACCTGTTCGACGTGACGCGGGTTCAGCTGACGGCCGCGCGAACGGCAGCCGATCGGTTGTACCGCGCCATGTCGCGTGAGGCCACCGAGGCGCGGCGGCGCCGTTCCACGGAGCAGGCCACGCCGGGATCCCGCCTGCTGCTCGACGCGGCGTTCCTCGTTCCCGCCCGGGGCGTCAGCGCGTTTCGCAAGGCGCTGCGCCAGCACGCCCGCAAGCTGTCCGGGTCCGGGCTGGTCGTCTCTCTGACCGGTCCGTGGCCCCCGTACAACTTCGTCGATCAGCCGAGACCCCGCCGTGCCGCGTCAAAAAAGCGACGCTGACGCCGTCCTCGACTCCAGCGAGGCGTCGCTGCTGGATATCGTCGATAACGTTCTGAACAAAGGCGTCGTGCTCAGCGGCGACCTGACGATCGCGCTGGCACAGGTCGATCTGATCTACGCACGGCTGTCCGTGCTGCTGTGCGCGGCCGATCGGGTGCTGCCGCACGAGGATACCGACTTCATGGAGCGGCACCATGCGCGGAGAAAACGGCGCCGGCAGGTCCGCCTTCGCGCTACGCGCTTCGGCGGGACAGGCCGGAAATAGGTCACCCATGTGACGGTCTTCGCCATCATTGCCAGCCGCGGCGCGCCCCAATCATTCCGTTCGGGGAGGAATAGGTGGCTTCGCGTCGTCCGCGAGGGCGCGATCGCTGCGGTCGCGAGCGATCGCGCGGGGCGGTCATCGCCGACGGCCGTCAACCTGCGGCGTTACGATCGCCTGCTGCAGGAGCTGGCGGAACGGTTTCCCGCCATCCTTCCCGTGCGGTTCGGGACGCGCATGGCTGAAGACGAACTGAGGAGCGTGCTGACATCCCGTCGCGCGGCCCTTGCCCGCGCGCTCGCGCACGTGCGGAAGCGGGCACAGATGACAGTGCGCATCGTCGGCCGGCACGCCCCCCGCGAGCCCCGCCACACAGCGGTGCCGCTCACGGGGCGCGCTTACCTGAGGAGCCGCGCCCGCGCGGCCGCGGCTGCACGCGTGGTGCCCGGGTTCGAGCCCGTACGGAAGGCCGTCGCGCGCTGGGTGCGCGACGAGCGGGTCGAGCATCGCGCCGGCGTGTCCAGCGTTTACCACCTCGTGCCCCGTTCGTCGGCGGACGCGTATCGCCATGCGGCGCAGACCTCAGCGGCGTCGTCGGGCCTCACCGCAATCGTCAGCGGCCCCTGGCCGCCGTACGCGTTCGCGGCATTCGAGTAGCGTATGGTACGGAGAGCGTCGAAGCCGCGGACGCGTGCGGCGGAAGCGGGAAAGAAGAAAAAGTCGCCGAAGCGCAAACGGCCCCTGGTCGCGAAGGCGGGAGCTTTGACAATCACCGAGGTTGCCGAGCTCGAGGATCTCCGGCGCGAACTGGAACGCGCGACGGGCGGGAATCCTCTGCGCTGGAACGCTGACCCGGATGACGTGCAGCGGTCGGTCGCCCAGCTCGTCCTTACGCTGGTCGAATTCATCCGCAAGCTGCTCGAGCGGCAGGCAATCCGCCGGATGGAAGGCGGGACGCTGACCGACCGGCAAACGGAGGACATCGGCCGCGCGCTGATGCAGCTCGAAGCCACCGTTCGCGACCTCGCCGCACGCTTCGGCATTGCCGTCGAAGACCTCAACCTCGACCTCGGGCCGGCAGGCAAATTGATCTGATTGATGCGCAGCGATGCGCGCCCACCTGATCGTCAACCCCTCGTCCGGGACCGATCGAGCAGTCGAGATGCTGCCGGTGATCCAGTCCCGTCTCGGCACGCTGTTCCAGGATCTCGTCGTGACTGTCACCGCGGACGCAGACGATCTGCGGAGGGCAGCGGCGCGGACGGCCGCCGGGAACTACGCCGCGTTGTATGTGGCCGGCGGGGACGGAACGCTGAACGGTGCCCTGCGCGGCATGCTCGACGCGAACCCGCTGCCGGCCATTCCGATCGGTGTCATTCCATTCGGCACCGGCAACGATTTTTCGAAGGCGCTTGGGCTTGGCGACGAGCCGGAGCGGGCGCTCGATTGCCTGGTCGACCCGCACGTGGTGGCCGCCGACGTCGGCGTCATGAACGAGCGACCGTTCATCAACGCGTCGGCGGGTGGCCTCATTGCCGAGACCTCAGGCATTGCGACGCCGGCGCTCAAGGACATTGCCGGCAAGGTGGCCTACCTCATTGGCGGCGCACGGGCGCTGTTCACGGCGGATCCGCTCAACGTGCGGCTGCTCGTTGCTTCGGAGCACGCAAGGGGGGCAGATCCGGCGCCCCAGCTCCTGCCGGTGGGGGACTCTGCCGTTCAGATGTTTGCCGTCTGCAATGCCCCGTTCATCGGCGGCGGCTATGCGATTGCTCCCGATGCGCTGATCGACGACGGTCTGTTCGATGTGATCGTCGTCCCGCGGATGCCGTTGCTGGAGCTGCTGGCCACGCTGCAGCGGATTGCCTCGGCCGGCGACCCGGGCCGTGCTGATGTGCTGTCGTTCCGGAGTGCGCACTTCGACCTGGTTTTCGATCGCCGCGCCCGCGTGAATATCGACGGCGAGGTCCTCGAGGTCGATCGCTGTGCCTACCGCGTGCGCTCCGGCGGCGCCTGGTTCTTCTGCGGGCCGAGGCCGCTGGCGGCATCCGTGCCGGTTTCATTTGCCGACTGGCAACGCGGACACCAGTAAGTCGAGCGCGCGTGCGGCCCCTGACGGCGGCGGGAGATCGGACTGCCGCATCGCCGGCACGGCTTGCCGGCGCGGCCATAGACCCACAGGCGCGCGGCCGGATCGTAACGGCCGGTCGTCCGTCGCAGGCCGCGATACGTTTCGATCGCCGCCGGTGCACCCTCGGCGACATTCGCGCGCATGAATTTCACCGCCATCGCGACGAGACGATCGACGTCGGCCGGCGGGAGATCCCGCACCGTCGTGAACGGATTCACCCGGCTGGCGAAGAGCACTTCCGACTTGTAGACGTTGCCGATCCCGGCGATGGCCGTCTGGTCCAGCAGCGCGTCCCCGATCTCGCTATCGCCGCGCGCCCTGATGCGCGCCGCGGCCTCGTCGGCGTTGAAGCCTTCCGCCAGGGGGTCTGGCCCGAGATCGCGAATCTGCCGTGTACGTTCAAGCGTGGCCGGAGTTGCGAACTCCGCCACCGGCACGTCGAATGCGATGGCATGGATGTCGTGCGCCTCCAGAACGATGCGCATGCTGTGGTGAGGACGCCGCCATCGTTCGTGCGGGCGGTAGATGTGCCAGGACCCGTGCATCCGCATATGCGTGCGGAGGACGAGCGCTCCCGAGAACCAGATCAGCAGGTGTTTTCCGCGGGCCTCGACGCGTTCGATCGTGCGGCCGCGGAGCGGTGTGTCGGCATCGACGCGCGTCAGCGCCGGCAAGACCGACTCGAATCGCGTGACCGTGCGGCCCGCCAGCGCGCGCTGCAGCGTGCGGGCCGCCCGGAAGATGGTGTCGCCCTCAGGCACTAATGTTACGGCTCATCAACGGTATCGTCCCGGTCGACATCCGACTGCGCACTGTCCGGATCGACGTCGCCCAGATCCTCGTGTTCCACCGACGTGCGCCCCCGCGCGGCGTCGTCGTAACCGCGATTGTGGTCGGTCTCGATGCCTTCCCGTTCGGCCATCTGATCTCGATCGTTCGAAGAGCGGATGGCGTCGTGTTCGCTCTCTCGCGTATCGCCGGCGCGCTCCGGTCCTGTACGTCGGGTGTCAGCCATGGATATTCCTCCACGACCTCTTCCCGCAATGCGAATGCCATCGCCTGGCGTGACGCGCGCCTGCAAGCCCATGGCTGTGGTCGCGAACCCTTCGGCTGCGAACAGATCGGCTGCCGGATGCGTAGAGGCGGGCTCGCCGTTGATTTCGGTGATCAGCATGCCCTGGTGTCCCTGCTCGCGCCCCGCCGCCAGCTCGAGAAGAGCGAGCGCGACCTGGCGAATCGTTCGCGACCGCCGCGGCTCGGCCTCAGGCGCAAAGAGGATCAGCTCGCGTTCGCCGCGCCGCAGGTGCGCGGCGGCGAAGCCATCGACCAGGATGACCCGGGCTCCGACGGACCGCGTCGGGGCCTCGGCTGATGTGGCCCTGCCCCGAGCGGAGTCGAGGGGCCATTTCACGACCGTGCCGTACGGATTGGCCGGATCCGTTGCCGCGAGTACCACGCAGCGCGGCTCCTCAGGGACGTCCCGGAACGACCGCAGCAGGTCAACTGCGGCAGGCAGGGCAAACTGCGCGCCGCCGAGTCCGCCGACGAAGTACCCGCGCCGGATTCGCCCGGCTTCTTCCATCGCTTTCAGCACGTCATAAACGGCGGAAAAGCCACCGGGGATGGACTCTGCCGCCACCGTCTCGCGCGTCACCACGCCGTGCCGCGTCAGCAGCTGCTGTGCGATTGCGGCGCTCCATTCGGTGGCGGCGCTCCGGCTCGTCTTTCGTGTCTCGACCATCGACCAGCGGCCTTCCGCAGTTCGCGGAACCAGCCGCCGCGATCGGAATGGCTGCATCCGCGGCCGGCGCGCCGCGCGCTTGTCCTCGGTTCTGATGTAGGCGCGAAGAGGATGAAGCGTATCGTTGGCGATCCGTCCGGCCCACACCAGATCCCACAGCGCATCGACTGTTTCCTGCGGGAAACCCCCACCGGTTCCCTGATGGACGTCGGCGAAAAACGACGCACCGTGCTCGCGCAGGTACTGAAGGACATCCGCGGCTCTTCCGACCGGTTCCGCGCTGTCACCTGGGCGACGATCGGCAGAGGGCGGACGAAGCCGGGCCGCATGATCGGTGAGGTAAAGCGCGATGCGCCCGTCGCGGGCGCCCAATGGCTCGACGCCGGACCAGACGACTTCGCCGGCGGCCATGAGCGTATCGAGCATCGCCGGCTGGTACTCGGCGATTCGGGCGGGAAGAACCTCTGTTTCCAGCATCGTCGCGGGAATTGCCGCGCCCTGCAGCTGTTCGATCGCATCCAGGAGCGCCTCGAGGCCACGTCGTCCCGATCCGATGCCATGCCAGGCCGTGGCAAAGCGTCCCAGAGCATCGGCATCCACCGGTTCGACTTCCTGCCGCAGCCGCGCCAGCGACCGCCGACGGATACTGCGCAGGACGTCGGCGTCCACCCACTCGCGTTCGGTTCCGCCAGGGCGAAATTCACCTTCAATCAGCCGCTCTTCCCCGGTCAATCGCCGCAGCAGCGATTCCGCGACGGCGACCCCCAGGCCGTAGCGTGCGGCGAGCTCGCCGGCGGTGAACGGCCCGTGTGACCGCGCGTAGCGTCGGACCAGATCCCCGGCGGGATCCCGGACCGGCTCGAGCAGCGACTCGGGGATGCCAGGCGGTACTGGAATGCCAAGCGCGTCGCGGTACCGGGCCACGTCCTCAACGGCAACATAGCGTTGGTCGCCGGCGATCCGCAGCACGACGACACGTCGAGCCCGTTCGAGCGTCGCGGCTTCGGCGGCTGCATCCGCCATCGAGCTCCGCGCCTGCAATTCCGCCGCGGAGAGATCGCCGATTCGAATGAGGAGATCGTGCAGCCCGTCGCTGGTCCTCACCCGGTACTTGTCATCGAGATGTTGAAGCTGACGCTCACTCTGGTGCAGCGCGTCCGGATCGAGCAGCTCGCGCAGCTCCGCGTCGCCAAGCAGTTCGCGCAGCTGGCTCTGATCGACCGAGAGTGCCTGTGCGCGCCGTTCCGCCAGCGGCGCGTCGCCGTCGTAGATGTAGTTCGCGACGTAGCTGAAGAGCAGGGATGAGGCAAAGGGCGACGGCGCCTTCGTATCGAGCGTGGCCAGCTTGATGGTGCGCGTCTGCACCCGCCGCAGCGTGTCGACGAGCGCCGGCATGTCGAAGTGGTCGCGCAGGATTTCACGATAGGTTTCGAGCAACGCCGGGAACGAGCCGAACCGCGATGCGACCGCCAGGAGGTCAGCCGCCCGTTTCCGCTGCTGCCACAGCGGAGTCCGTCGCCCGGGACGCCGCCGCGGCAGGAGCAGCGCGCGTGCGGCGGTTTCGCGGAAACGTGCCGCAAAGAGCGACGTGGCGCCGAGCTGCCGGAGAACAAGTCCTTCCACGTCGTCTGGATCCGGGAGCAGCAGCGCCGGGTCCGGCGGCGTCTCGACGTCGGGGAACCGGACGACGAACCCCTCGTCGCCCCACATCACTTCGACATCCATGCCGGTGCGCGAACGGATTTGCGCCGTCACGGCCATGGCCCACGGTGCGTGAATGCGGCTGCCGAGCGGCGAGAGGAGGCACACCCGCCAGTCCCCGAGATCATCGAGGCATCGTTCGATGACGATGGTGCGGTCGTCCGGGATGGCACCAACCGCGAGCTGATCGTCGAGGTAACGCAGCAGGTTTTCCGCTGCTGCCGCGTCGAGGTCGTGAAGCCTGACGAGCCGCTCGAGCGCCGCGGCCCGCGGCACCGTGCGCAACTCGCGGACCAGCTTGCCGATCGTGTAGCCGAGTTCGACCGGCCGCCCGGCCCGGTCGCCGTGCCAGAACGGCATCTTTCCAGGTTCTCCGGGTGCCGGCGTGACGAGCACGCGATCGTGCGTGATCTCTTCGATCCGCCAGGTGGAGGCGCCCAGCGTGAAAGTCTCGCCAACCTGCGTCTCGAACACCATCTCTTCGTCGAGCTCGCCGACGCGAACCGGTCGATCGGCGCCGGCGAGAAAGACGCCGTACAGCCCGCGGTCCGGGATCGTGCCGGCATTGGCAATCGCCACCCGCGTCGCTCCTTCACGACCAGAGATCGTGCCGTTGACGCGGTCCCAGGTGACGCGGGGGCGCAGCTCGGCGAATTCGTCGGACGGATATCTCCCCGACAGCATGTCGAGGACGCCGTCGAAGATGTGACGGCTCAGATCGGCAAACGGCGCCGCGCGGCGCACGGCGGCAAAGAGGTGATCGACCTCCCACGTCTCCAGGCCGGCCATGGCGACGATCTGCTGTGCGAGCACGTCGAGCGGGTTTCGTGGGTAGCGCGTGGACTCGACCTGACCATCGTGCATCGCCCGGGCGACCGCGGCGCAGGCGACGAGGTCGCCGCGGAACTTCGGAAAAATGATTCCTTCGCTGACCGCCCCGGCGTGGTGCCCCGCCCGGCCTACGCGCTGCAGCCCGCTCGCCACCGAGGGCGGCGCCTCGATCTGGACGACCAGGTCGACGGCTCCCATGTCGATACCCAGTTCGAGCGATGAGGTGGCCACGAGCGCGCGGATGCGGCCTGCCTTCAGCAGGTCTTCGACTTCGCTGCGCGCTTCGCGGGCAAGCGAGCCGTGATGCGATCGAACCAGCGGTTCGGCGGCAAGCTCGTTGAGCGCGCCGGCCAGACGTTCGGCGAGCCGCCGGCTGTTGACGAACAACAGGGTCGAGCGGTGCGCACGAATGAGATCGAGCAGCCGCGGGTGGATGGACGCCCAGATCGACGGCGCGCCTCCGGATGCCGGTCCGCTCGGCACCTCCAGCGCCGAGACCCGCGCCATGTCCTCGACCGGAACGTCGATGCGCAGCTTCAGCTGCTTTTTTTCCGACGCATCGATGACGGTGACAGGCCTGAACGTGGCCGGCTGCTGATCGGTCCTTCGACTCGACTCGGCCGCAAACTCTTCATGGATCTCGGTTTCCACCTCTTCGAGAACTGCCGCCCTGGCTTTGGGACGCGACTTGGGCCGCGGTGCTTTCTGGGCTCGGCGCTCCTCGGTGCCGCCGAGGAAGCGCGCTACCTCGTCGAGCGGCCGTTGTGTCGCCGAGAGGCCGAT
>Ga0247825_10001323_pt1 | contig 16187 bp, 12 predicted proteins | sample 13C_Vanillin_Day_FD_194413 | JGI IMG/M metagenome (GOLD analysis project Ga0247825, IMG submission 194413) | Soil microbial communities from agricultural site in Penn Yan, New York, United States - 13C_Vanillin_Day48 | ecosystem: Environmental > Terrestrial > Soil > Agricultural land | place... | reverse complement strand
GTGACGTGCTTCCCGTTGCTCTCCATGGTCAGCTGCTGGAGATAGGCGGGGAAACGCTTGAGGTAGTTCTCGTACGGGAGCACCGCCACCGTCTCGGCATCGAAGAAATCGGTGTACCAGACCGTCAACAGCCCCATCAGCACCGGCAGGTTCTGCTCGAACGGCGCGGTGCGGAAATGCTCGTCCATCTGGTGGAAGCCGTCGAGCATCGCGCGGAAGCCGTCCGGGCCGACAGCGATCATCGTGGACAGACCGATCGCCGAGTCCATCGAGTAGCGGCCGCCCACCCAGTCCCAGAACCCGAACATGTTGGCCGTGTCGATGCCGAAGGCCGACACCTGCTCGGCATTCGTCGACACCGCGACGAAGTGCTTCGCCACCGCCCTCGCGTCGCCGCCGAGCCCATCGAGCGACCAGTCCCGCGCGCTCTGCGCGTTGGTCATCGTCTCCAGCGTCGCGAAAGTCTTCGACGACACGATGAAGAGCGTCTCCGCCGGGTCGAGGTCGCGCGTCGCCTCGACGAAGTCGATGCCGTCGACGTTCGAGACGAACCGGAACGTCATCGAGCGATCGCTGTAGTGGCGGAGCGCCTCGTAAGCCATGACGGGCCCGAGGTCCGAGCCGCCGATGCCGATGTTGACCACGGTCCTGATGCGCTTGCCGGTATGGCCTTTCCACTCGCCGCTGCGGACGCGGCTCGCGAAGCCGGCCATCTTGTCGAGCACCGCGTGCACGTCGGGGACGACGTTCTTCCCGTCTACGACGATCGAGCCGCCCCGCGGCGCGCGCAAGGCGACATGCAGGACCGCGCGGTTTTCGGTGATGTTGATCCTGTCGCCCCGGAACATGGCATCGATACGCTCGCGCAGGCCGCATTCCCGGGCCAGCTGCACGAGGAGCTGCAGCGTGTCGTCGGTGATGCGGTTCTTCGAGTAATCGAGATAGACGCCCGCGGCTTCGACTGTCAGACGCTCGCCGCGTCTGGAATCCTCCGCGAACAGCGTGCGGAGATGGACGTCCCCGACCTGTTCATGGTGGGCGACGAGCGCTTTCCACGCCGGGAGTGCCGTTAACGATGTGCTCGTGTCAGCCATGTGCGCGCACCTTTGCGTTTCTTGCGCGCAACGATCTGTTCGAGCCGTTCTGGCAGGAGTTCACGCGCGAGATGAATCGGGTTCGAATGGAGCGACGCGCAAAGATCGGGGCCCGCGACGCAGGGCCCCGATCCCACTATTTCTATCGAGCGCCGGCGGCAGCGCTGATTCTCCAGATCCGATTGCTGCCATCGTCCGACACCAGGAGACTCCCGTCGCGCGCCACGGTGACCCCCACCGGACGTCCCCACCGCTCGACCCCGCTGCCGCCCGACCCGTCCTTCGTCAGGAACCCGGTCGCGAAATCTTCGAGCGGGCCAGGCTTGCCGTTGACCATCGGGAAGAACGCCACCTTGTAGCCGGCCGCCATCGATCGGTTCCACGAGCCGTGCAGCGCCACGAACCCGCCGTTGCGGTATCGCGCCGGGAACTGCATCGCATCGTAGAACGTGATGCCGAGAGCCGCCGAATGCGCCGGGATGAGCACGTCTGGCACGACGGCGCGCTTCACGAGCTCGGGAAACGCTCCGACGTAGCGCGGATCGTAGTTCGACCCGATGTAGGAATAGGGCCAGCCGTAGAAACCGCCGTCCTTCACCGACGTCGCGTAGTCGGGCACCAGGTCGTCGCCGAGGTTGTCCCGCTCGTTGATCGCCACCCAGATCGTGTCCGTCCCCGGCTGCAGCGTCAGACCCACAGGATTGCGAATCCCCGACGCGTACACGCGATAGCCGGTCCCGTCGGGGTTGAACTCGAGCACCGCCGCGCGGCGACAATCCTCGCCCGCGTTGTTGTTCGATTGCGACCCGACGGCGACGTACATCTTCGTTCCGGCGCGATTGAAGACGATGTTGCGCGTGGAGTGCCCCCCGGTCGGCAGATCGAGCAGCTTCTCCGGCTCGCCCTGCGCCTTCAGATCGCCGCTGGTGTACTTGTAGCGGACGATGGAGCCGGTGTTGCCGACGTAGAGGTAACCGTCATGAAACGCCATCCCGAACGGCGCGGCGAGAGTGCCCGGCCCCCGGTTGGCGAACGGCGGCGGCGCGACGCAGGCGGGTGCGGCGGCGCCCAGAATCGGGCCGTTAATTTCTGGGTTGACGGGTGCTGTCGCGGGAGGAGCTGGAGGAGCCGCTGGCGGCGTCGGCGCCGCACCCCGCGCGGCCCCAGCCCCAGCACCAGCACCCGCGCCGGCCCCGGCTCCGGCGCCACCGCCCCGCGCGGGCACGTCGCCCTGCGCGTAGACGCTCGCTTCATACACCCCGTCCTTGTTCGAATCGCGGAAGACGGTGATGTTGTTGGCAGCCGGAGAGCTGACGAACAGATCGCCGTTCGGCGCGTACACCATCATGCGCGGCGCCCGCAGCTCGGCAAACACGCTCACCGTGAAGCCGGGCGGCACGCTCGGCATCGCGGTTTCCGGCTTGTCCACCGTGGTGCCTCTGGAAGGCCGGGCTGCCGTCACCGGAGACAGCCGGTCGGCCACCGGCTGTGGCGGAGCGGTCGGTCTCTGCCCTGCCAGCACGGTGCAGAAGCCTGCCACGCCGGCGGCGACGGTGGCAGAGATTCGCCAGCGGTTCGAACGACGTGACGGTGAAAGACGCTGAGCCTTCATTGATGTCACTCCTGTCGGAAGTTGTCGACCTGTCATGGTAACTCAGACCACGGACGAGCTCGACTAGAATGGCGCGAAACGGGAGAGCCGCCATTGCACTGGATCACCGACCATATCAAATGGATCATGCTCGTCAGCGGCACGCTCACCGCGACGATGTTCTATGCGGCGGTGGCGCCGCAGGCAGCGCTCCTCTCCAGTTTCGGCGAGAGCCTCGAGGGCTCCCTGGCCGTTCTGATCGTCCGCAACTGGGGCGCGCTCATCGGGATCGTGGGCCTGATGCTGATCTACGGCGCCTTCAATCCGCCCGTGCGGCCTCTTGTCCTCCTGGTCGCCGGAGCCGGCAAGGCGGTGTTCATCGCGCTGGTGCTCTCGAACGGCGGACGATACCTGGGCTATCAGGCCGGCACCGCTGTCGTGCTCGACTCCATCATGATCGTGCTGTTCGTCTGGTACCTCCTCGCGGGACGTGCGGAACGCCTCTCCCGTTGAGAATTTCCTTGTCGCCCGCCGCCTTCAGTCCGCCGGCTCGATCCGCAGGACCGCGCCGGTCTTCGGCTGCCCTTCCCTGTCGCTCGTGACCAGGTAGAGCAGACCGTCCGGCCCCTGCCGCAGATCGCGAAAGCGGCGTCGCAGCACGTTCGTCACGATCAGCTCCCGCTCGTTCGTGCCGCGCCCTTCCAGCCGCACGCGCTGCACCTGCATGGCGCCGTGCCCGGCGACGAGCAGCTGGCCGCGCCACATCGGAAAGCGGTCGCCCGTGTAGAACAGCAGGTTGGTGATGCCGATCGACGGCACCCAATAGAAGCGCGGCTGCTCCATCCCCTCCCGCTTCGTATCCTCGGTGATGATCTTGCCGTCGTATCCGCGGCCGTACGTGATGAGCGGCCACCCGTAGTTCCGGCCGGGCAGCAGGATGTTGACCTCGTCGCCGCCGAGCGGGCCGTGCTCGCTCGCCCACACCTCGCCGGTCTCCGGATGAATGGTGATGCCCTGCGGGTTGCGGTGCCCGTACGAAAAGATCTCCGGCTTGTGCCCCGGGCGGTTGACGAACGGGTTGTCGGGCGGCACGCTCCCGTCGTCCCTCAGCCGCAGGATCTTGCCCATGTGCGTGTCGAGATCCTGCGCGGACATTCCCTGGTTCTGCGGAAAGGGAAAGTTCCGCTCGCCGATGGTCATGTACAGCAGGCCGGCGCGATCGAACGTCATCCGCGAGCCGAAGTTCACGTCGGAGGTCGTCCAGGCGTCGGCCACGAAGATATCTTTGCCGTCCACCAGCTTTGTGCCATCGAAGCGCGCGCGCCACAGAGCCGTCGTCGCCGACTTGTCCTTGGGCTTCGAGTAAGTCAGATAGACCAGGTTGTTCTCCGCAAACCTCGGGTGGAGCGCGATGTCGAGCATCCCCCCGTGGTTCCGGTACCGGACTTCCGGCACGCCGGCGATCGGCTCCGGCTGAAGCACGCCGCCCTTGATCAGCCGCAGACCGCCGGTCCGCTCGGTGACGAGCATGTCGCCGTTCGGCAGAAACGCGAGGCTCCACGCATCCGACAGACCGTCGGCGATGGTGACAATCCGGATCTTGTGCGCGTTCGTTTCGAAGACCGGCGCCTGCGCGTGGCCGACCGCCGTGGCGAGCAGCGTGATCAGAACGATCTTCGACACCTGGGCAACGCTCACACGCACCTCCTGCTCGACCTTTTCGACGGGTCGGGTGGAGGGCTCGGCTGCGCGAACAGAGCTGCGGGGGCCACGAACGCGCACAGGAGGATCGCCGCTGCAACACGACGCGTTCTCATGAGTCCTCCAGGAGAAGCCCGGAAACGGAAAGCCGAGGCGGGCGATTATCGCTCCGATCGGCGGGCGCCAGCAAGAAATGCTATGGTGTTTCCGCTACGGAGAGACTGGAGGTTCCGACGTGCGCAGGATATTCAGGCTTGGGGTGGTCCTCGCCGCTTTCTGCTGGCACACGCCGCTCATCGCCGCAGACGGCACGACCGTCAGAGACTTCGTTGTCGAGCCGCCGACTCTCGTCTCCCTCGGGTTCGAATGGCAGATCGACGGCGACGACAACCGCAACGCGACCGTCGCCGTCTCGTACCGCAAAAAGGGCGAGGCGTCGTGGGTCACCGGCCTGCCACTGCTGCGCATCGGCAACGAGCGGATCAACGAGAACGCGCTGCAGTACGTGACGCCGAACGGCTTCGCGGGAAGCGTCTTCGACCTCCAGCCGGCTACCGAGTACGAAGTCAGGTTCGTCATGTCGGATCCAGACGGTCTTACCGGTACCGCCGAGCGCACCGTCACCGTACGCACGCGCGCTGAACCGCAGCCGGCAGCGGGCGGCAAGGTGTACCACGTGTATCCGCCCGGTTTCGAAGGTCAGCGACAGGAGCCGGCGTTCACCGGGCTGCTCGCCGCGTACTACACCGGCTCGTCGCACTCCGACAACTTCAATACGTTCCCGCCGCGCGTCCAGCCTGGCGACATCATCCTGGTGCACGCTGGCCTCTACAAGGACGATCGCTTCAGCTACGGTGGCGGCGGGCTCGGCACGGTGTCGAGCGGCACGTACTTCCTGACGCAAAGCGGGACGGCCGAGCGGCCGATCGTGATCAGAGCCGCCGGCGACGGCGAGGTCGTCTTCGACGGCGACGGCGCGTACAACCTGTTCAACGTGATGGCGGCCAACCACAACTACTTCGAGGGACTCACGTTCCGTAATACGGATCTGGCGTTTCAGGCCGGCCTCAAGCACATCGCCGGCTCGGTCGGGCTGACGATCAAGCGGAGCCGCTTCGAAAACGTCGGACGCGCCATCTACACCGACTGGTCGGGATCCAGGGACTACTACATCGCCGACAACGTGATGATCGGCCGCTTCAACCCGAATTACCTGATGGGCTTCACGGGGCGCACCTGGGACAAGCTGCCCGAGCTCAATCCACGGCTCGTCTCCGAGTACGCCGTCAAAGTCTACGGCTCGGGCCACGTCGTCGCTTACAACGCCATCGCCAATTTTCACGACGGCGTCGACGTGGCAACATACGGCAACCCGGACGGCAGCCCGTCGCCGACGCGAGATCGACTGCCGGTCTCGATCGACTTCTACGGCAACGACATCTCCAACGTCGAGGACAACTGCATCGAGGCCGACGGCGGCGCGCACAACATCCGGATCTTCCGCAACCGCTGCTTCAACCACGGCCATCGTGCGCTGAGCGTGCAGCCGATGTTCGGCGGGCCGGTGTATTTCATCCGCAACATCGTCTATCACGCGCCCGAAGGCGGTGCGGTCAAGTTCACCGCCTCGTCGGCCGGCATCGTCGTCTACCACAACACCTTTATCGCCCCGGTGAAGCCGATGCTGCTGGCGGCGTCGAACGTCCACTACCGGAACAACCTGATTCTCGGGAAGAGCGAGACGCTCGAGACGTTTGCCGTCGAGACGAACACGAACTACTCCAGCTCGGACTACAACGGCTTCCGGCCGAACGAAGGAGCGGAGTTCTCGTTCGAATGGAGCACGCCGCCGTTTGCGATGCGCGCCAGGTTTCCTGGCGAAGCGGGCGTGCGTTCGACGCGGGACCAGTCGCTGTACGAAGCGAAGGAGCGCGAGAGACGACGGTTTGCGACGCTGGCGGAATACGCGGCCGCGACGAAACAGGACAGCCACAGCGTGGTCGTCGACTACGACGTGTTCGTGAAGGTCACCCCGCCGGGCCCCGATCCGCGCACCCTCTACAAGCCGGCCGATTTCGACTTCCGGCTGCGTCCTGGCTCGGTCGCGGTCGACGGGGGCGTGCGTCTCACCGGCGTGAACGACGACTTCAGCGGCGCCGGCCCGGACCTTGGCGCCTACGAAGTGGATCGACCGCTGCCGGTCTACGGTCCCAGGCCATGAGTGCCCGCTCGTTCTCCAGCAGCCGCCGCTTCCGCTCAACGCCCCACCGGTAACCGGAAAGCGATCCGTCGGAGCGCACCACGCGGTGGCAGGGAATCGCTACCGCCAGCGGATTCGCGCCGCAAGCCTGGGCGACGGCACGCGAACCGGTCGGTGCGCCAATCCGCGTCGCAATCTCCGCGTAGCTCGCCGTCGAGCCCAACGGAATCTCGCGCAGCGCCTGCCAGACGCGCTGCTGGAACGCGGTGCCGCGGACGTCCAGCGGCAGATCGAGCCCCAGCCCTGGCTGTTCGACGCAGCCGATCACTTTGGCGACGGTCCGCTCGAACGAGGCATCGCCGCCCCTGAGCGTGGCGCGCGGAAACCGATCCTGCAGCTCCTGCACCAGCGCGTTCGGGTCGTCGCCCAGAAAAATCGCGCAGACGCCCTTCGCGCTCTGCGCAACCAGGATCGATCCGAGCGAGCACTCGCCGACGGCGAAACGCATCTCGGTCCCCGCGCCGCCGTCACGATAGCGGGTCGGCGTCATGCCCAGCAGCTGATCGGAGACCTCGTAAAAGCGCCCGCCCGACGAGAAGCCGGCGTCGTAGATGGCATCGGTCACGGTCTTCCCTTTCTTCTCGAGCTCACTTCGGACCCGTTTCGCGCGGTGCGCCGCCGCGTAGGCTCTCGGCGTCACGCCGGTGACCGCCCTGAACACACGATGAAAACGAGACGGGCTGAGGTCGGCGCTCCTTGCGAGCGTTGCCAGGCTCGGCGTCCGGTCGGCCCGCCCGAGCGTGCGGCAGATCCGCGCGATCGTCGCCGCCTGCCGCTCGGCGAGCGAAGGCTGATCGGGCCTGCAGCGCAGGCATGGCCGGAACCCCGCGCGTTCGGCGTCGGCGACGGTGCTGTGGAAACGCACGTTCCTGGGATTCGCCCGGCGCGCTCCACATGAAGGACGGCAATAGACGCCCGTCGTCGCGACCGAGTAGAAAAACGTCCCGTCCGCCCGCGGATCGCGGCGGGCGATGGCGGTCCATCGCGGATCCTCCCCGGCAGCCGCGTTGTTGGAGTGTCCCCGGCTGGCGATCGTCAAAGCATTCCCTTTCCTGTTACACACTATGACGCCAGAGCGAGCGGGAATACACTCCGCCTCTTGCTGTCGAATCGACGCACCTCTTCAGGCGTACTGCCGACGCCGCTGACGATCGCCAGCGAGCGGCAGCGCTCGATGCACCGCAAACGCGCTCAACCCGCAGCCGGCAATCACCGCCGCGAAGGGCACCGCGGTGCCATTGCCCAGCTCGCCCACAAGCGCTCCTGCGGTCGCGCCAAGCATGAATTGCAGCGTCCCCAGGAGTGCCGACGCGCTGCCGGCAATGGCCCCGTGCGAGGCCATCGCCACGGCCGTGGTGTTCGGCATGATGAAGCCATACGCCGAGATGAAGCAGAACAGCGGAATCAGGATTCCCGGAAAGCCGCCAACCCCGCTGTAAGCGCTGAACAGTATTCCAAATCCCGACAGCATCGCGATGGGCAGGACCGCCGCGATCACGCGCTTGGGTTCGGTGCGGCCCGCGAGCCAGCGGTTGATCTGGGAAGCCGCGATGAGACCGGCCGCATTGGTGCCGAAGAACAACCCGAACCGTTCGGGCGGCACGTGGAAGATTTCGATGAACACGAACGGCGACCCCGCGATATAGGCGAGCAGGCCCGCGAACATGAAGCCGCCGGCCAGGACATATCCCAGATACGTGCGATCCCGGAGAAGCTGACCGTACGTTGCCAAGATGACGCCGATCGGCTGCGGCCGGCGGCGCTCCGGCGCGAGGCTTTCGTGAAGGAACAGCGCGACCAGCAGCCACGAGAGGGCGCCGTAGACGGCCAGCAGCCAGAAGACCGAGCGCCAGCCGAGGATGACGAGAAGCTGACCCCCGATCGTCGGCGCAAGGATGGGTGCCAGGCCCATCACCAGCATCAGCATCGACAGCATCCGCGCCGATTCCCGCTCGTCGAAGTGGTCGCGGACCACGGCTCGAGGAATGACGATGGGAGCACAGCCGCCAAGAGCCTGCAGGAACCGGAACGCCACCAGCGACTCGACGTTCCATGCCAGCGCACAACCGACCGATGCGGCGAAAAAGACGCCCAGACCGAGGTACAGCGCCGGTTTCCGACCGATTCGATCGGAGAACGGACCGTAGAATGCCTGACCGACGGCCATGCCGACGAAGTACATGGCGAGGCTGACCTGAACCGCCGCTGAGCTGGCGTTCAACTCCCGGACGATCGTCGGCAGCGACGGGAGATACATGTCGATGGCCAGCGGGCCCATGGCCGTCAGCGAGCCGAGAATGAGCGCGATCCGGAAGCGGGAGATCGGACGGGCGACCGGGTGATCCACAGACATCTGGTTTGAGCGTGAGGCTGGCACCGATTGGGTGAGAGCCTCAAGATAATAGCTGCTTCATGCTGTTTCTGGGACTACTGGTCACGCTGGCCGCCGGAGTATCGCTGGGTCTGTTTGGCGGCGGAGGATCGCTGCTGATCCTCCCCGGTATCGTGTACTTCTTTCGTCGCCCTCCGCTCGAAGCGACCGCGTACTCGCTCTTCGTCGTCAGTATTGCCGCGCTCGTCGGGACTCTGCTTCACGGGTTGAGGCGTCCGCTGCCGTGGAGAAAAATGCTCTCGTTCCTGGCGCCATCAATGGCAGCGGCCTATCTGACCCGTCTCCTGATTGTCCCGCGGCTGCCGGATACGCTGGCGTTCGGATCGGTCCGAATCGACCGCGACAAGCTGCTCATGCTTGCCTTCAGCGCCTTTGCCGCAGCCGCCGGAGCGGCGATGCTCCGAAAACGACAGGTCGGCGGCAGCCGCACGACGCCTCGGCCGAGGGTCGTTCCGCTGGTCGGCGCGGCGACCGGCGCCTTGACCGCTCTGCTCGGTACTGGCGGCGGGTTCCTCGTGGTTCCCGCGCTCACGCTCCTGGTGGGACTCCCGATCCACGAGGCCGCTCCCGCGTCATTGGCCGTGGTCACAGCCCAGTCCATCGCGGCGAGCCTGGGCGCTCTTTCCGCGATGCCGGCTTTCGACGTGGGCTTCGTCACGCTGTTGACCGCGACGATGCTGGTGGGAGTGGCATTGGGTGTGGCAGCCTCGAAGCGGGTGAGACCGGCCCGGCTGAACCAGGGTTATGCCTGGCTGGTCCTTCTCGTGGCTGCGGCGATCGCTATTTACGAGCTGTTGTGAACAACTTCGCCGCGCGGGCGCTTCCGAGCATGAGGAAGAACGGTCTGACTCAATTGAGAACGGTCGTCGCCCTAACAGCAGTCAGAAAGGCGTGGTCGGGAGGCGATACACGCCTCCCGCTGCATCAGGAAGGTCGGGTTCGCCGCGCAGAGCGCGCGACGAGGCAGGCAATACGTCCAAGAGCAAAGGGAGTACCGGCTGTTTCCGGGCGAGAATCGGCCAGGTGTTCCCTTGAACGCCTTTTCGTGAGCCGCCGGGAACCCAACCGCGGTCGTCAACTACCCACTCCCGACAGAGCTGGTCAATAGCGCCCCACAGAGCCGCCAACGCGGTCGAGTTGGCCTGGCACCGTTGTTGAACAACGCGACGCGCGGGCTTTCGTCATCGCCCCGCACGCCAAGTGCACCGACACGAGGGAGGACACGATGGGACTGCGAGAGAAGTACGCATACGCCGTTCAGACGGCGAAAGACATGAGGATGCAGGGGACCGCCGAGGAGCGCGAAGGCAAGCTGTATTTCAAAGGGACGACCTCGACGCAGGCGGAAGCCAACAAGATCTGGGACGCCATCAAGACGATTCCCGACTGGCCCAAGGAAATCGTGGCCGACATCCAGTCGACCGGCGCGGGCGAGGCAGCCGCCGCGGCCATGAATACGTACACGGTCCAGGCCGGGGACACGCTCAGCAAGATTGCCAAGGACCGACTCGGGAACGCCAACGCCTATATGCAGATCTTCGACGCAAACAAGGATCAGTTGACCGATCCCAACAAAATCAAGCCCGGTCAGGTCCTGAAGATCCCGCAGCGGGCGTGACGCTCGGCGTGTTGTAGTCTTATGTGCGATGCGCGCGTGGGTCTGGACATGCGGTGCCCTGCTGACAACGTCAACCGCCGCCACTGCTCAACCAGTGGCTGGCGCGCAACTGGCCGAGACGCTCGCCCGGACTGCCCGCCGAGTTGAAGACTACTACGCTCGCGCGCGCACGCTCGTCTCCACCGAGCGTGTGCTGATCCAGCCGCTCGGAACGGATCTGCTCCCCATCGGCCTGGGCCGCCGGCTCCTATACGAGCTTCGCGTGGAGTGGGAACCGCCGGCCGCGGGTCAGCCCGACGGCGACGCACAGGTCGTGCGTCGCCTGCTGACCGTCAACGGGAGGGCGTCTCGCGCCGACGGCGACCCGGGTTGCATCGATCCGGCGTCCGTTTCGCCGGAGCCGCTCGCCATCTTTCGTGCGGCCGCGCGTCATCGCTACGCGTTCACATGGGGGGGCACAAGCCGCATCGACGGCCGCGCGAGCGTGATGCTGGACTACCGGCACGCCATGCCCGCAGATCCGGAAATCGTCTGGAAAGACGAATGCGTATCGATCGACGTGCCGGCGAAGACGCTGGGACGCGCCTGGCTCGATTCCGAAACGGGAGAGGTCCTGCGTCTGGACGAGCGATTCGAGGGTCAGTTCGACGTGCCGGTCCCGTGGAAACACCAGCGCAAAGGCAGTCCGGCGCTGATGACCATCATCCGCAACGACACGTCGATCCGTTATCGGCGGTTCGCGTTTTCGGATCCTGACGAGACGCTGCTGCTTCCCGCGACGATCGACACGGTTTCGATCATCCGCAATGCCGGGTCTCCGCGCGTGCGGGTGACGCAGACCTTCTCGGACTACCAGCGGTTCAGGACGGATAGCAGGGTTGTCAAGTAATGTGGGCCTGAAGCCGGACGCTCCACCACACGACCGCTACACCACGCGATCGCGAAGGGCGGCGCCCGCAAAGAACAACGTGATGTTCTCGAGCGCCCTCCGTCCCATCGCTTCCCGCGTTTCGAGCGTAGCGCTTCCGAGGTGCGGCAGCAGCACGACGTTCTCCATCGACAGCAGTTCGGGTGATACAGCCGGCTCGCGCTCGTAGACGTCGAGGCCTGCGCCCGCAATCTGCCTGCCCGCCAGCGCCGCGACCAGCGCCGCTTCGTCGACCACGTCTCCCCTCGCGGTGTTGATGAGGATGGCCAACGGCTTCATCTGCGCGAAGCGCTGCGCGTTCATCAGGTGGCGCGTTTCAGGCAGCGCGGGACAGTGCAGCGACACGAAGTCCGCCTCCTGCAGCACGGCGTCGAGCGTCTCCCGCGGCTCGGCTCCCAAAGCTCCCCCGGCCACGAGCGGATCGTGAAAGATGACCTTCATCCCGAACCCGTCGTGCGCCTTCTTCGTCACGGCGCGCGCAATCCGTCCGAATCCCACGAGTCCCAGGGTCTTCCCCGTCACCATCGTCCCCATCATGTGAGTGGGGCGCCATCCGGTCCACTGGCCGTGGCGCACGTGACGTTCCCCTTCGCCCGCGCGACGGGCGGCCATCAACAGCAGCGTCATCGCAAGGTCGGCGGTGGCTTCGGTGAGCACTTCCGGCGTGTTGGACACCAGCACGCCGGCAGCCTTCGCGGCGGCGATATCGATGTTGTTGAAGCCGACGCCGTAGTTCGCCACCAGCTTCACGCGGCGGTTCGGCGTGTTGAGGATGTCGGCCGTGATCCGGTCGGCGACGCACGGCAGGAGCGCATCGGCGGTCCGCATCGCCTCTTTGAGGGCGTCCGCGCTCATCGGTGTGTCGTCGGGGTTCAGACGCGCGTCGAATCGCGCGGCGATCTCGCGTTCGACGGCGGCGGGGATCTTGCGCGTGACGATGACGGTCGGTTTGGCGGAAGCGGTCATGTGCGTGCGACTCATCCGCGCGTCGAAGCCCCGACCGCCGCCGGCTGCGGCGCCTTGTCGCCGCTGATTCGCTGCCCCGCCGTGCTGCGCCAGTACTCTTCGGCCGCCGCGACACCGCTGCCGGCTGTAACGGCCACGCCGGCGTCGGCGAGCGCCATTTCAACGCCTCCCAGGGCGCCGAGCAGCATGAGCTCGTTGAGATCGCCGAGGTGACCGATCCGGAACACCCGACCGGCGAGCTGCGACAGCCCGGCGCCAAGCGAGAGGTTGTACCGGTGATAAGCGATGTTCAGCACATCCTCGCCGTTGACGTGTGCGGGCACGACGACGGTGCTGACCGTGTTCGAGTACCACTTCGGCGCCCTGGCGCAGAGCTCGAGGCCCCAGGCTCTGACGGCCGCGCGCACCCCCTCGGCAAGGCGATGATGCCGGGCGAACACGTTCTCGAGACCTTCTTCGAGCAGCATGTTGACCGATTCCCGCAGACCGTGGAGCAGCGGGATCGACGGCGTGTACGGAAAATAGCCGTTCGCGTTCTGGCTGATTTGATCGCGGAAGTCGAAGAAGACGCGCGCGAGCTTCGCCTGCTCGGCCGCGGCCAGCGCCTTCTGGCTGGCACAGACGATGCCCGCGCCAGGCGGCAGCATGAAGCACTTCTGCGAACCGGTCACCGCACAATCGACTTTCCATTCGTCCATCCGGAAGTCGATCCCCCCAATCGAGCTGACGCCGTCCACGTACAGCATCGCCGGATGCCCCGCGGCATCGAGCGCCCGTCGAACGGCCGCGACATCGCTCGTGACGCCGGTGGCGGTCTCGTTGTGGACTATCATGACCGCCTTGATCTGATGCCGGGCGTCGGCCGCGAGCGCCTCCGCAATCCGATCGATCGGCGCCCCTTCGCCCCACTCGGTCTCGAGCACCTGGACGTCGAGCCCGAGCCGACGCGCCATCTCGATCCAGAGATGACTGAACTGGCCGAGGCGCGGGGACAAGACCCGGTCGCCGGGCGAAAGCGTATTGGTCAGTGACGCCTCCCATCCGCCAGTACCCGAGGCGGGAAAGACGAAGCACTGACCCGAGTCGGTCTTGAAGATTCGCTTCAGATCGTTCAGCAGCGGCTTGGTCAAGGCTGAAAAACCGGGCGACCGGTGATCTTCCATCGCGACGTGCATCGCTCGCAAGACGCGATCGGGGACGTTGGTCGGTCCCGGTATGAACAGGAAGTTGCGGCCTGACATATTGATTGATCCTCGCTCGTACTGACCGGGGCGTGTGCTGGCCGATTGCGGTGGTGCCGCTGGCGGCCCCTGCTGAGTGGCCCAGGGGGAAACGCATCTTACTATGAATTCCATGGACCGAAAAGCGGCCCTCCGCGAGATCTATCAAGCCGCCCTCGACGCGGTCGCGCCCGGACCGGCGCTCACGCGTGCGCTCGCCCCGTGGGCGCATGCGCCGCGCGACTTCGGCGGCGTCTGGGTGATCGCGCTCGGCAAGGCGGCGCGGCCGATGGCCGAAGCGGCCGCTCACGTTCTCACCGCCGCTGGTCACGCGCCGTCAGGCGGGCTCGTCGTCGCCCCCGACAACGGGCCGAGACCACACCCTTCGATTGCCGTCGTTGTCGGCGATCACCCTGAGCCAGGAGCCGGTTCCCTTGCGGCCGCGGAGTCTCTCGAGCGTCTGGTGCAGCGGATCCCCGCCGGCCACGCGGTGTGGGTGTTGCTGTCGGGCGGGACGACGAGCCTGATCGGCGCCCCGCAGCCCGGCATCGCGCCGCACGAGCTCACGGCGCTGTATGCACGCCTGCTGCGATCGGGCCTCGACATCAGGGCCATGAACCGCGTGCGAAAACGATTCACGCGCTGGAGCGGCGGCCGCCTTGCGCTCAGCCTCGCGCACGCGGGGCTGGTGCACTGCTTCATCGTCTCCGATGTCATCGGCGACGACCTGGCGGCGATCGGATCGGGGCCGTGCGTTCCGGATCCTTCAACGGCGCCAGAGGTGCGTGCTGCGCTCGTCGCTGCCGGGTTGTGGGATCAGATCGCGCCCTCCATCCGCAATCATCTCGATCAGGTCGAAAACGGTCGGATTCCCGAAACGCCGAAGGCCGGCGATCCGGCCGTCGATCGGGTCGAGAGCCATCTCATCGCGACCAATCGCGTTGCGCTCGAGGCCGCCGGCCGGCGGGCAGCGGAGCTCGGTCTGGTGCCAGAAATCGTCGAGCCTCCCATAGTGGGCGAGGCCGCGAAAGTCGGCACGACCCTCGCACACGCGCTCCTCAACCCGGCGACCGCGGCCTCCGATCCCGCCGAGCGGCGTTGCCTGATTCTGGGGGGCGAAACCACGGTCACGCTCGGCGCGGCGACGGGCCGGGGTGGTCGATCGCAGGAGCTGGCGTTGGCAGCCGCGCGCGATCTCCAGGGATCGGAGTACGCGACGCTGCTGGCGGCGGGGACCGACGGGCGGGACGGACCGACGGACGCGGCAGGCGCCGTCGTGGACGGCACGACCTGGGAGCGAATTTCCGCGGCCGGTCGCGATCCCGAGCAAGACCTGCGGCATCACGATTCGTACGCGGCACTGGACGCAGCTGGCGCGCTGATTAAGACAGGCCCCACAGGCACGAACGTCATGGACATCGTCCTTGGAATCCGGTGAAGGAGAACCCATGAGTGCACCCACGACGAAGACGCTCCCGACTCGACCGCTCGGTACGACCGGGATGATGATCACCACCGTCGGGTTCGGCGCCTGGGCGATCGGCGGCGGCGGCTGGGCCTTCGGCTGGAGCGTTCAGGACGACAACGAGTCTGTGGCGGCCATCCGACATGCCGTCGAGGCCGGCGTCAACTGGATCGACACCGCGGCCGTCTACGGTCTGGGTCACTCGGAGCGGATCGTCGCGCGGGCGCTTCGCGAGATGGCCGCGGCCGATCGCCCATACGTGTTCACCAAATGCGGGCTCGTGTGGGACGAAGGCCAGCGCGATGCACCGCCGCAGCGCATCGGCAGCCCGGTCTCGATCCGCCGCGAAGTGGAAAGCTCGCTGCGGCGGCTGGAGGTCGATCGAGTCGATCTGTATCAGATGCACTGGCCGCCGGAGGATGGGACGCCGATCGAGGAGTACTGGCACACCCTGCTCGAGCTGAAGCGCGGAGGAAAGATCCGCGCGGCAGGGTTGTCCAATCACGTGGTCGACCAGCTCGAATCGGCCGAGCGACTCGGCCATGTCGACTCGCTTCAGCCGCCGTTTTCTGCGATTCGCCGCGACGCGGCTACAGCCGAACTGCCCTGGTGCCGGCGTCACGGCACCGGCGTCGTCGTCTACAGCCCGATGCAATCGGGATTGCTGACCGGATCGTTCACCGCTGCGCGCGCCGCCGCGCTGCCGAGCGACGACTGGCGCTCACGGTCGGAGAATTTTTCGGGCGACAAGCTGCTTCGCAATCTGCGTCTGGCCGAGGCGATCCGGCCCATCGCCGATCGCCACGGCACCACGGTTGCCTCCGTTGCGGTGGCGTGGACCCTGGCCTGGCCTGGCGTCTCCGGCGCCATCGTGGGTGCGCGATCGCCCCGTCAAGTTGACGGCTGGCTGGCTGCAGGCCGGCTGGAGCTCACACCTCGCGATCTCGACGAC
>Ga0247825_10001322_pt1 | contig 16191 bp, 13 predicted proteins | sample 13C_Vanillin_Day_FD_194413 | JGI IMG/M metagenome (GOLD analysis project Ga0247825, IMG submission 194413) | Soil microbial communities from agricultural site in Penn Yan, New York, United States - 13C_Vanillin_Day48 | ecosystem: Environmental > Terrestrial > Soil > Agricultural land | place... | reverse complement strand
ATCTTCACCATCGCGGCCAGCGCCGAGCAGCAGGTCCGGGGCATGGAGAAGGCGGACGCGCTGCTGCACAGCCTTCGCCAGATCGCGGAAGCCAATGCCCAGGCGGCCACCCGGGTGAGTGAGCTCGGCGGCCGGATCCAGGACCTGGCCGCCCGGCACCAGGCGGACGTGGCCGCGGCGGGCCAGACCCTGCTCGATGTGAAGGAGGTGGTTCGCACCTCCACCGGTCAGGTCAAGGAGCTCACCCGACTCTCCGAGCCGATCACCGACTTCATCGATCTGATCAAGCAGATCTCGACCCAGACCAACCTGCTCGCGCTCAATGCCGCCATCGAGGCGGCCCGGGCGGGTGAGCACGGGCGCGGCTTCGCCGTCGTGGCCGAGGAGGTACGGCGGCTGGCCGACTCGAGCGCAACCGCGGCGGAGGACGTGGCGAAGACCGTCCAGTTCATCCGCAATCAGGTGCGTGAGGTCTCCCACACCATGGAGGCCGGCTCGGCCAAGGTGCAGGGTATCGAGGAGGTGGCAGCGGGGGCTGCGCGGGCGCTGGAACAGATCTCGGGCGCCGTCCGCCAGGTGCACGGCGCAGCGTCAGAGGTGGAGCGAGAGGCGGTGGCGAACCAGCGGATCGTGGAAGAGCTGGGAGTCCGTACCCAGGAGGTGAGTCAGGCGGCGAGCGAGCATGCTTCGGCCAGCGAGCAGGTGACTGCGGCGGCCGAAGAGCAGAGCGCGAGCACCGAGGAGATGGCGTCGTCGGCGGGTGATCTGCTCCAGGGAGCGACCCGCCTGACGTCGCTGATGCAACAGTTCAAGACGTAGAGCGTTACCGCTTCTTGGCCTTCGCGGCCTTCTTGAGCTTCACCTTCTTGACCGCTTTCACCGCCTTGACGGCACGGACCGTCTTGGCCTTCCCCCGCACCTTGGCCCGCTGGGCCTTTTCGCGGTCCGCGGCGCGATCGAGACGCTTCTGCTGCGCCGCGTGCACCTCCGCCAACAGCCGATCGCCCTCCTCCTGCGCCATCAGGCTCCGCCTCGTCGCGTACCGGACCAGCTCTTCGGCGTCGGCCACGTTGAATTCGGAGAGCCGGGCGGCGGCGCGGATGACGTTGTTGAGGGCGTCCGCAACCGGGCTTCGCAGCACGTTCGCGATTCCCGGCAGGGTCTCCAGTAACGTCATGATCTGTGTTCCGCCAAGTTCCGATGCCACAATGGCCTCCTTGCCCTCGAGTCGCCCCATCGCCCAGCCCACCCGAACCGAGGCGAATTCTGCCACCACGGGCGCTTGGGCGCTAGTAGTACATCTTACTACTAATATAATCCACCCAACAAGAAGGCCGGGCCCCCGCCCGGCCTCGGATACCGCATTCGATCAGTGGACGATCACTTCGCCCCGCATGTCATATGCCTTGTGCGGCAGGCAGAAGAAATGATAGGTCCCCGCCGTCAGGGCAGGCACCACTACCCGGTACTCGGACCCATCCGTCAGCAACGGGCTACTCAGGTCACCGGCGCGACGTGGCATCGCTTCGTTCAGCCGCTCCCGATCCGCCGACGACATATCCTTGCTTTGGAACACCACACTGTGCGGTCCGCCGCCGACCGCGCGGAACAGGAGCACGTCTCCGCGGCGCGTCTTGACCGAGGCCGGCTCGAACCGGAACTCGCCCTTGGCGGAACCCACCATGCGGATCTCGTGCACTTCTTGCGCGCTGGCCTGGACCACGCTCGACGCGAGCAGGCTCGCGACAATCGGAATCACTCGGATGAAACGGTTCATTCGTCTGACTCCTTGAGCCAAAGGGCGCGCCCGCTGTGGCGCGCCCGAAGGTACTGCCATAAATTCGACTATGGGTGGGGTCAGCCAGTCCCGTGCCACCAGACCCCGCCGGAAGGGCAGGCCGTGGGACGCAGGGGCATCAAGGAGTACCGGGCGCCGGAAGCGCTGATACTGATCGCCGCGGATAGGGACCAGAAACCTTTGGTCTGTCCTTCATGTGGAGCGGCCGCGGTCGAGCGAACCCCCGAGCGTACCCTCCTTGACGATGCCCCCGGTGGCCGAGTGACCCTTCACTGCACCGCCTGCAGCCGCACTGCCGCCTACATTCCCCGGATGCTCAGCCGCTCGTCGCTGCCCGAAGCGCCCCGACCGCACCACTGAACGCGTCATTCCGGCGCGCTGAAGATCCTCCCCCACCGCACCGCCGTGAAGAACGGCAGCGATTTCCAGCTGCTCGCGTCGTAGCTGAAGTACACGACCAGCGGACGGCCGCGCACGTTCTCTCGAGGGAGGAAGCCCCAGTACCGGCCGTCGTACGAGCTGTCCCGATTGTCGCCCATCATGAAGAGCGAGTCCCGCGGCACCACGATCGGTCCCCAGTCCTGGAGATCGGGCCGATAGTCGGCCGTGTCCCGGGCGACCACGTGGGGCAGCTGCCACTCGCGCATCTTGGCCCGCTGGATCGGATCCTCGGAGCGGGAAGGATCGGTATGCACCGCCCAGGGCTCCTCCACCCGCTGGCTGTTGCGGTACAGCACCCCGCTGTCCATGGCGAGGGTATCGCCCGGCATGCCGACGAGCCGCTTGACGACCTTGAGTCCTTCCTCCTCCACCGAATCGAACACCAGGATGTCGTTGCGCTTGGGTTCCCGCACCGCCGGCAGGCGAGTCTTCACGAGCGGGACCTCGGCGCCGTAGAGCGCCTTGTTCACGAACAGGAAGTCGCCGATCAGCAGGGTGTTCTCCATGCTCCCGGACGGAATCCGGAACGCCTCGACCAGGAAGGTCCGCAGGAAGAACCAGACGACGAGCGCGACGACGATGGACTTGGTCCACTCCCAGAGCCAGACGACGAAGGAGCGGGTGTGGGCGGCGGTGGTCATGCGGACATCCATGGCTGTCGGGACATGGGAAATATAGCCCCTGGCGGGCGCCTCAGCGTCCGTCCTTGAGGGCCGCGAGAACCTGGTCCGGATGCTTCTCCGCGTCCGAGATCCGTGCCCAGTGCCGCCGCACCCGGCCGTCCGGACCGATCCAGACCGTGGACCGGATCACCCCCGTCGTCTTCTTGCCGTAAAGCGTCTTCTCGCCCCACGCGTCATAGGCCTCCATGACGTGCTTGTCGGGGTCGGAGAGCAGCCGGAAGGGCAGCCGGTACTTCTCGGCGAAGCGCGCGTGCGAATCGGCCGAATCGGGCGAGACGCCGAGGACCTCCACGCCGAGCTGCCGCAGCTCCGTCCACGCGTCGCGGAATCCGCACGCCTCCTTGGTGCAGCCCGGCGTGTCGTCCTTGGGGTAGAAGTAGAGAACGATGTCTCGTCCGGCCAGGTCCTGGAGGGACACCCGGTTTCCCGTGGCGTCGGTCAATGAAAACGGCGGGGCCGGTTCACCGGTCTTGATCATCGGTTCTCCCGCGGTGGCGAGGCGGCCGCAGCGGCGGCCGTCCTGCTTCGGAGTATGGGGTAGGCATGGCCCGCCTTCAGCTCGGCGTCGAGCAGGTTCCAGGTGACTACACCGTCCTCCGAGGCGGGCTCCAAAAGATACGCCGCCAGGAGCCCCAACGGCTGCGCGGTGCTGACCCGAGACCAGCTGGAGCCGACCTCACCGGCAAATGGAGCCCAATGACCTTCCGCAACCACCGGCCGATGCCCCTCGAACAGGGCCTCCCGCCGTAGGCTGACCACCACGAATCGCTCGAGCCGCGATGCCTGGCCGCTCCCCCGCACCACCTCGATTCCCTGTTGCCGCAGGAGCTCGACCACACCGGCGAGTCGGTCGGGGATCAGGTACGCCTCCGCCAGGGCTTCCTTCTGTTCGGCCACGAAGCGGTCGAAGACCGGCATCTCGATCGTGCGGAAGACACCGGTGCGGCGGCGGCGCGCATACATCCCGTTGCCCTCGCCCGCGGGCTCGGTGACCTCGGCAACCACCCGGCCGCGCGTCGGGGGGCCCAGCGTGGACCGCACGACCACTGAGTCCACGGTCGGTCGGCCCGCGGTCAGGCGGATCACGGCGTCTCGGGACCGGGCTACCTCGCTCAGCAGCTCGCGGACGAAGTCGTAGGTGGAGGCCACGCGGCTGGCGAAGTCGTCGTTGCTGTAAGCCTCGCTGAGCACCGGCATCCCGCCGCGCATTGCGTACCAGTTCGTCCCGAAGCGGGGCCGCGCATCATACGTCGCCCAGCCCAGGGCGAGCGAGTCCGGGTCCTGGTTCAGAAAGTTGCCGTACGGAAACGTCGCGCGCCCATACCGCTCGCGCACCCTGTCGCGCACCACCGGAAGGAGGGTGTCGCGCACCCAGGTATTGGCGGGCGTCGGGTTGGGATTCAGCCCCGGCGACCAGGTGAGGGCGTACCCGTGATAACTGCCGTTGGTGGTGTGCAGGTCCACGAACAGATGGGGGCGCCACGCCGTGAGAAGTGCCGTCGACCCTCGCGTCTCCGGGGCCTCCAGCTTCACGTAATCGCGGTTCAGGTCCAGTCCCTGGGCATTGGCGCGGCGCCCCACGATGGCGGGGCCGTTCTGTCCCGGCCGGTTGGTCTCGCCCGGCGCGAGCGCTTCGTTGCCGTCCACGTTGTAGATGGGAACCACCAGGAGCACCAGGCTGTCGAGCAACGGCCGGAGGGACCCCATGGTGAGGTCGCGCAGGAGCATCTGCGCCACCTCCTTCCCTTCCACTTCGCCGGCGTGGATGTTCGCCTGCAGGTAGACGATCGGCTTGCCGCTCCTCGCCGCCTCCGCCGGATCACGGACCAGAGGGTGAGCGAGCACCACGAAGGGAACGGCTCGTCCGGTCGAAGTGATGGCCAGGGTATCCTGGAGGATCCCGGCACGACGCGCGCGCAGCGAGTCGAGAAAGCCGAGCACGTCGGCGTAGCTCGATGTCTCATGATACCCGGTACGCTCGGCGCGAGTGGCTTGGGCGACGAGCGATGCGGCGGGAAGCAACGACAGGGCGAGCGTTGCGGCCACGCGGCACGCCGGCCCCGCCGATTGGAGTCTAGCGGCCCCGGCTGGCACCTGCCTCCGCGCTCTCGGCCACGGCCGAATCGGCGCGCGATGCCGCCGTATCGCGCGCGGCCGGCGCGCGGCCCGCGGTATCCGCCGCCGGAGTGGTCCCGCCTACGCTCTCCTGCCCGCTCGCGGGAGTCCGGTCCACCAGCGTGACCGCGACCGGCGCACCTTCGGCCAAGCGCTCCTGACCACCGACCACCACCTGCTCGCCCGCCTCGACTCCGGTCCGGACTTCGACGAAGCCCGGCGTGCGGACCCCAAGCTCCACCTGCCGGCGAGCGGCCTTACCGTCCACCGCCACCCACACATAGTTGGTGCCCTGGATCGGCAGCACCGCGTCCTCGGCGATTACGACGGCGCTCGGGCGCACGTCGGTGGCCAGGCGGACCTCGATGAACATGCCGGACTGGAGCTCGCGGCGCGGATTGGGCACCAGCGCCTTCACCGTGATCGTGCGCCCCGGGAGCTGCACTACCGGATCTACGAAGTCCACCCGCCCCGAAAACGCTCGTCCGGGCAGGGCCGCGACCCGGAAGGTGACCTGCTGCCCCACCTTCAGCTTGTCGGCGTACCGCTCGGGCACCTGAAAGACCGCGCGCTGGGGTGAGACGGTCTGGATCGACATCAACCCGGTGGCCGTCGTCACGTAGTCCCCGAGGCTCACCAGGCGGCGGCCGACCACACCCGAGAAGGGCGCGCGGACTGTGGTGTGGTCGAGCCGGACCTTGAGCAGCTGGTACTCCGCCTCGGCACCGCGTGCAGTCGCTTCGGCCCGCTCCTGCTCCGACTGGCTGGAGGCCTTCTGGGACAGGAGCTCGCTTGTACGCGCGAGCGACTGCCGCGCCAGATCGCGCTCGGCCTCGGCGCGCGCGACCTCGGCCTTGAGCTCGGCGTCATCCACTTGGAACAGCGGCTGACCTTGGGAGACCGTCGAGCCTTCGCGGACCAGGACCGCAGCGATGCGGCCCTCGATGTCGGGCCGGAGCTCAACCGAGTTGATCGCCTCGATCTGGCCGGTCGCCAGGATGGCGTCCACCACGGTATCCGCCGTGGCGTTGACGACTTCGACCGGCATCGCCGGGGGCCCGCCGCCTCCCGGGCCGCCGCCGGCGCCGGCCCCCTCTGGCGCGCCATCGGCCTTGCCGCAGGCCGCGATCCCCAGGAGCAGGAGGGCGAATGTCCGTCTCACGGTGCGTCCTTGTTCGAGAAGAGTCTGCGGCCGAGAATCGCCTCCAGCCGCGCCAGCGACAGACGGGTGACGTACCGCGCCTGCACCAGGCCCGCCTCGGCCTCGGCCAGGCTGACCTGGGAGTCCAGCAGGTCGAGAATGGTGCTTGCCCCGGCCCGGTACCGCATCTCCTGCATCCGGTAGTTGACGCGCGCCACATCCACCCCGACGCCTGCGAGCCGCGCCGCCTCCCGGCTGCTCTCGTAGGTGTCGAAGGCGGCGATCACGTCGCGGCGCACGCCCCGCTCGAGATCCTCGCGGATGGTGCGGGCCACCTCCCGGGAAGTCTCCGCCCGGCTCACCTCGATCTCGCGTAGCCCGTTGTTCCACAGCGGGAACGACAGACTGAAAGTGAGCGATGTAACGTTGGCCGCGCTGGGGAAGATCTCGGTGTCGTAGCGCTGGTGCAGCGCGCCGATGCCGAGGGTCGGAAAGTAGTCGCTGCGCGCCGACTTGAGCGCCGCATTCGCCGAGCGCTCGTTGGCGAGCGCGCTCCGGAACTGCGGCCCCGCCTCGAGCGCCGCCTGGATGGCCTCAGGCAGCCCGATGGGGAGATCCGGCGCCGGCATGGTGTCCAGCGGTGCCGCGTCCACGGCCCGCGCCTCGCCGACCCGCCGCCCCAAGTCGAGCTGCGCGGTGCGGAGTGCGTTCCCTCGCACCAGCAAGTCCACCTGGGCGCGGGTCAGCTCCAGCACCAGCTGGAGCGAGTCGGTCTGGACCGCGGCGCCCGAGGCCACCCGGGCCCTGGCGACGCTCAGACCCTGCTCCGCCCGCCTCGACCGCTCCTCCGCGACGCGAGCGAGCTCCTGGTTCACCAGCACGTCGTAGTAGCTGGACTCGGTTTCCAGCGCGGCCCGGAACCGCTGCTCCAGCTCGCCGGCCTCCGCGCTCTCGACATCCGCCTTGGTCCGGCCGAGCTCGGCGAACTTGCGGAGGCTGAACACCTCGTAATCCGCGCGCGCCGAGCCCACCACCAGGGTGCTCGTTGGGTTGGCCGGATCGGACGGGTTGAAGAACTCGGTAGAGTACTTGGTCTCGTCCAGGCCGAGGGAGATCGCGGGCACGAAGAACGCGACGACCGCGGCCCGGCGCCCCCACTCGGCGTTCTGGATGTCGCCCAGCGCCTCGACGTAGTCGGGGTCGAGCCGGGCCGAGCGCCGGATCGCCTCCGCCAGCGAGATCTGGGGGACGGTGTCGGCCGCCGGCACGGTGCCGGTGCCGGCGGCGAGCTGCAACGCGAGGAGGGCCGACGCGATCACTCCGCCTCCGCCGCCGCGAGCGCCTGCCGGGGCGTTGCCTCACGTCCCCGTGTCCGGGCGAGCGCCCGGTCGAAAATGACGTACACCGACGGGACCACGTAGAGCGTGAGCAACGTGGAGAACACCATGCCGCCCACGATCGCGTATCCGAGCGGTCGCCGGCTGAGCGCGCCCGCGCCGAGACCGAGCGCGATGGGCATGGCTCCCATGACCGTCGCCACCGAGGTCATCAGGATCGGCCGCAGGCGGATGCGCCCCGCCTCAAGCGCGGCATCGATCGTGGACATCCCCCGTTCCTTGAGCTGGTTGATGTACTCCACCAGCAGGATCGAGTTCTTGGTCACCAGACCGATCAGCAGGATCATGCCGATCTGGCTGTACACGTTGATGGTCGAGCCGACCAGCATGAGCGTGAAGAGGGCGCCGGTCACCGCGAGCGGCACCGCCAGGAGCACCGTGAAGGGGTGCACCAGGGACTCGAACTGGCTCGCGAGGACCATGAACACCACGACCAGCGCGAGCACGAAGGCGAAGTAGAGCGACGAGCCGCTCTCCTCCAGCTCGCGCGACTCGCCGGCAAGGGCGGTGCTGCTTCCCTGAGGCAGCACCTCGGCAGCGACGCGGCTGAGCGAGTCGATCGCCGCGCCCAGGGTGAAGCCGGGGGCGAGGCTGGCGGTGAGGGTGGCGGAGCGGACCCGGTTGAAGTGGTTCAGCTCCCGCGGCCCCACACCCTCCTGCACCGACGCCAGTGCCTCCAGCTTCACCAGCTCACCGCCCCGGCCCCGCAGGTACAGGCCGGTCATGTCGCTCGGTGTAGCTCGGGCACGGGGGTCGAGCTGCACGATCACGTCATACTGCTTATTGGCACGGGTGAAGGTGCTGACCTCGCGGCCGCCCAGGAGCACCTGGAGCGTCGTCGCCACGTCGCCCACGGGAATGCCCAGGTCCTCCGCGCGGTCCCGGTCGAAGCTGACGGTGAGCTGCGGCTTGTTGACCCGCAAGTCGCTGTCCACGTTGAGCAGCCCGGGAATCTGGCGTGCCCGCGCCAGCAGGGTGTCGTTGCCCTTGGTCAGGGTGGCGAAGTCCGGGTGCTGGATCACGAAGTTCACCGGGCTGCCCCAGCCGAAGGCCGGCGGCTGGACCGCGAAGGCCAATACCCCCGGGATCGCGAAGTACTGTCCCTGGATCTCGCCGATGATCTCCTGGGCGCCCCGCTCACGATCCGCCCAATCCTTCAGGTTGGTGAAGATGATCCCGCGACTCACCCCGTCGCCGATGTTCACTACGCTGAAGTAGCTGTCGATCTCCGGAATCTTCGCCTGGACGGCCTCCGCTCGGCGCTGGTACTCGTCGGTGTAGGCCAGCGAAGAGCCCTCAGGCGCGATGATGAAGGAGAAGAACCAGCCGCGATCTTCGGGCGGCACGAACTCCCGCTCCAAAGAGCGGAAGACGAACACCGCGCCGAGCGTCACCAGCACCACGCCGGCCACGACGAGGCCGCGGCGCCGCAGCGCCAGCGCCAGCGTGCGGGCATAGCCCGAGGCTAGGTGGTTGAAGCCGCTCTCCAGCGCGCGGTAGAACACCCCGTGGCGCTGGGGGACACGCAGGATCTTGGCGCACAGCATCGGGGTGAGCGTCAGCGCCACGAACCCGGAGATGAGCACCGAGCCCGCGACCGCGATGCCGAACTCGTTGAAGAGACGGCCGGTCGAGCCCTTGAGGAACGCCAGGGGGGTGAACACCGCGACCAGCGAGATCGTAGTGGCCACCACCGCGAAGGCGATCTCCCGGGTCCCGTTGGTGGCCGCGGTCTCGGGGTCTTCACCCACCTCCTCTTGGTGCCGGTACGCGTTCTCCAGGACGATGATGGCGTCGTCCACCACGATGCCGATGGCGAGCGTGAGGGCGAGCAGGGTGAAGTTGTTGATCGAGAACCCCAGGAAGTACATGATCGCGAAGGTCGCGACGATGGATGTGGGGATCGCGAGGCCCGGGATGATGGTCGCCCGCAGGTTGCGCAGGAAGACGAAGATGATCACCACGACCAGGCCGGCCGCGAGAATCAGCGTCTCTTCCGCCTCCTGGATCGAGCGGCTCACGAAGATGGACTGGTCGAAGGCGGGCGTGAGGTGCACTCCCGGCGGGAGCGAGGCCTGGATCCGCGGCAGCTCCGCGTGGATCGCCTCGGCCACCGCGATGATGTTCGACTTGGATTGCCGGACGACGCCGATTGCGACGGCCGATGTCCCCTTGAATCGAAGGGTGCTGCGCTCGTCCTCGGGGGCCAGCTCGACCCGGCCGAGATCCTTCAGCTTGATGAGGACGCCGCCCTCGCTGCTGACCACCAGGTCGCCGAACTCCTCCGGCGTCTTCAACTCGCCGAGGGAGCGCACCGTGAACTCGCGCCGCTGGGACTCGATGCGTCCGGCGGGGACCTCGACGTTGCGGCTCCGGATGGCCGACTCCACGTCCTGGACCGTGAGTCCCCGCGCCGCCAGCTCCGAAGCCGAGAGCCACACCCGCATCGAGAACCGGCGCTCGCCAAAGATCCGCGCCTGGCCCACCCCAGGCAGCGTCTGGAGCCGGCTCTTCACCAGCCGATCGCCGATGTCGGAGAGCTGGAGCAGGTCGTAGTTCTCGCCTGAGAGCGCGAGCCAGTAGAAGGGCTGCGCGTCCGCGTCCTCCTTGGCGATAACCGGCTCTTCCACGTCCTCCGGCAGCCGCCCGCGGATCCGGGCCACCTTGTCCCGGGTGTCCTGGGCGGCGGCCTCGACGTCGCGATCGAGGGTGAACTCGAGGCTGATGTTGCTGAACCCCTCCTGACTGGAGCTGGTCAGCGTTCGCAAGCCCTCGATGGTGCTCAGCTCTTCCTCGAGGATGTCGGTGACGGCCGACTCCACGACCTGGGGATTGGCTCCGGGGAGCGCGGTGCTGACCGAGACGATGGGAGGATCGACGTCGGGGAACTCGCGAACCGCGAGCTGCGTGTAACCGATGACGCCGAACAGCACGAGCGCCAGGCTCAGCATGCTGGCGAGCACCGGGCGCCGGATTGAGAGGTCCGAAAGCTTCATCGCTCGGCCCTGCCGTCAGTAGTAGTAGCTCACCATACTTCGGGATTGAATCGTGCGCCGACTGGGCGGCACGTCGCCCTACGAAACGCGTGAGGTGGAGATTCACCTCCGCTATTACATTGACTCCTCCCTGACACTCCATCGCGACCCATGGCCGTCAAGCTCTCGTCCAGGCAGCAGGCCCAGCTCGCGTACCTGCAGACCCTGCCGCCCAAGTTCCAGCGGATCTACGCCGTCATCGAAGAGATGGCGACGCTGCGCGCGGACGACGTCGTAGTGCGCGGTCTCGCACGCGTGCTGGACGAGATCAAGGGAAACGCAGGGAGTCTCAGTCTGACCGGTCTGTCTGATACGGCGGGCCTCATGGCCACGATGACACGCCGCGGAGGGGGGCTGCAGATGAAGGTGCGGGGCCTGCGAGAGCTGCTGGGAAGTCTCAAGATCAACTACGAGGCCGCCATGCGCTCGGCGACTACCCCGGAAGCCCCGACTCCGAATGAGGGCTGACCCGCAGGCTCAACGTGACGAGGCGGCCCCTCGCCGGGCAGACCGGCGGTCGATGAGCGGCCCGCACATGAGCACGATCATCGCGTTGACCAGCACACCGATCAAGGCCGACACGAAGGTCAGGGCTCCGAGGATCAAGCTCGCCCCGATCGTGGCGAGGACCACACCAATCCAGTACATCGAGCGTCTCCGAAGGAGAACCGAACAGGTGGAGGGTTAGGTTAGCCTGAGACGCCGCTTCCCGCAACTCCAACGACTCATGCCCTCACGAGGATTCCCCATGCGCTCGTCACTCGCCGCCGCGGCTCTGCTCGCGGCGCTCTCACTGCCCCTCGCCGCCCAGGATCACGCCGAAGATGCCGATCAGGCCGCACCCGGCGGCGGTGCCGTCCCGGCCGGCTGGACCGTCCGCGCCGACGAGGGCGACGCCTCAGGCGCGAACATCCAGACCATGGGCAAGGGGCTGCATGTGACCACCGGCCCCGCGCTCATCCTCTATCGCGCGAACACCGACGGCAAAGGCCCCTTTCACACCCTGGCGACCTTCACCCAGACCAAGCCGTCCAAGCATGCCGAGGGCTACGGCCTCTTCGTCGGGGGCAAGGCCCTCGACGGCGCCGCACAGCAGTACCTCTACTTCCTGGTGCGGCAGGACGGCAGCTACCTGATCAAGCGCCGGGATGGCGACAAGACCAGCGACGTCTCGAAGGGCTGGGTCCAGAGCGACGCGGTGAAGAAGCCGGACGCCAAGGGCTCCTCCACCAACCTGCTCGAAGTGGACAACAAGCGCGATCCGAGCCGCGTTGCCTTCCTGGTGAACGGCAAGGAAGTCTACGGGACCGACGCGAAGGGCATGGCGCTCGACGGTATCGTCGGGATCCGGCAGAACCACAACCTCGACGTCCACATCGAGGGGTTCGACGTCCACCGCTGAGCGGCGGGCGATTCAGCGCGAGGGAGGCGCGAGCAGCCGCATGCGCTCGACCTGGACGTGCGGCGTGGCGGGGATGGGAGTGAGATCGTGGGCGAGGGCCCGGGCGACGGCCGCCAGCTCGTGAGGCTCGGCGCCCGCGGCGATGCGGAGCCGGTCCACCTGGCGGGCGAGCATGCGAGCCCGGAGGCCCACGCCCTCCGGGCTTCCCGACCGATCGCTCGAGGCGTCCACCTCGACCGCGGTGCTCGCGACCGCACTCGCGGCCGCGGTGAGCGCAAGATCCTGCGCGGCGTCGTTGCCTGGATCGACCCGCATCAGCGCGACCAGGTCGCCGAAGCGCCGGACAAAATCGGAGTCGAGGTCCAGGCCAGAGCCTCGCGGGAGGGATCCAGGGGCAAGCTGACAGGGCGCCCTCAACTCCGCAACTACGGTGCGGCGGGTCCGAATCCTGCGGTGTGGACCTAGATTCAGCCACCCATGCAGAATCCCGGCGGCATCCCGGACCGCAACGATCTCCTCGCGGCGGAGCTCGCCGATCTCTACCTGATCGAGGAAGAGCTGGGCCGCGGCGGCAGCGCGACCGTCTATCTGGCCCAGGACCTCCGCCACGGGCGCCGCGTCGCGCTCAAGGTGCTGCACTCCGCCCTCGGCGCCGCGCTCGGCGTGGAGCGATTCCAGCGGGAGATCCGCACCCAGGCCCGCCTCCAGCATCCCCACATCCTGCCCTTGTACGACTCCGGCACCGCGGCCGGGCGGCTGTATTACACCATGCCGTACGTCGAAGCCGGCTCGCTTCGCGACCGGCTGCGGCGGGTGAGCAGGCTGGAGCCGCCGGCCGCGGTGCAGCTGGCGCTGGAGGTGGCCTCCGCGCTGGCCTACGCCCACCGCCTCGGCATCATCCACCGCGACCTGAAGCCGGAGAACATCCTGCTGTCGCCCACCGGCGAGGCGGTCCTGGCGGACTTCGGAATCGCCTACGCGCTGGAGCAGCCGGGCGACGCAGCCGATCCCGACACGCCTTCCGGCCCGCGTCTCACCGAGACCGGCGTCACCGTCGGCACGCCGACCTACATGAGTCCGGAGCAGGCCGCCGGCGACGAGGAGCTGACCGGTCGCAGCGATCAGTATGCGCTCGCGGCAGTGATCTACGAGGCCCTTGCCGGCACCCCGCCGTTCACCGGCCCGAACGCCCGCTCGATCCTGGCGAAGAAGCTCACCACAATCCCGGCACCGCTCCGGTCGGTCAGGCCGGACGTGCCCGAGGCGGTCGACGCGGGGCTCATGTGCGCGCTGTCCCGACATCCGCACGAGCGCTTCGGCAGCATGGAGGAGCTCGCGCGGGCGCTTACGGCGGGCTCACCCACGGGAATCACCCCGGTCTCGCTCCCGCGGGTGACCCAGGGCCGGCCGGCCAGGCGGATCGGCAGCGTCCGCTGGCTCGCGGCGGTATTGGTGGCGCTGGCGCTCGCCGGCGCGGCCTGGCTGCTGACTCGGGACCACATGGTCCCTGGTGCCTCGCTCGCCGCCGAAGCCGAGTCCCGGGTGCTGGCCGTGCTGCCGTTCAAGAACCTGGGCAATCCGGCCGACCAGTACTTCGCCGACGGGCTCACCGAGGAGCTGACCAGCCGCCTGGCGTCGCTGGGCGGCCTTCGGGTGATCAGCCGGACCAGCACGGAGCAGTACCGGGAGAGCCCGAAGTCGCTCCGTGAGATCGGCGCCGAGCTCGGGGCGGGGTATGTGCTCGAGGGGAGCGTACGCTGGGAGCGAGGCGACAGTGGGACCGGACGGATCCGGGTCACGCCGCGCCTCATCGCGGTGGCGCAGGACAGCCCGCTCTGGAGCGAGGAGTACGAGGTCGAGCTGACCGAGGTCTTCCGCGTCCAGTCGGCGATCGCCGAGCGGGTGACCTCGGCGCTCGACCTGGCGCTCCGCTCGCCCGAGCGCGCCTCGCTCGCGGCCGCGGGAACGGCCACTCCCGAAGCGTACGACTTCTATCTCCGGGGCAACGAGTACGCCGGCCGCAGCTACAGCCGCAGCAATGTCGAGGCGGCGGTGGACCTCTACCGACGGGCGGTGGCGCTCGACTCCGGCTTCGCGCCCGCATGGGCCCGGCTCAGCCGAGCGCACTCCGCGATGTACTGGTTCGGTCACGATCGTTCGCCTTCCAGGGTGGACTCCGCGCGGACCGCGGTCGACCGCGCGCTCCGGCTGGCTCCGGATCTGGCGGAGGCCCGGGTCGCGCGGGGGTACCTCTACTACTGGGGAATGAGCGACTATGACCGCGCGCTCGAGGAGTTCCAGGCCGCGCGTCGTCAGCAGCCGGGCAACAGCGAGCTGCTCACGGCCATCGGGTACGTCGAGCGGAGACAGGGCGAATGGGACAGCGCGTTGGCCCACCTGGAAGAGGCGGTTCGATACGATCCCCGGTCGGCGCTGCGGGTCCACGACCTCGCCGATACTCACATGATGCTGCGCCACTACGCGGAGGCGGAGCGAGCCTTCGACCGCGCCATCCAGCTGTCGCCCGACTGGGCCGAGCCCTGGGCCTACAAAGCGATGCTCCAGCTGGAGTGGCATGGAGACCTTGCGCGCGCCCACGCGGTGATGGTCCAGGCCCTGCGCCGCGTGAGCGCCGGGCGCCTGGCCCAGGCGCTGACTATCCCGGACGCGATCTCCGGCGCTCTGCTCACCTCCGACACCACGCTTGCGGAGACGCTGGAGGCGATCCGGCCCGCGTCCTTCGACGGCGACTCCGCGCGCTACCACCTCCTGCATGCCGAGGCGGCAGGCTTTCGCGGCGATCGCCTCGCCGAGCGCGCACACGCGGACTCGGCGCTGTCGTTGCTCGAGCGACAGGTGCGGCAGCGACCCGACGATGCCAAGCTTCTCGCGCGCATCGGCGTGGCCTACGCGCGGGCCGGGCGCAGGGCCGACGCGATCCGTTCAGGGTTGCGCGCAGCCGGGCTGTTGCCGCCCTCGCGAGACGCGAACTCGGGACCATTCGTCCTCACCCGACTGGCGCAGATCTACATGCTGACCGGTGACCCTGGCCGCGCGCTGGACACGCTGGAAGGCCTGCTCGAGCTGCCGGGCTGGATCACACCGGCGCTGCTGCGGAGCGATCCGACGTGGTCTGCACTCCGGGCAGAGCCGCGCTTCGCACGGCTCGCGGGGTCGGCTTGACGGTCCGCCATCACGCTTCCTACATTGGTCTCATGCGCCCCGACACCCTGCGAAACCGCAATAATCCGAGCTCCATCGACCACGCCTTCACGTAGAGGTTTCGGGCCGCTGTACGTGTGACCCTCGGCTGTATGCAACCCGCCTCGACGTTCGAGGCGGGTTTTTTGTTTTCCCCATCCGCGAAGGGAGACACCATGTTGCGACGGAAGTTGCTGGGCGCGGCCCTGGTGGCCGTGTCGGCATCGGCTGCTGCCCGCCCCGTCCTCGCCCAGGCGACCGTGGGCGCCGATCTGGGCATGTTCAGCGGGTACGTATGGCGGGGCATCAGCGTCACCAACCGGCCGGTGGGTCAGCCGAACGCCTACGTGGCCTTTCCCGCCGGCAACGCCAACGTGACCGTCGGCGGCTGGGCCAATGTGGATCTCGGTCAGTACGACGACAGCGACGATTTCAGTCAGAGCGGTGGGGTGTCGAGCTTCAACCTGGCGGAGTTCGATCCGTGGGCGGAGGTGAGCGTCCCGGCCGGCAACGCGACGCTCACTGGCGGAGTGGTGGGCTATCTCTTCCCCAACGACTTCGGAGCGACGGAGGCTTTGAACACCTGGGAGGTGTACGGCAAGCTGGGACTCGCGGTGCCGCTCAGCCCGAAGCTGGCGGTGTACTACGACGTCGACAAGGTGAACGGCGCCTATCTCGAAGGCTCGGTCACGCATTCGGTGTCCCTGGGCAAGGTCGCTCTGGCCCTCGGCGCCCTCGCCGGTTTCAGCGCGGGCCAAGCCGAAGCGGAAGACCCGGACGAGCTGAACAACTTCGCCGAAAACGGCTTCACCCACCTGGACCTCTCGGCCGGCGTGCCGCTCCCCGCAGGCATGTTCACCGTCACGCCGGTGCTCCACTTCCTGGTGAACGGCGACCAGAACACCAAGTTCACCTCGCCCGGCGAAGAGAGCGACGTGAAGCTATGGGGTGGACTGACCATCAGCTGGTCGCCGTTCA
>Ga0247825_10001321_pt1 | contig 16202 bp, 10 predicted proteins | sample 13C_Vanillin_Day_FD_194413 | JGI IMG/M metagenome (GOLD analysis project Ga0247825, IMG submission 194413) | Soil microbial communities from agricultural site in Penn Yan, New York, United States - 13C_Vanillin_Day48 | ecosystem: Environmental > Terrestrial > Soil > Agricultural land | place... | reverse complement strand
CTTCGTGAACGACGTCAAGACCGCGATTTCGCACCACTTCACGATCTTCCTGCAGCGCGGCCTCACGATCGAACTCAACGGCGAAGCCGTGAAGTCTGTGCATGTCGAGGTGCTCGTCTCGAAGCGCAAGGACGGCCCTGCTCCCTACGTCTACCGAAAGACGATCGACGGCGTTCTCGTTTCGATCATGGTCGGCTTGAACACGAGCCGTCAGCCCGACGCCGACGACGATGACGACGAGGGCGACTTCGCTGGGCAGCGAAACTCGGCCACCGCTGGATGGACGGTGCTCTGCAACGATCGCGCAGTGATCGTCGGCGACAAGGACCGGCTCACCGGCTGGGGCGACGGCATCCCGCTGTACCACGACCAGTTCATCGTCATCACGGGCATTATCGAGTTCCGCGCGAAGGACGCGAAGAAGCTTCCGGTCACGACCACCAAGCGCGCTCTGGATACGTCGTCGAACATCTGGCTTGAGTCCCTCGTGAAGATGAAGGAGGGCATGCGGGTTTGGATCTCGTACACGAACCAGTGGAAGAACCACCCGCGCGAGGACCAGGCGAGCCACTGGGCTGACGCGCGCCCGATGTCGCTGAGCAAGGCCATCGAGACCGTCGCCCCGCGCACGAGCGTGAAGAAGGGCAGCGACGTCCTGGAGTTCGACCCTCGGAAGGTGAAGGGCGCACTGCCCGAACCCAAGGGCAGCACACCGTCGTCCCGGCGCATCGTCTTCTCGCGTCCGGTCGAAGAGGTGCGGGCCGTGTCGAAGATGCTCTTCGATGACGCGAACGAGAAGCCAGGCATCGTCGGAGACAAGTGCTTCGAGATCCAGCTCGTGAAGGCCAACAAGAAGGGGGCCTGATCGATGAGTGGGTCTTCACTGCCATACCGGCTACGGCCGAATAAGGCGGTCGACCGCGAGCTGTTCCTCTCGCTGTTGATGCGCCTTGCCCCGAAGCTCGGGCTCGAGAAGTACCACTACGTTGGCCTCGGCGGCCCGTTTCTAGAGGACTTCCGCCTCCTTCATTCTCGCATCGGCATCGGGCGTAGGCGGGGCGGCCGCACCGTGGGGCGGCTGACTTGCGTGGAGTCCGAACTGGAGGTCCACAAGCGGCAGCGGTTCAACAGGCCGGTGGCGTCCATTAAGTGCGTCCACTCGACGCTCGAGAAGTATCTGGACCAGACGACCTTCACCACGCCCGCCATCATCTGGTTCGACTACACGGCGCCGAAGGGCATCGCGTCGCAGATCCAGCGTTTCGCCGCGACCGTCGGAACGGTGCCGATCGGGAGCGTCCTCCGCGTGACGCTCAACGCGAATCCGGGCGAAGGCAAGGACGAGGAGCCATCCGGCAAAGATCTCTCGGTCGAGGTTGATGGCGACGTCTCTGCCGACCGCGCTCAGAAGCCGACGAAAGCCGAGTGGCGTTTTCATCGTTTCAAGGAGCGCCTGGGTACGCTCGTTCCCAACGGGCTTACCACCGACGCGATGACGTTCAAGAAGTACGGGCCGACCCTGCTCCAGGTACTCAAGCTCGCTGTCGAGAAGCAGGCGTTGAGCTTCACCGATCGTCGCATCGTGTGGGCATTGGCAACGCACTATGCCGACGGCCAGGCGATGGTGACTGCCGCGCTGGTGGTGTGTCCCATCGAAGACTTTGGAGTCGAGAAGCTCATCAAGGGCTGGGAGTTCTACGCGACGCCCGACGATCCACACCGGATCGAGCTACCTGCGCTGTCCTCGCTGGAGCGGCTCATGATGGAGTCGAACAACAACGCGCAGCGGAAGCTCGGATTCGATTTGGCGAAGGTCATCGAGTCTAGGCTGGGAGTCGACCCCGTCGACGTGTTCAAGAAGTTCTACCGGCTCTACCCGCACTTCTCGCGGGTGGAGCTGTAGCCACATGGGGAGCAACGCATGACGACGACCACCGAACCGAACGCACAGGCATGGCTCGCCAAGGAGGCGACGCCGCTCGGCCCGTTCGTAGTTCGGCTCGCCGGTGATCGCGTCGGCGTCGGGGCACTCGCTCCTGGTCACTGGGTAGTCGTCGTCGACACGACCGGAGCGTTGAAGCGTGTGGGGCGCATCCTGCGCATCCGCACCGACCTCGAAGCGATCACGCTCTACTTCGACAAGCTGCACCCGGTGAAGAAGGCGGGCTCGCTCGCCGACGTCGGGCTCACGCTGCCTGCGCGACAGGTCTCGCACCTGCGCCCCGAAAATCTCGCCGCAGTGCTCGCGCGCGACGCCGTCTCGTCGTCAGACGACGTTCCGCTCATCCAGGACGCTGCCTACGTGCGCGAGCTGCTTGAGCTGGCGACGCGCGACGACCTACTCGGCCCGGCCAACGGCCCTGAGGAGTTCGTCATCGATATGAGCGTTCGCGACCGCTACCTCGTCGGCAAGCTCGCTCCGCGCACGCCGGGCGACGTGACGACGGGGGCCGAGGTCGAGCCTGCGGCGGCGGCCGACGAAGAGGACGACTCGGCGCAGGAGAGCGACGCCCCGCTCCACGAGCCCGGCGCCGAGTTCAACCGCGCGAGCGGGCGCGTCGAGCCCGAGGACGACGCGCTCGACGAGATCGACACGACCAACAACCAGTCGCTCGTGCCGTCGAGCATGGGCCTCACATTCTGCGTCGGGCCCGACGTGAAGATGCTCGACGTCACCGCGCGCTGGGGCAGCTACGCCCGTGTTCCGAAGGAGGAGCACGACTACACACGCCCAAGGAAGAACCGCGAGACGGGTGAGGTCGAAGAGACGAAGGTGAAGGTGTGGCGGCGCACGCCCCGCGGCGGGCGCGTGACCCTCACGTTGGAGGACGGTCCCATCAAGCCGCTCGCGCCCGATAGCGAGCAGGACGAGGTTCGCATCCAGGGTGCAGTGCGCACCAACGCCAAGGGCGAGCGTCTCGTCACGCTGTTCCTGGTCAACGACCAACGCGAGCCCGAGACCAACCGCGACAGCGCCTGGCTCTTTCAGCCCGAGCTGAGCGTGAAGGGCTCGGGCGAAGCCGCCGGGACGCCCGTGTTCCTGCGCCGCCCGAGCAACGATGTCGTCGTGGACGACGCCGAGCGCGACCACCTCGGGCTCATCTACCGGCGCCGCGTGGAGTTCGCCGTGGGCCACGGTGTTGCCGTTCACGCCGAGACGCCCGACGACGACCCGACGCGCGCCCTCGAGGTCCACACCGAGGTCATCCCGAGCTACGAGGTGCCCGTCACCGAGACGCCCGGCCTTGATGCCAACGACCGCCCCGCGATGAAGAAGATGGTCGAGCGGGGGTGGCTCGACATGCTCTCGCTCGCCGACCTCGGCAAGGCCGAGCTCGAAGAGGCGCTGAAGACTCTCGTCGACGACTACGCCGCGTGGATCGACGACCAGCGCGCGCGTGTCGGCAAGGAGATCAAGGGATACGACGCCCCGGCCAACGATGCCCTCGATCGCTGCAAGACCACGCTCGAACGCCTACGCGTGGGTTTGAAGGTGCTGCTGTCCGACCCGAAGGCGCTGGAGGCGTTCCGCTTCGCCAACCGCGCGATGGCCCGCCAGCGTGTGCGCGGCATCTACGCGCTCAAGCGCCGTCGTGGCGAGGAACTGCCCTTCGACTCGGTCGACGTGCGGAAGAACCGCTCGTGGCGCCCGTTCCAGCTCGCCTTCCTGCTGCTGTCGATCCCGTCGCTCGCCGATCCGAAGCACCCCGACCGCACCAGTCCCGTCGAGGCTTTCGCCGACCTGCTCTGGTTTCCCACGGGCGGTGGCAAGACCGAGGCGTACTTGGGCGTCGCAGCCTTCGCGATGGGCATCCGCCGCCTGCAGGGCGTCGTCGAGAACCTCGATGGCGGTCGCGGGCTCGCCGTCATCATGCGGTACACGCTGCGTCTGCTGACGCTGCAGCAATTCCAGCGCGCCGCGACGCTGCTCTGCGCGATGGAGATCATCCGCACGGGTGGCGTCAGCAAGTGGGGCGCAGAGCCGTTCACGCTCGGCCTGTGGGTCGGTAACAAGGTCACGCCGGGCACCACCGAAGCTTCGCACCAAGCCATCGAGGCCATCCGCGACAAGGACAGGAACCGCGCCGGCATCGCGTCTCCCGCACAGCTCACGAGCTGTCCGTGGTGCGGCACCGAGATTCAGCCCGGGCGCGACATCGAGGTCGACAAGACGGCGGGGCGCACGGCCATCTACTGCGGCGACAAGCTCTCGCAGTGCGAGTTCAGCAAGGCGAAGTCGAGCAACAACGCGCATCCGGGCCTGCCGGTGAAGCTCGTCGACGAGGAGATCTACCACCGGCCTCCGACGATGATGATCGCCACCGTCGATAAGTTCGCGATGATGGCGTGGCGCGCGGAGGTGCGGACGCTCTTCGGCAACGTGCGTGAGGAGTGCGAGCGTCACGGGCTGCTTTGGCCGGGCCACGATTGCGGCGGTGGCCACAAGGGGAAGAAACCTCACCCTGCCGCGAAGGTGAAGCCGGTGCGCGCGGTGCGCCCGCCGGACCTCATCATCCAGGACGAATTCCACCTCATCAGCGGTCCGCTCGGCACGATGGTCGGCCTCTACGAAACCGCAGTCGACGACCTCTGCTCGTGGAAGATCGGCAAGACCAGGGTACGCCCGAAGGTGGTCGCGTCGACGGCGACGGTGCGACGTGCAGGCGATCAGGTTCGCAACGTCTTCATGCGGCGCCTCGCGATCTTCCCACCCAAGGCGCTCGACGTCGAAGACGATTTCTTCTCGGTGCAGCGCTCGATCGAGAGCAAGCCAGGGCGCCGGTACATGGGCATCTGCTCGCCGGGTAGCTCACGGCCTGCCGTCCTCATCCGCACGTACACCGCGTTCCTCACGGCGGCGCAGGGGCTCTTCGATGCGTTCGGCCCGGTCGCCGACCCGTACATGACGATGGTCGGCTACTTCAATTCGCTGCGCGAGCTCGGCGGCATGAAGCGCCTCGCGGAAGACGACGTCCAGACCCGTTCGTACCGCGTGAAGATGAGCCTCGTGCAACGCCCCGGCCTCGCCCAGCGGAGCGTTTCGACCATCGCCGAGCTGACCTCGCGCGTTAGCAACGCCGACATTCCGAAGTACCTTGACCAGCTCGAGATCCCCTTCGACGGCACGTTCGATCCGACCAAGGGCAAGTTCGTCAGCCAGCGCACGCCCGACGCGCCTCGGCCCATCGACGTCGTGCTCGCGACCAACATGCTCTCCGTCGGCGTGGACGTGAACCGCCTCGGTGTCATGGTGGTGAACGGTCAGCCCAAGGGCACCGCCGAGTACATCCAGGCGACGAGCCGCGTGGGCCGCGCGTTCCCCGGCCTCGTCGCGGCAGTGCTCACGTGGGCGCGGCCTCGCGATCTCTCGCACTACGAGACCTTCGAGCACTACCACGCGACCTTCTATCAGCACGTCGAGGCGCAGTCGGTCACGCCGTTCTCGCCACGCGCGATGGATCGTGGGCTCACCGGCGCGATGCTCGCCGTGATGCGAAACCGCTTCGAGCCCTTCGCGCCGAATCCTGGTGCGAGTGCGCTGACGAGCCCGAGCCGCCCAGAGGTGGCCTCGACCGTCGACGCCGTCACCGAGCGCACGTGGGAGGTCACCGAGGACTCGGCAAAGAAGACGCTCGCCACCGCCGAGCTGAAGAGCCGCGCCGACGAGTGGGCGAAAGAGGCGGCGGTGCCCGGGCGAATGCTCGTGTACCAGAAGTACGGCGCGGGCCCGACGGCGTACGCGCTGCTCCAGGCGCCGGGCATCAAGCCGTGGTCGACATGGACCGTCCCCATGTCGATGCGCGAGGTCGAACCTGGCGTGAACCTCGTGATGGAGGACGATCGCTCGCACCAAGATCCGGTCTGGCGCTCTCGCCCCACGCCCGACGACGACGCGGCGACGGCTGAAGAAGTCGGAGAGGAATCGCCATGAGCAAGACACCTGTGGGAGAAGTCCGCCCGAGCCAGCTCCTGTGGACCTACGGGCCCGGAGCGCTGATCGACCTTCCGAACCTCTCCGTCGTCACGATGGGCATCGACCGCTGGGAACTGGGGCGCTGCCAGCCGATCCAGGAGGCGCGACTGCTGACCAACGTGCGCCGCGTGCTCGGGGATCAGGTCGAGTCGCTGCGCATGCCGCCGCTGACCGACAGCGACGTTGTCGATCCGTTCTCCGCAGAGGCGCTCGTCGGCGTTCCCGTGAAGCCGTTCCCGCGCTGGATGCGCTGCGTGAAGTGCGGGCTGCTCTCGCCGTTCGACGCGGGCCTCTTCGAGCTGAAGGCGAATCGCTACCGCCCCGAGAGGACGTGCTTCGTCCACCAGGGTTGTACGGGCTCGCGCGGTGACCAGAAGCCCCGCGATGCAGACGCGGTGCCCGCACGCTTCCTCCTCGCGTGTCGCGAGGGGCACCTCGACGACTTCCCCTGGCACTGGTTCGTTCACGGCGGTCCGAGCGCCTGCAAGGGCACTCTGCGCTTCTTCGAGAGCGGTGCCTCGCTCCAGACCGAAAACCTTTGGGTGCGGTGCGATTCGTGCAGCGCCGCCAAGAGCATGGCGCAGGCCTTCGGCCAGGTCGGTAAGGACAACCTTCCGGGCTGTCGCGGGCGTCATCCGCACCTCAACAAGTTCGAGGACGGCTGCGCCGAAGTCCCGCGCGCCATCCTCCTCGGCGCGACGAACGGCTGGTTCCCGGTGACGCTCTCGGTGCTCGCCATCCCGCAGACGGGGAGCCCGCTCGCGCAGCTCGTGGCTGACGGCTGGACGTTCTTCGAGGATGTCGAGAGCGCGGTCGAGACTGCCGTCGTGGTGAAGACGCTGAAGAAGTCGGCGCAGTTGCCCGGCATCGAGGCGTTCACCGGAGACCAGGTCTGGGAGGCCATCGAGGCCCATCGCGGTGGCACGGTAGGCGACGCAGACCTCGACCTGAAGGGCCCCGAGTGGGACGTGCTCACGTCGCCGACGCCGCCGACCGACTACCCGCACTTCATGAGCAAGAGGGCGGACGTGCCCAAGGGCTTCGAGAAGCACCTCTCTCGCGTGCTCCTCCTTGAGCGGCTACGCGAGGTGAACGCGCTACTCGGCTTCACCCGCGTCGAGTCACCCAACGAAGGCGGTGGAGCGCAGCGTGCGCCCCGCGCGCCGATCGGGCGCACCGCGCCCAACTGGGTCCCGGCCACCCAGGTCCACGGAGAGGGCATCTTCCTGCAGTTTTCGGAGGAGGCGCTTGCGGAATGGGCGAAGTGGCCCGGCGTCTGGAGGCAGGAGGCCGAGCTGCGCAGGGGACACCGTGGATGGCGCGCGCGACGTGGGCTCGAGCCCGATCCCGAGTTTCCCGGCATGCGCTTCGCGCTCCTGCACACCATCGCGCATCTGCTCATCCGCGAGCTCGCGCTCGACTGCGGCTACAACGCGGCGAGCATCCGCGAGCGCGTCTACGCCGACACCGAAGGTGGCAAGTCGCAGGCGGGCACCTTGATCTACACGGCGGCGGCCGACTCCGACGGCACGCTCGGCGGTCTCGTGGACCTCGGCAAGCCCGAGAACCTCGGGCGCCTGCTGCGACAGGCGCTCGATCGCGCGAAGGTTTGCGCCTCCGACCCGCTGTGCGCCGAGCACAGCCCGAGGACGGACTCGTCGCTGCACGCCGCCTCGTGCCACGCGTGCTCGTTTGTCTCCGAGACGTCCTGCGAGTGCGGCAACCGCTATCTCGATCGCGCCCTCGTCATCCCGACGCTGCAAGTTACCGACGCGGCCTTCTTCGTGGGGATCTGATGCAGGTGTTCCTCGACGCGGTCGTTGACCTCGCAGCTCTCGTCTCTCCAGCAAAGGTGCGCACCGTCGCATCTGCATTGCGTGGGCTCGCAGGGCCTGCTGCGGCTCCGGCCGCGAACACGCTGGCCGACACGCCGGCCGCGCGCGCCGCTGTCGGGCGCGTCGTAGCGGCGTGGGGACACGTGCGGGCGAGTGGCGATGAGGTTGCTGGCATGCTCCTCGGTGCGTCGGAAGCACGTCTGCGCGTCGAGCGCGAGCTTAGCGTAGAGCTAGTCTGGACGGGCCCGACGACGCGCTTCGTCCCGACGCGCAGGACGGAGCAGGTTCTGCTCGGCCTGATCGCAAGCGCGACCACGGACCTATTCCTCGTGAGCTTCGTCGCCTACGACGTCCACAGCGTTGTCGTGTCCCTCAACGAGGCCGCGAGCCGTGGCGTTCGTCTCCGCGTCCTCATCGAGGCCTCGAAGGAGCACGGCGGCACCTTGGACAAGGACCTCGTCCCGAAGATGCGAGCCAGCATTCCGTCGGCCGAGGTCTTCACGTGGAGGCAGCGTGTCGAACCCTTTGTCGACGGCAAGGTCCATGCGAAGGTCGCGGTCGTTGATGGCGCGCGCGCATTCATTACGAGCGCGAACCTCACCGGCCATGCGCTCGAGAAGAACATGGAGGCTGGCGTTCTCATCAACGGTGGCTCGGTCCCGAAGACGCTGAGCGATCATCTGCAAGCGCTCATCGACGTGAGGATCATCGATCGGGCTTGAGCGCGCTCGCGCGACGAAGAACTGTTGCGCGACCCGCCGTTGAGCGTTGCACGCGCTCAAGGGGACGGCACCCATGGGCGCATTCTGTCCACGACCCGCGTCACGCTCGGGACCAGCGCGTTCGGCGCGCAACGCGCCAACGTGGGCGCCCGTTTGGCGCTCGCGCGGGACAGCGCCCCGTTGGTCAACAGTCCCACCCCGCGTGGGACAGGTGATCGCCCGGTCACCGTTGGAGATGATCCTCAAGAAGCGTGGCGAAACGATCGCGGCTGCCGCGATCGCAACCCACATGGAGCGCGGGCTACGCTGATCGAAAACCCAGGAAAGCGCCCGCGATCGCGAGCTCTGGGGGCCTGCAGCCCCCAAGCCCCTTGCGGCGTCGACAAGCCCCTGTTTTGCGAAGAAGTGAAGGCAAAACAGGGGCTTGTCGACGCGCTCGTTCAAAACGATCCTGCCAGGCGTGGGGCACCCAGGGGTTGTGGAGCTCGCAGCCCGAAGCTCGTCCACCGACCGAATGGGCTGGATTCTGATCCAAACCAGCGGGGGCGATCCCGCGGTTGCCCGCAGTTGCCGCGATCGGAACCCCGCGTTCCTCAACGATCGTTTCCACTCAAGGCCCCGCTCGCGGTGAGCCTGCGCTCCAGCGGCGTGAACTCCTCGTCCGGCGTGGACTGCACCACACGCCCCAGCAGCTCGACGTCGGCTCCGGAGGTGCTGGTGGTGAGCGCGGTGCCTGTGAGGAGGATGTCGAACACCTTCAGGTGCTGCTCGGCCGTGAGCAGCACCAGCACATCACGGTCCAGTCCCAGCAGCGCCGCGTCAAGCAAAGGGTGGACGCCCATCACCTGCAGGACGCGCACTCCGCGAACCTGTCGAGTTGTCAGACAGGTTCGCGCCAGGTCCAGCCCACGCGGTGGCTCATTGCGGGTGCTTGGAAGTGGGTGTGCGTGATCGGTCGCGCGCGGGGCGGTAGCACGAGCCCTGCCACTCGTGCTCGTCATCGCCGTCACACGGCGGCTTGATGGTTATGAGAGGGACCCAGCACCCTCCGTTGATAACTACCTCCCCAGCGCGCCGGCAGGGGGGACGCCGTTGCCCAGGAAGCGGTCGCGTCGGGAACTCCGCCGGAAGGGTCTCGGGTGCGATGGAGATCTCCTGAGAGTCCACCCGTGCGGTGAGCGCATTCTCCCCAAGCCCTCTTGTTCCACCGTCTGGTGCCGATTCAACTTCGGGTGCTTCAACCTGCGCCACCGAGGGCTGCTCCGCAGGCGGAGGGGGGCTCCTCCACACAATGGCGGTGAAGAATAACGAGAAGCCTCCGATGATGACACCCAGCCTGAACCGCGACTCCCAGGAAGCTACGCGAGGCTCGGTGCGTACACGGACCGGCACGGCTGCGGCTTCGACTGCGGGCGGCTCCGAGTTCGCTTCGGGCCTCGCGCGCTCCGCAGCGGATTCCGCCGCCTCCGCTACCTCTCGCGCCGTGCCCCTCGCCTCCGGCTCCTTCGCCAACATCCGCTCAATGAGCGCTGACAGCTCCGGCACCACCCGCCTGTTGAGCTCATGCACGGGCCGCCGTAGAGGAAGCGGCACCTGGAATTGAGCTTTCAACGCCTCTGGATCAGTTCCAGGTGGTGGATACACCCCTGTCACCAGCCGATACGCCGCCACTCCCAGCGCATAGATGTCGTCCGTCGGGCGTGTCTCGTAAAGAAGCCCGTGCTGACGCCAGTGACTCCACTCGAAGCGCAGAGACTCGGGGCTGCGGTACTCGCGGGTATTGGGCGGCACTACCCACTCGGTGAGCGGCGGTGCCCCCTTCCACGTCCCCGAGCCGAAGTCCGTCAGCACCGCTCGCCCTTCAGGCCCCACCAGGATGTTGTCGCCTTTGACGTCGCGGTGCAGGCACCCTCCCCGGTGCAACACCTCCAGCGTCCTTGCCACCTGAGCCAGGACCCGCAGCACCTCATGATCGGAAGGATTCTGCACCCGCGCCCACTCGTACAGGGGACGCCCGCGTATCCACTCCATCACGACATAGGGATGCGCCACCTCGTCACTGGCATGCCACCAGCCATGGTCCAAGAGCCGCGGTATGCCCGGGTGAGGGTTGCGCGAGAGCAGCTCTACCTCTCGGCTGAAGCGAGGGTCCGAGGGGAACACCGCGATCTTGAGCGCCACCGGTTTAGAAGAGGGCTGGCCCACGCGCCGGGCTTTGTACACCGCCCCATAGCTCCCCCGGCCGGCGTAACCCTCCACCCGCCAAGGACCCACAAGGTCCCCAGGCCGGAGCGAGTCGGGGGTCTTCGAGTCCTTCATCGCGTCCCTCGGCTTGCACTGGGCGGTCTACTCCGCCCGCGCATATCCTACCCGATAAGTAGGCTGCCGTCATGCCGCTCTGACAGGTTGCTCGCCCCAGCCGCCTCGGCGGCCGCGTCGGCGGTGCTGGGAGGGGCCTACCTGTTCCGTCTGTTCCCTCGCGCCCCATTCATCAGGTAGGCTCCCCACAACCAGGAATGAGGACGCGCAGCATGGTGAAGCACATGCATCCGAGAGACCTTCAGCCGGGCCAGGAGGTGCGCGGCTTGCGAATCGTCCGGCGCCTCGATCAGGGTTGCTTCGGGCTCGTCTTCGAGGTGGAGGCGGCAGGGCACAGGCTTGCGCTCAAGTTCTCCAGCAACCGCGAGCTCCGCGATGGCCCGCCCTGGATGGTGAGCCACCTCGATCGCGAGATGAGCTGTCTTCTGGGGCTCAATCACCGCTACATCGTCCGGATCTGGGGCTCAGGTTACTGGCCGGGGCCGGACAAGGGCTACCGCTACATGGTCCAGGATCTGGTCGACGGGGACATGCTGGATCGATGGGCCGAGCGGACGCACCCGACACCCCATGAGGTGGTCGTCTTGCTCGACAAGCTCTGCTCCGCCCTGGAGTACATGCACGGACGCAAGGTCGTCCATCGCAACCTGAATTCGCGCAACATCGTGGTGAGCAAGTCCGGCAATGAGCCGGTGCTCATCGACTTCAGCGTTGGGGATTTCGAGCCGACGGAGAACCTCAGGAATGAGGAGCTGCCGCCCTGGGCCTCCCGGTACCCGAGCCCAGAAGCGGTGCTCTTCTGGAAGCAGCACCGCCACAACCCGTACGCGTACTACGCCTTCCAGGAAACGGACGAGATCTACGCGTTGGGGGCCGTGCTCTACAACGTGCTGACCCGGGGCAAACCCAGCGAAGCCCACGGGAGCAAGCCGAGAAACAACCCCTTGCTCCTGCCTGCTTCGCCCCTCGAGGTGACCGAGGGGCGAGTGCCCCCAGCCCTCAGTGATTTCACCATGAAGCTGATGGCCCAGGACCCACGGGAGCGGCCAGCTCATGCCAGCGAGCTACGGCGCATGCTGGCGGACCTGAAGAAGCGCGAGGGCCAGCTGTGGCATACCCCTTTCCACCCAGTGCCAGATCCGGAGCCCCCGGCCCCCACGAGTGCGGCTCGGATCCTGGCAGCTCTGGCGCGAGTGGCTCCCCGGCTCAGGGGGCGTGGCCTGTGGCCATGGTGACGCCGGGTGAGGCGAGGGGGAGGGCCACCTCGAAGGTAGAACCCTTCCCCGGCTCACTGGAGGCGTGGATGGAGCCCCCCAGCGCCTCCACCAGGTTGCGAGTGAGGTAGAGCCCCAGCCCCAGCCCGCCGAAGTGCTCCGCGGAGACGGCCCGCTCGAAGCGCGCGAAGATCCGCGGCAGGTGCTCGGGCGAGATGCCAATGCCCTCATCCCTCACCGTGAGGCGGGCCCCGGTAGGCACCCGCTCGACGAGGACGTGGATGGGGTGGCCCGCGCCGTACTTGAGCGCGTTGCTGAGCAGGCTGCTCACCACCTGCTCCAGGCGGAGCCGGTCCCAGCGCCCCACCACTCTCTCCTCGGCGCGGACCTCCAGCGGGGTCCTCGTCCGCTCGGCCTGGGCCCCGAAGCGGCTGGCGACATCCCGCACCAGCGCCGAGAGATCCAGGCACTCCAGGTCTAGCACCAGCTTGCCCGCCTCGAGCCGAGACACGTCCAGCAGCCCTTCCGCCAGCGTGGACAGCCGTTTGCTCTGGCGCTGGAGTGTGGCCACGTGCTCCCTCAGCCGGGGGAGGTCCAGGTGGCTGTTGTTGCGCTCCAACTCGCGCTGGAGGCTCTGCAGCCGGAGGTTCAGCGGAGTGAGGGGCGTCTTCAGCTCGTGCGAGGCGACGGCGAGGAACTCGTCCCGTAGGCGCACCGCCTCCCGTGAGGCGCGGTAGAGCAGGGCGTTGTCCACCGCGAGCGCCGCGCGCGCCGCCATGTCCATGGCCAGGCTCAGGTCCGACTTGCGGTAGCGCCGGTGCGAGCCCGCATAGGCGAAGGTGATGGTCCCCAGCGTCCGTCCACGTGCTCGCAGGGGAGCGATGAGGTACGACTCCAGCCCCAGGCTGCGCAGGGTGCGCAGGTGCTCCGCGTCACGGGCGGCGCGTGGCAGCTTCGAGTCTGGCACCTCCTCTCGCAGCTCGGGCTGGCCCGTGCTGATGACCCTGCCAGGGCCGTAGTGATCGCTCAGGCGCGACGGCCAGCGGTGCTCGAGCTCCCAGGCCACCGCGGCCTTCTCTGGCAGCTGGTGCGCCACGGCGAGCCGGCGCAGTGATCCATCCTCCTCGAGGATGTCCACCGCGCAGAGGTCGGCCACCACGGGCACCGCGAGCCGCGCCACCTGATCCAGCGTCACGCGGAAGTCGAGCGAGGCCGCGAGCGCCTGGCTGGCCCGGGCGATGAAGCGGGCCCTGCGCTCGGCTCGACGGGCCCTGCGGACCTGGCGGAGCGTGGTCATGGCGGTGACGATGCGGCGCGCCAGCTCCTCGGCGACCTCGAGCTCCAGGGCGCCATAGGGCTCGTGGGGCTGGCACCGGCCCAGCAGCAGCATGCCGAGCACCCGCCGCCGTCCCTTCATCGGCACCATCAGCACCGAGCGGGGCGCGAACTTCTCCAGGCTCGCCAGCGGCTCGGGGAGCAGTCCGACCTGCCGGCGGATCTCCAGGGGGTAGTCCACGAAGAGCCGGGACACACCGGTGTGCACCACATCCAGCATGGGGTTGCAGGCGGTGTCCGAGCGGGAGTGGCTCCCGAGGGCGCGCAGCTGCACCTCCTGGCTCCGGTCTTCGTGGACCGCCGTCACGCGATGAGGCCTCCCGTCCCGCATGACGAGATCCACCAGGCAGAAGCTGGCCAGGCCATGGGTGGTGGTCAGGCGCGCCACCTCCCGGAGCATGCGCCGCAGGCCGCTCCGCTGCTGGGTGAGCAGGCGGCCGGACTCGGCCAGCAGCTGAAGGCAGCGGTGGGCCATCTCTTGGTGGGAGTCAGTCTCGTGCACCCCATGCATTCCATAGGGCTCGGGAAACTCATGGCGCGCACCTCCGTCGGGTCTGTTGCCGGGGCCGCTCATGTTGAGAGGGGAAGTGCCTGGATTCATGGTGTGGACAGGTGAAGAGAGGCTTACTTGCTTTAGTTAAGTACGCTCGGCCCATCGTGCTGCGCGGGAAGGGCATGGATCGCACTCGCGCGAATATTCCTGGGCCTTGGAACCTGCCTTGCTCGCTCTGCCGTCGGGCGCCATGCGGAATCCCTGGGTAGCCAGGCTCGGCCGCCATCCTCAACCTGAATACTGGGAGGAGAGGACCATGGAGCCACGGAGTTGCCTGCTCGTCGTGGATGACGACCACGACATACTGCTGTCGCTCCAGGACGTGCTCGAGATGGAGGGCTACCACGTCACGACCGCGACCACAGGGCGCGAGGCCGTCGAGTCCCTGGAGCGCGGTCTGCGTCCAGATCTCATCCTGCTCGACCTGATGATGCCGGACATCAGCGGGTGGGCCTTCCGTGCCTGGCAGCGCTCCCGGCGGGAGTACGCCTCCATTCCAGTGGTCATCGTCTCCGGACAGGGCCTCAGCTCCCGGGATGTCGCCAGCCTGGGGGTGGAGGGATACCTTCCGAAGCCGCTGGATCTGGATGAGCTCCTGGCCACCGTGGCGCGCTTCGCACCCAGGGACGAGCAGCCGGGGGTCGCTTCCTGGTAGGCGCGCTCTTGTGCCTCAGCCTCAGAGCCTGGGCCAGTAGGGCTTAAGGGCCTCGCGGCTCTCGGCCAGCGCGTGCCTCGCATCCGGAGTGGTCATCCCCGAGGGGAAGCTGTCCCGCCGGCCCGCGAGCACCTCCACGCAGGCGTGCACGGACTGGGAGAGCCCCTCCAGCGAATACCCCCCCTCCAGCAGCAGCACGAGCCGCCCCCCGCAGACGCTCTCGGCCAGCGACTTCATCGCCGAGCCCATCGCGGCGAAGCCCCGCTCGCTGAGCACCATGCCTCCGATGGGATCGTCCCGGTGCGCATCAAAGCCCGCCGAGACGAGGATGAGCTGCGGCTGGAACGCCTCCGCGATGGGCAGGAACAGCTCCTGGAAGATCGCCTCGTAGTCCGCGTCCGTGGCGCCCCCGGGAACCCCACAGTTGACGGTGAAGCCCTTGCCCTCGCCCAGCCCCACCTCGTGCGGTGCCCCCGTGCCCGGGTAGTACGGGTACTGGTGCACGGACTGGTAGAGCACGTCCCGCCGCTCCCAGAAGGCCGCCTGGGTGCCGTTGCCGTGGTGCACGTCCCAGTCCAGCACCAGCACCCGCTCGGCGCCCTGCCGGCGCGCCGCCTCCGCCGCGATCGCCGCGTTATTGAAGAAGCAGAAGCCCATGGACCGGCCGGGCTCGGCGTGGTGCCCTGGGGGGCGCACCAGCGCGAAGGCATTGCTCACCCGGCCCGACATGACCTCCTCCACCGCCTGCACGGCAGCCCCCGCGGCCAGCACCGCCGCGTCATAGCTGTCCCTGGACATGTGAGTGTCCGGATCGATGTCAGCCTCTGTCCCCGCCAGGCCCAGCAGGTGCTTGCGCAGCTGCGGCGTATGGATGGAGGCCAGCTCTGCCTCCGTGGCCGCGCGGGGCTGGCGTACCTCCGTGCCTTCTACCGGCGAGCGAGCCAGCACCGAGAGGATGCTCTGCAGCCGGGCCGGACTCTCCGGGTGCCGATAGCCGGGCTCGTGCTTCAAGAACAGCGGATCGGTGAGCAGCAGGGTGCGGGGCGTCATGCGGCGGGCTCCGGGAGGGGATGGGCCAGGACCTACTCTCCCCTTGGACGAGAATCCATGGTGATCCGGGATTCTTCCTGCCCGGGAGGAAGAGGGCCTTCTCGTTCCTTGCCCTTTCATGGATTCCCTCCTTTGATGGCGGAGCTTTGGCACGGCGCTTCCAGAAATTTGGTCTTCGTGGCCTTCTGTTCGGTGTCTTCACCGGGGCTCAAGCCGCCCTCTTCCTGGTGCTCGCCATCGTCGTCACGGACAAGCTGCTCAACTTCCTCAACACCCGGCTTGTCCAGCATGGGCACGCGAAGGCTCAGGAGATCTCTCGCCTCATCACCTCGGACGGGCTGGCGATCCAGGACGGCGAGCCCTTGCGGGGCCTCCTCGCGCCCATCCACTGGGACGAGGACTTCAAGTTCGTTGCCATCCTCGACAGGGGCGGTCAGCGGGCCGCGGCGGTAGGCGCGCTCCCGGAGGGCTTTGACCGCATGGTGTCCCGCCACATCCAGGGGGGGATGCCGTCCACGATCACGCCGGAGGGCGGTGATCAGATC
>Ga0247825_10001320_pt1 | contig 16210 bp, 17 predicted proteins | sample 13C_Vanillin_Day_FD_194413 | JGI IMG/M metagenome (GOLD analysis project Ga0247825, IMG submission 194413) | Soil microbial communities from agricultural site in Penn Yan, New York, United States - 13C_Vanillin_Day48 | ecosystem: Environmental > Terrestrial > Soil > Agricultural land | place... | reverse complement strand
AGTTAAATAATATTTCCGATGGCGTCCACCATTTCTAGCGGCGGCGTTGTTTTCTTCCCATAGAAATGTTCCAGTAACGTGCCCCGCAGAAGTCCCATTACTCATTACTCATTACTCATTACCCATAACCCATTACCGTTTCCCACGAGGTAAGAATGTTCGACATCCGACTTTCCGACGAGCAGCGTGAATTCCAGAAACTGGCCCGCGACTTCGCGCAAAAAGAACTGATACCCAAGGCCATGCCGCTCGACCGGGAGCCCGAATGGGAGAAGCGTGTGCCGTGGGACCTGCTCAAGAAAGGCTCCGAGCTCGGCTTCCGCACTTTCGTGCTCTCGGAGGAGAACGGCGGATCCGGCATGTCCGACCACCTCACTACCTGCCTGGTCGCCGAGGAGCTGGCCGCCGGCGAGATCGGCACCGCCTACTACTTCATGCTGACCGCGCGGCGTGCGCGCGACTGGTTCGAAATCCGCATGACGCCCGAGCAGAAGGCCTATTTCCTGCCGAAGTTCCTGAACGACCCGCTGTTCTTCACCACGGTGTGCATCCACGAGCCCGACACCGACTACGGCTTCGACTACTTCACGGAGACACCCGAGTCCGCCAAGTACAAGACGCGGGCGGTGGAGCAGCCCGACGGTTCCTGGCTCATCAACGGCGCGAAGAACTTCCAGACCGTCGGCTGGCTGTCGAAACTCCTGGTCGTCGGCGCGCAGACGCCCGCCGGCCCGCGCGCCTTCCTCGTCGAGGGCGATGCCAAGGGCCTGGTGCGCCGTCCGATCGCCAAGCTGGGCCGGCGCGTCGGCGACAACGGCGAGATCTTCTTCGACGACGTGCGGGTACCCAAGGGCTTCATCATGCCGCCGTCGCCCAAGGGCCGCACCGACATGGGCACGCATATGACGATCGCGGCGATGACCCTGGGCCTTGGGCGCGCGGCGCTCGAGGCGACGATCCAGTACTGCCAGGAGCGCACCTCCGGCGGCAAGCTCATCATCAAGCACCAGGCGGTAGGCCTCACCATCGCCGACATGGCGATGAACATCGAGGCGGCGCGGCGCCTGATCTGGACCGCGGCCTGGCTGAAGGACCACCCGGAAGCCATCGCGGTCGGGGGCGTCCCCGACCAGCCTTACGAATACATGGCGATGGCCTTCACCGGCACCGCGGTGCAGCGGGTGACCGAGCTGGGCATCGAGCTCTTCGGCGGCATGGGCATCGTGCAGGGCATGCCGATCGAGAAGTACGTGCGCGACGCCCACATCCAGAAGCACATCTCCTTCCCGTTCCCGACGCGGTTCAAGCTCACGGAAGCGCTGGCGGGATTCAAGCGGAAGATTCCGCCGTTCATCGGCGCGAACTAGGAGCGGCGTAAGGACTGGTGACTGGCGGAGCACTGCGCCGGGAGCGTGGGCGCTCCGGAAGTGGTCGTCAGGATGCAGGCTACCGCCGAAAAGCCCGACGGGACGAACCGCAAGTGCTGAGTGAAATGGCGGCTGTCAGCTAGCCGCCATTCTTTCGGGGAACGAAAGCGGGTGCCTTCCCACGATAGAAGTGGGTCGTTCCCAGGTCGGTCTCGATCGTCCAGTGCTGCTCTTTCGGACGGAACCCGTGGGCCTTCGCGTTTTGACAGGCGAAGTTATAGTCCTTGAACACCCATCTCGACGTGCTCTCGATCGCACCATCGGCGTCCAGCCTGCGCCACGACCAGCCCGTCTCCAGCTTGACGAATTGCCATTGCACTGCGTGGGCGCCGGGCTCGACCGTGAACAAGCCCAGCGCGGAAATGGCGCGCTCCACCGAGCGGGCTAAGCGCGGGGAAACGAACTGCTCTTCTGCTTGGTAGGTTGTCGTCATGTAGCGGTTTGACTACGGGTTGTTGAACAAAACTCCTGCATATGACATGCGATTAAACCAGCGCGTTTCCCTGCGCGATTGCCGGGGGGTGGCAAACCCGTCAATATATCCGCACGCGCGCTGTAGAGATTCGGCGACTCCCGCACGAAGCGCGAGCACCTCTACGCCTTAGAAGGCCCCACTGAATCCGCTGACCAGGATGTAGAACGCGCGGATCAGCGCTTCGAATCCCAGTCCCAGCGCCTTGAGCACGCCGGCCGCCGTTTTCAGGCCGAGGCCTTCCGTCAGCGAGAACGCGGGGTTGTCGAGATTGCCCTCGAGCTCGAAGGCGAGCTCGATCTTCTCGTTCTCGTCGGCCAGCGCCCCAATGACCGCGCGCTGCGGAATATTGCTGAGCCCGCTCTCGCCGCCCTTCAACTTCAGGCCCGTTACGACGAGCTTGCCCTGGCCGTTGACCTGGTTGTTGCGCGTGACGGACTTGATGTCGAGGTTGAAGCTGCCCTTGTCGATTCCCGCCTTGGTCTTTTGCATAACGTAAGGCTCGAACAGCGCGAGATCCATGTTGCGGATCCGCGTCGTCAGATCAGAAGCCTTCTTCGCGACGTTCACCCAGCCCGAGATTGCCATGGTGCCCTCGCGGGCGGGGCCCTTGATGATGCCCTTCAGCTCCACCGGCGACTGGCTGTCGAGCTGCGGCAGCTGGATGCCTGACACCATCCCGTTCACCGCGTCCAGGCGCAGCTTTTTGCTCTCCGAGACCGTTGCGTCGAAGAACTCGAGCACGCAGTTGCGCAGCTCCACCGCGTCGATTTCGGCCTCGCGGCCGGTGCGCTCGGCTTTTTTCTTTTTCTCGCTGATCGTCCCCGGCAGTATCTTGAGGCCTCCGCCCTCCTTTGGCCGCACCACCGAGATGTAGCCGTTCTCGATCGTGACACTGGTGATGTATATCTGGCGCGACAGGAGCTGGCGCAGGTCCGGGACGACGACCACGCGATCGGCGCTGAGCGTGGATTCTGCCGGCCATCCTTTCGGAGCGCCGACGCGGATGCCGGTAATCACGATGCTGGTGAAGCCGATCCGCAGGTTGTCGAGCTCGCTCTCCGGGCCCAGCGCCTCGAGCACGGCCGGCTCCAGGGAACGGGCCGCCATGTGCATCGCCCCGAAGCCCGCAATCGCGAGCGCCACGAGGACCGCCGCGGCGATCAGCATCCAGCGCGCGGCTTTCGTCTTCGCCATCGGCACCTCAGCCTCGTTAATGTGATACGTGCGAGCTCTTTTGGTTCCTCCACCCGGACGCGGGCCCGAGCCAGAAAACATCGATCAAGTTATTGTATGTAATGAATTTTTCGGAAAGCCCCGCAAGGCACTTGAAACACCGCCGATCGCCCCTAATTCGCGAAAAAAGCAGGGGCATTTATGGACAACTCTTTCAGGCAAACGGCTGCCCGGGTAAAGGGCATGCAGACCATCGAGGACAAGGTTCGCGCGACGCTGCGACAATATGGATTGAAGCCGCGTCCGAAAGATCTGGCGTGGAACCAGAATCAACTTTACGTTACAAATCCGGACGCGCTCGAGCTGACTGTGCGGGTCAACGGCGGACCACCAGTGCTGCAAGTGTTTTCCTGTCTCGAAGTGGAGCGCTGCGCCAGGAACGTCAGCGATCCGGATACGGCAATCAAGATTCAATCCATCGCCGAGGAGTTTCACAAGCTGAAGCCGCCCGGGTGATCCATCGGCAGGAACGGAGGGCGCGCCCGGAGATGAGCAAGTAGTGGCATCATCCCGAGCTGGCCATTCCATCTCACAGGAGCTTTCGTGATCCGAATCGTGGACATCCCCCCTTACCAGCGCGCCGGCGTGAACTACGACCCTAAGGAGGGACACTTCATGATGCACGACCTCGTCGCCAGCCTGAAAGCGAAAGGCCAGCTCGACGGGGTCGAGATCACCATCGACGAAGGCTATCCGACCGAGCACGGCGCGGAGACCCGGGACGACGAGGTCGTGACGAACATCGCGGTGGGCGTGGTGAAGCGCGTGAAGGCGGTGTGCGCGATGAACAGGTACGACGCCGTCATCACCCAGGCGGGCATCGAGCCGGGGTTCCTCGCCGCGATGTCGGTATCCACGCTGCCCGTTGCTTACCCCGTGCATTCGGCCATGCACTTCGCCTCCCTGCTCGGCGAGAAGTTCTGCGCGCTCACCACGACCGACGCGCAGGCGATGATCGTGCGGCGCAATGCCCAGCTCTACGGCATGAACCACAAGCTCACCAGCGTGCGCTACGTTTCGCTCTCCTCCACCGGGACCATGCGCCTGGTCCGCCAGTATCCGAAAGGCCCGCAGCGCGCCAACGCGCCCGAAGTGAAAAAGTTCGTCGGCGACGTGGTCGAGCAGTTCACGCGTGCCATCGAGGACGAGGGCGCGGACTGCGTGATCATCGCCTCGCCGCACCAGCAGTGCTTCCTCGACGAAGTGCGGCAGGGTCTCGACGCCAAGGGCTACCAGGAGATCAATCTCATCGGGGCGTTCCCCGCCGCGGTGGAGATGGCCAAGGCCATGGTCAGCATGAAGCTCCGCCAGTCGCCGCGCGCCTATCCGACGGATGCGCTGAAGTCGAAGCCCGCGTTCCGGTAAGACATATGGCGAAAGGCGAATGGCGAATAGCGAATGGATTTTTCAAGCATTTGGCGGGCCTCGCATTGGTCCTTGCTGCGGGCACTGCGCTCGGACAGTCCTTTCCGGTCAAGCCCGTGCGAATCGTCACCACGGTGCCGGGCGGCAGCCAGGACCTGACGGCGCGGTTGATCGCGCCGAAGCTCGGCGAGCGCCTGGGCCAGCAGTTCATCGTGGACAACCGCGGCGGGATCCTCTCGATGGAGCTCGTCGCCAAGGCGCCGGCCGACGGCTATACCCTGCTCCTCGCCAGCGCCAGCCTGTGGACGTCGCAATTCCTGCGCGACGACGTGCGCTGGGACGCGCTCAAGGATTACGCGCCGGTCTCGATGCTGGTGACCTCGCCCAACATCCTGGTCGTGCACCCTTCGCTGCCGGTAAAGTCGGTGAAGGAGCTCATCGCTTTCGCCAAGACCCGGCCGGGCGCGCTCAACTATTCATCGGGCCAGTCCGGCGCCTCGTCGCACATCGCGGGCGAGCTGTTCAAGTCGATGACCGGCGTCAACATCGTTCGCGTCGCCTACAAGGGCCAAGGGCCGGCGATGCTCTCGCTGATCACCGGCGAGACGCAGATCAGTTTCCCCAATGCGGCGGCCGCCTCCGCGGTCATGAAATCGGGAAAGATCCGGGCGCTGGGCGTGACCGCGCCGAAGCCGTCCGCGCTCGCCCCCGGCCTGCCGACGGTCGCCTCGGCGGGGCTGCCCGGCTACGAGTCGAAGGCGGTACTGGGACTGTTCGCACCCGCCCGAACGCCTGCACCCATCATCGAGCAGTTGCACGCCGCGACCGTCCGCGCGCTGAACGTGGCCGACTAGAACCAGCGACTCTTCGATTCCGGCGCGGAAGTCGTCGCGAGCTCGCCGGCGGAGCTCACGGTCGAAATGAAATCCGAGATCGCCACGACCGGGAAATTGCTGAAGAATATCGGCATAGGCGGCAGGTAAAGCAAATCCGTGACGATTGCGGGTGACGAGGTCTCGCGCTGCAGGTCAACTTCCGCCATCCGCCATTCGCCATCCGCCTTATACTCAGTTCCGGGAGGACGTCCATGGAGCACACGCTCGCGCGGTTGGCGGTTGTTCTTTCCCTGGCGGCGCTCGGCTGCGCCGCCCACGCCCAGGGTTACCCGGCGAAGCCGATCAGGCTGATCGTCCCGTTCGCCCCGGGCGGCACGAACGACATCATGGCGCGCGGCGTCGCGCCGGAACTCTCCACCCTCCTCGGCCAGCAGGTGATCGTGGACAACCGCGGCGGCGCGAGCGGGCAGATCGGCGCCGAGGCGGTCGCGAAATCCCCGCCCGACGGCTACACGCTGATGCTGGTGTCTTCCAGCGTGATGAGCCACGGCCCGGCGGTGTTTCCCAAGCTGCGCTACGACATGGAGCGCGACTTCGCGCCGATGGGACGCGTGTGCGAGGTGCCGCTGGTGATCGTGATGCATCCCTCGGTCCCGGCGAAGACTACCAGGCAACTGATTGCGCTCGCCAAAGCGCGGCCGAACGAGCTACGCATGGCGATCGGCGGCACCGGCACGACCAGCCACCTCGTGCAGGAGCTCTTCGCTTCCAGCACCGGGATCAAGGTGCTCACGGTGCCGTACAAGGGCGCCGGCCCCGCGCTGGTGGATCTGCTGGGCGGGCACGTGGACGGGCGCATAGACCAGATCCCCTCTTCGATGCCTCACATCCAGTCGGGCCGGCTGCGCCCCATCGCCGTTACCACCACGCGCCGCGCCGAGTTGCTGCCCGACGTGCCCACGCTTGCCCAGTCCGGCGTCCCGGGTTTCGATGCGAGCACGGTGATCGGCATGTTCGTCCCGGCGGGAACGCCGCGGGACATCGTCCAGCGCCTGAACGGCGCGCTGGTGAAGGCGCTCGCCTCCCCGGCGTTGAGGGAGCGCTTCGCGTCGCAGGGCGCCGAGGCGCGCCCGAGTACGCCCGAGGAGCTGGGCAAGTTCGTCCGCGAAGACCTCGCGAAGTGGCGAAAGGTGGTGCAGAAGGCGGGAATCAAGCTCGAGCAGTGACGAGTCACTGCCCGGAACTGCGTCTCAGATACAACGTCCCAGATACTACGTCCCAGGTACTGCGTCTCAGGTACTGCGCCTTACCTGAGACGCCTTATCTGGGACGCCCTTAGCCTTCCAGTCCCTCGAAGAAGAACCACACCGCCGTCCGGTTGTGCGCAGCGCGCACGATCGCAGTCTGGCCGGGACGGACGTCGACGGGCTTCGGGAACCGATAAAAGCAGGTCTGCCATGAAGTGGCGGGGGTTTTCATCGAGGGATGGTTCTCGAAGCTGACCCGGTCGTCCAGCCGCAGGCGTATCCACTGCGCCACGCCGTAGCAGCGCCCGGCGGCGGCGATGGGCACGCGCACAGTCCTGCTTTCGGGCGGAAAATAGTCGCGCCGCGCAAAGTCGAACTCGAAGGCTTCGGCCGTGTCCGTCAGCAGTCCGGCGTCGAGGTCGTGGCGGTTGATGTAGCGCTTCGGCGAGGCGATGGCATTGAACGCGGAGAGATCGAAGCCCAGCACCTCGTCCACCATGATGTTCTTCCTGACCTCCTCGCCCCCGAACAGCGCGAAGACCACGCTGCCGGCGGCAGGGATGATTTTCGCGCCGGGCTCGAGCAGCCGCCTCTTCGCGTCCTCGATGCTCGCCAGCACGCCTTCTCCCAGCAATTCGCTGGCGAGAATCTCCGAAACCAGCACGTTCGCGCGCCGGGGCAGGTCGGCGCCGACGGCCAGATCGGTGGATACCTTCGGGACGACCTTGATCGATGACTGCAGGCCGTTGGCCGCCACGATCTTGCGGGCGGTTTCTGCGATCAACGATACTGCCTCGCAGGTCACCACCTGGCGCGCGCCGAGCCGGGCCGCGATCATGGCGAGCAGGCCGGACCCCGTGCCGATCTCGAGCACGTCGGTTTCCTTCGTGACCGCCGCCGTCAGCGCCGCGACGTAGGCCTCGTTGCGCTCGGCATCGTTCATCATCGAGAGGTGCCAGCCCGGCACCGCCCGGAGCTGCGCGACCGACAGGTTGATATTGGCGTCGATCGAGCCCGGCGCGAGCTCGACCGCCCGGCGATAGCTCGCCACCGCCTCGTCGAGCCGGCCGTGGTCGCGCAGGACATTGCCCAGGTTGCTGTGCGCCTCGGCGAAGCGCGGCTCCAGCGTCACGGCCTTGCGAAAGCTGGCGATCGCCTCATCCGGCCGGTTGAGTTTCTTCAATATGTTGCCCAGGTTGTTGTGGGCCTCGGCGAAGTCGGGCCGCAGCGCGAGCGCCTGCTTGCAGCTCGCCAGCGCGTCCTGCGGCCGGTTCAGTTCGCGCAGGGTATTGCCACGATTGTTCAGCGCCTCCGGAAAATCGCGCCGGGCCGCGATTGCGCGCTCGTAGCTCGCCAATGCTTCCTCGAAACGATGCAGGTCGAAGAGCGCATTGCCGCGGTTGTTGAGCGCATCGGGCTCGTTCGGCTCCAGTACCAGCGCCCGGTCGTAGCTTGCCAGGGCATCCTCGGCGCGGCCGAGCAGCTGGTACGCGTTGCCGAGATTGAAATGCACGATCGGCGAGTCGCCATTGATGGCTAGTGCGGCCTCGTAGCTCGCGAGCGCGTCGCGCGGCCGGCCGAGGGCGCCCTGGACGTTGCCGCGGCAAACCAGCGCGTCGAAATAGCGCGGCGCGACGACCAACGCCCGGTCGAGCAGGGAAAGCGCGTCGGGGAAGCGTCCGCGCTGCGCTTCCAGCAAACCCAGGTAATGCAAGGCATCGGCGGAATCCGGCTGCGCGGCCAGCACCGCCCGGTAGCCCTGTTCCGCCCTGCCCAGATCGCCGGCCTGGTGGAGAGCAATGGCCTTGCGCAGGTTTTCGGCGGCGGCGGGTACTAGTGATCTCTCTTGATCAGGCATGGATGGGCTGGTCAATTGCTGCGCCAAGCGCACAAACACTATAGTAGCGTGACCGGGCGAAGGAACAAGGATTAGACTACTTCGGCCACTTCCACCATCCGCCATCCGCCATCCGCCATCCGCCATCAGTGAGATTCCCATGCGCTACGAAATGATCTCCGCCGATTGTCACGTGGACCTGTGCTGGCTGCCGCCGGAGCTCTTCACCGAGAACGCATCGTCCGCGCTGAAGGAGCGCATGCCCTTCGTGGCCGACGGGCCGCAGGGCCGGCACTGGAAGACGAAGAAAGGCGCGAACCTCGGCCTGGTCAACGGCATGGGCTCGGGCGGACGGCAGTACATCCCCGGCAAGATCCATCGCGCCGACCGCATGGCGGAGACCGGCCTCTACGAGGACGGCAAGCGCGGCGTGCGCCGCCTCACCGATCCCGACCTGCGCGTGAAGGACCAGGACCGCGACGGCGTGCAGGCCGAGGTGCTCTACGGGGTGCTCGGCGCAAGCAGCCGGCTGAACGATCCCGAGGCGGCGATCGAAGTGCTGCGCGTCTACAACGAGTGGCTCGCGGGATTCTGTTCGAAGCAGCCCGGGCGCTTCGCGGGGCTGGGCGCAATCCCGAACACCTCCATCGAGGCTGGCATCGCCGAGGTCGAGCGCATTGCGAAGCGCGGCGTGCTGCGCGGCGTGGACATCGCCAATTCCCCGGATCTCAAGCCGCTGTGGGATCCGTACTGGAACCCGCTATGGGAAGCGATCAACGCCACCGGCCTGCCGCTCCATTTCCACACGGTTTCCGGCTACGCGCCCGACCACATCCGCAAGATCCAGATGATCGGCGGCGACCCGACGCGCGCCGCGCTGCCCGGCATGCCGGAGGTCGAGCTGCCGGTGGCGCGCGCGGCCTTCGCCACCAGCATCACGGCGTTCCAGCTGAACATGTCCAACATCCTTACTTCGATCATCTACAGCGGCGTGCTGGAGAAATACCCGCGTATCCGCCTGGTGCTCGGCGAGGCGGGTATCGGCTGGATCCCCTACGTGCTGTGGCGGATGGACGCTGAGTGGGAAGATCAGTTCAAGGACCTCTCGCTGAAGATGCCGCCCAGCGAGTACTGGAAGCGCCAGTGCTACGCGACCTACCAGTCCGACCCCGTGGGCGTGAAGCTGCTCGACGAATTGAACGTAGGAAACGTGATGTGGGGCTCGGACTTCCCGCATCCGGACGGCATCTGGCCGGATTCGAAAGAGTACGTCGCACGCGAGCTGGGCCATCTGCCCGCCGCCGTGCGGCGCAAGGTGGTATGCGAGAACGCGGCGAAGCTCTACGGCTTCGCCATCTGAGGGTACTGCGTCCCAGGTACTACGTCCCAGATACTGCGTCCCAGATGAGGCGTCCCAGGTACTGCGTCTTTCTAGCCACGCTTTATCTGGGACGCCCTATCTGGGACGCCTTTTAGCTTCCTCGGCTTACGCCTCGTCATAATCCGTCGCGACCGCGAGCGGCGCCTGCCCCGACTGCACGCGTACGAAGTTCTTGTAGGCGAAATCGGCGCGGCGGAACCAGGTGTCCCAGGTCGTGCCCGCGGTGTGCGGCGACACCACGACGTTGTCGAGTTTCAGCAGCGGGTTGTTCGGATCGACCGGTTCCTTGTGGAACACGTCCAGGCCCGCGCCGGCGATCTTCTTCTGGACCAGCGCCTCGTGAAGCGCGGCCTCGTCCACGACTTCGCCGCGGCTGGTGTTGATGATGATCGCCGTGGGCTTCATCATCGCCAGGTACTTTCCGCCGACAACATTGCGCGTCTCGCTGGTCAGCGGCGCGTGGCAAGAGATGATGTCCGAGGTGCGGAACAGCTCCTCCAGCGTCACCCGCTTCGCGTTCAGCTCCTTCTCGCGCTCCGGCTTCAGCGGAAACTTGTCGTAATACTGGACCACCGCGTCGAAAGCCTGCACTCTTTTCGCGACCTTCTGGCCGATGTTGCCGAAGCCCATGATGCCGACCACCTTGTTCGCCATCTCGAAAGTGTTGAGGCCGTCGATGGGGGCGTTCCACTTCCCCGCGCGTACCGCCGGGTCCGCGTGCAGCATGCGCCGGTAGAGCGTCAGCATCGCCAGCACGGCGTGATCGGCCACTGCCAGCGAGTTCGCGCCGCCGTTGTTGGCAACAGGGATCTTCAGCTCGCGCAGGAGCTTGAGGTCGAGCCGGTCGTAGCCCGCGGAGAGCACCTGCAGGAGCTTTGCCTTCTTGGCGGCGCGCAGGAAAGGCTCGGTGACCTTGGCGCGGAAGTTCATGATGAAATCCGCGTCCTTCACCGCTTCTATCTGCTGTGCTTCCGGGCTCTTGCCGTCCACCAGCACGGTGGTAAAGCCCTTGGGATTGAAGGAGACGATGGCCTCCACGATCTTTGGGTGCAGTCCGTGAAGGAAAACCACTTTAGCGTCGGCCATGATCGGCTCCTGCGTTCATTGAGTGAAGCGGCAGTGTAGCTTTTTCCGCCCCTTCCGGACGACTCAAGCCCACTGTATGGACATCAAAGCCCAGTGGCACGCGCCAGTATCGCCACCCCTACCCCTATCGCCACCGCGAGGAGCTCGTTGCGGCGCACGACCATCGCCGCAGCGGCAGCCGCGACAGCGAGCGCCGCGACCACGCCGATCTTGGCGATGACCGGCAGCACGATCGCCGCGACGATGGCGCCCGGCAGCGACTCGAGCATGCGGCGCACGCGCGGCGTCAACGGCACCCGCCCCATCAGCCAGAAGCCACCGACACGCATCAGCGCCGTCGTGATCGCCATGACTACGATCGCGAGCAGCACCAGCGGCTCAAGCACGCTCATCCTGCATCCCTCCGGCGATGGCACCCGCGATCGTGCCGATGATGATGTACCACCCCCCGGGCAGCACCCATGCCGCGACGAGCGCCGCGACGCCCGCAACCGCCCAGGGCACCGCTGCGCGTGTGCCGCGCCACATCGGCACCAGCAGCGCCGTGAAGAACACCGGCAGGATGACGTCGAGCCCGTAGCGTTGCGGGTCGGCGACCGCCGCGCCGATCAGGAAGCCGGCCACCGTGCCGGCGATCCACACCAGCCACAGCACGAAGCCGCTGCCCAGCACGATCGCGGTATCCGATCCGCCTTCCTCGCGATAGCGCAGCGCCATCAGCCAGCCGGGCTCGGTCAGCACCACCAGCGCCGGGTAGATCTTCCACGCCGGCAGACCGCCGAGCCACGGCCGCAGCGAGGCGCCGATCAGGAAAAAACGAAGATTGACCGTCGCTGCGACCAGAGCGAGCGTGACGATGGTCGGCCCCGTCATCGGGTGGATCCAGATGTCCACGGCGACGAACTGCGAGGCGCCCGCGAACATGAGCGTGGTCATCAGCGTCGCCACCGACAACGTGAAGTCCTTCTGCGCCGCGTACGCACCGAAGGCCATGCTAAAGAGCGCCATCACCGGCATCGCCGGCACGGCCATCCGCGCGCCGGCGACGAGCCCGGCGGCGGTCCACTTCAGCGGTTCACGTGGGCGAGCTTCGCTCATTGACCAAACCTGTGACGAGGTGAATAGCTGGTCGGCCAGCAGGCCCGCCGTAGCCAAATGGTGACGGCGCGCGGCTGATTCTTTTCTTGCCAATCCGCTGCTTTCCGCACAGACTCACCCGCCATGCACATTCACTGGAAATTCATCGAGCACTACGAGCACGACTCCATCCACTGGGCCTGGCACTTGCTGCGGGTGAACGATACGATCGAGAAACAATCTCCGCAGTTCACGTCCTACGGGGCCGCCGTGGACGACGCGATCCGCTGCGGCTTCCGGCCGGTCGAGCAACACTTCGTCCTGGTCACGCCCCGCACCGTCACGCATTTCCGCCCCGGCGACAGGCCGGTGACCGTGCCCATCGCCCCCGAGGCAGGGACGGACGACGAGGTCATGCAGCGGTTTTTCGGCATGACCATTTCCTCCGCACCGAGGCGCTACCTGGCAACGCCGAAGAAGAACCCCGCCCGGCCGTAGCGGGGATTTCCCGTGTGGCACGGACTTTCGCCTCAAGCCGAGCTCAAGACCGGCGTGGCGCAGCAGGTAAGGCACGCTACCTAACGCGGAACAGTCCGCGTTTCGCCTTGTGAATGCGCTCGAACCCCGTCTTCGTGATGCGGATCATCTCGCCGACCTGGACGCCCGCCTTGCGGTCCTTCGTGATCACGTTCGGCTGCACGACCACCGTCATGTTCTCCTCGAGCGTCATGTCGGGCAGCTTCGCCCCGGCGGGACGGCTCTTCGTACCGAGGATGGGCTGGAAGTAGCCGCCGCCGAAGCCGTGCACGAGGTCGTCGCAGATGGTGAAGCCGTTCTTCTCGATGACGCCGGTCGCCTCCACGATCTCCTGCATCGTCGTGCCGTGGCGCATCGTCTTCGTCACCGCGTCGAACGCGGCCTCCGCCGTCGCGTACAGGTCGCGGTAGAGCGGCGTCGCCTCCGCCCCCACAGTATAGGTACGCAATACCTGCCCCGCGTAGTCCCACCAGAACGCGGAGATCTCGCAAAACACCATGTCCCCCTTCTTCACCTTGCGCGGCGAGGGATGCTGGCGCGGCACGCACAGATCCGGCTTCTTCATCGGCGTCACGCCGATGTAGTGGATCATCGTCGTGCCGCCGTGCTTGATATAGGCGCTCTCGCAGGCTGCGGACAGCTCCCGCTCGGTGACGCCGGGCTCCGTCCCAGCTATCAGCGCGGCCAGCCCCGCGTCGGACAGTGCGGCGCCGATAGTGAGCCAGTCGATCTCCTCCGCCGACTTGATCATGCGCAGCCGTGCGTACTTCCCGTCGAGGGAAACCAACTCGAAATCTTTCTCCAGCGCGCGGTATTTCGCCATCCGCAGCGGCCCCATGACGCCGACCCGCTTCGCGCCGCGGCGCTTGAGCTCGGCCGCCGCCTTCTCAAGCCCGCGATGCTCGCCCCACACGACGTCCATGTGCGGGCACATGTATTTCGCGAGCTCGGTGTGGTTGACCCACTCAACCGACATCCACATCCTCTCGCCCGGCCGGAACACCGTCAGCGCCTCGGCCGTGCCAGGCCAGCCCGTCACCCATTGCGTCGCGTTGCCCGAGCGGTTCTCGGTCACCACCAGCAGCGTGTCCGCCCCCACCTCCTGCATCGCGTCTGCGAGCAGCTTGTGCCGGCGCGCGTATTCCTTGTCGGAGAAGCGCGGGTATTCCTGCTGCATTATCGACTTGAGCCGTGGCTCGAGTCTCAGAGGCGGGATAGGTGATAAGTGATAAGTGATAGGACTCACCTTGACCCTACCTGAATGGCGCTTACCAGATTTCATCAACGCCCCATTTAACGGGCAGGGGTTTTCGATTCGCGATCTGCGTCTTACACAGCCTTATCACTTATCACCTATCACTTATCACGCCTTCTTACCCCTGGTTCGCTCTTCGAACCACGGATAGCTGTTGGTCTGGCTCGCCGGCCGCACCGGGGTTGCCGGACGCACCCAGCCCGGGTTTAGCTGCTTCAGCGTGGTGACGCCCATCAGGCCCATCGCGGTGCGGATCTCGACGTCCATCAGCTCGAGCATGCGCTTCAGCCCGGCCTGCCCCGCCGCCGCCAGCGCCCAGCCCAACATCTTGCCGACGCCGACCGCGCTCGCACCCAGGCACAACGCCTTCACCACGTCGGTGCCACGCAGCACGCCGCCGTCCCATAGGACCTCGGCGCGGCCGTCCACCGCCGCCGCCACTTCCGGCAGCACTTCGATGGTGGCCTGGCCGTGGTCGAGCTGGCGCCCGCCGTGGTTGGAGACGTAGACGACGTCGGCGCCGTGCTCCACCGACAGCCGGGCGTCTTCCGCGGTAGCGACGCCCTTCACGATGAGCGGCACCTTCCAGTGCTGCTTCATCCACACCAGGTCCTTCCACTGCAATCCCATCTGGAATGACGGATCGCCGAAGCCTTCGCGCACGGCCGCGCGCGAGATGATGTCGCGCTCGCGCCGCCCGTAGTAGTTGCGGTCCACGCACACGCACAACGCGCGGTAGCCGGCTGCCTTCGCGCGATCGAGGATGTCCTCCACCCATTTACGGTCGGCGCGCACGTAAAGCTGGAAGATGAGCGGCTCGTCCACCGCTTCCGCCGCCGCCTCGAGGCTCGGCTTTGCCGCCGTGCTGATGAAGGCGGTGGTGCCGTGCGCCACCGCCGCCTTGGCGACGTTGACGGCACCGAGCGGGTGCGCGAAGCCGACGAAGCCGCCGACCGGCGCGAGGAATACCGGGCTGGAAAGCTTCTTGCCAAGCAGCGTGGTGGAGATGTCGATCTTCCTCACGTCCACCAGCACGCGCTGGCGCAGCGCGAGGGAATCGAGCCCCTGGCGGTTGCGCCACAGCGAGGTCTCGGAATCCGCGCCGCCCGAGAGATGGTCCCACAGGTCCTGCGACAGGTTCTTGCGCGCCTTAGCGACGATCTCCTGCAGCGACACGAAGTTCTGCGCGTCGGCCTCGCTGATCTTCGGATACTTGCGCGGCTTCTCGATCTCGACGACTTTCGCTTTTGCTTTCGGTGCTTTCTTTGCCATTTGCCTTCCTTCGTTCAGATCCGTGATAAGTGATAAGTGATAGGTGATAGGAGTTGGTCAAAAGCTGCTTCCGCGCATGCCGCGGAAGGAGTCCTTATCACTTATCACCTATCACTTATCCCCTCTTGGCTGGCGCCAGGCCAGCGAGCTTCGCCGCCTGGCGCCACTTCGCGCTTTCGGCTCGAAGAAATTCGCCGAAAGCGCCGGGGGTGCCGCCGGCGATCTCGTAGCCCTTCGCGCCGAACCAGTCCCGCGCCTCGGCGGAGTTCAATAAGCTATTGACTATATTGTTAATTTTTTCAATCACTCGCTCTGGCGTCCGCGCCGGCGCTGCGACGCCGTTCCAATTGTAGGAGTCGAAGCCCGCGACGCCCGCTTCCTCGACCGTCGGCAACTCCGGCCACAGCGTGGACCGCGTCCTGCGCGTGACGGCAAGCGCGCGAATTTTACCCGCGAGCGGGCGCGCCTCGGACAGCGGTATCACCAGGAGATCGAAGCGACTCGCGACGAGATCGGGCACCGCTTCCTCCAGTCCGCCCCGCGGCACGTGCGTCATGCGCGTGCCGGCGAGGTGATTCAGCCATTCCAGCGCGAGGTGGCTCACCGTGCCCGCGCCGGCGGAGCCGTAGCGCAGCTTGCCGGGATTGGCGCGCGCGAGCGCGAGCAGCTCCGTCATGCTCTTCGCGGCCACGCCCGGGTGCGCGGCAACGACGCCCGCCACCGTTACCATCAGCGCGACGGGAGAAAAATCCTTCTCGGGATCGTAGCCAGTGCCGCCGCGCACCGCCGGCGCCACCGTCAATGGACCGGGATTGGCCGCGAGCAGCGTGTAGCCGTCAGGCGCGGCTTGCGCCACCATCCGCGTGCCGGCCGCGCCGCCCTCCCCCGGATGGTTCTCGACCACGACGCGCTGTCCCAGTGCTGCGCCCAAACGCTCCGCGATCCATTTCGCCTGCACTTCGGTGGGACCGCTGCCGAACGGCACAACGTAGCGGATTGGTTTCGACGGGTAGTCGTCAGTCGTCACTGCGTCACTTCATCACTTCGTCACTGCGCCCGGCCAAAACCCTTGTGGTAAGGCCGCACCGTGACCTTGCTCCACGCGCCTGCGGCAACGTAGGGATCAGCGCTCGCCCAGGCTTCCGCGTCGGCAAGCGAGTCGAATTCCGCGATGATGACGCT
>Ga0247825_10001319_pt1 | contig 16213 bp, 14 predicted proteins | sample 13C_Vanillin_Day_FD_194413 | JGI IMG/M metagenome (GOLD analysis project Ga0247825, IMG submission 194413) | Soil microbial communities from agricultural site in Penn Yan, New York, United States - 13C_Vanillin_Day48 | ecosystem: Environmental > Terrestrial > Soil > Agricultural land | place... | reverse complement strand
ACGACGAGAAGCTGTCGGTGCAGGAAGCGGCGATGGCCAAGTGGTGGACCACCGAGGCGCAGGTCCGGCTGATCGACCGGTGCCTGCAGCTGCACGGCGGCTACGGATACATGAAGGAGTACCCGATTGCCAAGGCCTACATGGATTCTCGTGTCCAGACCATCTACGGCGGTACCACCGAGATCATGAAGGAAATCATCGGTCGCGGCCTCAATCTCTGACGAGGCGCGACCTGCGTATCCGGGGTGGATGCGAGAAGGCCCCACGGCAATCGCCGTGGGGCCTCCTCGTGTCTCCGCGCGGCGGTGACTAGATCTTGCGCATGACCGTGACGACCTTGCCCAGAATGACCGCGTCATTGCCGGGGATCGGATCGAACAGCGGATTGTGCGGCATCAGCCACACCTCGTTCTCGGTGCGTTTGAACGTCTTGACGGTTGCTTCGCCGTCGATCATCGCTGCCACGATGTCTCCGTTCTCCGCCACGTTCTGCTGACGGACCACTACCCAGTCGCCGTCGCAGATCGCGGCATCGATCATCGATTCGCCGACGACCTTGAGCAGGAACAGTGAGCCCTGGCCCACCAGTTCGCGGGGGAGCGGGAACACGTCCTCGACTGCTTCCTCGGCGAGGATCGGGCCACCGGCCGCGATCCGGCCGAGGACCGGGACGAACGTGGGTTCCGGCAGGGGTGCGCCGTCGGCGCCGGACTTGACCGCGGCCAACCCGACTGCGGCGCTCGCGTTCGCCGCGGCTCCCGCCGCCACCTCGTCGAGGCCGCGCACGTCCACGGCGCGGGGACGATTGGGATCCCGGCGGAGGAAGCCCTTCCGCTCCAGCGTGCGCAGTTGATGAGCGACGGACGACGTGGAGGTGAGCCCCACGGCGTCGCCGATCTCGCGGATGCTCGGCGGATATCCGCGCTCGTTGACGGACGTGCGAATCACCTCGAGGACACGGCGCTGCCGGTCGGTCAACCCGGCGGCGGAGCCACCGCTCACACGTGGAGTCGAACCGTCGGTCGAGCTGTCGTCCTTCATGGCGAGGTGCCTCCGTCTGTATGTGGATCTTCTCGGTATGGGTCGCATGTGACTGCTGTGCCGCGTGACACGAATCTATCCCGCTTTCCTCGGAGTTTCAAACATCTGTTCGACACGTGTCGCGAGAAGTAGAGACATTGTCGGAGGGTCGTGGTAGAAATCGAACATGTGTTCTTTCGAACGCGTGATCGAACGCCCGGAGCGATCGGACGCCGACCGGGTCGGTAGCGGATACGACAACGGATCTGACAACGGATACGAGCAGCGGAGGTACCGATGAGCAACGCAGTTCTCCATCGGCAGGCAGTGCTGAACCGGCAGGCACTCGAACGGGGTGTCGTCCGTTCCGCGGCCGCACGGTCGTACCGGACCGAGCCGCGCCGCCGGCGCACCGACGGCGAGCTGCGGCGTCCCTCGTCCGGCGCCGTCGCGTACCGGCCCACCCACACCGGTGTCTCCCGCGCCGATCACGCGCGCGGGGCGAACGACGTCGGCTGGCGGATGGTGCTCGCGAGTGTCGTGATCACGGCGGGTGTGTTGTGCGGGCTCGTCGGGGTGGCTCAGCTGGCCACCACCGACGGTGTGAGCAACTCGGCGGCCACGGAGGTCGTGCAGGTGCAGCAGGGGGAGAGCCTGGCAGCGCTCGCGGCGCGGATCTCCCCGGAATTGCCGGTGGCACAGGTGGTCGAGCGGATCATGGAGCTGAACGCCATGTCCAATTCGGCGCTCCACCCGGGCCAGAGTCTGATCGTCCCGTCGTCCTCTACCCGGTGACGGGGGTGGCTCTGCATGTCTGTCCCCCAGGGCGGCCGAGTAGTCTCGGATGCTGTCAGTCCCACCACTTCGTGTGGTCGCGTCGAGATCGTGCATCCGCTGCGTGAATCCGTTTTCGTCGGTTCGCCATCGGGGGAGGCGAACAGTTGCGGCCACGACGGCTACGACGAAGGAATCGCCATGCACTGCCCGTTCTGCCGGCACCCCGATTCACGTGTGGTCGATTCGCGAGAAGCCGACGAAGGACAGGCCATCCGTCGCCGCCGCTCGTGCCCCGAGTGTGGTCGCCGATTCACCACCGTCGAGACGGCCGTGCTGTCGGTGGTCAAGCGCAGTGGTGTCACCGAACCGTTCAGCCGGGAGAAGGTGGTGCGGGGAGTGCGCCGCGCCTGCCAGGGCCGGCAGGTAGACAACGACGCCCTGAATCTTCTTGCCCAGCAGGTCGAGGACGCGGTCCGGGCGTCGGGTTCTGCGGAGATCCCGAGCAACGAGGTGGGCCTCGCCATTCTCGGTCCGCTTCGTGATCTCGACGAGGTGGCGTACCTGCGCTTCGCGTCCGTGTACCGGTCTTTCAGCTCCGCCGAGGACTTCGCCCGCGAGATCAAAGAGCTACGCGAACACCGCGAATCCCGGGACGACGCCTGACCCTGCGCGTCAGCGCACCTTTTCCATGGCCCTGCGCGTCAGCGCACCTTCTCCATGGCCCTGCACGTCAGCGCACCTTCTCCATGGCACTGAGCACGCGCTTCTCCGAGACCGGGATGGGTGTCCCGAGTGTTTGAGCGAACAGGCTGACGCGCAACTCCTCGATCATCCAGTGAATCGCATCGACTTCGGGTGAGTGCTGTCGTTCTTCCGGCAGGCCCGCGAGCATGCGTTCGTATCCGGCGTACACCCGGTCGAGGACGTCCATCCCCTTCTGGTCGCGCGGTGCGCTCCCGGGAAGGGCTTCGAGACGTGCCGCCGCGGCGGCGAGGTAGCGGGGCAGTTCGCGGAGGCGAGTGGCACCGATGTCGGCGACGAATCCGGGAAACAGCAGCGACTGCCGTTGTTCCCGCACGTCGTCGGCGGCCTCACCGGTGGCGCGTTCCAGCACGACGGCGAGCCGATGGTCCGCTTCGAGCACCGGTGACACCAGTCGCAGGAGCACCGCCACGTTCCGTGCCATCTCCGCGCGCGCCGTCGCCACGAGGGCGTCGAATTCCTGCGGTGTGCGCACCGGCGTGCCGTGTGCGGCGATCAGTTGGTTCGCGGCGGCGTTGCGGCAGTCGTCGATCAGGGCGTCGAGGCCGCCGTCGGGGTTCTGCCCGAGCGCCAGTCTCTGTGCGTTGCTCAGGCCGGACGTGACCGTCTTCGCCTGGGTGGGAACAGCGGCGAGCAGCAGCCGGCGCGTTCCGGCGCGCATGGCGGCTCGCTGCGCCGCGGCGGTGCTGAGCACGCGGACGGCGACACCGTCACCCTCCGGGACCAGGGCGGGGTAGCCGGTGACCTTCTGGCCGCCGAGTTCGCGCGTCACGGTGGCCTCGAGCGAACCGAGGGTGGCGGGGGTCCACGTGAGTGCGGGCGGCCGCTCCGAGTTCGAGGCCGCTTTCGCCACTTCCACCTGGACGCGGGGAGCGAGCGACTTGCGCAGCGACACGAGGTCCTTGTCCCGGCCGAGGACGGCACCCTTCTCGTCCACGGCCGCGAACGTCATGCGCAGATGGTCGGGGAGCGCGGTGACGTCGAAGTCCTTGGGATCGATGCGACAGGCCCCGAGCCGCGACAGTTCGCGTGCCATCGCTGTGGTGAGCGGTTCGGAGCGGGGCTTCACGGCGGCCAGCGCGGCGGCCGCGAAGTCCGGGGCCGGAACCACCTGTCGGCGAAGGGTCTTCGGGAGCGTCTTGATCAGGGCGGTGACCAGTTCGACGCGCATGCCGGGGACCAGCCAGTCGAAGCCGACCGGGCGCAGGCCCGCCAGCAGCGCGATCGGGATGCGGGCGGTGACGCCGTCGTCCTCGTTCCCGGGCTCGAACTGGTAGGTGAGGGGGAACTGCATGTCGCCCTGACGCCAGGCGTCGGGGTATTCGCCGCCGAGTACTGCGGCCGATTCGGCGTTGACGACCGTCGCCTGGGTGAACGTGAGCAGGTCGGGATTCTTGCGGCGGGCGACCTTCCACCAGGAGTCGAAATGTCGGGCCGAGACCGCTTCCGGGCCGACGCGCTGGTCGTAGAAGTCGTAGAGGGTGTCGTCGTCCACGAGGATGTCGCGCCTGCGGGCGCGATGTTCGAGTTCTTCGACGTCTTCGAGGAGTGCGCGGTTGGCGTGGAAGAACTTGTGCTGCGTCTGCCATTCGCCCTGCACCAGGGCGTGGCGGATGAACAGGTCCCGGGACGTTTCGGGGTCGATGGTGCTGTAGGTGACGGCACGCCGGGCGACGAGCGGGATGCCGTACAACGTGACGCGTTCGTAGGCCATGGCGGCGCCACGCTTCGACGACCAGTGCGGTTCGGAGTAGGTGCGTTTGACGAGGTGCGGCGCCAGCTTCTCGGCCCACTCGGGTTCGATTCTGGCCGACATCCGCGCCCACAGCCGGGACGTCTCGACCAGCTCGGCGGCCATGACCCATCGCGGGGGCTTCTTGAACAGGCTCGAGCCGGGGAAGACCGTGAATCGGCTTCCGCGGGCCCCGAGGAAGTCTCGTTTGTCACCCTCGCGGAGTCCGATGTGCGACAGCAGCCCCGCGAGCAGGGACTGGTGGATCGCCGCCTCACCGGCCGGGGTGTCGGTAGTGTCCCAGCCCAGCCCACGGGTGATCTGCCGGAGCTGACCGTGCAGGTCCTGCCATTCGCGGATGCGCAGCCAGTGCAGGAACTCGTTTCGGCACATCTTCCGGAACTGGTTGGACGACAACTCGTTCCGCTGCTCGCGCAGGTACTTCCACAGTTCGAGGAACGCGAGGAAGTCGGAGTTCTCCACGGTGAACCGGGCGTGCTTCTCGTCGGCTGCCTGCTGGAATTCGGCGGGACGTTCCCGCACGTCCTGGATCGAGAGGGCGGAGACGATGACCAGCACCTCGGACAGGCAGCCGTTCCGGTGTGCCTCGACGAGCATCCGGGCCATGCGCGGATCGACGGGGATCTGCGCGAGTTCGCGTCCGACCGCGGTGAGGACGGGCTGCTCGTCCTGGGCTTTCCGTTCGATGGCCCCGAGTTCCTCGAGCAGGCCGATGCCGTCGCGGACGGCCCGCGGGTCGGGCGGCTGGACGAACGGGAACGCGGCGATGTCGCCGAGGCCGAGCGCCGTCATCTGCAGGATGACGGACGCGAGGTTGGTGCGCAGGATCTCCGGTTCGGTGAACGCGGGCCGCGCCTCGAAGTCCTCTTCCGAGTAGAGGCGGATGCAGATGCCCTCGGCCACACGGCCGCAACGCCCGGAACGCTGGCGGGCGGACGCTTGCGAGATCGGTTCGATGGGGAGGCGCTGCACCTTGGTGCGCACCGAGTAGCGGGAGATGCGGGCGGTTCCCGGGTCCACGACGTACCGGATGCCGGGCACGGTGAGGGAGGTTTCCGCGACGTTCGTCGACAGCACGACCCTCCGCCCGGTGTGGGGCGTGAACACCTTGTGCTGTTCCGCCGCCGACAGCCGGGCGTAGAGGGGCACGATCTCGGTGCCGCGCAGTCTGCGGTCGCGGAGCGCGTCGGCGGTGTCGCGGATCTCCCGTTCGCCGGAGAGGAAGACCAGGATGTCGCCGTCGCCCTCGCCGGAGAGCTCCTCGACCGCCTCGCACACCGCGTCGACGGGGTCGCGGTCGAAGGTCTGGTCGCCCACTTCCACCGTGAGTGGGCGGTACCGCATCTCGACGGGGAATGTGCGCCCGGACACCTCGACGATCGGCGCGGGCACCCCGTCGGTGGCGAAGTGCTGCGCGAAGCGTTCCGGATCGATCGTGGCCGACGTGATGATCACTTTCAGATCGGGCCGGCGGGGGAGAAGCTGTCGCAGGTATCCGAGGATGAAGTCGATGTTGAGGCTGCGTTCGTGGGCCTCGTCGATGATCAGCGTGTCGTACCGGCGCAGCATCCGATCGCGTTGGATCTCGGCGAGCAGGATTCCGTCGGTCATCAGTTTCACCAGCGTGCCGTCCGACACCTGGTCGGTGAATCGCACGGTGTAGCCGACGGTCTCACCGAGTTCGCCGCGGAGTTCCTCCGCGATCCGTTCGGCGACGGTCCGCGCCGCGAGACGGCGGGGCTGGGTGTGTCCGATGAGGCCGCGGACGCCGCGGCCGAGTTCGAGACAGATCTTCGGGATCTGCGTCGTCTTGCCGGATCCCGTCTCGCCGGCGACGATGACGACCTGGTTCTCGGAGATCGCCTTCGCGATGTCGTCGCGGCGCTGACTGACGGGCAGCGTGTCGGGGTAGTCGATGACGGGGACGCTGTCGAGTCTTCGTGTGATGCGTCCGCGTGCGGCGGCGATTTCGTCGGACAGGGACGCGAGTGCTTCGGGTGTGCGCGCACGGTCGAGTCGCCGGCGGAGCCGGTGTTCGTCGCGCAGTGTGAGTTCGCCGAGGCTGTTCTTCAGTTCCCGCCGGCTGGGTGCTGTGGTGGACATGCTGGACCCCAGCCTAGCCAACCCGGTGGATCGCCCTGTGCCGCGCCTGCCCGTGTGCGAATATCGGCGGATGGACGCTGCCGTCGTCACGGACCTGCGAGGTCAGAGGATCGTTCGGGTTCTGCGGGCGGTTTTCGCGGTCTACGGGCTGATCGCGTTGCTGTGGATTCCCCTCCGTAGCGCCGGCAGCGACGACTTCTCACTCGCCAACTACCTCAGCTACTTCACCATCGAGAGCAACATCCTCGCCGTCGTCGTCCTGCTCGTCGGGGCAATCCGGGATCCGCAGTCACGGAGCTGGCAGCTGTTCCGGGGCGCGACCACGCTGTACATGGTCATCACCGGAATCGTGTACGCCGTGCTGCTGGCGAACATCGACGTCATGCTGCAGGACGCCTGGATCAACACGGCCCTGCACCGTCTGCTGCCGCTCGTCGTGCTGCTCGACTGGGTGGTGGCCCCGTCCCGGGTGCGGATCTCCGAGGCGCAGAGCCTCAGCTGGCTGGTCTTCCCGGCCGTGTACGGCGCCTATTCCCTGATACGGGGTCCGATCGTCGACTGGTACCCGTACCCGTTCCTGGACCCCCGGCAGCAGGGGTACCTCCAGCTCGCCGTCACAGCGGTCGTGTTGTTGCTGGCGATGGCGTTGATGGCGCTCGCCGTGAACGCGGTGGGACGTCTCGGTGCGCGCCGGCGGTACGACGAGGATCGGTAGCGGCGAAGGTGCGCGCAGACGATTCGCGGACCGCGCTATCCTCCACAACGACAGGCGTCCGCGCGATCATCCGTGACTTCGGCAACGGCTGGGAGACTATGTTCGACGAGTTCGCAGGCGAGACCTTCGACCTGCTCGGCCGCGACCGCGGCAGTGTCGTGGCCGCCGACGACGGTGTGCCGCTCGCGGTGCGCGAGGTGGGTCCGGCGTTCGCCCCCTTGACGGTGGTGTTCGTCCACGGCTTCTGCAACCGGATGACGGGCTGGCACTTCCAGCGGGTTCAGCTCGAGGAGGCGTGGGGTTCGACGATTCGCATGGTGTTCTTCGACCTGCGGGGGCACGGCGACTCCGGGGTGCCGCGGCGCGCCACCTGCACCATTCCGCATCTCGCGCAGGACGTCGACGCCGTGATCCGTGCGCTCGTGCCGGAGGGGCCGATCGTGCTGGTCGGCCATTCGATGGGCGGTATGGCGGTCCTGTCGTACGTCGGACAGCATCCCGATCTGATCGGTTCCCGCGTCGTCGGGGTGGGTCTGATCGCCACCGCTGCGGAGAAGCTGGGTGACGTGGGGCTCGCGCGGACCCTCAACACGCCGGTGGTTGCCGGATTCAGCACCGCTGCCCGGCACCTGCCCCGGGTCGTCCAGAGCGGTCGCGGCGCGAGCAAGAGGGTGCTCGCGCCGATCCTGAGGTCGGCGTCGTTCGGTGACCGCAGCATCAGCCCGGCGATCATGTGGCACTCCGAGCAGATGATCAACGACACGTCCCTCAAGACACTCGTCGACTTCCTGCCGTCGTTCAAGAATCACGACGAGACGGCGGCGGTGCCATTGCTCGCACCCATCGAGACGCTGGTGGTGTGCGGCGACCGCGACCTCCTGACCCCCTTCCGGTATTCGAAGGCGATCGCCGGGCATCTGCCCGACGCGGAACTGGTGAAGGTTCCCGGTGCGGGGCACATGGTGCAGTTGGAGCGCGCGGAGCTCGTGTCGGACGCGATCGATCGTCTCCTCACCCGTTCGGTCGAGGCCCTTCCCACGCCGAGTGCCTGGAGCGAGTGGGTCCGGGTGGCGACGGATTACGTGGACCACGCACGGCACTGGGTCGCCCACGGCGGGCCCGCCGCCTGGTGGCGAGGGCTACGTGGTCGTCCCGTCGTCGGCCCCACGTTCCGGTAGCACGCAGAATTCGTTGCCCTCGGGGTCTGCGAGGACCACCCAGGGAACGTTCGGGTCGTCGCTCAGCCGACGTGCGCCGAGCGAGAGGAGCCGCCGGACCTCCTCGTCGCGGGTACCGGACGACGGCGCGATGTCGAGGTGCAGGCGGTTCTTCCCGGACTTCGGGTCGTCGACGGGCTGGAACACCAGTGACGGGGACCCCGGTGCATTCGATTCGACGTACTCGAGCCCGTACGAGTCCTTCCATCGGCGGGTCGACGGGTAGCCCAGGGCGTCGCACCAGAATCGTGACAGTGATTCCGCGTCACGGCAGTCGACGGCGATGGCGATGATTCGGCTGGTCATGGGTTGCGAATACCCGCGCGACGGTGGTCGCACACTGTCACGGGGACGGCTCGGGCGCGCCTTCGTGACGTCTCTGTAAACGGCAAACGCGCGACAACACGTGCCACTCGGGCCACAATGAGTGAACGCGAAACCGGCCCGAGGAGACGGGATCACATGGCATCTGCGAATTCGTCAGCCGAGCAGGAAACCCTCCCACCAGGTGTTCTCCGTCGCGCGATCGCGGCGTCGGCGATGGGTAACGCCACCGAATGGTTCGACTACGGCGTCTACGCGTTCACCGTGTCGTACATCTCGGCCGCGTTCTTCCCCGGCGACACCGGTTCGGCGACCCTGTACGCCCTGCTCGTGTTCGCGGTGTCGTTCGTCGTGCGCCCGCTCGGCGGCCTCGTGTGGGGTCCGCTGGGTGACCGGCTCGGACGCCGCCAGGTTCTGGCACTGACGATCATCCTCATGGCGGGTGCGACGTTCTGCGTGGGCCTCGTGCCGGGATACGACGTCATCGGTTTCTGGGCGCCCCTGCTGCTGGTGCTGCTGCGCATGATCCAGGGTTTCTCGACCGGCGGCGAATACGGCGGCGCGGCAACGTTCATGGCCGAGTACTCGCCGGACCGCAAGCGCGGTTTCTGCGGAAGTTTCCTCGAGTTCGGCACCCTCGGCGGGTACGCGCTGGGTGCAATCGTGGTCCTGGCGGTGGAGTTGTTCTCCAGCGATCCGTTCATGTCCACCTGGGGCTGGCGTATCCCGTTCCTGATCGCCGGACCGATGGGTCTGATCGGCCTCTACCTGCGGACCAAGCTCGAGGAGACCCCCGTGTTCCGGGAACTGGACGCGGAGGGCGAGGTGGAGTCGACGCCGACCCACGAGTTCAAGGATCTGGTGACCGAGTACTGGAAGCCGTTGCTGCTGCTCGGCGGCCTCGTCATCGCGTTGAACGTCACCAATTACACCCTGCTCAGTTACATGCCGACATATCTGGAGACACAGATCGGCCTGACGTCCACCGCGTCGCTGTCCCTGTTCATCGTCGGGCAGCTCGTGATGATGGCGGTCATTCCGTTCGCGGGCGGGTTGTCGGACCGGGTGGGCCGAAAACCGTTGTGGTACGGCTCGCTCGTGGGATTGATCGTGCTCGCCGTCCCGATGTACCTGCTGATGCGTCAGGGTTTCGGATGGGCGATCCTCGCGTTCGCGGTGCTCGGGTTGCTGTACGTCTTGCAGTTGTCCACGATTTCGGCGACGTTCCCGGCCATGTTCCCGACGCACGTGCGGTTCGCGGGTTTCGCCATCGCGTACAACGTGTCGACCTCGTTGTTCGGTGGCACCGCCCCCGCGGTCAACGAACTGCTCATCGAATGGACCGGCAACACGCTGATGCCGGCGTTCTACATGATGGCCGCGTGCGCGATCGGCCTCGTCGCGCTGTACTTCGTGGCCGAGACGGCGGGCGCGTCCATCCGTGGTCGCGGGATACCGGGAATCGACACGGAGCCACACCCCACCGCCCTGGCGGAAAAGTGATGCGTGTGGGTGTGCCCCTGACGCCTGTCAGGGCGCGCCGAACCCCCGACGTGCCGCCATCGCGCCGGCGAATGTGGTGGAAGCGATGGTGACCAGCGCGCCGAGGATCAGTGCCGAAGGCTCGCCTGGGCCCAGGAGATGCGATTGCGCACCGATCGCCGCCGCGGCCACGGGCACGCCGAGTTGAGCGGCGGCCAATACGCCGAGGGGCAGCGGCACACCGACCAGCCGTGTCAGGCAGTGGACGAGAACGGCAGCGAGGCCGAGCGCAACGCCGAGCAGTATCAAGGAGGGGTCCGCCCCGAGGTCCCGGACATTCAATGATGCGCCGAGCCAGACGAAGAACACCGGCCCGAAGAATCCTTCGGTGATCGAGAACAGCTGCTTGGCCAGGCGTCGCGGCTCGCCTACTGCCGCGATCACCAGTCCGAGGGCGAAACCGGCGAGCATGATCGACACGTGGGAGTGGACGGCCAACGCGGCCAGGAGACACAGGACCCCGAGATTGATCCGCAGTTCCAGTGCGAAGCCGCGTTCCTTGGACTCCTGATGCAGGCTGTGAAGCCAGCCGCGTCTGTCACTCGCACGGAGGACCGCGTAGAAGACGGCGGTCGCCCCCGTCACGGCTATCGCGCCTGCTGCGGCGCGTGGGGCCTGCGCCGGATCGATCACAAGCGGCAGAGCGACGATGCACGCGATGTCGGCAACCGCGACCTGGGCTACGGTCTGCACGATCGGTGTGCCCTCGAGCCCGAGCGAGTCGATCAGGGGTAGGACGAGCGCTGCGGACGACGACGCGATGAGGACCGCGTACAGAGCGGCGTGGCCGGTACCGAATGCCTGAGCGATCCCGAACCCTGCCAGAGTGGCACCGACACCGACGAGAACGGCCCGAACCACGCCTTTCGCCAGCGCAGGCCGGATGCGTGCGTCCCGGATCGGCACATGTGTGCCCGCCACGAACATGACGAGTGCGAAGCCGATGTCCGCGAGGAAGGTGAATGTGGGATCGCCGGGATCGAGGATGCGCAAACCCGTGGTGCCGAGGAGGATTCCGGCAAGCAACTCGCCGAGCACGACCGGTAGATGCCAGGTCCGGCGACTCGCGAGCAAGGGGCCGGCCAAAGCTGCGGCGGAGATCAGCGCGAGTACTTCGAAGGACATGCGTACGTCAGTTCGGCGCAGTCGAGCTCGACGGCGGGCACGGGGTCTTCCAGTTCTCGCGACATCTCACTCCGGGCATGGAGAGATTGTGCCTGCCGAAGCTCGCCGTCCGACTCCGATCGAGGCAAGGAGGTCGAGCCGACCAGGCGAGGGACGCGTGAGTCGGGCGAGGGGATTCCCAGGCCACATGGCATAGTCGGCTCGGGGCGGGTTTCACGAAGGGATGAGCATGGCGTCGGCACTGTGGCACGGATTCGCGGACATGGGTGCGGTGGAACAGAAGGGGCCCTTCGTGGTGTCCCGCGGCGAGGGCGCCTACATCTGGGACGACCGCGGCAACCGTTACCTCGACGCGACAGCCGGTCTGTGGTTCACCAACGTGGGGCACGGCCGTGCGGAGATCGCGGACGCCGTCGCGCAGCAGTTGCGGACCGTGGCCCATTTCTCGAACTTCGGCGACTTCGTTCCCGAGACCACCGCGACCCTGGCCGATCGTCTCGCGACCATCGCGCCGGTGCCGGGCAGCAAGATCTTCTTCACGTCCGGTGGTTCGGATTCGGTGGATACGGCGGCCAAGCTCGCCCGCCGCTACTGGCACGAGATGGGCAAGCCGTCCAAGACGATCGTGGTCGGCCGCCAAAAGGCCTATCACGGGATGCACGTGGCGGGCACCGCCCTGGCGGGAATTCCCGCCAACCGCGAGGGTTACGGCGAGTTGATGGCCGACGCCGTCACGGTCGCCTGGAACGACGCGAAGAGCCTGCTCGAACTGATCGAGAAGATCGGCGCCGACACGATCGCCGCGTTCTTCTGCGAACCCGTCATCGGTGCGGGCGGCGTCTACCTGCCGCCGGAAGGCTACCTCGCGGAGGTCCGCGACATCTGCCGCGAGCACGACATCCTGTTCGTCGTCGACGAAGTGGTCACGGGATTCGGCCGCATCGGCGGCGAGTGGTTCGCGTCGACGCGATTCGACCTGCAGCCCGACATGATGACGACGGCAAAGGGCCTCACCTCCGGGTACGTCCCGATGGGGGCGGTGTTCATCGCCCCGCGCGTGGCCGAGCCGTTCTACGCCGGCGGGGTCTGGTGGCGGCACGGCTACACCTACGGTGGGCATGCGGGTGCGGCCGCGGCGGCTCTCGCCAACCTCGACATCATCGAGCGCGAGAACCTGCTGGCGGAGTCGAAGCGGCTCGAGTCGTCACTGCACGAGCACCTCGCGCCCCTCGCCGACCACCCGCGGGTCGAGGAAGTGCGCAGCGGTCTCGGTGCGGTCGCGGCGGTGCAGCTGGCCGATCCGGCGGAAGCGCTCCCGTTCGTGAACACGTTGCGCGAACACGGGATCTCGGGGCGCGCCGCCGGTCAGGGTGCCATGCAGATCTCGCCGGCGTTCGTGATGACGGACGAGCAGGTCGCTCAGCTCGCGGACGGAATCCGCCGGGCCCTGGGCTGATCGGTCCCGGTGCTCCGCCGGCGGAGGCGGCGCAGGGCACCGGTGACCCGGCCCCGCCAGGTGGGCGGGGTCAGGTCGATCTCCTTCTGGCCGTCGTGCACCGCGTACGCGCGGGTGTAGCGCTCGTGGAGACGCGCCCGGACCTCGTCGGGCGTGTACGCCTTGCGTTGCCGATCCGCTCGCACCGCGACGACCCCGGTCGCGGCGACACCCACTACACCGGCGAGTCCGAGAAGTTTCCACCATTGCCTGCCACGGGGTCGCATCCTTCTAGGCTAGGGCCCATGGACGCGCCACGGCACACGGACGCACGACGACACGGCTCCACCATCGACCTCGACACCGCGGTCGAGGTCACCCGCACCGGCGACATCTGGATCTTCCGCGGAGAGTCTCCGGCCGACAGGGCCATTCAGACGCTGACGAACAGTCCGGTCAACCACGTCGGCATGTCGGTGGTCCTCGAGGACCTGCCGCCGCTGATGTGGCACGCCGAGCTGGGGCATTCGCTGCAGGACATGTGGACGGGACGCTTCCAGCGCGGTGTGCAACTCCACGACCTGCGCGCCGCCGTCCAGGTGTGGGGTGCGCGGTACGGGCAGCGGGGATGGCTGCGCCAACTCGCCGAACCCGCGACGTCGCAGCAGGAGGACGCGTTGCTGCGGACGATCGCACGGCTCGACGGAACCCCGTTCCCGTCCACCGCGAAACTTGCGTCACGGTGGTTCGGCGGGCGCCTGCCCGGGACGGGGCGCCGGCAGGAGAAGTCGGGCGGCCTCGAAAGTGCCTATTGCGCCGAGGTGGTTGCGCAGACGTACGAGGAGATGGGTCTGATCAGCGGGCGCAGGCGCACCAACTGGTACGACCCCGGCAAATTCTGGAGCGGCGACAAGCTCCCCCTCGCTCCCGGTGTGACGCTGGGCCGCGAGATCGAGGTGACTCTGAGCGAAGCCGACCTCACCGCTGGGCGAGGCCGGCGGCCGTCGTCAGAGGGTGCGTGACTTCTCGGGGTGGACTCGTCCGCCGACCTCGATCCAGCCGGCGGGGTCGTAGGTGGTGCGCAGTTCGGATCCCTTGCCCTGGGTGATCAGGAGGGCGTGCCGGAGGTGCGCGGTGATCCGGACGGCAGCGGCCCCGGTGGCCTCGTCCTCGGTGATGCCCATGTCCGGGGCGAACATTCGCGACCGGATCGAGTGCTCGACCTTGTCCGTCCAGGCCCACAAATAGTGGTGTCCGGCACCGAACTTCTTCGGGTCCGCAGACTGAACCTCGCGCACGCTGTTCATGGGGTACAGCGAGAACTCGGGCGCCCACTCCGGTCGGGCCCGCACCCAGGTGAAGGCGCCGGAACGGCGGGTGGTGACGGGGCCGGCGGGCACGTCGAGTGTGGTGACCGCGGCGCCGCGCTCGTGCAGCCACCAGGACAGCCCGACCGTGGGGTGTCCGGCGAAGGGCAGTTCGGTGGTGGGGGTGAAGATCTGGGCGCGTGCGTGCTCGTCGCCGGGTCCGGGCATGTCGACGAAGATCGTCTCGCTGTATCCGAGTGCGGCGGCGACGGACTGCCGGTCCTCGGGCGGGACGGCCGAGGAGTCGACGATGCCGAGCAGATTGCCGTGGCGTCCTTTGTCGTCGGTGAACACCCGGACGACATCTACGTGGATGGGCATTGACGCACCCTATCGCTCGTCGACCTCGAGGCAGTGCCTCGACGGTGGGAGAGTTCGCCATCTGCCCCGGGTCAAAAGGCAGAGGTGATGGATAACGCTAGGCTGATAGGTATGGCTGATCAGAGTTATCAACCCACACTGTCGCAGCTGCGTGCGTTCGTGGCAGTCGCGGAATACCGCCATTTCGGCACGGCGGCAGCGCGATTGAGTGTGAGTCAACCCACACTGTCGCAGTCGCTCGCCGCCCTGGAGAACGGGCTGGGCGTGCAACTCATCGAGCGCAGCACCCGACGCGTCCTCGTCACCACGGCGGGGGAGCGGCTCCTCGGTCAGGCCAAGGTCATCCTCGAGGCCGCGGACGGTTTCGTCGCGACGGCCGCGGGTGTCGGCGACCGGTTGGCCGGACCGCTGCGTATCGGGCTGATCCCCACCGTGGCCCCGTACGTACTGCCAGCCCTGTTGCCGGCGCTGCGCGAGGAGATGCCCGCCCTCGAGCCGCAGGTCATCGAGGACCAGACGGCGCGACTCCTGGAGGCGTTGCGTGTGGGTGCGCTCGACGTCGCGGTGCTGGCGTTGCCGAGCGGTGTCAGCGGTCTCGTCGATATTCCTTTGTACACAGAAGATTTCGTGATGGTGGTCCCGGAGGGGCACGCACTCGCGGGTCGCACCGACGTCTCGCCGCAGATGCTGGACGCGCTTCCCCTCCTGCTGCTCGACGAGGGGCACTGCCTGCGCGACCAGACCCTCGACCTGTGCCGCTCGGTCGACGCGCACCCGGTGGCGGGCGACACCCGCGCCACGTCGCTGTCGACGGTGGTGCAGTGTGTCGCCGGCGGGCTCGGCGTCACCCTGGTGCCGGAATCCGCCGTCCAGGTGGAGACCGGACGGGGACCGCTCGCGACCGCCCGCTTCGCGGCTCCGGCGCCCGGCCGCACGATCGGCCTCGTGTTCCGCTCGTCCAGTGCCCGTGCGGATGGCTACGGGCAACTCGCCGCCCTCCTCACGAAGACGGCGTCGGTCGGCGCACCCGCCTGACCTCAGGGCCTAGGACCGCCGCCGCGGTTTGCCCTTCTTGCCGCCCTTCGCTCCGGAGCCCGACCGGGACGTCCTGGCTCCCGTGGCCGGCTTCTGGCGTGCAGCCGCCGCGGCGGGACGCTTCTTCTTCGGCTGAGCCGGCGTCGGGGTGCGGCCCCGGGAGCTGTTGACGGTGCGGCCTCGGACGATCCCGATGAACTCCTCCACCAGTTCGGTGGTCTCGTCCTCTGGCCACGACAACGCGATCCGTGACTCCGGTCCGTCCGACACCGTCCGGTAGACGAGGTCCTTGCGGTGGTGGAGCCGCGCGAGCGACTGCGGGACGACGAGCAACCCGATCCCCGCGGCGACCAGTTCGATTGCGTCGGCCGTCGTGGCGGGGCGGTCCTGGGCCGGCAGTCCCGGCAGGCTGTCCCAGACGAGGACGTCGTCGAGCGGGTGCAGCACGATCTCGTCGGCCAGATCCGCGATCGACACCTCGTCCACCGCGGCCACCACGTGGTCCTTCGGCGCCACGACCACGGGGATCTCGGTGTACAGAGGGATTGCGCTGAGACCGGTCCGGTCGATCGGCAGCCGCACCAGGCCCGCGTCCGCGCCGCCGCCGCGCAACTGGTCGGGTGCGTCCGCGGCCGCCACCGGGACGAGGGTGAGCGGGACGTCGGGCAGCCGTTCGTTCCAGATCCGCACCCACTTGGTGGGGGTCACGCCCGGGAC
>Ga0247825_10001317_pt1 | contig 16221 bp, 17 predicted proteins | sample 13C_Vanillin_Day_FD_194413 | JGI IMG/M metagenome (GOLD analysis project Ga0247825, IMG submission 194413) | Soil microbial communities from agricultural site in Penn Yan, New York, United States - 13C_Vanillin_Day48 | ecosystem: Environmental > Terrestrial > Soil > Agricultural land | place... | reverse complement strand
CCGCACGCCCTGCAGGTGTCCCTCGATGTAGGCGAGGCGGCGCAGGATGTCCGGCTTGGCGTCGGTGCTCACGGGCATCTGGTGCGTGGCGTGGTGTTCGTGGTCGATCATCGGGTTGCCTCCTGGGCGTTGATGAAGCGCGTGGGCTCCGCGTCGAAGCGTTGCTTGCAGACGGCAGCGCAGAAGTAATACGTGACGCTGTTGTAGGTGGTGGTCGCCGCGGCGGTCTCGGGCTCGATGCGCATGCCGCACACCGGGTCGAGGACGCGCTCAGCCCTCGCCGGCTTCGGCGCCCACTCGCTCGGCACCGCAAGGCTGGCAGTCTTTACATCCCCCCAGGGGAGGGTAATGGCATCCGATTCGTAGAAATAGCTACGTCCGGCTTCCTGATCGGCGGCAACTACAGACTCGGCGCCCTCACCAACCCAGAGAATGCGGCCGCAGCAACAATGCCCGACATGCTCAGAGCCAGATTCGCGATCGTAAGTCAAACCGGCGACACAGCCGCAAGGACAGTCATAGTTCACGTGAGCAAGGCCGGGCCGGTCCCCGAGCCGCGTAGTGTAGTTCACTGATCGTCCCTCCTTCAAACCCCCCTATAGGGGGTATGTCCAGACTAACACGTCAGTCAACCACGTCAACAAGGGCACCGTCGCGTGCGAGGCCCGGAGTGCAGATGTAGGGACGAAGCTTCAGCTCCGTTCGCCGGTTGGGCACGACCGCGCACAGCGCCATCCGCCCGGACCATCAACCGGGCGCCAAGTTCGCCCTCAGCAACCCCGCGACAGCACTACGCCAGCGCTCATACTCGACCGCTGCAATCCCGCGGCGTCCTGCAGGCACAGTGCGCAAGACCTCGCGACGTAGCCCCTGCACTTCCGCCTCGTCGCGCCAGAAGCCAACCGCAAGGCCGGCCAGAAAGGCAGCGCCGAGCGCGGTCGATTCGACCGACTGCGGGCGCGAAACCGGTACGCCGGCGAGGTCAGCCTGGAGCTGCATCAGCGCATCGTTCGCGGCGGCGCCGCCATCCACGCGCAGCTCCGCGACGCCCAGCCCCGACTCCAGCATCACGCTGAGGACGTCCTGCGCCTGGAACGCCATCGAGTCGAGGGCGGCGCGCAGTATGTGCGCCGATTGCGTGGCGCCTGTGAGCCCAAACATCGCGCCCCGCACGTCCGCGTCCCAGTAGGGCGAACCTAACCCAACGAAAGCCGGGACGAACACAACGCCCCCGCTGTCCGGCACGGAGGCGGCCAGCGCCACCGCCTCCTCAGTGCTGGCGACGAGGCCGAGGTTGTCGCGGCACCACTGCAGGGCAGCGCCGGCGATGTAGATCGAGCCCTCCACCGCGTATCGACGCCCGTCCCCGCCAGGGGTCGCAGCCACCGTGGCGAGCAGCCCCCGCGTCGGATGGACCCGCTCCCTCCCGGTCGACATAAGGATGAAGCAACCCGTGCCGTAGGTCGCCTTGATCAGGCCGGGCTCGAAGCACGCCTGGCCGTACAGCGCTGCCTGCTGGTCGCCCACAAGCGAGGCGATGGGTACGCCATTGGGTATCGCGTCCGTGCTCACGGTCACGCCGCGCACGGAGCCAGAGGGGCCAGGCTCGGGCATTACGCGGCGGTCGAGTCCGAAGACGTCGAGAAGGCCCTCGTCCCAGTCCAGCCTGTCGATGTCGAACGCGAGGGTGCGCGAGGCGTTCGTGTAGTCGGTGACGTGGAGCCCGCCGCTGAGGCGCCACGCCAGCCACGAGTCGATGGTGCCGAAGCAGACGTCGCCATTGGCGATGCGACGCGGCAGCCTGTCATCGTGGCGCGTGAGCCACAAAGCCTTCGTGCCGCTGAAGTAGGGGTCGAGCTTCAACCCCGTTTTCGCCACGATCTCCGGTTCGAGGCCCGCGGCACGAAGCTCCTCGCACTCGCCCGCGGAGCGCCTGCACTGCCAGACGATGGCGCGATGCAAGGGCTCGCCGCTGCGTCGGTCCCAGAAAAGCATCGTCTCGCGCTGGTTGGCGATGCCCAGCGCCACCGGCCGCAGGCCCGGCGACGCGGCGAGCGCTGCGGCGCTCGCCGTCAGTACGGCCCGCCAGATCTCCTCCGCGTCGTGCTCCACCCACCCCGGCTGAGGGTAGTGCTGCGTCAGGTCCTGCGTCCCACCGCCGCGCACGACACCGTCGTGGTCCACGAGCAGGCACGTAACGCCGGTGGTGCCGGCATCGATGGCAAGGATGCAGTCCTCAGTCATGCGCGCAAGTGTGCCGCGAGCCGGCCGCCTATGCCAGCTCCCGTGATCCATAGCTTCGGGTTTCAACCCGGAGAGGGGCTGCGTCAGCTCTCGTGATCCGTAGCTCCGGGTTCGGAGTGGAATCGGGTGGGTTAGTCGAGACGCAGGGCCGCGACCAGCTCGTCCAGGGCGTCGATGCGCGCGTGCGGCGTGATGCCGTCGCGCACCTTGACGCCGACCTGCACCGTGAATAGGCCGCAGCCGAGGGCGCCGCCGATGTCAGTGTGAGGGTTGTCGCCGATAAAGGCGCAGTCGGCCGCCGAAAGCCCGATGGCGTCGAGGGCGGCGTTGAAGATGCGCCGGTCCGGCTTGGCGATCTGCAGCTCGTCAGAGAACACCAGCTCGTCGAGGTGAGGCAGCAGACCATAGTGCTCGAGCATCGGGCGCAGGTGCGGCGCCGTCGTGAAGCCGGCGTTGCACACGAGGGCAGTCGCGAACCCGCGCGCCTTGATTGCCGCGAGGGCTTCGACGGCGTGCTGGGCCAGCATCGGCGCCATTTCGAGCGGCATCGCGGTGATGGCGGCCTCCAGCTCGGACACGGCGCTCTCGGGTGCGTGCGCTTGCGTGACGGCTTCAAGCTGAGCGATAAACAGGTGAGCGCGACCCTCGCTGTCGACGTCCTTGCCCATGTCGTGCATCGCCGTCAGCGAACCGGCTGAGGCGTCAAGCGCCGTCTGCACGAGGGCCACGTCGACCTCGAAGCCGTGGGCAGCGAGGATGCCCCGCACACGCTCGGTGCGCCAGGCACGCCGCGGCGCCGCACGGTCGGGCGTGTCGTTGATCAGCGTCTCCCAGAGGTCGAAGAGGACGCCCTTTAGCTGCATTGAAGGTCCATCATTATGTCCATTCTCTGAGAGTTCATAGCCGCGGCGTCTCTGACTCGGCGGCGATCGGCGGAGCGGGCACTGCTCTTCGCCTTCCCCGACGCTTTCGTCCGTTTGCGTCGGGCGTCTGCTTCCGGTCCTCTAGCTGCGGGTTTTAACTCCGCAGATGGGGGGACCTCATCCGGCGGTCGCTCGGCCTAATTCAGACGTCTACGAAGGCCCAACACAAAGAGCGGGCCGCAAAGGCCCGCTCAGTGTATCAGCGATGTTGTTCGGTCTAGGTGACGGGGGCTGCGAGCGCCGCGCCGCACTGGTTGCAGTGCTTGGCGGAAGCGTCGTTCAGCGTGCCACAGCTCGCGCACTTAACGGCGGAGACGACGCCGGCGCCGTTGCCGTTCGCAGTGGATGCCTGCGCGGCCGGAGGCGGAGCCTCTTCGTCTTCGTTACTGACTTCCTTGCGGAACTCCTTGATGCCCTTACCGAGCGAGCCACCAAGGTCTGCCAGTCTGGTCGCGCCGAACAGCATGACCAGGACAAGCAAAATGATCACGAGCTCCATGGGCCCGAGTCCGAACGGTCCTGCTGCCAACATTGGGAGCACCTCCTGCACCCTAAACTACGTTCAAGCGTAGCATCGGGATTGCACGACCGTCAAAGACAGTCGCGCTTCATGACTAACGAGAATCAGGCGTCCGCGTTTCAGGGCTGATACTCTCACGACCATTTGGCCGCCCGCGATCGTGTGTGGCCGCGCAATTCATTGCGCACGATGCATCGCTAGGTCAACACGACGCGCCTATTGGGGCACCGTCCATCTCAGACGACGCGCTCCACGAACACTTCCATGATGCCGCCGCAGATCTTGTCCTCACCCTCAGGCGACTCCGTCAGGTCGACCAGCACGAGCTTCGGCGTGCCGGACTCGATGACGTTCATCGCCTCCTGCCACACCTCGGCCTCGCCACAACCGCCACCGATCGTGCCGCAGAAGCTACCGTCAGCCCGCACCACCATCTTCGCCCCAGGCTTGCGCGGCGTGGAGCCGCGGGATGCAGCCACCGTGGCGACCACCAGCGGTGCGTTGGTCTTCAGTGCCTTTTCAATCTCAAGGAGGACTTCGTCTTGCATCGTGATCTAAGGATACCAGAGCGAAGAAGGGCAGAGGAGGGCACCTGTAACTCCCGTAGTGCCGCAGCGTGCGGCGGACGCCAGTGGGCGATGACCATCCCAGCCCACCACTTGTCATTCTGAGCATCCGCTCAGAATGACAAGATCCTAAGAGCCTTCTCTGCCCGTACCCGCCTGCCGTACGCCCGCCGTAACCCTACACGCGCTTTAGCCGCCGCAGCCCCTTGTACGTCCGCGGTGGGTCCTCGCGCCGTCCGCGCATCGTGTAGGACACCTCGGCGATGTACAGGTTGCCCTGGGAGTCCGCCGCGCATCCGTGGATCGCGTTGAACTCCCCCGGGCCGTCGCCCTGTACCGCTGAGCCGAGGCGGGCCAGACGGTTGCCGAACTTGTTCAGGATCGTGATGCGGTGGCCGATCGCGTTCGTGTCGTGGTAGCCGACCAGCTCGCCGACGTAAAAGATGCCGTTCTTGTCGCGGCACATGCCGTCTGCTTTGAACACCTGGTTCCAGACCGCCTCGAGCTTGCCCTTCCCGTCGAACACCTGCACGCGGTTGTTCTCCCGGTCCGCGACGTAGACGTACTCGTCCTCGTCGACGACCACGTTGTGTGGGTTCTGGAACTCGCCGGGGTCGGAGCCGACCTCGCCCCATGAGAGCAAGAGCTTGCCATCGGGTGAGAATCGATGCACGCGCGAGTTGCCGTAGCCGTCCGTGACGAAGATGTCGCCGCTCTTGGGCGAGACCGCCATGTGAGTCGGGCGGTTGAACGGCCGGCCGGACCACTTCGGCGCTTCCTTACCGGATTCGCCGAGCGTCCAGATCAGCTTGCCCTGCAGGTCGAACTTGTGGATGCAGTGCAGCGCGTCCGCCACCAGGTAGCAGAAGCCGTCCGGGCTTATGTGGATGCCGTGCTCGCGTTCCGTATACACGTCCTCGCCGAACGAGCGCAGGAAGTTGCCCTGCTTGTCATAAACGATGACCGGGTGTGGCCCGCGGTTGAAAACGTAGACGTTGTCGTCCGCGTCGACATCGACGCCCGCCGCCTCGGGGAACTCGTAGCCGTCCGGCGTTTTCGCCCACTCATCGTCCTGCTCGAACGCGAAGTCGCCGCCAACGAGCGTTGGGGTTGCAATTGACATCAGGCTCTCCTCCTTGATTCGTTCAGACCGAATGCGCGGGAACGTCCGCTGCTAGGCAGCGGACAAAATAAAGAGAGGAGGTTCTCTGAGGGGACACCCCTCAGACTCCCCGGCAGGCGCTGCGCCCTGCACCCGCTCCTCATTCACCTGCTACTCGCCGCTACTTGCTCAGGTGCTTGGCCAGGCGAGGGTACACGCGCAGGGCGTTGCCCTCGAAAATCTTGTCGCGCTCTTCTTGCGAAAGCTCCGTGATCGCGTCGACGTAGCGCTTCGTGTCGTCGTAGTAGTGCCCGGATTTCGTGTCCACGCCCCGCACGGCGCCGATCATCTCCGAGGCGAAGATCACGTTGTCGGCGCCGATCACGTCGATCAGGTGACGCACGCCCGGGTAGTGGTAGACGCACGTGTCGAAGAACACGTTGTTCAGCAGCACCTCCGGATCCGGCCGGCCCGCGTCCTGCGCGATGCCTCGGTAGCGACCCCAGTGATAGGGCACCGCGCCGCCGCCGTGAGGGATGACGAACTTCAGCGTCGGGAAGTCTTTGAACAGGTCGGCGAGCACGAACTGCATGAACGCGGTCGTGTCGCCATTGAGGTAGTGCGCGCCCGTGCCGTGGAAGTTCGGGTTGCACGACATGCTCACGTGCACCATGGCCGGCACTTCCAGCTCAACCATCTTCTCGTACAGCGGGTACCACCAGCGGTCCGTCAATGGCGGGCCCGTCCAGTAGCCGTCCGTCGGGTCAGGGTTGACGTTGCAGCCGACGAAGCCGTACTCCTCCACGCACCGCACCAGCTCGTCGATGCAGTTCGCGGGCGTCACGCCGGGCGACTGCGGCAGCTGGCACACGCCGATGAAGTTCTCCGGGAACAGCCCGACGACGCGGTGGATCAGGTCGTTGACCGTGCGCGTCCACTGCTTGCTCGTCTCTTCGTCACCGTAGTGGTGTGCCATGCCGCCGGCGGTCGGCGAAAACAGCGTTACGTCCGTGCCGCGGTCCTGCTGCAGCCGGAGCTGCCCATTGCCTACCGTCTCTCGGATCTCGTCGTCAGAAATCGTCAGCGGCTCCGTGAACGGCGTGCCTGCGCTGGCGATCTGGCGTTGCCGCCACGCCTGCAGCTGCTTCGGCGCCGTAGTGTAATGCCCGTGGACATCGATGATCATGCGTCCCCCCATCGCCAGTGCGCGACCCAAAGAACGACCGGCAGATACCGGCCGCGTGCGGCGCCACACTACCACGGATCACGTCAGGTTGGGCAATCTGTTGAGGGCTAAATGTTGTCCGCTCGGAACAACCCGGCGAACTCGTTGTGTCATTCTGAGCGGATGCGAAGAATCCAGCCTTCGGACATCGGTGTTTACGCGGCCGGCCATACTCAACGAAAGCTCAGATTTTCACTTCGTTCAGAATGACAATTCCCGGCAGCTTGCCCGTCTGCCCTGGTGCCAGCTTGCCCGTCTGCCCGCTACTTCGCAACATACCCATGGCTCAAGCGCTCCCCAGCAGCCCGGATCCCCGCTCGCAGCTTAATCAGCAGGCCCTTCAGCTGCACCTTCTCGTCGTGGCTCAGCTCAGCGCTGATGCTCTCCATCAGCTTCAGCATCTCCGGCACGAGGCGCTGGGCGGTCTCGACGCCCTTCGGCGTCAGGCGCGCCAGGGTGACGCGACGGCTCGTCGGGCTGGGAATGCGCTCGACCAGCCCCTCGCTCTGCAGGCCGTCGACCAGCTGGGTGATGTTCCCCGGCGTCGTGCGCAGCTCCGACGCAATCTCACCCTGCGCGAGCTGGTGGTTCGGCGCGAAGTAGAGCAGGCGCAGCGTCGAATACCGCGGGCTCGTGATACCGTCCTGCAGCGTAGCCAGGTAGCGGTTCACGGTCTGAGTCAACTCGATGCCCGTAAACCCGACTTCGAGGTGGGCCTCCACGGCGGCGATGTCTGCGCCGGGAAGGTGGCCGTATCCGGACGCATACGTCTCGACGATGTCGTCGTCCGCCGTATTGCGGTCCTTCATCGCCTCTTCGTAGGGGTTCTCAGGCGGCAAACCCGTGGAAGGGACGGTCGTGCCCTTTTTCTTGCTGTCTGCCATCGAACACCCCCTGCTCGCATACGCGATAGTGAAGGTTTGTATAAGTTTGGTTCAATGTACGCCTGCCGCACCGCCCATTCAAGCAACCAGTTCTAAATAGTAGACTCCTCAACTAATGCTGATTGACCTCCACATGCACACCAAACGCCATTCCTGGGACTCGCTCCTCGACGTGCACGACCTCATCGACCGCGCCAGGCAGACCGGCCTCGACGGCATCTGCCTCACCGAGCACGACATCTTCTGGGACCCGGACGAAGTGCGAGCCCTCGGCAAGCAGCACGACTTCCTTGTCATCCCCGGCGTCGAGATCAACACGGATGACGGCCACTTCCTCTGCTTCGGTCTCCAGGCCTATGTCTTCGGCATGCACCGCACCAAGGACCTCGCCGCCCACGTCATTGCCGCAGGCGGCGCGATGGTCGCCGCCCATCCCTACCGCCGCAACCTCCCCCCGCCCTCGACGGGCGACTCCGAATATGCCCGCGCCCTCGACGCCACGTCGAAGCGCCACGCCTGGACCTTCTGCGCCGCCATGGAGCGCGTCAACGGACGAGGCAACGAGCGCGAGAACGCTTTCTCCGCCCAGATCATCGACACCATCGCCATCCCCGCCGTGGCAGGCTCAGACTCACACCAGTGGACCGACATCGGCCGCTGCGCCACCGAATTCGACGCCCGCATCGAAAACGTAACGGACCTCATCGCAGCCCTGAAATCCGGCGCGTACCGCCCGGTGACCCTTCGATAGGTTTCCGACGCGCTCGACATTCCGTTCCGGGTCCTCCTCTCCGTAAACGGGGAGGGGCTGGGTGGGGTCTCCGCACACTTCCTACCGCCCCTCGACTTCCTTACTATTACGCCTAAAGATCGGTATACTTCGGGACGCTGTAAGGTGTTCATTGTTAACACATGGATGTCTCGCACCGACGAGACCTAGAGGAGGGGCATACGTGACCCAGGAGACAGAAGCAGAATCCATCATCACGGATGAGATGCGCGCCAACGTCGGCAAGGAGAGCGCTCCGCAAACGCTGGAGGTGACCACCACGGCGATTCGCATGTTCGCCCGTGCCGTCGGCCACACCGACCAGATCTACTACGACGAGGAATACGCCAAATCGAAGGGCCATCGTAGCATCGTCGCCCCGCCGGCCTTCTTCGGCACCGGCATCTACAACCCGAAGCACGGCGGTGGCGCTGGCGGCGCCAACCTCATGCTGCCTAACGGCCGCGTGCTCCGCGGCCTCGATGGCGGCCGTGAGTTCGAGTACACCGGCGTCGAAATCTGCGCCGGCGATGTGCTCACCGCGGTCTCAAAGACGGTCGACCTCAGCGAGCGCAAGAGCAGCCTCGGCATGATGATGATCACCCGCCGCCAGACCACTTACACCAACCAGAACGGCGAAGTCGTCGCGCACGCGTACGGCACGTCGCTGCAATACTAGGGGAGCAGGAACGATGGCAGATCAGGTTTACTGGGACGACCTCAACGAAGGCGACGAAGTACCGACGCTGGTCAAGAAGGTAAGCACACAGCAGCTTGTGATGTGGGCCGCCGCCTCGGGCGACTTCTACCAGATTCACTATGACGAGCGCTTCGCCAAGAACAACAAGCTCCAGGGCATCATCGTCCACGGCGCCCTCAAGTGCGCCTTCCTGGGCCAGTACCTCCACGACTGGGCCGGCGAGAAGGGCGCCATCAAGGGCTACCAGGTCTCCTACCGCGGCATGGACTACCCGAACCAGGAGATCCTCTGCAAGGGCGTCGTGACCAAGAAGTACGAGCAGGACGGCGAACACATCGTCGACCTCGACATCTGGACCGAAACTGGCGCTGCCGACGAGGGTGACGACCGCCCCAAGAACGAAGTGGGGCTCAAGACCACGCCTGGCAGCGCCAGGGTTGCCTTGCCGGTGCGCGGATAGAGAGTTCACACGCCGCGTATAGCCGTGCGACTCATCGCGCGCGTGCCCGTGCGGGGCTTCAGAGGAGAAAGGAAACGATATGCCCGGAGGATGGCTCGAAGGTAAGACAGCTATCGTCACCGGTTCGGGACGCGGCATCGGCAAAGGCATCGCCATCGACATGGCGGCCCAGGGCGCCAACGTCGTCGTCGTCGACCCCGGTGTAAACATGGACGGCAGCGGCGGCGAAGCCGGTCCTGCCCAGGAAGTCGTCGACGAAATCAAGAGCAAGGGCGGCAACGCCGTCGCCTGCCTCGAGTACGTCGGCAAGATGGACGCGGGCGAGCGCATCGTCCAGATGGCGCTCGACAACTTCGGCAAGCTCGACATCGTCGTCAACGTCGCCGGCATTCTGCGCGACCGCATGATCTTCAACATGTCGCCCGAGGAGTTCGACGCTGTGATCCAGACCCACCTCAAGGGTCACTTCAGCCTGATCAAGCCCGCCTCGATCCTCATGCGCCAGCAGCGCAGCGGCCGCATCATCAACTTCACCTCGATCACCGGCCTCGTCGGCAGCGCCGGCCAGGCCAACTACGGCGCCGCCAAGGGCGGCATCTCCGGCATGACGCGCGTCGTAGCCCGCGACCTCGGCCGCTACGGCGTCACCACGAACTGCATCGCCCCCGCCGCCGCGACACGCATGACCGCCACCATCGCCAATCGCCCTCCGGCCGCGCGTGGCCCCGGTGGTCCTGGTGGCCCCGGCGCCGGCGGCCCGCCTCCGGGTGCACCCGCGGGCGGGCCGCCGCCCGGCGCTCCGGCTGGCGGTCCTCCCGGAGGCCCCCCTGGTGCGGACGACCCCATGCGCGGCCCGGACATGATTGCGCCGATGGTCTGCTTCCTCGCCAGCGACTTCGCCTGGAACGTCAACGGCCAGATATTCGCCGTCCAGGGCGGTACCGTGTCGCTGATTCACCACCCGCTGCCCGAGAAGACCATCTATAAGCCCGGCAAGTGGACGCTGGAAGAGCTGGACAAAGCTGTGCCGGACCTGCTCTTGCGCGGCACCACCAACCCAACGCCGCCGGCCGCCGACATCGATGTGCCGGGCCGTCCCGCGGCTGAGCCTGTGGCCGCCGCGGAAGGAGCTAACTGATCATGGGAGACAGACTCAAAGGTAAGAACGCCGTTGTCACCGGCTCCGGCCGTGGCATCGGCCGCGAAGTCGCGCTGCTCCTCGCCGAAGAGGGCGCCAACGTCGTCGTCAACGACCCCGGCGTCAACCTCGACGGCTCCGGCAACGACGCCGGCCCGGCCCAGCAGGTGGTCAACGAGATCAAGGACAAGGGTGGTGACGCCGTTGCCTACACCGAGTCCATCGCCACTACCGAAGGCGGCGAGGGCCTGATCCAGACCTGCCTCGACAAGTGGGGCCGCCTCGACATCGTCATCAACGTGGCCGGCATCCTGCGTGACCGCATGGTGTTCAACATGAGCGAGGAAGAGTTCGATGCCGTCCTCGCCGTCCACCTCTACGGCCATTTCAACACGATCAAGCCGGCCTCTATCCTCATGCGCCAGCAGCGCTACGGCCGCATCGTCAACTTCACGTCCGTCTCCGGCCTCCAGGGCGGCGTCGGCCAGGCTAACTATGGCTCCGCCAAGGCCGGCATCGCGGCCATGACGCGCGTCATCGCCCGCGACCTCGGCCGCTACGGCGTCACCTGCAACGCCATTTCGCCCGGCGCCAACACGCGCATGACCCAGAGCGTGCCGGACTCCGCCCGTCAGCTGCGCGCAGCAGCGGGCATCCAGCAGGGCGCCGGTGGCTCCGGCGCCGAGATGCGCCGCCCCGAGCTGGCGCCGATGAACGACCCCTCCTTCGTCGCGCCGATGACCGTCTGGCTCTGCGGCGACAACGCGTGGAACGTCAACGGCAAGATCTTCTGGGTCAACGGAGGCACCATCTCTCTGGCGCACGAAGAAGTGCCGGTCAAGACGATTAACAAGGACGGCAAGTGGACCATCGACGAGCTCGCCACCCTCGTCCCCGGCGTCCTCCTCAGCGAGGTGCGCAACCCGGCGCCGCCCGCCCCGGACGTCGACCTCCCCGGCCGCCCGGCGGTCGCACCGGCTTCGACATGACCAGCAGACTAGTCTTGAGTCCAGAAAGCGAGGCTATCTTTGCGCGCAATTGACGTCCACATTCACGTCCCTGGCCCCCCCGGGTCCGGCACCTCGGCCGCATCCGAGGCTATGAACTCCTATTTCGGCGCCCAGGGCGGACGCACTGTCGAAGACATGGCGGAGTCATACGAGCAGCAGGATATTTTCGGCGTCATCTTCGGCGGCGACAGCGAGTGGACCCAGACGGTGGTCGATCGCTACCCGAACCTGTTCATGGGCTTCACCTACGCCAACCCGCACGACGGCAAGGACGCTGTCGAGAAGGTGGTCAAGGGCTTCGAGAAACACAACCTGCGCGGCCTCAAGGTTCACCCGCCGGGCCAGGCCTTCTACCCCAATGACGAGACGTTCTACCCGCTATGGCAGAAGTGCAGCGACCTCAAGATTCCGGTGCTCCTGCACACGGGTCAGACCGGTGTCGGCGCGGGCATGCCGGGTGGCAACGGCGTCAAGCTGAAGTACGGCCAGCCTATCCCCTACATCGACGACATGGCCGCCGACTTCCCCGACCTCAAGATCATCATGGCCCACCCGGCCGTGCCGTGGCAGGAGGAGCAGCTCTCGGTCCTCGTGCACAAGCCCAACGTATACATGGACCTCTCCGGCTGGTCGCCGAAGTACTTCCGGCCCATCCTCGTCCAGTACATGAACAGCATCGTCCAGAACAAGGTGCTATTTGGCAGCGACTTCCCGGTGCTGACGGCAGAGCGCTGGATGAAGGACTTCGAGACGCTGGAGCTGAAGCCCGAGGTGCGCCAGAAGATACTCCTGGACAACGCCAAGAAGCTTCTGAACATCGAGTAGTCGTATTCTGTAGGACTGCTCTGTCAACTGAGGATGCACTTCCTGCTGCTCCAGTGGTCTCCAATTCATGGACAAGAACATGCCGCTACCCCAATCTTGGTTTCCCGAGGTCATCGTGAACCTTGATCCCCGTCCGCCGCTGAATGGAGAGACGTGTGTTGTTAAGGAATGCTTCACGCTCGCATATGGATCCATTCAAACTTTGACTGGAAGACGGGAGGTCTGTCTTCTGCATTACAACTTGGCTTTTGCGAAGATGGGTGGGGGTGAGTGAGGCCCAGTCATCAGGAGCAGTGGGACTAGCATCCTAGTTAGCTAGAGATTCGAGGAGTAGATGACCCAACAACAATCGCGCCCTAAGCCTATCCCGTATCCCAGTGCCGAAACGCAGATGTTCTGGGACAAGGCCAATGAGGATGAGCTGTGGATTCAGCGTTGTATTGACTGCGGTGGCAAGCCGTACTTCTACCCTCGCTTTTTCTGTCCGACATGCCTAAGCACTAACGTGGAGTGGTTCAAAACCAATGGTAAGGGCAAATTGCACACGTACATGATTAATCATCGGCCGGCTCCCGGCTTTGCCGATGAAGCACCTTACGCGATTGCCATCGTAGAGCTCGACGAGGGCGTGCGCATGATGACCAATATTCGCGGCATCGAGAACTTGCCGGAGAACCTGATCCTCGATATGCCGCTCGAGGTGATGTTCGAAGAGATCGCAACGGGCCGCAAGGTCCCTTACTGGAAGCCCATGGCTAGCTAGGATGGCAATGACAGATTCGATTCGTTACAAGGTTGCGGTGGTTGGCGCGGCAGAAACGACGAATATCGGCAAGGTCGACGGTATGTCGAGCTTAATGCTGGCTGCCGACGCGGCGATGAATGCAATTCGAGATTGCGGCATAGACAAGAGCAAGATCGATGGTGTGTTTTCGACGGCACTCGGTGGGATTTCGCTTGTGCAAGTCGCGCACTACCTTGGGATCACACCAAAAATTGTGGACGGTACATCCGTCGGTGGGACATCCTTCCTACTGCATGTGCGACACGCTGCCGCCGCCGTGGCTCTAGGCTATTGCGAGTATGCGTTGGTGCTTATGGGCGAGAGCGGATACACGCGTGGCGATAATATTGGCTTGCCCGACTTGCGAACTGAAAGCGCACCCAGTAACTCGATAGGTGCACAGTTCGAAGCGCCATACGGCACATTCGGCCCCACAACCAGCTTCGGCATGGGCATTCTTCGCTACATGCAGGAGTATGGCTTAACGCACGAACAGCTGGCCGCAGTACCCGTGGCACAGAGCAAGTGGGTAAATGGCAATCCGCGTGCGCTCCGACCTAATGAGGTAACAATTGAAGATGTCCTCTCTAGCCGGATGATCTGCTACCCGCTCCACATTCTCGAGTGCTGCGTGGTCACCGATGCCGGCGGCGCTATCATTCTGACGACCGCCGATCGGGCCAAGGATTTTCCGACCAAGCCTGTCTACATCCTGGGGACAGGAGAATCGGTGGAGACGCCTCTGGTCAGCCAGATGGAGGACTTCACAAGCTCGAAGGCTTTTCAAGTTGCAAGCACGAAGGCGTTCGATGAAGCTCAGGTGTCGCGGTCAGACATCGACCACATGATGATCTATGACGCATTCGCCCACCTTCCGATATACGGGCTCGAGGACACGGGCATGGTCGGTCGCGGTGAAGCTGGTGCGTTCATCGCTGAGGGCCATACATCGCCGGGCGGCAAGCTCCCGCTCAACACGAATGGAGGGGGGCTTTGCTACACACATAGCGGTATGTATGGCATGTATCTGATGCAGGAATCAATCCGACAGCTTCGCGGCGAGGCTTACAACCAGGTGCCTGACGTCCGGGTCTCGTTCTGTCAAGGTGTCGGGGGTATGTTCGCCGCTGCGGGCTCGATCATCTGGACGAACGAACCGCCACATTAGAGTGCCAACCGTGGGTCCCAACTCGGGTATAACGAGTGCGCTGGACATCCGCCCTCAGGGAGCCAGTCAATTCTCTGCGCCACTGGGCCTCCTGCGCTCCATCTGCTAGCGCTTAGTTCGACGTGGTGTCAGCTGGAAGTGCGCGATTCGCTCAAGGATGAAACCAAGTCCGCCAATGACCATAATCGCGGCGACGAGGTCGTCGTAATCAAAGCGGTCTCGTGAGTCGAGGATAAAGTAGCCGAGTCCGGAATCCACGCCTAGCATCTCGGCAGGCACGATGATGATCCAGGCTGTCGTGAGTGCAAGGCGTATCCCGGTGAGAACATCCCCCTGGATGCCAGGCCAGACGATCGTCCTGAGCAATTCCAACTTCGATGCTCGCAGACTCTTTCCAAGCATTAGCCACTGCGGGTTTAGCGAGGCAACGCCGGCAGATGTGCTGAGCATGATCGGCCAGATAGCGATCCGCCGCGTCAGGTTTGCCGAGGTGATGGCATGGTCCTACTCACATCCACTGAACATCGGACCCGGGGGCAACCATGGGGGCCACGGCCGCAGCCTCGTGCCATTTATCACAAGCGTGAGACCCTGCGGACGGAGCCCAACTTCTCAGAAGGTTCCAGCGAAGTTGAGAAGTGAATCTAAAACGACATCATCGTGTCGTCGGAGCCCAGGCCGCCGCGCTCCCCCCTGCGCTCCCCCCGACGCAGGAGGGGAACCGGAGGGAACAACTTCTTAACTTCTTTATATCTATAGGGGCCGAAGAAGTTGGAGTGAGGGAAACCCCGTACACCTGGCGCCAGGAGGTGCTTCGCTCAAAACAAGGCACCCCCCTTCCAAATTGCCAAGGCGATGGGGAGGGAGACCCGACCTCACCTCGATCGAGGTTTTGACGAGGTTGCGAGGTAAATCTGAAATGACCACCTCAAACCATCGGAGCCCAGGCCGTTCTGCTCCCTTCCAGCGCGCTCCCAAGCGCTGGAGGGAACCGGAGGGAACCCTGTCTTCCAACCTCCTCACCTCAATATCCTTTAGGTTGAGGAGGAGGTTTCACGGGTTTTTCGTCCAATTGTTTCACAGAGTGCTCACCCGACTGAGCAATTTTTCGGAAGCTAAGAGGTGCTTCGTCCGATCAAACCCGCCCCCTCACAAAGCGCGAGTCGGGCCGGTAGAGCGGCGCTAGTCGAACTCTGCTGCCTGTTCACAGTTTCAGACGCAGCTCGGTTGCGTCCCAACAGCCTCACGCGAGGCCGTGCCCCCGCGCTGGGGGTGGGTAAAAAACACTGGATGCATGAAACAAGCCACATGCCATCCAGATCGAAAGCACAAGGGTCTCGGACTCTGCTCGCCGTGTTATGAGCGCGGGCGGATGCACCTACCACAACGTCGCGGAGACCGACATAAGCCAGACCGTGAGTGGCGGCGGCGACTCCGGCTCCTAAACCACCTTGGCGCCCAATGCGTCGACTGTGGGTGCGATGACCCAACGATCCTTGAGTTCGACCACGTGGACCCTTCGCTGAAGTCCTTCACCTTTGGAGACAACTGGCACCGAGCCTGGGACGTGCTCGTGGCCGAAGCGACCAAGTGTGTTCTGCGCTGCGTCGCCTGTCACAGGATCCGAACCGGCGAGCAGCATCGAGACCGGCATCAGCAGAAACGCATTGCGGCCAGAAAGCAGGAGGTAGCCGCGTAGATCGGAGCCACCCCCATGGCAGATCCGCTCGTCGGCCGGGAGAGGTTGAGCTCCTCCCACCCTACCCCCGGCGGGGCTCAGTCTGGGCGGGGCTGGGTCATTTCGGGAACATGCGTTCTGATTCGCCGCTGGCACGCACACATAGGCGAAATCTATAGGCAGTATCAATGCTGCGATCCCTGCCAGCAGGACCGGGAGAGGGGT
>Ga0247825_10001316_pt1 | contig 16238 bp, 20 predicted proteins | sample 13C_Vanillin_Day_FD_194413 | JGI IMG/M metagenome (GOLD analysis project Ga0247825, IMG submission 194413) | Soil microbial communities from agricultural site in Penn Yan, New York, United States - 13C_Vanillin_Day48 | ecosystem: Environmental > Terrestrial > Soil > Agricultural land | place... | reverse complement strand
TTATGGGCGGTTGTCAATTTTCATAATGTGAGAAATTCGCTTTTCGCGAAACGCTCCTCGGCCCCGAGCGCGATAGGCATCGCAAGCGGGGATCGACGATCCCGTGGATTCATCACGAGGAAAGGCGTGAATTCTTATGGGTTCTGCAGGAATCGACTTCACCCTCGCGTTAGAGGTAGGTGGCTGAGCGCCGCCTTCGGCGGCGGCATCGGACCGAGCTGACCGACCGAGTAATCAGGCCGCAGTGGCCCGGCTCACCAGGGGCAGCCGGGCCACCGCCCTGATCAGCACGATCACCGGCCCGGTCCCCCAGTCCCGACCGCCATCCTCGGCCGTGAGGTGAGGCTCGGTCTGCGGGGATGCTCGGTCGGCGGGCGCGCAGTCGAGTCGAAATTGCCACGCCGAATCGGGCCGGCCGAACACGGAATAGCCTTGCGCGAAGCGTGGTTCGAGAGTGTGGGCCTCGTAATGTGTACTCGTGATTTTGCCAACATCGGATATCCGAGGGTCCCGTGTCTGCATATTCATCTGACCGTGCACGAGAGTGATCGGTCTCGGAAATTCCCGGCCGCAGCATGGACAAAGGAGGTGAACACAGACTCTTCGGATCCTGCACGCCGGAGATCTTTCGTCAGTCCTCCGGCTTTGGTCTCACCACAAAGTCGTAGGGGGCCATGGGGCCGAGGATGCGCATGGTGACCCGGTTGTCCCAACGCGCGGCCAGGTCTCCGACCGTCTGCTCGAGTTCGTCTTGCCGGTCGACCTCGAGGAGAATCGCGATCTGGACTGCATCCTCGTCGTGGGTGGGTTCGCAGACGGTGACGGTGTCGGTCAGCGGTGACAACGCCTCGAGAGTGATACGGGTGTCCATCTCCCGCTTGGCCTCGAGGCTGTGGCCGATGAGCTCGCCCAGAGCAATCCGGGCATCGCGGGTGCGCTCCTCGGGCTGGCCCCGGATCGACTCGAGCAGTGCGGACGCCTTCGGACTCTCGTCGACGATCTCCCGCACGATGCTCTCCTCGACGTAGCGGCCCTTGATCATGCACTGGGCGAAGCCCTCGAGTTCGCCGAGTGGCGGAGGCGAACTCGTCGTGATGTTCGGCGAGCAGTTCGTTGACAACGGCGTCGCGGTCGGACACGACGGCACCGAACCGCAGCGGCAGCACCGGGGCGACGTGTGAGGTGCCATCGAGGATGCGGGCGTGGGCCTGCAGGTCCGCGGGGGTGCCGAGCCGGTCGTCCGGGTCGATCTCGCTGACCAACGCCGCGATGTCACCATGGGTGACGATCCCGATCGGGGCGTCGTGAATGCCGGTGGCGTCCTCTTCCGGTTGCACGTCCGCGGGCACGATGGCGTACACGTAGATCACGGCTGCCGCAGCGCCCTCGTCGATGTCGGTGACCTCGGTGTCGTGGGTATCGTCGGTCGAGGTCATTTCCGCCTCCGAAGCGGTGCCGGTTCGCGTTCGCTCGCGGATCCGCCGAGCAGCTCACCGAGCGTCTCCCCCACGCCCTCGAGGACGCCCTTGGTCTTGGACTTCGTGCTGCCGCTGCCCTAGACATCGGACACGAGGTCGGACAGGCCCTTCGGTTCGCTGCCGATCGCCAGCCGATTCGCCGCCTCGGCGAACCGCAGGTAGGTATCGACGCTGGCGACCACGATGCGGGCGTCGATGGTGAGCAGTTCGATACCGACCAGCGAGTGGTCGCAGGCGACCCGGACCGGAACATCGACGTCCACTTCTTCGGTGATTGTGCTCATGCCCCTCGCGTGCCCGCCTCTCACCGATCCCACACGGAAGACGAACCGGTCGCGAGCACTCGGTGGCCCTGGGTGCCCACAGCGTGTGGCGTGGCCAACGGGCAAATGCCGGTAGGTGGCGGCGCGGTTACCGGGCGGTGGCCGCGCCCATTAGCGTGAACGTATGCCCGGGTCGGTGGTTCTCGCAGGTCGGTATGAGCTGCGTGAGGTGCTGGGCCGCGGCGGAATGGCCGACGTGTACGACGGGTGGGATCATCGCCTGGCCCGGGCTGTCGCGGTGAAGGTGCTGCGCCCGGAGATGGCCTCAGAACCGCAGACCCGGCGGCGTTTCGAGTCCGAGGCGCGCCTCGCCGCGACGCTGAACCACCCGAACGTCGTCGCCGTACACGACAGCGGCGACGACCACGGCGCCCCGTACATCGTGATGGAACGCCTGCCCGGGCGGACCCTGCTCGACGACCTCCTCGCCGGCCCGCTCCCCGCCCCGCGAGCCCGGACGATCCTCACCCAGACCCTCGACGCCCTGGGGGCCGCACACGCGGCGGGAATCCTGCACCGGGACATCAAACCGTGCAACATCCTGTTCGACGCCGACGGAACCGTAAAGGTCACCGACTTCGGCATCGCCAAGAGCGCCGACACCGACCACACCACCGCTGGAGAGGTCCTCGGCACCGTCGCCTACCTGAGCCCCGACCGCATCACAGGGAAACCTGCCTCGGTAACCGATGACCTCTACGCCGTCGGTGTCGTCGGCTACGAAGCCCTCGCCGGCCACCGCCCCTACACCGGGGACACAATCCTGTCGCTGGCCCACGCGATCGTCCACGGACACCACGAGCCGCTCACCGCGGTACGCCCCGACCTCGCCCCGACACTGACCACCGTGATCGAGCGCGCCCTCAGCCCCGACCCCAGCAACGGTTCGCCACCGCCACCCAGATGCGCGCGAGCCTCGCGAACCCACGCACGATGCCGCCGCCCCCGACCCAGGTGGTCACCTCCATCCCAGCCGCCGCTGTTCCCCTCGGTCCACCCGCACAGCCGCGCCGGTCACCCGGTGCCGGGGTGATCATCGGCGCGGTCGCGGCGGTGCTGGTGACCATCGCGCTGCTGGCACTGGCCTTCGCGTCGCGGGACGAGGGCAGCACCACAGGTTCGACCTCGGTTCCCCCGCCGACCGCTCCCGCCCCGAGCAGCTACCTCACCCCGGCACCGGCGCCGCCGGCTACCATGATCAGCTCCGAACCGATCGCCCCGGCACCCGAGATTGTCGCGCCAGACGACACCGCACCGGGCGCAGGCGTGGACACCGGCGGTGGGAACGGCAACCAGGGCGGCGGCAACCAAGGCAACGGCCAGGGCGGTCCAGGCAACGGAGGCAACGGAAACGGCAACGGGGGCAACGGCGGTGGCGGCGGCGGGAACTGAGCCGACCGCCCGCAGTGCTCGCCGACCTCATGAGGAAGGGAAACGCCGCTCCCCCGGCGGGACGTCAGAACGGTCGAACACGGGATCCGAACGGCACCGGCGCTCGGGATCCACACGCTCACAGGCGATCCCCTCACGGTCGTCGCGCTGACCTATCCTCACCGTCCGTCGACATCAACCATCCACCCAAAGGTTCGGGCACACCGCGCTTCCACCATCGAGGAGCACAAAAGGGGGTCCTCGATGGTCATCGATTTCCTACATCGAGCGGCACGCCCCACCCGGGCCTGGACGCACTCGGCGGATGTCACCAGTGGCCGAGATTGCCTTGCCAGAGTGCCACGAGGATGTACAGCGCAACAGCCAGTGGATAGTACAGATTGGTCATCGACGATCACCTTCACGCGGGGCCTCTCGACATCGGCTTGCCCCACCCGGATCGGGTACCCGCGTCGATGCCGCGGTACGCCTGCCACGCCGCTCACCTCACGGGTGAATTCCGCCGCCGCGGGGCACGAGTTCGAACCACGCGCTCGCTCCGCCGCGCAGATGCGGATCCGGGTAGCACAGGGCGAGGCCTTGCGCATCGAACGCGGTGAACCACTCCTCCCAGGAGATGTGCTCGAGCTCGCCGGGGCGAACCGCGGCAAAGTCGATGTGCAGGGCGGCTGCGGTGTCGGTGGTCGTCGCCGTTCGTGCCGGTACGCCGTGATGCGCCTGAATCCAACCGCGGATCTCGTCGTGATCGGTGGTGATGTGCCGGTGTGAGGTCATGTCGGATCGGTCCTGGTTGGGGGCAGCCGTACGCGGGTGTTGTTTCGGATTGGCTCGGGTTACCCGCGCCAGCGCGACTTGAACCCCACCTGCGAGCCGCAAGCCGACCCCCCCGATTTCCGCATCAACAGGCCCCAGGCACATCGATCCGGATACGATCCGCGGTGTGACGCTCGGCGGTCTCACGCTGTCCCTTCTCCGGTTTCCCTACCGGCTGCTACGCGTGCGTTCGAGATGCAGCCGATAGCGCCCACTCTCCGGCGCCCGACCTTCGGATCAAAGCAAGTCTTTCGCCGCGACTACCGGGTACGCACACGCTTGACCGAGCACCCTCCAAGCGTGCACCGAGCTAGCCCCTCCCTCCCGGCGACGGCGAGACTGTTCGGATGAGCTGGCCGCTCCGGTCTCGCGCTGATCTGCGGTGGCAGAGTGGGCAAACCGCTGCACAGTGGCGGCGACGGTCAATCCGTCAGCCGCTGTCTGGCGAACAGCGTGGCGGGCATGCGCCTCGAAACCGCCGTCGATGTCTACCCGCCCGGGCGACCAATACCATCGCCCGCGACGACCGAGGGCCCCTCCGCCACAAGGAATATCGCCACGAAGATATCGGCAGCAGAAACTTCGCTGAAACAGCAAAGTCAGCAAGAATCCGGTCATGGGTTGGACACATAGTGCGACCGATTCGGGGTACTCCACCCACACGCTGCCCACGGCTCGACGGCTGTCCGCGGGCGGCGAGACCCTCTGTCGACTCCCCCTTTCGACCGAGGGCCGTCACCCGCCGCGCGTGGACCGAGGACGAACGATCGCGCTCACCCCCTCGGGCCCCGCGCGGCCCCGCGCGAGAAGTCACTCACACACCCCCGGCTCTTCCTCTCATGCCCGCTGCGGTGTGACCCGATGCGTCAACCGCGCGCAGGGACAGAACGTCCGCGACAGTCAGCGAGCTTTGCTGGTGAGGATCTGGACGAGGTCGTCGAGGGCGATCAGGGCGGCGGCGCTGTCCCGGTCGACGAGCCAACGCAGCACCAATCCGTTCATGCACGCGAGCGCGAACCGGGCGACCTGCTCGACCGGGGTGATCCAGGTGACGTCGGCGCGGGTCGCGCACAGGGTGAGGAACGCGACGGTTTCGGCGTCCATTGCGGAGTACTGCCGCTCGGCGATCGCCCCCGCCGCCAGGTTGCCGGCGCTGCGGCGGCGCAGCGCCTGGGCGGTCAGCTCGTAGGCCAGCAGCTGGTGGTGGGGGGTGGCTTCGACGATCGGCCACAGACCGCGGATTCCGGCGCGCAGCAGATCCTCGAGGGCCGGGATCCCGGTCAGCCCGGAGGGTTCGGTGTACTGCCCGAATGCCAGCCGCATCCCCTCGTTGACCTGCAAGATCTGAGTCTCGCCCAGTTCGGTGAGGAGGGTGTCCTTGTCGTGGAAGTGGTAGTGCACGATTCCGGGGGACACCCCGGCATCGGCCGCGAGTGGGCGCATGGTCAGCGCGTCGACGCCCTGCTCGGCCGCGATCATCAACGCCGCCTCCAGAAGTTGGGCGCGGCGCTCATCGGCGGGCAGCTTCTTCGCCATCAATCGAGCGTAAGCGTCCGGCGGTCGTGGGCCGGGGGCTTTATCCCACGACGATCAGCACCCCGACGGCCGCGACCGCGACCACGGAGGCGAGGATGCAGATCGTCCACGCCCGTGTCGCGACCCGGTGCCAGTCCCGGTCGCGGCGCACCTCCCGGGTAGTGAGGACCGGCGACGCCGTGGGTGAGACCGCAGCGTCGACCCGGTCCGGTCCCCGTTCGCGGGAGCGTCCGGACACCGCATCGGCGGTCACCGCCGCGGCGAGCGACACCGCGATCACGCACAACGTGACCATCAGGACTTCGACCATCCAGAACACATTCATACCGGCAACTCGAACTTCCTTGTTCCGCGGGTCTCCCCGCTCGGCGATGGGCCACCTTTCGGTCCCGCCCGGTCGTGTATCGCCGGTAGGGCTCATCGTGTTGCACCGATCGGCCCATAAACTTTCTTCTTTATTTTGATCAGTCGTCCAATTCCATTTTGACCACTCGTCCAATTCGACGCGGTCGCGGCGCCATTCCGAACGGCGACGCAGGAAATTGCGTGAGGAACCTGGTGGTGACGTCCGCAGCGCTGTTCGTAGATGACACCATGCGCCGCGACATGAAATAGTTCAGGCGGGCCGCGCCGATTTCCTTATGATTCTTCCCGCGAGGGCAGAAGACACTATGCGAAAGCGAGGTCCGTCATGCAACGACGGGTCCAACTGACCCGCACCACCATCTTGGCGCGGGCGGCGGAGCAATTCGATCGGCACGGGTACACCCACGCCGCCCTGCACGAGATCACCGGAGTTTCGCACGCCACCAAGGGCGGCCTCTACTTCCACTTCCGGTCCAAACGGACCTCGCCCGGCAGGCGACTGACGTCGGTCTGACCCGGTTCGACGACGGCTGCACCGAGCGGGCGGCACACCAGAGCAGCGCGCTCGAAGCGCTCATCGAACTGTCCTACGCGCTCGTCGACCCACGGCCACGACGACCCGTTGATCTGCGCCGCGTTCCGACTGGTCCTCGACCTCGGCGACCACCCCACCCCCGCACGGCCCGCCCTGTTCGCTACCTGGACCGCCCGCTACCGGGACCTGGCGGCCCGCGCCGCCACCGAAGGCCACCTGCGGCCCGGCACCGACACCCGCACCCTCACCGCGGCCGTCGTCACCACCGCATTCGGCTCCCGCGTGCTCGCCAGGAACCCCGACGCGGTCGCCGACCTCCCACACCGGATGACCCAGGCCTGGCAGTTGCTGCTCCCGGCCGTCACCGACCCCGCCGCCCTGGAGTACTTTTACCAGTTCGCGCTCCGGCGAGAACCACACCGGACCGCACCCCCGCCGTAGACTTCGCGGGCGGGGGGGGACGCGTGGGTCAGCGCCGCTCGGGAACCGAATGTTGCTGAGCTGTTGACATTTTCGATTGTCGTTGGCGAACGAGTCTGCTCGCTCGCCAACGAAGACCGGGCCGCTGGGGCACGCTCACGACACGCTCGTGCTCCCGGTGAAGAAGAACGGTGCCGTACCGCCGAAGCAGAAGACGGTGGCGTTACCCTTCGCGAAACCGCTGAGCCTGCCGGCCATCCCGGGACCGAACGCACCGGTCTTGAAATTGAACGCCGAATCGAATCCGAAGCAGGTCCAACTCTCCCCCGCCGGGACCGTGACCGTGACCTCACCGGCCGCACCGGCAGTCAACGCCGGCACCGCCGTTGCGGTACCACCGGCCACGAAGAGCATCGCCGGGGCGATCACCGCCGACGCCACAGCCGCACGCACTGCCATCTTCCTCGTCATGGCTCATTCACCTCATTCGAGAATCCCCGACTACGGACCCACGTGTTTCATGGGGCCTCTGCGAATTTCCCTGAAATGCACCGACTCAAACAGATAACCCTGTCACCGATCCGAACATTCAATCATTTGGTCGACTGTTCAAATAATTCCTCGAGGAATCCCAGAAAATGTGAAACATTCGGGGTTCCCCGACGGATAAACCCAATAGGCGGGGGATGGAAAAGAAACACAAATTCGACGGAAAGGTGACCCGCTATGGGCTCGGCAGGAATCGACTTCAGTCTGGCTTTCGACGCGTTCCTCAAGTTCCTGAGCGTCGCGCTCGGGATCGATCTGGGTGTCGGCTGACCAGGACGTATCCACCACGAGTATCGGCGCTCCGGGGTGATCCCCCGGAGCGCCGAACCATGTCCCACAGCCCCCACCACTTCCGCGGCTGTGCGCCGCACCCGGGTTGTTCGTATGGAAGGCGATACACCTTCCTGCCCGGCCGGCGGTTCGCTACAGTCACCCGAGGGATCAGCCAGTCCCCCACCACCGACGGGACCCGCCGCACCAGCTGCACCACGACAACGCCCGCGGCGCCCTCCCGACGCCGGGCGAGTGGGGCGAGGAACTCCTCGCCCGAGCGGCGGCGGCCGCCCTGATACGGGGTGCGTCCTGGACGCAGATCGCCGACCGGTTCGGGATACCCGATCCCTGCACCACACCGCCGCTGCGACTGCTCCGAGCTGCACTGGCAGGACGCGATCGTCGATCACAAAACGCCCGATCGCAGCGCGATCACACCACCGGCCCGGCCCCCAACTCACATTGAGAAGCCTGCTTCGCTGCAGGCAACAGCACCTGAGCTGCGGAGGCACCGGGGCATGCGTACCGCGAACCTTCGTCGATTCGCGACCGAACGCGAAACCGGTGCGGCACCGTCGCTCATCCGGGTCAACCGGTGCAGGACACCCTGGGGCATCCGTACCGGGATGTCAGGGTTGCGGCACCTCGACAGTGCTGGGGAGTTTGTCGCGCATCTTGTCCACCTGCTGCTCGATCCTCTCGACCGCCGAGTCGTTGTTCAGGACGGTGACCACGCCGGCGGCGAATGCGATCGAGATGACGATCGCCAACCCGCTCAGCACCAGCCCGGCGATCGCCACGCCCTTGCCGGTGATCCCCCACCCGCGGGCCGCCCGCAGACCGAGGACACCGAGGATCAACCCGATGATGCCCAGCACCAATCCGACCGGGGACAGGATCGCGATCAGCACACACGAACGCGGCAGTCCCGACGGCCGGTTGCCGGCGCGAGGTGTGCCGCCGCGGGCGGCGGCGTCCTCTGTCTGGTCGGGATAAGTGGTGACGCGATCGGGGCCTCCATCGCCAGCGCCGGGTGACAGCAGGTGAAGATCAGCCGGAGCCAGTCGTCGTCGATGGCGCCGGGAGACTCGGGTCATCGTCGTACACCATCTGAGCCTCCTTGTGCTTGTCGTCGCGCTTGTTCTCGCGCCGGATCCGGTCGATGGCCTTGTGGTTGGCGGTGGTGGTCAGCCAGGCGCCGGGGTTGGGCGGTACGCCGTCGGGCGGCCACCGCTCGACGGCGGTCGTGAACGCCTCGGCTGCTGCCTCCTCGGCGATGTCGAGGTTACCGAATCGCCTGGTCAGGGCGGCGGCCACCCGGGCCCACTCCTCGGGGTGGACGTGGGTGATCGCCTCGCGGGCGTTGATCGCGGTTCCTCACCTTGGCGCCGCCCCCTTGTGGGCGGCCTCACCCCTACTACGAACACCACCGCCCCGATCCGACACCAACTCCCGTTTTTCTTCCGGGAACTTTTCGCTACGCCGGTTGTCAGCGATCCGACACGGCATCCGCTACTCCCGCAGCGAGATCGCCATGCTGCGGCCACCGGACGGCGGCGCCAGTGTGGAGCTGTCGAACTTCGTCCACGACGAGCACCAGCCCGGATCGCCTGAAGGCTATGTCCACCGAACTAGGAATGCGCAACGTGGCGCTCGAGGTGGACGACCTCCAGGCGGCCTCCACCGAGTCGCCGCGGACGGCAACGGCCTGGTCGGCGGGATCGGTCAGTACGAGGACATCTGGTGGATGGCCTACGTGCGCGGACCCGAAGGGATCATCGTGTCGACAGCCGAGCGAATAGGCCGACGCCACCGTCAACCGCAAGACCCGTCTGCTCATGCGGGTGCTTACCGAGGCGGCCTCCGGACTGCCGGTTCTCCCTTGGCAGGCGTCCCGAATGCCGAACATTGACCGGCATCGTCCCGGAAAGGGGCATTCACCCGGCATCGGTCTGAGCTGGCGGATCGCCATTTGACCCGTCCGGTGAAGATCGCCGGCTGGTGCGTTGAACGGTGCGCTGAGGTCGGTTGCCTCTCGGCCGACGAGTCTCGGAATCCGCTGGCAACTCGCGGATTGCGTGCGCAGCTCATCGAATCCATCAGTTACCAGTGAATTCTGCGCGAGCCCCAAAGTCCACTGCCCAACGCGATGACCACCTGAGATTGGTCAATATGTTGATCTGTAATCCGTGCACGGTCTCGGCGGATTAGGTGTCGATCCCGACGTTGTCAGTGTCAGTGCTGGCAGACGATTACCGTCGCGGCTGACCGCTTACCGAGCTACGGCACGGTGGTGTCGGCGGCGGGGTCCGCCGGTCGGTGGCGCAAGTCGACGTCAGGCACTGCTTTCAGCATTTCTTCAGCGGCCAGCGCGAACCATGGCGGTCATGTCGGTCGGGTATCGGGGAGCATTTCCCTCGCGAGACGGTCGCGGCCCGTGGCGTGCTCTGCCAGCTTGTTCTCAGCCGACAGCCAGGGCGCTGCCGAGACACCGAAAGTAGGTTGACCACTATGGCGAAAAAGATCGTCCAGTTCGGCATTCCGCTTCTGCTTTCTGCCGGCCTGCTTGCAGGATGCAGCTCCAACGACAGTGGCACCGGGTCGTCGCCGAGTCCGACGACGTCGGTGGTTGCGTCTTCCACCATGACCCCAGGCGGCGGTGCCGCGGGAGTGGCTCAGGTCGACCCGAACACGGCGAGCCAGAGTCAGATTCAGGCGGCGTTCGAGGCAGCTGGCGTCAGCAACGCGGGTAAGTGGGCGAAGGAGGTCACGGAGTACGGCCCCTATAGTCCCGACACGATGTCCGACACCCTGGCGACGGAATTGGGCAAATACGGAATCGATCAACAGACGCTGGACACGATTTTGAGTGTTCTGGCCCCACAGTAGGAGATGAGCGGGCATGGACGATGAGGTGGTTGCCCCGGACCGCGGAGGCGCACGTCCAGCACGGCTTGTCGCGCGGTTTCAGGCGGCACTGCTCGCGCTGTCTGTGCTTTCATCCGCATTCGTCGCGGTTGAGCTGGCATCGTTGCGGCACTGGAAGAGTTCCGAGCAGATCGTGCCGTGGATTGTGCTGGGTGTGCTTGTCTGCTCGGCGTTGATCGTCGTGTTCAACCGTTCACGGATCGCCATCGTGCAGGCCCGGATCATCGCTCTGTGCGCCGCTCCGGCGGCTCTGTTCGGGGTGTATGAGCACGTGAGCGCGAACCTCGACACCGGGGTCCTCAACCACAAGTACGCATGGGCGGAGCTGCCTGGCTGGGAACATCTGTGGCTGGCATCGACCGGCGCTGTCGGTGGTACCCCGGCAACCGCGCCGCTGGTGCTTGCGCTGGCGGGGGTACTGCTGGGTTTGGCGACTGTCGGGATGGCACCGGACACAGCCCGGGACGACTTCGCCCAGGACACGGGGGTCGATGTAGCCCGGGTGCGGACATGAGCAGACCGGTGCGACGGCGCTGGAAGACCAGGTGATGGTGGTGCCCCAGGGTCGATTGAAGTGCGCACGGTACGGGAGTCCTCCGCATTTACGCCGTCGATGAACTGTCGATCACCAAGGCGCACCAGGCTCCCTTGCGACTCCGAGGCGCCCACCGCAACACCGGCAATCTTGGAGGCCTCCGACACTCCGACCTTCGCACGAGAGCGTCCATCCTTCCGGTGCTGGTCCGGAAATTTGCAGGTGCAGCACCTTCGACCGGTCCGGGTCCGGTAGGGCGGTAACCGCGCTGCCGGTCGTACCGTTGGGGTCCACTGATTACGGAATGTTGTTGGAGGAGGCGACGGTGCGGGTGTTGTTGGTCGAGGACGAAACGCGCCTGGCTGAGACGGTGCGGCGCGGCTTGACGGCTGACGGATGCACCGTGCAGGTCGAGCACGATGGTGTGGCCGGGTTGGCGGCCGCGGTTAGTGGCGGCTTCGATGTGGTGGTTCTCGACATCATGTTGCCCGGCAAACACGGGTACGACGTGGTCCGGGAGATGCGGCAGCAGCAGGTGTGGACGCCGGTGCTGATGCTCTCGGCCAAGGACGGCGAATACGACCTCGCCGATGCGTTCGACCTCGGTGCCGACGACTATCTGGTCAAACCGTTCTCGTTCGTGGTGCTGGTGGCCCGGTTGCGGGCGCTGGTGCGACGTGGGGCTCCGCCGCGGCCCCCGGTTCTCAGTGCTGCGGGGCTCGAGTTGGACCCGGCCATGCGGCGGGTCACCCGCGGAGGCACCCGCCTCCAGCTCACGCCCCGCGAGTACAGCGTGCTCGAATACCTGATGCGCCACGCCGGTGCGGTCGTCACCAAACACGATATTCTGCAATCTGTTTGGGATGTCAATTACGAGGGCGACGACAACATCGTGGAGGTCTACATCGGCTACCTTCGACGCAAAATCGACGCCCCGTTCGGCACGACGAGCATCGACACCGTCCGCGGCGTGGGCTATTCGATGCCGTCGGAGACATAGGGGTCGTCGCCGATCGGGAGCGTGACCACGAAGTGCGCACCCTCATCTTCATGATCGCGGATATCGATCGACCCGTGATGTGCGGCAACGATCTCGGCGGCGATGGCGAGACCGAGTCCGGAACCACCGAATTCGCGGGTTCGGGGAGTGTCGAGGCGGACGAATCGCTCGAAGATCCGGGCCCGGTCCGCCGGAGCGATGCCCGGCCCGTCGTCGGTCACGTCGATGACGGCGTTCCCCTCGCACCTGCGGCAGGCAAGGGTGATTCGGGTGTGTGCGTGGCGGACGGCGTTGTCGACGAGATTGCGGACCAGCCGGGCCAACTGCTGCGGATCCCCGGCCACCCGGACAGGGTCGACGGTGGCTGAGACCGCTATGCCGGGAAGGCCCCGGAGGCGGGCGCGTTCGGCGAGGATCAGATCGTCGATATCGACGTCGACGCGCAGGTGGGTCAGTGAGTCTTCGTCGGCACGCGCGAGCAGGAGAAGATCTTCGACCAACGCATGCATTCGTCGGGCTTCGGGAAGCAACGACTCGTCGACCAGGGCCATGTCGATCAATTCGGGACGGGATTGTGCGAGTTCGAGTGCGGCGGTGATGGTCGCCAGCGGGCTGCGCAGTTCGTGCGAGGCGTCGCTGACGAAACGCCGCTGGGCCAGATGCCCGGCCTCGAGCCGGGCGAGCATGCTGTTCATGGTGACCGCGAGATCGGCAATTTCGTCCCGGGCCGCCGGCACGGGAACCCGCTCGTCGAGTTGATCGGTCGATATCGCCGCCACACGGGCGCGGATCCTCTCCACCGGGCGCAGGGCCGCGCCGATGAGCCGGTACGTGGCGACGGCGACGAAGCCGAGGACGACCGGCGCACCGATCGCGAGCAGCGCCGCGACAGTGGCCAGGACACCTTCAACCGGTTCGCGGTCGGCACCGGTGACCACGGTGACCGGCCCGTTGAGGGACATGGTGCCGTGGGCGGCCACCCAGTAGTCGCGTTCGTGCCCGAAGTGGAGGTTTCCGAGGTAGGCGGACTCGCCGGGTGGCAGCGGGGCGGCGAGGACCGGTGACGACGGAATCCCGGCCGAGGTGGCGAGCACGTTTCCGGCGCTGTCGAGGATTTGGACGGCCCCGATCTGGCCGTCGGTGGCGAGTAGCGATGCGTCGAGTTCCTGCGGCGGCTGAGTGCGCAATTGCTCGGTGATCTGGTGGGACCGTGAGTCTGCGGCGGCTCGGGCGGAGTGTTCGAGATTGCGGTACAGCACGAACAGGAGTGCCCCGCCGGCGAGGAGCAGGCACACCGTGACGGCGAGGACCGCGGCCGCGGTGGATCGCACCCGCACATTCCAGTTTCCGGGGTTCAGGCTGCGGCGGTCCATGGTGTTCAGTCTGACCGACACCGCATCCGCCGCCCCGGTGTCGGTGCGGTGCCCAACCTCATGCGACGGCCTCGGCGAGGATGGCGCGCAGCACGGGGAGGAATCCGGCGACGGTGTCGCGGTCGAACAGATCGGCCGAATACACCAGTTCACAGTCGATGCCGGCCGGGTCACCATCGGCATTGTGGTGGTCGGTGAAGTGGAAGTGCAGATCGCATTTGGCGATATCCAGCGGTTGCGGTGCGATCTCGAACTCCAGTCCGTCGGAGTCGAGGGTGACGGCGGTGAAGTTGTTCAGGGACAACGCGACCTGGAAGAACGGGTGCAGCGACGGTGATCGGGGCGGGTCGAGCACGTCGACGAGATGCTCGAATTGGACGTCGGCGTGCGCGAACGCATTCAGCTCGGTGTCGCGGGACTGGTCGAGAAGGTCGGCAAGGGATGTGTCTGGGTCGACCGTCGAGCCGAGAACGAGAGTGTTGACGAACATGCCGACGACGTCATCGAGGTCGGGATGGGTCCGGCCGGCTGTCGGTGTGCCGATCGCGATCGTGCGCTGGGAGGACAGGCGTGCGAGGAGCAGTACCAGCGCTGAATGCAGCACGGTGAACATGGTCGCCCGCCGCGCGTGGGCGACATGCAACAGTGCTCGGTGCGTTTGTTCGTCGATCGCAAAGCTCAGCCGGCCGGCCGCATACGTCCACCGTTGTGGACGGGGTCGGTCCGCCGGCAGCGTCAGTTCCCCGGGCAACCCTGCCAGTTCGGCTCTCCAGAACTCGATCTGACGAGCCGTGAGGCTGCCGGGATCAGCGTCGTCGCCGAGAAGGTCGTGCCGCCAGAGACTGTAGTGCGGGTACTGCACCGGCAGCGGCGCCCACCTCGGCGCGGTGCCCGCAGCACGGGACGCATACGCAGTCAACAGGTCGCGGGCGAGGACTGCCAGCGACCACCCGTCCGCGGAGATGTGGTGGATCACGCACGCGAGCAGGTGCTCCTCGGGCCCGCTGGCGAACAGTGTGGCCCGCAACGGCGGTTCGGTACGAACGTCGAAGCCACGGTGCAGCAGCCAACGGATGTGTTGCGCAAGTTCGGATGCGGTGACGTGTACCGGGGTGAGGTCGGGGACGGCGTCGGTGACCTCGAGGAACCGCTGGCAGGGGCCGTCCGCCGAATCGGGATACACCGTGCGCAGGGGGTGATGCCGGTCGAGCACGTCGGTGGTGGCATCGCGCAGCGCCTCGATGTCGAGGACACCGCGGATCGTGACGGTGAACGGGAGGTTGTACAGGGCTGGGCGGGTGGCGGTGCGGTCGAGGAATTGCTGCGCTGGGGCCAGTGGGACCCTTTGGGGCAGCGGTTGTGTTGCGAACGCGCGCAGCGAGGAGAGTTCACCGGACTCCGGGTGTTCCTCGGCGAGAAGCTGGGCGAGGGCGGCGACGGTGGGGAACTCGAACAGATCGCGCACCCCCAACTGGGCGCCGAAATCGGCGTTGAGTGCCGCGATCACCCGGGTGGCGGAGAGCGAATCCCCACCGAGGTCGAAGAAGGACGATTCCGCGTCCACGACGTCGGTGCACAGTACCCGGGTGAGCACGCCAGCCACCGCGTGTTCATCGGGTGTGCGCGGCGGCCGCGCCGCGGGAACGACGGAGCCGAACTCGGGGGCCGGCAGGGCAGCCCGGTCGAGCTTCTTCGTCGGCGTCAGCGGAACGTCGTCCAAGACGGTGATCACCGCGGGCACCATGTAGTCCGGCAGCTGCTGGGCTACCGCTGCCCGCAGCATCGCCGGAGTCACCTCCGACGACGTCCGCAACAGCACATACGACACCAGCAGCGCATCCCCCGCCCTGTTATGGACCACGGTCGTCGCGAACTCCACATCGGGGTGGCCACGCAGGGCGGTGTCGATCTCGCCGAGTTCGATCCGGAACCCGCGGACTTTGACCTGGTCGTCGCTGCGGCCAACGTACTCGAGTGTCGCCTCGGGTGTCCATCGGACCAGGTCGCCCGTGCGGAACAGGCGCGAGCCGGGTTTGCCGAACGGATTGGCGACGAACCGGCCGGCGGTCATCCCCCCTCGGTGCGCGTAACCGCGGGCCAACCCGGGGGTGCCGAGATACAGTTCGCCGACCGCGCCGGAGGGAAGCGGCCGCAGGCGCCGGTCCAGCACCACCGCGTCGACGCCGCGCATCAGTGCACCGATCGTCACCGGCCGATCCGGGGCCATCGGGGAGCTGAGCGTGACACTGCACGTGGTTTCGGTCGGGCCGTAAGCATTGCGCATCGTCCGGTGGTGCGCCCAGCGCGTCACCAGTTCCGGTGGGCACGCCTCACCGCCGACCAGGACGAGTTCCACGTCGTCGAGGCCGTCAGGATTCACCGTCGCCAGCGCCGACGGGGTCGACAGCACATGGGTGACGTGTTCGTCGCGCAGGAGATCGGCCAGTTCGTGGCCGCCAACGACGTCCGGTGGGGTCACCACCAAGGTGGCGCCGGCCAGGGCGGCGGCGAGGACTTCGACCAGTGCTGTATCGAAGCTCGGGGAAGCGAAATGCAGGACCCGTGAGGTGGCGGAGAGCGCGTAGTTGTCGCGGATTTCCTGCGCGAGATTGGCCAGGCCGTCGTGGGTGACGACGACACCCTTGGGTGCGCCGGTCGACCCGGACGTGTAGATCACATACGCGGCATTTTCCCGACGCACCGGGCGCACCCAAGGG
>Ga0247825_10001315_pt1 | contig 16240 bp, 17 predicted proteins | sample 13C_Vanillin_Day_FD_194413 | JGI IMG/M metagenome (GOLD analysis project Ga0247825, IMG submission 194413) | Soil microbial communities from agricultural site in Penn Yan, New York, United States - 13C_Vanillin_Day48 | ecosystem: Environmental > Terrestrial > Soil > Agricultural land | place... | reverse complement strand
CTCTCCCATGATCTCGGGAAGCGCGCAGACGAACACCGTCATCGAGACGACGTCGTTCAGCGAGCCGCCCGCCTTGGCCATCAGCCGCTGCATGTTCTTGAACGTCTGGCGCACCTGGGCATCGAAGTCGCCGCTGAGGGGCTTGCGGTTGTCGTCGACGAAGCCGACCTGGCCCGCGAGCCACACGATCTTGCCGCCCTGCGTGGACACGACCGGCGAGAACGAGTACTGCGCCTCCCAGGTGGGGGCTGCGACTTCCTTCTTGAATGGTTCCATCTTATTTCCCTGCCTTCTGGTGGTACGAGGTATCAATGTATTTCAAAGGGTCGGTCAGCGCCTTGCGCGGCTCGCCGTATTTCGAGCGCAGCCCGAGCACCGTGGACACGCCGTTCATGTCGAGCGCCGCGTCCTTGAAAAACCCGGTGTGCGGGTGCAGCAGGACCTCGAGCGACTGCTTCGCGAGCTGCGGCGTCATGGCGCGCACGTTCGCGATCAGCAACGCCGACGCAATTTCGCGATTGTCCGGCTCGTAGAGAAATTGCACCCCCGAGCGATAGGCACGGATGAAGGCGACGAGCGCGACCTCGTTCTGGCGCGCCCAGGAGCGGCGCGCCGCCCCGACCACGCCCTGGTAGGCGCCGAGCTGTTCGGTCGCGCGCGCGAGCCGCACATGCCCCTTGTTCATGGCGAGCAGGTCGAAGGGCGTGATGAGGATCGTGCCGGCATGCCCACCACCCAGGAGCTCCTGGAAGCGGCCGAGCACGCCGCCGGCGCGCTCGAAGCTCACCTCGGATTCGGCGATGCCGTTCTTCGCCAGCAGCTCGCGCAGCACGAAGGCATAGCCGGTAGACATCGCGTCCACCGAAAGCTTCTTTCCCTTCAGCTCGCCGATCGACTTCACGCCGGCGCCGCCGACCAGCGACAGGAAGCCGTTGTCGGCGCCCATGAAGGCGAACATGTCCGGGTTGTCGGGAATCTTCGCTTCGCCCTGGCCCTCCTGGTAGGCGACGATGTTGTCGATCGCCGTCATGGCGATGTCGAAACGCCCCTCGGCGAGGCCCTGGATCTGGAACACCGAGCTCGGCGTCGGCGTGAGCACCACGCGCGCGCCGTTCTGCTCGAAGAATCCCTGACGCTCCGCGGCCCACAACGGCAGGTTGAAGCCGCCGGGAAAGACGATGACGTTCAGCGTCTGCAAAGACGCCATTGTGGTTTCCTCCTCCGATGCCGTATATTGTTCATCGCTCAATTCATTGTCAATAGTCCAACGCGCGAGCGAAGCCCATGGAATTCGGCTACTTCACCCTGAGCGACAACCACTACCCGAACAATCCGCGCAGCGCGAACGATTTCGTGCTGGAGATCCGCGAGCAGGCGCTGCTCGCCGACCGCCTCGGCATGCATTCATGCTGGATCGGCGAGCACCACTTCGACTCGCTGGGGGTGAATTCGCGCCCCGACCTGCTGCTCGCCAACATCGCTTCGCAGACGAAGCACGTGCGCCTCGCCCCGGCGGTCACGGTGCTGCCGCTGCACCATCCGGTGCACGTGGCCGAGATGTGGGCGACGCTCGACCTGCTTTCCGGAGGGCGCGTCGACTTCGCCACCGGGCGCGGCTACGACCGCAAGGAGTACGCGCCCTTCGGCGCCGACTTCATGGCTTCAGCGGAGATATTCGAGGAAGGCATCGACGTGCTGCTCAAGGCGTGGCGCTCGCCGGGGCCGTGGTCGCATCGCGGCAAGTACTACGACATCCCGGAAATGAGCATCACGCCCAAGCCGGTGCAGAAGCCGCTGCCCTTCTACGTCGCCTCGTTCTCGAAGACCAGCGTCGACATGGCGGCCAGGCGCGGCCTCAACATCATCTACGCGCCCTTCGCCGCCGGCATGGTGTTCGGCGGCCTGGACAAGGCGGTGGAGGCCTATCGCGAAGCCTGCGTCAAGGCGGGCCAGAAGCCCGGCCGCGCGATGTGCAGCTACTTCATCTTCATCTCCGACGACGAGAAGAGCGAAGACTACGGCCGCCAGGCGCAGCTCGACTACTTCAACCACTGCGTGATCCGCGCCTTCCCCAGCAGGCCCGAGGAAGCGCCACCCACCATGCAGTACTTCCTGAAGATCGTCGACATCCTGAAGAACATGAAGAAGGAAAACCTTACCGACCGCTCGATCCTCATCGGCCGGCCGGAGCAGATCATCGAGTCGCTGAAGAAGGTGGAGCGGGCCGGAGTGGAGGAAGTCATCCTGTACTTCAACGTCGGGCGCAAGCCGCATTCGCTGGTGAAGGAGCAGATGCACCGCTTCATGGCGGAGGTCGCGCCGCACTTCAAGGGCAGGCACCTGGAGAGCAAGCGCGCGTGAAGAAGCGCCAGCGCCGCGGCATCCAGTCGGTGGACACGGGCATGCGGCTGCTCGAGGTGCTGCAGAGGGCCGACGGCCCGCTCGCCCTGAAGGACCTGAGCGCCCTCGCCGGCCTCGACCCGAGCAGCGCGCACCGTTACCTGGCGAGCTTCGCGCGCTGCGGCCTGGTGCGGCAGGACCCGGACACGCGCTACGACTTCGGCCCGCTCGCGCTCCACATCGGCCTCGCCGCCATCCGTCGCCTCGATCCTGTCCAGCTTACCGAGCAGGCCCTGCCCGCGCTCGTAGAGGACACCGGCTTCACGGCGCTCCTCTGCGTGTGGAGCAACCGCGGACCCACGGTGGTGCATTGGCGGCGCAGCCGCACGCCTTTCGTCACCAACCTCGGCCTGGGCTCGGTGCTGCCGATCGCGAACTCCGCCACCGGCACCGTGCTCATCGCCTTCCTGCCGGCCGCCGTTACCGCGGACGCGATTGCCGAGGAAGGCCGGCGTCGCACCGTGGACCGCGTTGCCTTCGAGCGGTCCGTGGAGCGTGCGCGCAAGACCCGCCTGGCGTACGTCGACAGCAGCGTGATTCCGGGGCTGGCCGCGGTTGCCTCGCCGGTGCTGCAGTGGAACGGCGAAGCGGCGGCCGCGGTGACGCTCATCGGCCCGGACCACGCGCTCGCCAGGCCGGCCCATCCCGCGGCGCAGAAGCTGCGCGAATTCTGCCTGCGCCTTTCGCGCGAATTCGGCGCGCCCGACCTGAAGGCTGCCTGACCATGAAGCTCGTGACTTTCGAAATCAACGGCGAGGCGCGCCCCGGCCGGCTGGCCGGTGACGCCGTCGTGGACCTTTCTGCGCTTGCGCCGGGCGTGCGTGAGATCCTCGCGAAGGGATTGCTCGAGAGGGCGCGCACCGCTCCCGGTAACAGTATTCCGCTGAAAGGCGCAAAGCTGCTCGCGCCGATCCCCAATCCCGGGATGGTGCTCTCCGTGGGCATGAACTACCACGAGCACCTGAAGGAGATGAAGACGCCGGTGCCTGAGAAGCCCGCGGCGTTCACGAAAAGCGTGGCGAGCATCATCGGGCCGGACGAGCCGATCCGCGTCCCGCCCGGCAACCCCTCCATGCTCGACTGGGAAGGCGAATTCAGCGTGGTGATCGGCAAGCCCTGCCATCGGATCAAGGCGGCGCAGGCGCTCGACCATGTCGCGGGCTACACCCTCGTGAACGACGTGTCCGCGCGCGACTGGGTGGCGCCGATCTTTTCTGCCACGGGCATCATGGGCCCGATCCACGCCTGGGAGCACAACCTCCTCGGCAAGATGTTCCCGACCTTCTGCCCCATGGGCCCGGTGCTCGCTACGAAGGACGAAGTACGCGACCCGGGCAACGTGCGTATTACGACGAAGCTCAACGGGAAAATCATGCAGGACGCGAGCACCGACGATCTGGTGTTCAGCGTGGCGCAGCTCATCGAGTACTACTCGCAGTTCTATCTCTTCCAGCCGGGCGACGTCATCACCACCGGCTCGCCGAGCGGCGTGGGCTACGGACGCAATCCCAAGGTATTCATGAAGGCGAGCGACGTGGTGGAGGTGGAGGTCGCCGGCATCGGCGTGCTGCGCAACCCTGTAACGGCCTGACGCCTACTTCGCCGTAACGGAATCCTCTTCCGGCACGCCCAGCGTGCGCCAGTCGATGCTCTTCGGCACGATGCCTTCGAACGACGCGAGCTTCAGGTGCGGGATGTGCGGGTCGGTGGTGCCGATGGCCGGCTCGCCGTCCATGAAGCGCTTCGCCGCGTTGACCATCATGCGGCGAAACTGCACCACGGCGAGGTCGCTCGAGCCCGGGTGGTCCTGGCTGCGGTCGACGATCGGCCCCATCGACTCCCACATCGCCATGTCCTGGGTGGGAATGCCCTTGATGCCGGTGAAGTTGCCGCGCTTCATCGCCGCGCGATCCTGTAGGTAGCGGTTCTCCAGGGTTCTTTTTTTCCTGAAGTTGTGATCAAGATCGACCCCGGGCGTCGCTGCACAGAACTCGCGCCACTCCTCCTGCGAGATGCCCTTCTGCGGATTGGGATGCCAGGCGATCCAGTAGAACATGGCGTTGACGTCGTCGACCGGCACCAGCATCTGCGCGAGGCGGTACTGGTCGTTCGGCGGAATCAGCACGGTGAACGGCGCGATGAAAAGCGTGGTGCGCACGTACTGGTTGGCTTCCGGGTTGAGGATCGGCTTGCGTAGCGCGGCATAGCGGAAGCCGTAGCTCGTCGCCTGGAACTGCAGGCGCGGCGCCTTGTCGTTCGAAGGCCGTGGCCACGCCTTGCCGGTCGCCTTGGCGCTGTCCACCTGCGCGGCTGGCATCTCGGTGGAGTGCAGGCTCGAGCTGTGCGCGGAGTCGATCGAGCCCTCCAGCACCTGCGCCCAGTTGCAGGCGGCGTGCATCTTGACGATGCTGGTGCGGCAGCCGGGGTGCGGTGCCCACGCCGGCGGCTCGAATTCGCGCATCTTCTCGCGCGGCCCCATCCAGATCCAGACGAAGCCGCCCGCCTCGCGCGCCGGATACGCCTTCTGCTTGAGCGCCTTTTTCAGCGCCGCGCCGTCCGGCTCGGAAGACATGTCGACGATGTTGCCCTCGACGTCGAACTTCCAGCCGTGGTACAGGCAGCGCAGGCCGCGTTCCTCGTTGCGCCCGAACGACAGCGAGGCATTGCGGTGCGGACAGTACTCGCCCAGCACGCCAAGGCGCCCGTCGGTGTCGCGGAACACCACCAGGTCCTCGCCCAGTAGTCGCGAGCGCACCGGCGCGCCGTCGCGCTCGGTTACCTCCTCGATCATGCATACCGGCAGCCAGTGCTGGCGCATGAGCTGCCCCATCGCGGCGTTGCCTTCCACGCGGCAGAGCAGCTCGTTGTGTTCCCGGCTCAGCATATACTTAGCCTCCTAAGTATCGGAGCTGATGATAGCAAAACTGAAAATCGGTGTCGCCGGCCTCGGGCGCGCTTTCTCGCTCATGGTGGCGCCGTTCACGCAGGATCCGCGCGTGCAGCTCGTGGGCGGTGCGGACCCGCGGCCCGAGGCGCGCAGCAAGTTCGAGGCCGACTTCGGCGCCAAGGCTTTCGCCTCGGTGGAGGAGCTCGCCGCCCAGCCGGGCGTCGACGTCGTCTATGTAGCGACCCCGCACCAGTTTCATGCCGCCCATGCCCGCCTCGCCGCGGCGGCGGGAAAGCACGTGCTGGTGGAGAAGCCCATGGCGCTCACGCTCGACGAATGCCGGGAAATGATTGCTGCATCGCGAAGCGCCGGCGTACAGCTCATCGTCGGGCACAGCCACAGCTTCGACGCGCCCGTTCTCCGCGCGCGCGAGCTGGTCGAAAGCGGCCGGTACGGCCGCATACGGATGGTGACCGCGCTCAATTTCACCGACTTCCTCTACCGCCCGCGGCGCCCCGAGGAGCTCGATACCGCGCGCGGCGGCGGGGTGCTGTTCAACCAGGCGGCGCACCAGGTGGACATCGTTCGCTTGCTCGCCGGGAGCCCGGTTGTCTCGGTGAATGCCGCAACGGGATCCTGGGATGCGACGCGGCCGACCGAGGGGGCCTATTCGTGCCAGTTGAGATTTCGCGACGGGGTCTTCGCCACGCTGGTGTACAGCGGCTACGCACACTTCGATTCGGACGAGCTCGCCGGCTGGGTCGGCGAGATGGGGACGAAGAAGGCGCCTTCCGCGTACGGCGCGGCGCGCAGGACGCTCCGGGGCGACGAGCTGTCCTTGAAGAACGCAAGAAACTACGGCGGCCCGGCTTTCACGGCGCCCGCGAAGCAGGAGGCGCACCCGCATTTCGGCGAGGTGATCGTCTCTTGCGAGCGCGCGGACCTGCGTCCGCTGCCCACGGGCGTGATGATCTACGCCGACGGCGAGCAGCGCCTCGAGCCCCTGCCGCCGCCGGGCGTGCCGCGCGTCGAAGTCATCGACGAGCTCTGCGATGCCATCGCCAACGGCCGGGTGCCGCGGCACGGCGGCGAGTCGGCAATGGCCACGCTCGAGGTGTGCCTCGCCATGCTGCGCTCCGCGCGCGAAGGCCGGGAGATCGCCCTGTGAGCGAGCGCACCGCGCACATCGTGCGCGAAGCGGCGCGGGCGTTCGTGCGCGCCCTCACGCCCAGGCTTGCCGGGCACGGGGTATCGTTCGGGCACTGGGCGTTCCTGCGCATCCTGTGGGAGGGCGACGGCCTCACGCAGCGCGAGCTCTCCGAGATGGCGGGGGTGATGGAGCCCACCACCTTCGCCGCGCTCAGGTCGATGGAGGAGCTCGGCTATATCGAGCGCCGCCAGGTGCCCGAGAACCGCAAGAACGTCTACGTATACCTGACGCCGCAGGGGCGCGCGCTGAAGAAGAAGCTCGTTCCTCTCGCGGAGGATGTGAACAAAGTCGCAACGCGCGGGGTAAAAGCGGAGGACCTCGCTACCACGCGCAGAGTGCTACTCGCTATGCTCGACAACCTGGGACGCTCCGGAAAATGACCAAGCTACGCCTTACTTTCGCCTGCTGGGACTACGACCGGACGCGGGCCCTCGCCGAGGGCACGGTGCGCCCCGACGGCATCGACCTGGTGTACCTGGCGCAGCCGGTCGAGGAGACCTTCTTCCGCATGCTGCGCTACCGGGAGTTCGACGCGTGCGAGATGTCGCTCTCCTCCTACGTCGCCTCGCTCGGCCAGGACCACCCGGCGTTCGTCGCCATTCCGGCGTTCCCCTCGCGCTTCTTCCGCCACTCCTGCATCTTCATCTCGACGGGAAGCGGCATCCGCAAACCGCAGGAGCTCAAGGGCAAGCGCATCGGCGTGCCCGAATACCAGATGACCGCGCCGGTGTGGATCCGCGGCATCCTGTCCGACGAGTACGGCGTGAAGGTGACCGAGGTGCAGCACTTCTCCGGCGGCGAAGAGGAGCCGGGGCGCGACGAGAAGATCAAGCTGAATGTCCCGCCAACCATCAGCCTGCGGGCCATCCCTTCGGACAAAACCCTGTCCCGCATGCTGGCCGACGGCGAGCTCGACGCCCTGGTCACGGCGCGCGCACCCTCGACGTTCCACAAGGAGCCCGACAAGGTGCAGCGCCTTTTCCCGAATTATGTCGAGATGGAGAAGGACTACTACCGGCGCACCCGGATCTTTCCCATCATGCACACCGTCGTGCTGAGGCGCGACGTCTACGAGAGGAATCCCTGGATCGCGCAGTCGCTCTACAAGGCGTGCGTCGCGTCGAAGGCGAAGGCCTACGAGCTCTACAACCAGACCGCCGCCATGCCCTCGATGCTGCCCTGGACCGTGGCGCATGTGGAGGAGGCGCGCCGGGAGATGGGCGAGGACTGGTGGTCCTACGGGCTCTCGCCCAACCGCCAGGTGCTGGATACGTTCCTGCGCTACCACCACGAGCAGGGGCTGTCGAAGCGCCGCTTCGCGCCGGAGGAGCTGTTCGCGAAGGAGACCCTGGAGAGCTACAAGGTGTGAGCGCCGCGTCGAACACGATTACCGGTCTCATGTCGCGCAACCCGGCGGAGATCGCGCGCGTGCTCGACAAGGCGAAGGCGGCAGGCGTGCCGGTGCGGGTGCACTTTCCGGGCATGACTTTCGAGTCGCAGATCTTCCTCGTGGATCCCGCAAACGCCCGAGTGGTGTTCGCGTGGAGCGCGCGCGAGGCCGCGAACCAGGCGCTCCTTTCCCGTCCGCGCTGCACTTTCCACTGCGAGATGGCGGGCTGGCACATCGAGTTCGTGGCTGCCGCGCCGCGCGCGGTCAAGTTCCACGGGCGCAAGCTCATCGAGTGCCGCTTCCCGGAGATCCTGGCGAGCAACGCCCGCCGGGAGCACGAGCGCACCGAAGCGAGCCCGACGCTCGCGCTGCGCGTGGTCGCCGACGCCGGCGGCATCATGCCCTTCGAGGCCCGCATCGTGGACATCGCGCCCGGCGGCGTAGGCTTCCTGGTTTACGCGGACGGCATCACGCTCGAGCCGGGCACCGTGCTGCGCGGCTGCCGCATCCAGCTTCCCGGTGCCAAGGGCTCGAGCGCAACCGCCGACCTCGAGGTGCGCTACTCCAGGCCGGTCACGCTCGCCAACGGCCGCCGCCTGATGCGCTCGGGCTGCCGCTTCCTCAAGCCGAGCCCCCAGCTGGTCGAGTTTTGTAACCGCGCCACCCGCCGTACGAAGTGATGTCGGGCCGCCCGCGCAGCGCGTGCGCCTCGCACAGGAACCCCTTTACGTGCTCGCCGTCCTCGAGCACCAGGGTGCCGATGCCGAGCGGCGCGGGGATCGCTGCGACGAACTCGCCGAAGGCGCGCGCCGGCATGCGCCATACCTCGAGCTCGATCTTCGCGCCGTTGTCGGCGCGCAGCAGCCCGGGCCGGTTCTCGTCGACCGCGAACAGGCGATAGAAGGGCGCGGTGCGTGCCGCGCGCACCAGCCTGGCGCCGCGCGCCGTGAGCTCGCCGTTCAGCGCCATGCCCGAGAGGTGCGCGCCGAGCACCGCAAAGCGGATCTGCCCGCGCTCTGCGGGCAAGGCCTTCTCGCCGTTGAACCGCGCGCCGAGGGCCGCCAGCGCGCGGTCCGAGAAGGCCGGCCCGATCAGCGTGATGCCGAAAGGCAGCTGGTCGGCGCGCCGCCCCGCCGGCACGGTGAGCGCGGCAAGGTCCAGCAGGTTGACGAAGTTGGCGTAGCGCCCGAGCCGGGCGTTGAGCTCGAGCGGCTTCGCCTGCACCTCGGCGATGCGGTAGATGGTCGGCGCACCGGGCACCGCGAGGAACGCCACGTCGCGGAGCACGTCGGCGGCGATGCGTTTCAGCGCCTCGAGGCGATGCTGGGCGCGGAACAGCTCGACTGCCGAATAGCGCAGGCCGGCCTCGACGATCTCGCGCGTCACCGGCAGCATGTCGCCGAGGTGCTTTTCGAGTGCCGCGGCGCGCTCGGCGACCCACGGGCCATAGAGCAGCTCCTGGGCCTCCACGAAGGGCCCGAAGTCCACTTCAACCGGGGTGCCGCCCAGGGCACGCAGCCGCCGGATGGCCTGCGCGAAAAGAGATGCATAGCCGCTGTCGCCGAAGAACTCCGGCGCGGCCGGTACGCCGAAGCGGAACTGGTCTGTGGGCAGCGATACCGGCTCGCCGGTGCGCGAATAAGGATCCGCGCCGTCGTAGCCCTCGATCGCCTCGAACACCTGCAGCGCGTCCGCGCAGCTCGGCGCGAGCACCGAGACGCAATCGAGCGAGCGGCAGGCCGGCACCACGCCCGATGTCGACACCAGCCCGCGCGTGGGCTTCAGCCCGACCAGGCCGTTGAACGCCGCGGGCACCCTGCCCGAGCCGGCCGTATCCGTGCCGAGCGCGAAGTTCGCCATGCCGAGCGCCACCGCGACTGCGGAGCCCGAGCTCGACCCGCCGCTCACGTACGCCGGATCGAAGGCGTTGCGGCACGCCCCATAGGGCGAGCGCGTGCCGGCCAGGCCGGTGGCGAACTGGTCGAGGTTGGTCTTGCCGATGCAGATGGCGCCGGCGGCAAGCAGGCGCTCGACGGCGAAGGCGCTCTTCCCGGGCGTGTAGGCGAACGCCGGGCAGGCCGCGGTGGTGGGCAGGCCGGCGACGTCGATGTTGTCCTTCACCGCGAAGACGCGCCCGCGCAGCGGCGCGTCCTGCAGCTTCTCGACCTCTCGGACCCGCTCGAGCGTTTGCGCCTTGGGTACGACGTGGATGAACACCGGATTGTCGGCGTGCGCCTCGATGCGCCGGTACACTTCCGCGATGGCATCTTCCAACGGCATGGCGGCACTCTATCGCGGAATGGATCGGGCAGCACTCGACGCGGCCTACAACAACTCGGCCGCGGTGGCGAACAGCGCGCAGATCGTGGCCGAGTGGCAGCGGCGCAGCGACGTCCTCAAGGACCGCAAGGTCGAGCTGCGCTACGGCCCGGGCGAGCGCAACGTGATCGACCTGTTCGAGCACGGCAAGGGCGCGCCGCTCCTCGTCTTCATCCACGGCGGCTACTGGCAGATGCGCTCGCGGGAGCTTTTCTACTTCCTCGCTCCGGGGCCCATGGCGCACGGCTTCAGCGTGGCACTCCTCGGCTATACGCTCGCACCGCAAAAGCGCCTGGACGGCATCGTGGCAGAGATACGCGCGGCGCTTGATCTCCTGGATCGACCCCATGTGCTGGCCGGGTGGTCGGCCGGCGCACACCTGACCGCGATGGCCATGGACCACCCGTCGGTGCGCGCCGGCCTCGCCATCAGCGGCATTTATGACCTCGAGCCGATGCGGCTGTGCTATGTCAACGACAAGCTTCGGCTCGATGCGGGCGAAGCGCGGCGCAACAGCCCGGCCTTCAAGGGAGACTCTGGCAAGCCCCTCCATATCGCTTACGGAAAGAAGGAGCTTGCGGAATTGCAGCGGCAATCCGAGGATTACGCGAGGACCCTGAAAAGCGCGCGCCTCGAGCCGCTCGCGGGCCACGACCACTTCACCATCCTCGAGGAGCTCGCCTCACCCTCCGGGCGGCTCACGGCATTGGTCCAGAAACTGCACTGAACTAGCAGCGCGAAAGCAGGCCGGCGAGCTGCCGCAGCCACCAGCGCTGGCGCCAGCCGCGATCGAGCGGCGGCGTGAAGGGCGTCTTGCGCTCGTAGTCGGCGAGCACGGTCCAGGTGAAGTTGAACGAGCTGCGGCTGTGGCCGAAGTCGGCGCCGAAGTATTCGATCTCCATGCGCTTTCGCGTGTCGACGCCGGTGTTATGGCTGAGGTCCCTCGCCAGCGAGTGATAGGACGCGGCGCGGTCGAGCGTGCGCTCCACGCAGTAGTACTTCTTCGGCACGTGCAGCTGCACCGTGCCGTGGTACTTGAAATTCCTCACGAAGCGCACGTCCTCGGCGCCGTAGGCGCCGGCGAACTCCTCGTCGGGGCCGAAAAGCTGGAAGAAACGCGCGCGCGACAGGTAGAAGAGGTTCGGGTGCCCGCGCCGCAGCGAGCCGTCGGCGCGCTTGCGGTAGAAGCGGTAGAACCTGCGGTGCGGCGCGTCCCGGCCGATGAGCCAGCGCAAGGTATGCGTCGGAAACGAGTGGTCGACATCCGAAATGACGACGTTGTTCGAGCGCGCGTAGAGGAGCGCGAGGTTCCTCGCGCCCGCCTGGTTCCAGCGGATGTCCTGTTCCACCCTGAGCCAGGTGAGGTTGAGGTCCAGCGCCGGAACCTCGTAGCGGACCGGCGAGCCGTCGTCCACGACGACGAACTGCGTGCGCTCGAGCACGTCGGCGGGATAGGCTGCGTACTCCTCGAGCAGGCTCGTGACCGTGTCGATGGTGCGCTGGTTGCAATAAAAATGCGTTGCCACGGCGAGGCGCAGGTGACCGTAGTTGCGCTTCCGCGCACCGAAGGCATCGATGCGCGCGGGCTGCGTCAGCGCGAGGAGGGTATGGCGCATCATCTTCCAGGCGGCGTCCGGCCCGAGCAGCTCTCCCTGGTCGAGCACCACGGGGTTGTCGAGCCCGGGCGCGCCGCCGGCGCCGCGCGGCGGCAACCCTTCCCGGCTCTGCAGAAAATTGACGCCGGTATAGCGGTTGAAGACGAGCCGGTTGCGCAAGGTGCGGCGCAGGCCGGGGCGCGCATCCCACCAGCGCATGACGATCACCGGCGCGCGCCGCCGCAGCTTGAGCCTGACCGCCTGGCGCTGCGTCGCTTCGTCGTCGGTGAGAATCAGCAGCAGGCCGTCGCCGTCGGGCGCCGGCAGGCGCTCCTGGACCGAAGCGGGCAGGCCTTCCACGCGGTAGGGACTCGCGTAGTAGTCCTTCCAGAAGCGCCCGAGCGCACTCCCCGGCCGCGCCACCACGGCGAGGCGCGCGGGGATGACGTAGCTCACAGCGCCTCGAGGCGCGCCAGCACGCCGGCGCCGTCGTCGGTGAGCAGGTAGAGGAAGCCGTCGGGCCCGGCACGCACGTCGCGGATGCGGCCGATCGCGTTCTGCAGGAGCCGCTCCTCCTTCACCACCTTCTCGCCGTCGAGCTCGAGGCGCACCAGCATCCGGTCGCGCAGCGCGCCGACGAACAGGTTGCCCTTCCACCGGGGGAACCGCTCGCCGGTGTAGAACGCCATGCCCGAGGGCGCTATGGAAGGTACCCAGTAGTGGATCGGCTGCTCCATGCCCTGCTTGCGCGTGCCTTCGCCGATTTGCGTGCCGAGGCCGTAGTTCCTGCCGTAGGTGATAACCGGCCAGCCGTAGTTCGCGCCGGCGCGGATGACGTTCACCTCGTCGCCGCCCTGCGGCCCATGCTCGTGCGTCCACAGCGCGCCGGTGAGCGGATGCAGCGCCGCGCCCTGCATGTTGCGGTTCCCCAGCGTGAACTTCTCCGGCTTCCAGCCGGCCCTGCCGGCGAAGGGATTGTCCTGCGGCACGCGGCCGTCGTCGTGCAGGCGGATCACGGAACCGGCGTGGTCGTCCGGCTTCTGCGCGCGCGCCATCTCGCCGCGGTCGCCGAGCGTGAGGTAGAGGTAGCCGGCGCGGTCGAACACGATGCGGCCGCCGAAATGCTGACCGCGGTTACCCTTCGGGCTCTGCCGGAAAAGCACCTGCACATCGTCGAGGCGCCGGCCGTTCAGGTGCGCGCGCGCGAGCTCGGTGCCGACGCCGTCGGGCCCGCGGGCGGCGTAGGCAAGGTAGAGGAGCTGGTTCTTATCGAACCGGGGGTGAAGCGCGACGTCATGCAGTCCGCCTTGTCCATGCACCGTGACCTCCGGCAACCCGGCGACCGGCTGCGGCAGGAGCTTCCCCTGCTCGACGATGCGCAAGCGCCCGGCCTTCTCGGTGACGAGCATGCGCCCGTCGGGGAGGAAGGCGAGCGACCACGGCTGCTCCAGACCTTCGACCACCCGCACCAGGCGGAAGTCGTGCTCCTGGGAGCCAAACGGCTGCGCGAGCGCCGCCGGCGCAGTGAGCAGAAATACCAGGAGGGCGCGCATGCCGGGATTCTATAATCGCCGCACAATGAAGAAGACGTGGGTGCTGCTCGCGTTCCTCGCCGGCTGCGCCTCGCTCGACAAGGATGAATGCCGCACCGCCGACTGGTATGCCGTCGGACTGGAAGACGGCGCGCGCGGCAGGACGCTGGAGCGGCTGGGCGAGCATCGCCGTGCCTGCGCCGAGCACGGCGTCACCCCGCACACCGAGCGCTATCTCTCGGGCCGCCAGGAGGGCCTCAAGTCCTTCTGCACCTACGAGCGCGGCTATTCCCAGGGGCGCGCCGGCCAGGGCTACGCCGGGGCTTGTCCGAAGGAGATCGCAGGCAGCTTTCTCACCGGGTACCAGCGCGGCCGCGAGCTGCATGAGCTGAACCGCCGGCTGGACGAGGCGCGCAAGGAAATCGCGCGCATCAAGGCGGCGATCACCGCCGGCATTCCGAACCCGCGCTCGCGCGCCATGGAGCTGGAGCGGCTCGAGGCCCACACCCGCGAGGCCGAGCAGCTCGAAGCGCAGATCAGGAGCCTCCAATAACCCAGAGGTAGACAGGGTGCTCGCGCGAATCGACGCGCAGGTCCACCTTCTTCTGCGGCTTCCAGTCTCCCATCCCGTGCCAGTGGGACACCACGCGCGTGCCGGGCTTCAGGCGCTGCAGCCGCTCGCGCAGCGCGAGGTTGAAATCCGGCGAGAGAAACAGCATCACCACGGTGGCATCGCGCAGGTCGGTCTTGAACAGGTCCTCGTTGCGGAACGCAATGCGATCGGCGACGCCTGCATTGCGCGCGTTCTCCTGTGCCTCGGCGATGCGGCGCGGGTCGATGTCCACGCACGCGGCGCGCGCACCGAGCTGCGCGGCCGCGATCACGATGCGCCCGTCGCCGCAGCCCAGGTCATAGACCACGTCGCCGGCGTTCACCGCGGCAAGGTCGGTCATCGCCTGTACCACCGGCATCGGCGTGGGCTCGAAGCGCACCCGGTATTGCGCGAGCGCCAGGCCCCAGTAGAGCGCAAGAAGCATGAAAGCGAGCGTGCGGCAGTGCATGGCAGAATCGCGGCATGACAAGAAAAATCGGGCTCGCCGCAATCTGTCTCATTCTATCCACAAGCGCGCTGGCACAGGGGACGCTGCTTGGCGCAGGGCTGCGCTCGCGCCCCGACTACGACGGCTCGAGCAAGCAAGTCACGGATGTCGTGCCGGTCATCCGATACTACGGCGAGCGCTGGTTCGCGCGCACCACGCAGGGCATCCTGGAGGGCGGGATGCGCGCCGAGCTCGACAAGGACTTCTGGGCCGGTGCGCAGCTCGCCTACGAGGCAGAATTCGACCATCCGGCCGTCGACGCTCCCGTGGGGGTCTCCGCCGGGCTGCACCTCGAATGGGACCGCTATTTCGGGCGGGTCCCGGCGACCTTCCTGCTGCGCGCCCGGCAGCACCTCGACACCTCGCTCGGCGGCCAGGCGGATTTGCGCGTGACGGCCGGCCTGCTTTCACGCTGGGGGCTGCTCGCCGTGGCGTTTGGGCAGGCGACATGGGGTACGGAGAATGCCGTGGCTTCGCGCTACGGAGCCCGCGACTCTGGGTTGCTCTTCACCTCCTTCGGCTTGCTCGGCTCCTACGACCTCAGCCGCCGCTGGCTCCTGGTAGGCAGCGTCGAGTTGCGCCAGCTCTATGACGCGGCCCGCGAGAGCGCAGTCGCCGAGAAGTCTTCGGGCTATTACGCCATGTTCGGGCTCGCGTACCGGTTCCCCCGGTAATGTTGTCGCGATTTTCCCGAAAGCAACTATGCGAACCTGTAGCGCCGCAACGGCGGACTATAGTCGGCCTCCCTAGCGAAGGAGACGACATCCATGCAAAACCAGTTTCTCGACATTTACCGCACCGGACTGAAGACCACCGCTGACATGATGACCGCACAGCTGGAAGGGGCACAGCGGCTGCAGCGCCAGCAGCTCGAAATGCTGCACAACGTGTTCGACGAGCAGGTGAGGTCCGTGCGCGAGCTGGCCGATGCCAAGAGCGTCGACGAATGGGTGGCACTGCAGACGCGCTTCACCGGCTCGCAGCTGGAGCGCGCCATGGATTTCTGGGCGCAGATGTGGCGCGCCGTCGGCGACAACCGCATGGCGATCACCCCGGTTTCGGCCGCGGCCTCGGTAGCGAGCGCGGTGCGCGATGCCGCGCAGCAGGAAACGCGCAAGCAGGAGCGCAAGACCGCCTGAGCACCGCGGGCGTATAGTTCGCCGGATCACATGGAGGAGCTATGCGCAGAGTCCGGGTAGCCCCGAAGGGCATGGGGATCCACGAGTTCGTGGCCCGCCAGGAAGGGTATTTCGCCGACCAGGGCATCGAGGTCGAGTTCGACTGGAAGACCTTCCGCGGCACGCAGTCGAGCTGGAAGGGCTACAAGTACCTGGAGCGGCCGCAGGACAAGCCCTACACCGAGGCCCGGGACGACAGCCTCATCCAGTGCGCCTGCGTATGGGGAAGCATCTCTAACGCGAGCGCCGGCATGGGGCGCTTCGTCCCCGACTGCTACGGGGTGTCTCCCTGGGCCATCTTCGTGCGGCCCGACTCGAAGATCCGCAAGCCGCAGGACCTGAAAGACGTGCCGGTCTCGGTCGGCATGCGCGCCGGCAGCCACTTCAACGTTCCCTTCCGGCTCGAGAAGTACCTGCCGCTCGAGCACATCAAGGTGGTGAACACCGGCGGCTTCGGCGCGCGCCTGAAAGCGCTGCTCGACGGGGAAGTCGAAGCCGCCAGCCTGCTGCCGCCGCAGATCGACATGGCGAAGCAGCTCGGCCTGCGCATGGTCATGGAGGACACTTTCCATACCCTCTGGTGGGTCCCGGAGACGGCGAGCCGCGAGGATCTGCGCGCCTACCTTCGC
>Ga0247825_10001314_pt1 | contig 16242 bp, 13 predicted proteins | sample 13C_Vanillin_Day_FD_194413 | JGI IMG/M metagenome (GOLD analysis project Ga0247825, IMG submission 194413) | Soil microbial communities from agricultural site in Penn Yan, New York, United States - 13C_Vanillin_Day48 | ecosystem: Environmental > Terrestrial > Soil > Agricultural land | place... | reverse complement strand
ACCTTGCTGCGCGCGTCCACGGCCACGCTCGAATTCATCTTGCCGCCGGCCACGCCGAACAGGAGCGGATCGACCTTGAGCAGCCCGCCGACGAGGTCGATTTTCATGTCGACATTGTCGAGCGGCAGCTTGTCGCGGTTGCGGAATTTCTTGGCCGATAGCGTGACGTGCGCGTCCACGCGGCGCAGTTTCACGAGGTCGATCGGCTCGGAGGGCAAAACCTTGCCGGCCGGCTTCTTGTCGGGCTGCCCCGGCTTCTCGCCGATCAGCCCGCCGAGGTCCGAGATATCCATCAGGTTGGAAGTCAGCTTGCCCCGCAGCGTCGGCCGCTTGGTGGCGAGATCCACGCTCATTTCCCCCCGCAGGTCGCTTTCGCCGACCTTGCCGGCAAATTCGCGGTAGCTCCACACCTGGCCGTCGCGCCGCAGCTGGCCGGCCAGCCTGTAAGGCGCCGTATGCGGGAAGGAAAGGTCCAGCGCGTCGGCCAGCGTGGACATGTCGCGACCGGCAATGGAGACGCGGGCGTCGACGGCCGAGAGCGCGGTCAGTCCCGTCACGGTGCCCTCGGCGGTGATGGTCGCTTCGCCGATGGTCGCGGTCGCTTTCAGCGGGTACGGCGTAGACTGGTCCTGGAGCGACAGCAGTCCGCCGCCCGTGCCCTTGGTGCTGAAGCGGTAGCCCTTCGCTTTCCCTTTCGCGTCGAACGCCACCCCGTATTTTTCGTCCGGGGTCGTCTGGACGTTGAGCACGACGTCCGTGTCGGTCTGCGCGTCCTTGACCGTGAGCTGGCCGCGGTTTACCGCCAGCCGTCCGATCTGCGGCGGCTCGCCCTTGTCCGGTTTCTCGTCGTCGGGCTTGAGCGCCCAGTTGCGGCGCCCCTCCTGGTCCCGTTGCAGCAGGACTTCGGCCTCGCCCAGCGCGACATCCGGCAGGTAGATGCGGCCGCCCAGGAGCGAGAGCAGGCTGATGGAGAACTCGACCGTGTCGACCGCGACCATCGGCCGCTTCTCGCCCCAGGAAGCGTTGCCGAGCGAAACCTGCTCGGCGTGTATCCGCGGATTCAGCGAGAACGGCCGCACGCGCAACTCGCCTTCGATGACGAACTCGCGCCCGGTGCGCTTCTCGACCTGCTCGCCGATCCAGCCGCGCGCGCGATTCCAGTCGAACAGCGCAAGCGCGATCAGGACGACGACGACGACGGCTGCGAGCGCCGCCAGTACGCCGAGCCCCCACCGCACGGCGCGGGAGTCTGTCTTCATGACAGGATGAGACAGCCGATGGGCGCGATTGGTGCTTGAAGCCGTGCGACCGGCCCGACCGGCTTATTCTCTTACAGTCATGGTCCCGCGACACCCCCGTCGTCTAGCCGCTACAGCTGGGTGATGGGTGGCGCGTGACGGGTGATGGAGCGGGGAAAAACGGCGACCGCAGTCTGGCTCGCCGCCCCGTGACGCATTTACTGGATTCGGACCGGCTTGCCCTTCGCCGCCGAGGTGACAATCGCCTCGAGCACCGCGATGCCGTTGAGCGCTTCGTCGGCCGGCACGGTAAACGGCTTCTTTTCCGCGACCGCGTCGGCAAACGCCTCGAGCTCCGCCTTTTCCTTGTCGACCGCCGTGAGCGGCACGTGCTCGATCGGTCCCTCGAGACCGCGCGCGAGCAGCTCGGTGTCGCCGCGGATCTCCAGCCAGCCCTGCGTCCCGAATACGTGGACGCGATAGAGCTCGCCGGTCACGAAAAGCGCGCTCAGCGTGCCGGTCGCGCCGCTCGCGAATCGCAGCATCATCGCGGTCGTGTCGTCCATGTCGATGTCGGCCGGCAGCTTGCGCTTCTCGCTGATGGCATGGACGCTGGTCACGAGGCCGGCGACCTGGATCATGGAATCGAGCGCGTGGATGCCCCGAGCGGTCATCCCGCCCGCGGGCGCTTCCTCGCGCGTGGAGCGCCAATTGCCCGGCTTCAGCCTGAAGCCGGTCGGCCCCGAGTGGGCCGCTTCGATGTGCAGGACGTCGCCGATGCGGCCGGCGCGGATGCGGTTCATCATCTCGACGAAGGATGGCGCATGGCGGCGATTGAGGCCGATGCCCAGCGTGACGCCGGCCTCGCGGCAGGCGTCGATGGCCTTGGCGGCGGACTTGCGCGTCAGGGTGATGGGCTTCTCCACGAAGACGTGCTTGCCGGCGCGGGCCGCCTGAATGATCTGCTTCATGTGCAGCGAGTGCGGCGTCGCCAGCACCACGGCATCGATATCGGGATCGTTCAGCACCCGCCCATACGATGAAATGACGCGGATCCCGGTGCGCTGGGAAAACTCCTTGTGGCGCTCCGGCTCGCGCGACAGGCCCTTCACGAAACGGAATTTCTCGCTTCCCTGGACCGACTCGGCCAGGCGGTTGCCCCAGCGACCCATGCCAAACAGCGCCGCCCTCAGCATGTCACTCCTCCTTTGAATTGTTATCGTGGCGGCAACGATAGCATAGGCCGGCGCGCATCCCGGGCGGCGTCACTCGATCTTCACCCCGCTTTCCTGGATGACGCGGTGCCACACGCCGATCTCGGCGGCGATGAACTTGCGGAACTCGTCCGGCGAGCTGCCGACCGGCTCGCCGCCGTCGGCCGCGAACTTGTCCGCAACGTCCGGCGCGTGGACGACCCTGGCGAGCTCGCTGGAAAGCTTGTTGACGATCGCGCGCGGCGTGCCGGCGGCGACGGCGTAGCCGTGAAATGTCGAGGCGTTGTAGCCCGGCGCTCCCTGCTCGGCGAGCGTGGGCAGGTCCGGCAGCACGCGCGAGCGCTGCGTGGTGCTGATGCCGAGCGCGCGCAGCTTGCCGGTCTTCACGTAATGCCCGGCGCTCAACACGTTCGCGAGCGTGGCGTCGAGGCGACCGCCCGCAAGGTCGAGCATGGCGAGCCCGACGCTGCGGTACGGCACGTAGAGCGCCTTGACACCGGCGGCGGACAGGAACCACATGGTCACCAGGTGCGTGCCGCTGCCGGTGTTGCCGGCGCCGAAGTTGAGCTTCCCGGGCTGCGCCTTCCCGAGCGCGATCAGCTCCTTCGCCGACTGCACCTTCAGGCCGGCATTGACGACGAGCAGGTAGGGCGCGCGCGTCATCAGGGAAACCGGCGCGAAATCCTTCACCGGGTCCACCGGGTAGTTGCGGTACAGCGCCGGCGAAAACGTGAAGCTCGGGATGATGGCGAGCAGCGTGTAGCCGTCGGGGTTCGACTTGGCCACATTGGAGAACGCGAGTACCGCCGCCGCGCCGCCGCCCGAGCGGTTGTCCACAATGAACTGCTGGCCCAGGGCCTGGGTCATCTTGGCGGCAAAGAGCCGCGCCTGGATATCGGTCGCGCCGCCCGGTGCCTGGGGCACGACCACCCGCACGGGCTTCGTCGGGAACTGCGTGGACGGCTGGGCGCCCGCAGCGCCCGACAGCAGGGTGGCCGCGAGCCAGCCCGCGATTCGCAAAGTCTGCATGATTTCCTCCGCGCCCTATTGCATCGGGATGCCGGCGTCCTTCACCACCTTGCGCCAGCGCGCGATCTCGCGCTGGAGATGCTGGGTGAACTGTTCCGGCGTGCTGCCGACGGGCTCGCCGCCATCGGGCGCCAGGCGCTCGAGCACCTCGGGCGCCTTCAGCGTCTTCAGCAGCTCCGCATTGACCTTGTTGATGATCGCCGGGGGCGTGCCGGCGGGAGCCAGCATGCCGAACCAGGTCGCCGTTTCATACCCCGGCACGCCGGATTCGGCGATAGTCGGCAGCTCCGGGAAGATTTTGGAACGCTGCGGCGTCGAGACGCCGAGCCCGCGCAACCGGCCGGACTTGACGTGCTGGTACGAAGACAGCGGATTGCCGAAAATCGCGTGCACCTGGCCCGACATGGTCTCGATCAGCGCCTGCCCGGTGCCCTTGTAGGGGACGTGCGTCACCTTGAGGCTGCCCATGGTGCGGAACATTTCCAGCGCCATGCCGGTCGAGGTGCCGTGCCCCGCCGACCCGAAATCGAGTATCCCCGGCTTGGCTCGCGCCATGGCGACCAGGTCTTTCGCCGACTTCACCGGCAGCGACGGGTGCGCGAGCAGCAGCAGCGGCGCCTGCACCACGAGCGAGATCGGCGCGAGGTCTTTCAGCGGGTCGTAGGGCAGCTTTGAATAAATCGCGGGCGTGATCGAGTAGCCGCTCGCCACCGCCAGGAGGGTATAGCCGTCGGGCGGCGCCTTCGAAGCGAGGCTGTAGGCGATGGTGCCGCCCGCGCCGGTGCGGTTCTCGACGATGAACGAGCGCCCGACGTTCTCGGTGAGCTTCTGTGCAAAGAGCCGCGCCTGGATGTCGGTCCCGCCGCCGGGCGCCAGCCCGACAAGGATCCGCACCGGCCGCGTCGGATAGGCGTCGGCCCCCTGGGCGGACGTCAGCCCGGGCGTAAGGGCGAGCGCCCCGGACAGCAGTAGTGCCGTGCGATGGTTCATGGTCTTCCTCCTCGTTATTTTATGTGAGCACCGCGTTACTGGAATCCGCAACGGGTGTAGTAGCGCTTGGCATTGTCCCAGAAGAGCTTGCGCTTGCGGGCTTCCGGCATGTCCCACTCCATGACCATCTCGACGGTGTGCGGGAAATGGCTTTCGCCGTGCGGGTAGTCGGAGGCGTACATCAGCACCTCCTCGCCGATGAGATCAATGACCGCGTTGGTCAGCTTCGCGCCCTCGGGCGCCTCGATGCTCTGGAAATAGCGTCCGCTGGTGACGTATTCGCCCGGCGTCTTCTGCAGCTGCGGCAGAGCCGATCGAATGGTCTTCGCGTGCTCGTTCAGGCGCTCCATCCAGAACGGCAGCCAACCGTGGCCGGCCTCCAGCGTGCCGATGCGCAGCTTCGGGTAGCGGTCCATCACGCCGGCGCCGATCAGGGAGGCCATGTTGCGCATGCCGCACCACGGATGCGCGGCCGAGCGCTGGAGGAAAAGGTTGTCCCACGTGTCGAGGCCACCCGGCGCGTAGGGCGGCATCACGGTGAACGTGTGCAGCGCCACGGCGAGGTCGTAATCCTGCGCGGCCGCCCACACCGGCTCGATGTCCGGGTGGTCGAGCGGCACGCCGGCCGGGGCGTACACCATGAGGCCCCAGGCCCAGCGCGACTTGCCCCAGCGCTTGATTTCCTCGAGGCTGCCCGGGATATCGCGCGCGCAGGCGAGGATCACCCCGCCCAGCCGGTCGGGGTACGGCGCGCAGTAGTCCTGCATCCACCGGTGGTACGCCTGGTACATGCCCTGCTCGAGCGCCACGTCGTCGCCCGCGGTCCACGTGCCGAACCAGCCCGACGGCAGCAGGAGGTTCACGTCCACGCCCTCGAAGTCCATGTCCTCGATGCGCTTGTCGGGCTCGTAGTCCACCCGCGGGTGCGGCTTGCGCGCGCCGTGCGCGCCGGTGAAGCCCGCCATGTACTTGCCGCGCGTGTCCTGGGGATCCGAGGCGCCGAGGCGTCGCCGGTAGTGCCGCTGCCCCTTCGAGTAGATCGCGTAGCCGCGGTTGGTCGCCGACTTGTACTGCTCCCACGCCGGCAGCTTGGATTTCTCCGCCTCGGTCAGGTACTGGTCGAGGACATCGAGATAAGGCCCCACGTGGGTGTCGGTGTCGAAAATCTTGAAGCCGTTCTTGGCCATGCTGTCTCCCGTTTCAACCTTTGACGAAAATCTCTGGTATTTCGGCGATGCGCTCGAGCTTGTCCAGCGCCCACAGCCGGTCGAGGGCGGCCTTTGCGCGCGCCGCGCCGAGGAAACCGCCGGCGGTGCCGAGGAATTTCTCGGAAATCTGCGCGTCGCTCTTGGGCTGCGACAGGTCGCCCAGGTCGCCGCCCGCCTCGCCACTCGCGCTCTGTCCGCCGCGCAGGCGCACGTTCACGCGCGAGCGGTGCACCACCGGCACCTTTTCGTAATCGCGCGTGAATTCGTCGTTCACGACGACCTCGATCTTGCGCAGCAATCCGCGCAGCTCCGGGCTGCCCAGGTGCGATGCGTCGAACTGCCGCGGCGTCACCGTGCCGTCCATCAGGGCCGCCGCGACCACGTATGGAATGCTGTGATCGGCCGTCTCGCGCGAATCCGGCTCCCAGTGGTGCTCGCCCGTGCCCATGCCGATCTTGGCGCGCTCGTAGGTCTCCACGGTGACCCGCTCGACCTCGTCCAGGCGCTTCATCACGGCAGGCGCCACTTTCTCGGCCGCCAGGATCGATGAAATCGTGGTGGCGCAGGACGAGCGCGGCTTGATCAGCGTGTCCTCGATCTTGTACGGCGTGCCCGGTCCGCCCATGACCTCGAGGGAGACCGGCTTGCCGGCGATATGCGGCAGCCAGCCGGACTTGCCCTCGAAGGGCAGGAAGGGTGCATTCATTCCGTCGCGCGCAAGCAGCGCCGCGAACACGCCCGCCTTTCCCGCGTGTCCGGCCGTGACCGCCTTCCACATGGACAGGTGGCCGGTACGCACCTGCCGCAGAATATTGTTGGGCACCGCGGCCATCGAAAGGCTCGCGCCGATCTGGGCGGACGTGAGCCCCAGCAGCTTCGCCGATCCGGCCGCGATGCCGAGGCAGGCGAAATTGGCGCAGTCGAAGGCCGTTCGCCCGATCGCATCGGACAGTCGCAGGTAGATTTCGTAGGCGAGCACGACCGCCGCGAGGACGTCGCGCCCGCCCGCGTCCGCGTGTTCCGCCACGCCGAGCAGCGGCATGATGACGTCGCTCGGGTGGCCGCCCGCGCTGCCCGGCCAGTGGTAGACATCGTTCAGCTCGACATAGCGCGCGGCCGTGCCATTGGCGAAGGCCGCCATTTCGGGCGTTGTCCGCGTGGCCGTGCCGTAGACGGTCGCGCCGTCGGCCATCGGCGTGCGCGCCGCCATCCGGCGCGCGATGGCGCACGGCTCGCCGTCGTAGCCGCCGGCGAGCGCGGCGAGCGTGTCGATCACCCGCACCTTGGCCGCGTGAACGGCCGACGCCGGCAGCGACTCGTGGCTCAGCGCGGCCGAGTAGTCGGCGAGGCGGCGCTGCAGGCGATCGAGCTTGCGATCGGGCGCGCTCACGCTGCTTCCTTCCGCGCAATCGCCGATGGAGTGACCACGACCTCGTCGCCCCGCACCTCGAAACGGTGATCGAAGCCTTCGGAAGCCCAGTCCATGTAGCGCACCATGTCGTCGAAGCGTGCATCCCCGCGGCGCAGCACCTCGGGGCGGTACAGCTGATCGATCATCATCGGCAGGAACGACACTTCCTTCACGCCCGCCTTCGTGAACACGGCTTTCGCGAGCAGCGAGCGCCGGGCATCGCGCCCGTACGGCAGCAGCGGCATGTCGGGATTCTGGTCGGCGTGATTGCGCAGCGCGCCGTGCTTCCACGGCTCTTCCTTCCACTTCGGCGAAGGGAACGGCTTGGTCATGCAGAAGTTGCTCAAACTGTAGAAGATCGCCTTGCCCTTGTACATCTCGATCGCCTTGGGCACGTGGGCGTGGTGCCCCAGCACCAGGTCGGCGCCGGCATCGATGCAGGCGTGCGCCACGGTCACCTGGTAGTCGGCGATCACCCGCGGCACCCAGATCACGCCCCAATGGAAAACGGGGATCACGATGTCCACGCGCTTGCGCAGCGCGGCAACGTCCTCGAGGATCATTCTCATGTCCCGCTCATCGGGCTCGGTCAGTACGCGCGCCGGGGCGTGCGGCCCGCGCAGCTCGTAGTCGGTCTTCACGCGCAGCGGCGCGATGCCCACCTTGTCCGGGCCGGCTTCTCCGCCCTCCGGAATCACGGAGCAGTAGCCCAGGAAGCCGACCTTGATCCCGCTCTTCTCGACGATCGCGGGCTCGCGCGCCTCGGCGAGGTTCCGGCCGGCGCCCGTGACCTGGATACCCTTCTCCAGCAGCAGCGCGCGGGTGTCGAGCAGCGCGTCGGGACCGGCATCGAACATATGGTTGTTGGCAATCGTCACCGCCTCGAATTTGCAGTCGGTGAAGATCTTCGCCATCTCGGGCGGCTGGCGGCCATGCGGCGCCGTCTCTCGGGCGACGCCGCGCGAGGAGTACTGCCGCTCGCAGTTCGCGAACCGCAGATCCACCTGCTCCAGCACCGGCCGCACGAGCTCGGTGTAGCGCTCGACCGGGAAGCCGTCCTGCGGGCCGTGCACCGGTCCGCAATCGCCGGTGCCGATGAACGAGATTTCTGGTGTTGCTGCTGCCATGACTGATTCCTCCTGTCGAAAAGGCGCGCGGCGTTCTTCAGACGAGCAGACGCGTGACGTCGGTCGCGTCCGCCAGGTTCTCGAGATTCCAGACGTGCTCGATGACGCGCTCGACGCGCGCGGCGTCGAGCGGGCGCGCGGAAAAGCGCGCGCAATCGCGGAACTTGGCTTCCAGGAATTCGCGCCGCACCGGCTGCCGCGGATCGCCCGGCACGTGGTCGACCTTGCGAGCATGCAGGCGGCCGTCACGGGTCCGGATCTCGACCGTCGGGCGCGACACAGCGGAGCTGCCGCCGACGACGTCGGGGAAGGCGGCCTCCGCCCGGTAGGCGACGCGGTCCGCCATCGCCAGCACGGCCGGGTCGCGCAGCCCTTCGTCGGTGTAGTCCTGCAGGCGAACGTCGCCCTTCACCATCATCACCGCGGTGGTGAACGGAATGCTGTACTTGCCGTCGATGCTGCTCGCGGGCCGGCGCTTGCGCTCGGGAGGCTCGGAGAGAAGCTGTGTCGCGCGCGTGCCGCCGACCACCGTTATCGATTCCACGTCCTCGGGCCGCAATCGCAGCTCGTTCCGCAGCTGAAGCACCGCGGCATTGACCGGCCGCGTATAGCCGCACGCCGGCCAGACCTTGAAGCCGTGAGTGTCCAGCAGCGGGAAGCGCTGCCCGAGTCCGTCCAGGACCGCGTCCCAATCCGGCTCGTTGGTGCGTACGTACGTCCGGAACAGCCCGTAGCGGCCCTCCAGCACCTCCTTCGACCCGATGATCCCGCGCTGCGCCAGCTCCGCCGCCATCACCGCGCCCTGGCCGGAGAACCCCGCCTGCATCGAGCGCATGTGGGTGGCGGCGCCCACCGCCATCTGGCGGCTGCCGCTCATCTGGTTGAAGCCGATGCCGAGCGCGTTCTCGGCCTGCCGGGCGTCGAGCCCGAGCGCGCGCGCCGCGGTCGCGGCGCCGGCCAGGTAGCCCAGCAGCTGCGTGGCGAACCAGCCCTCCGTCATGGTCCAGTCCGGGATGCGGATCGCCATGTGCAGCCGCGTCATGACGTCCGCGCCCGCCGCGATGGCCGCAATCAGGTCGCGGCCGCTCAACCCGCCCTGCTTCTCCGCGAGTGCCAGCGCCACCGGCACGGTGGCGATGCTGACGTGGCCGCCGCCCAGGTCATCGTAATCGAGCATGTGCCCCAGGCTGCCGTTCACGAAAACCGCCCATGGCGCGGGCGCCTTGCCGCCGAACCCGAGGATGGTGCTCTCGGGGCGGCCGCCGAGCCCGGTCACGTAGTCCGCCACGATGCGCGCCTCGGGCGCCAGCGTCGCGGCGCCGATGGTGACTCCGAGCGTGTCCAGCACGCATTGCTTCGTGAGCTCGATCAGCGCCGGCGGCAGCGCCTCATACCGCAGGCTCGCGGCATGGGCGGCGATCGCGCGCGTGGCGCCCGCCCCGGCGAGCGCGGGAGCTTCCGGCGCGACGCCGGTTTTCACCCTTCCACCTTGATGCCGGACTTCTTGATGAACTCGTCCCACATCTCGAGCTCCTTCGCGAAGCGCTCCTTGAACTGCGGAGCGGTGTTGGGCGGCGCCACCTCGGCGCCGTCTGCCATAACGCGCTTCGTGACCTCTGGTGAATGCATGATCCGGCCGACTTCCGCGTTGAGCGCGTGGAGTATCGGCGCCGGAATGCCCGCAGGAGCGTAGAGTCCGTACATGTTGTCGAGCTCGAAGCCCGGCACGCCCGATTCCGCGACCGTGGGCACGTCCGGATAGGCCGGCACCCGCTTGAGAGACGTTACGGCGATGCCGCGCGCGCGCCCGCTTTTCACGTGCGGCGAGCCGGAGATCGTGCTGGTGAACATCATCTGCGTCTGCCCGGCCACCAGGTCGATCAACGCCTGCCCGTTGCCCTTGTAAGGAATATGCAGGAGATCGATGCCGGTGCGGGACTTGAACAGCTCCCCGCCGAGGTGCGACGCCGAGCCGGTCCCGGCCGAGCCGTAATTCAGCGCGCCCGGGCGGCGCTTGGCGAGCGCAATCAGCTCCTTGACGTTCCTCACCGGCAGCGACGGGTGCACCAGCAGGAAGTAATAGGACGAGGTGAACTGCGCGACCGGCGCGAGCACAACGCGCGTGTCGAACGGCACTTTCTTGAGCGGAGTCGCGGTGACGACCTGGCTGCCGCCGCCGTAGAGCGTGTAGCCGTCGGGCGCCGATTGGACGAGCAAGGTCACCGCCAGCGCGCCGCCGGCGCCGGTGCGGTTTTCGACGACGAACGAAGTCCCCCAGCTCTCGGTGAGCTTCTGCGCCACGGCGCGGGTAATGGCGTCGACGCCGCCGCCGGGCGAGGTGCCGACCATGATGCGCACTGTCTTGGCGGGATAGCCGCCGGGCAGCGAGGGGCGCTGTGCGTGCGCGCTTGCCGCAATTGCCAGCGACAGGCAGGCGAAGCAGGCGGATGCTCTCTTCATGGCTGTCTCCTTATTTCTTGAGGCCCAGTTTCTGGATGACGCGCTCCCATTTCACGATTTCCGACGCGATCAGCTTGCGAAACTGGTCCGGCCGGTTCGGCGCCGCGGCTTCGGCGCCGTCGGCCGCGAGCTTCTGCGTCACCTCGGGCGCGCTGACGGTTGCGACCAACTCGCGATTGAGCATCTGCACCGTCGCGGGCGGGGTGCCGTTGGGCACGAGCATGCCGTACCAGCTCCGCAGCTCGTAGCCGGCGACGCCCGACTCGGCCACCGTCGGCAGATCGGGCATCGCCTGCACGCGCTGCGGACTGGTGATGGCGAGCGCCTTGAGCTTGCCGCTGCGCACGAGCGGCGTCGCGGTCAGCGTGTTGGTGATCGCGACCTGCACGCGCCCGCCCATGACGTCGATCATCGAGAGCCCGCTGCCCTTGTACGGGATGTGGGTCATATCCACCCCGGCCATGGCCTTGAAGAGCTCCATCCCGAGGTGCACCACCGAGCCCGTGCCGCTGGATGCGTAGACCAGGGGCTTGGCTTTCGCCAGCGCGATCAGCTCCTTCACCGAGCCCGCCGGCAGCGAGGGCGTCGCCACCATCAGGTAGGGCTGGGTAATCATGAGCGCGACCGGCGTCAGCTCCCTGGGGATATCGGTCTTCACGGTGCCGAGGATCATCGCGGTCACGTTCTGCGCGCTGAGCGTCGCCAGCGTATAGCCGTCGGGAATGCCGTTGACCGCGACCTGCAGCGAAATGCCGCCGGCAGCGCCCGGCCGGTTATCCACGATCACCGACTGGCCCCACCGCTCGGTGAGGCGCTGCGCCACCGCGCGCATCATGAGATCGCTGCCGCTGCCGGCCGGCGAGCCGACCAGCACGCGCACCGGCTTGGTTGGGTAGCCGCCCGGCCGCGCGGCCGGCTTCTGCGGAGCGGCCGCCGCCGCACACAGCGTCGTCGAAGCGACGATCAGAAACGCGGCCCCGAATGTTCTGAGACGGGTGTATTTCGGCATCGGCATGTTCTCTCCTCGCGGTTGTTGTGCCGGGCGGGCTTATTGCAGCGCCGTCTTCGATTTGCGAACCACCTGCTCCCACTTCTCCACTTCGCGCCGATACGCGCGGCGAAACTCGTCCACGCTCACCGGCGGCGCGGGCTCGGCGCCATCCGCGGCGAACTTGTCGCGGACCTCGCCCGCGTTCACGATATCGGCCACTTCGCGATTGATCAGTGCGAGCACCGGCTTCGGCGTCCTGGCGGGCGCGAAAAGGGAATACATGTTCTGCAGCTGGAAGCCGGGCGCCACGGTCTCGGTCAGTGTCGCCACCTGCGGCGCGATCGGCGTGCGCCGGCCGCCGGTGAAAGCGACTGCCTTGAGCTTCCCGCTGCGCAACTGCGGGACAGCGGACACGGTGCTCGTGAACATAAGCTGAATCTGCCCCGAGAGCAGGTCGATCAGCGCCGGGCCGCTGCCCTTGTAGGGCACGTGCACCATGCGAATGCCCACCAGCGCGCTGAACTGCTCCATGCCGAAGAAATGCAGGCTGCCCTGGCCCGAGGTGCCGTAGCTCAGCTTGCCGCGCTGGCCCTTCGCGTAATCCACGAACGACGCGGGCGTCGTGACGGGCACCGACGGGTGCACCACCAGGAAATACGGCTGGTTCGTCATCTGCACGACCGGCTCGTAAGCGGTCCGCACGTCGTAGGAGACGCGGCCGCTGACACTGGTCAGGATCATGGTGGTGGCGCCGACGAGCAGGGTATAGCCGTCGGGCGCGGCCTGCCGCGTGATGTCCATGGCGATCACGCCCGAGCCGCCGCCGCGGTTGTCGACGACCACGGAGGCGCCCAGCCGCTCGGACAGCTTCTGCGCCACCGGGCGCGTCGTCAGATCCTGGCCGCCGCCGGGGGCGGAGCTGACGATGATGCGGATCGGCTTGCTGGGATATCCGTTCGCCAGCCGCGGGTGCTGCTGCGGCTGCGCGATCGCCTGGAACGCGGCACAGCCCAGGCAGAACAGCGCCATGCTACGCCAGCCGTAACGCCCGTGTGCTTTCATCGTGTTTACCTTCTTCGGAAATTCCTGCTTGCGCCCACGCGCGGCGCCCATCGTTCTGGACTCACTTTTCCGGCTTCTTGCCCGCGTCCAGCCTGCGCACGATTTTCTCCCACTTTCTGATCTCCTCGGAGATCATCGCGCGGAACTGATCGGGCGTATTGGCTGCCGCTACTTCGGCCCCGTCGGCCGCGAGCCGTTCCTTGACCATCGGCGAGTTCATGACCGCGTTTACTTCGCGGTTCAGCGTTCGAACGATGGCGTTCGGCGTGCGGCGGGGCGCCATGAGCCCGTACCAGCTTCGCAGCGCGTAGCCCGGCACGCCGGACTCGGCAACCGTGGGTACGTCCGGCATGGTGGGCGCGCGCGAAGGACTCGTGATGGCGAGCGCCTTCAGCTTGCCGCTGCGGACGAGCGGGCCCGCGGTCAGCATGTTGGTGATGGCGAGCTGCACGCGGCCGCTCATGACATCGATCATCGACAAACCGCTGCCCTTGTATGGCACATGCTGCATATCCACATTGGCCATGGACTTGAACAACTCCATCCCGAGATGGACGATCGTGCCGACGCCGCTCGAGGCATAGACCAGCGGCTTGGTCTTCGCCAGGGCGATGAGCTCGGGCACGGAGTTCGCCGGCAGCGACGGCGTCGCGACCATCAGGTAGGGCTGCGTCAGCATCATGGCAACAGGGTCCAGCTCCCGCGGAATATCGGTAGAGACCGTGCCAAGCAGCATTGCCGTGACGCTCTGCGCCGCAAGCGCGGTGAGCGTGTGGCCGTCCGGATTGGCCTGCGCGGTGAGCTGCACCGAGATGGCGCCGGCCGCGCCGGGGCGGTTGTCCACGACCACCGTCTGGCCGAGTCGCTCGCCCAGGCCTTGCGCGACGGCCCGCATTGTCAAATCGCTGCCGCTGCCGGCCGGTGCGCCGACCAGTACGCGGACCGGCCGCTTGGGGTAGCCTCCCGGCCGCTCCTCGGTCTTGCCCTGTGACTGCGCGATGCCCCATGCCAGGGAAAGCGCCACGACGCTCGCCCACCGGGTCATGGCAAGGACTTTGTCCTGCGACTGTTTCTGACCGTTCACTCGACTTCTTGCTGAATTCATGTGCTTCCTGTTCTCTCGAAGATGCCGGAACAACAGGCGCGTGCAGCTACCTGCCGAGAAACCGTTGCGCAACGATGTACCGGTCTGCCGCCACGCGCAGCCCATTTTTCGTGGCCCTCGCTCGTTGTTCTAGAACTCCACTTTCATGCCGGAATCCCGAACGATCGCGTGCCAGCGCGGCACCTCGGCAGCAATGAAATCCCGGAATCCGCGAGGCGTGCTGCCGACCGGCTCGCTGTTGTCTTTCGCCAAAGCAGATGCCACGTCGGACATCTGGGCTGCGCGGGCGAGCGCCGCGCTGAGCTTGCCGATGACAGCGGGCGGCGTCCCGGCCGGCGCCGCCCAGCCATGAAAGGCGGCTGCGTCGAAGCCGCTGACGCCCTGCTCCAGTATGGTGGGAATTTCGGGAAGCCGTTTCGAGCGCTGCCCCGTGCTGATGCCTAGCGCCCGCAACCTGCCCGACTGCACGTGCGTGACCGCGCTGCCGGTGGTGAAACCCGCGTCTATCTGGCCCGCCAGCATGTCGATGATGGCCTGGGACACGCCCTTGTACGGGACATATGAGGCTTTGATATTGGCGAGCGTAAACAGTGACACGGCCATGAGGTGCGTGCCGGATCCGGAGATCCCGCCGCCGAAATTAAGCTTGCCCGGGTCGGAACGCGCCAAAGCAATCAGATCTTTCACCGACCGTGCAGGCAAGGACGGATTGGCCACGAGCAAGTATGGCGTGCGGCTCATAAGCGAAATGGGCTCGAAGTCCTTCAGTGGGTCCACTGGCAGATTCCTGAACAATGCAGGCGCATAGGTTAGATCCGGCAACACGACCAGCAGGGTGTAGCCATCTGCCGGCGCCTTGGCTGCCAGCGTCCACGCGATATGACGGCCGGGACGGTTGTCCACAATGAACTGCCGCCCCAGGCTTTCGCTGAGCTTGGTCGCAAACAGCCGTGCCTGGGTATCGGCGTTACCACCCACGGCCTGCGCAACGATGACGCGGACGGGCTTTTCGGGATAGCGCGTCGCAGCAATGCCCCCGTCCTGGGCGAACCCGGGCGCCATCGATCCCATGGCAGCGGCCCATGCCAGCGTTTTCCAGCCCACCCTCATCGCTTACCGTCCTGGAGGCCTCCGCCCTTCATCAGCTTTCCACCACGACTTCGTCGCCTTCGATCTTGAACCGGTGGTCGAACCCTTCCGATACCCATTCCATGAAACGCACCGCCTCGTCGAAGCGGGCGTCACGCCGCGGCAGCACTTCGGGTCTCAACTGCTTGTCGATGAGCACAGGCAGGAACGACACGCGCGGCGCGCCCGCCTGACTGAACACCGATTTGACGATGAGGCTGCGCTTGGCATCCGTGCCGTACCCCAGGTGCGGATACTCCGGATCGAGCGGCGTGCCGTAGCGCTTCTCGAAGGCAGCCGCCTTCTCCGGCGTGTGGGCGGGGGCCGACATGATGAAATTGCTGAGGCTGAAAAAGCACACCTTGCCGCCGTAGGCGCCGATTGCCTTCGGTACATGCGCGTGATGTCCCAGTATGAGATCGGCGCCCGCTCCGAATGCCGCCTTGGCGGCGGTGATCTGGTAGTCGGCGATCAGCCGGGGGATGTAATGCACACCCCAGTGGAGCGATACGACGACATGGTGCGCCTGCTTTTTCGCGGACCGGATATCGTCCAGGAGCCCCGACAGGTCCTCTTCGTAAGGCACCGTGATGACGCGCGGAGGAACGCCCGCCTGATAGTCGAAAGGCTCGTAGTACGTGTGGGCCCGCAGCGGCGCCACGCCCGGCTTACGGGGCCCGGCTGCATAGCCGGTCTGAAGTATGGAGCAGTATGCGAGGAAGGCAATGCGCACTCCATTGCGCTCGACGATCGCCGGCTGACGCGCTTCCTCGAGATTGCGTCCGGCGCCGATCACTTTCATTCCGCGCTCGCGCAGGAGCGAGGCCGTATCCAGCATGGCTTCCTCGCCCCAGTCCATGGCGTGATTGCTCGCCAGGGAGACCACGTCGAAACCACAATCGCTGAAGATGGACGCCATGTGAGGCTTGAGGCGGCTGTGACCGCCACCGGAATGCAACTGCAACGCGCCGCGTTCGGAATAGACGCGCTCGACCTGCGCGAAGCGGATGTCGGCCTGTTGCAGCGTGGGCTTCGCGAGGACGGGGTACGCGTTCATGGGCTCGTGAATCGGGCCCACGTCGCCGCACGCCATCAGAACCACTTCTCCTGCCTTCATGGATTTTCTCCTAGATCTTCAGGCGCTCGACGACGCGGCCGTTGACGATGTGCTCGTCGATGATCTCGTCGATGTCGGACTGGTCGACGTAGGTGTACCAGACCGCTTCCGGGTAGACCACCAGGACCGGCCCCTCCTCGCAGCGATCGAGGCAACCCGACT
>Ga0247825_10001313_pt1 | contig 16244 bp, 16 predicted proteins | sample 13C_Vanillin_Day_FD_194413 | JGI IMG/M metagenome (GOLD analysis project Ga0247825, IMG submission 194413) | Soil microbial communities from agricultural site in Penn Yan, New York, United States - 13C_Vanillin_Day48 | ecosystem: Environmental > Terrestrial > Soil > Agricultural land | place... | reverse complement strand
CCATCGGCGCGGTGCCGAGCGACCGCGCCGATGGCAAGCCGCCGAGCGGCTCCGCCGTGGACACGGCGCGGACGATCGCTTCGGAGAGGACGTCGGCGGCGAGCGCGCCGATGATCGACGCGCTGGTCTCGCCGGTCCAGCGGCTGGTGGCCAGGGCGAACACCGTGTCGCCGTCGCCGGTCGTGTGCGACGGGTTGATGGTGCGCGCCAGCGCGTCGTCGGCCATGAGCGCGACGCGGCTCATCTCGGCTTTCGACAACCGCGCGTTGGTGGCGACGATGGCGATCGTCGTGTTGCCGCCGGCGCGCGGCCCTGCCGCCGTCCGGCCGAGTGCGCCGGAGCGAATCAACAGGCGGGCGTCGGCGAGCGTTTTTCCGTCTTCGGTACGCACGCCAGCCAGCACCTTGCCCGTTGACGGGTCGATGACGTCGCCGGTGGCGTTGACGGCGGCGATGGCTCCGACGATGAGGCCGCTCGGGAGCGCGATGCTGGCCGAGCCGATCCCGCCCTTCATTGCGCGTCCCGCGCCTGCGAGCTTGCCGACGGTGGCGCCGGCGCCGGCGCCAACGTTGCCCTCTGCCACGGCGCCGTTGGACGCGGCGGTGGCCGCCTTGTAGCCGCAGTCGGCGTCCGGCCGCACCTTCGGATTGCCGCCGAAGCCGAGGTCGAACAGGATGGCGGCGGGCACGATGGGCACCACACCGGCCGCGCCGACGTTCCAGCCGATCCGCCGCTCTTCGAGATACTTGACGACGCCCTGCGCCGCGTCGAGGCCGTAGGCGCTGCCGCCGGACAGCACGACGGCGTTGACGCGATCCACCAGGTTGAGCGGATCGAGCAGATCGGTCTCGCGGGTGCCTGGGGCGCCACCGCGCTGCGAGACGCCACCCACGGCGCCCTCGCCGTCCACGAGCACGACCGTACAGCCCGTCGGCCGTTCGGCCAGCGTGACCTGCCCGACGCGAATCCCCGGCACGTGGGTGATGCCGCGGTTCACGAGCGCGGCCCGCGACGCCACGGTCTGCGATTGGGAAACGGCGCCAGCCGTGGCCCCAAACGTCAAGGCGGCCGTGGCCAGGAGCACTTTCGCGGCGGTCATTGCCACCTCCTCAACGGATATGACTTAGCGAGGCTCCGCCTCGCTAGACACAGTATCGTCTGCCCGCACTCCGTGCGGGCGGGGAGGTGGCGGCGTGCACAGGACGTTGTCGATGAGGCGTGTCGAGCCCACCCAGAGCGCCCCTGCCGCGACGACCGGGCCGGCCACGCGCTCCACAGGCTGAAAGGTGATCGGATCCACCAAGTCGAGGTACTCGAGCCGTAACGGAGCGTCAGACCCGATGACCTCGATCGCGCGCCGCCTGGCCTCCGCCGGATCGGTCGTGCCGGCCGCCACCGCGTCGCGCACGGCGGTCAAGGCGCGGAAGAGCCGTGGCGCCAGCGCCCGCTCCGGCGCACTGAGGTGCTGGTTGCGCGAGCTGAGCGCCAGGCCGTCGGCCTCGCGCACGGTGGGCACGCCGGCAATCGTGACCGGCACGTTGAGGTCGGCCACCATCCGCCTGACGATCGCGAGCTGCTGCGCATCCTTCTCGCCGAAATACGCCACGTCCGGCTGCACGATGTCGAGGAGCTTCAACACGACGGTGGCGACGCCGTCGAAGTGGCCGGGACGGAACGCTCCGCAGAGGTGCGCGGCCGTGCGGCCGACGTGCACCGTGCAGTCGGGCGGCTGCGGGTACATCACCGCCGGCGTCGGCGCGAACACCATGTCCACGCCGAGCTGTTCGCACAAAGCGAGGTCGGCCTCGAGGGGGCGGGGATAGCGCGCGAGGTCCTCGGGGCGGTCGAACTGCAGCGGGTTCACGAAGATACTGACGACGACGGTGAGGCACTCGGCGCGCGCCCGCTCCATGAGCCGCGCGTGGCCGGCATGCAGCGCCCCCATCGTCGGCACCAGACCGACGGCCCCCAGCCCGCGGCGCATGGTGATCGACGCACGCATTTCGTCGATCGTCTCGACCACGCGAGGCGGCATCGGGCGGCTCGTCCCGCGTCAGCGCGGGCGCGATTCGACGGCGCTCGGCACCTCGGGGTAGCGGCCGGCGCGAACGTCGTCCACGTACTCGCGTGCCGCGCGCGCCACGTCGTCGGACAGCCGCGCGTACTGTTTCACGAACGACGGAATCTTCCCGTCGAAGAGGCCCAGCATGTCGTGGCTCACGAGCACCTGCCCGTCGCAGTCCGGTCCGGCGCCGATGCCAATGGTCGGCACCGACAGCGCCGCCGTCACCTGCCGCGCCGCATCGGCCCCTACGGCCTCGATGACCACCGCGAAGACGCCGGCCCGTTCGAGCGCGTGCGCTTCCTCGACCAGGGTTTCGATGTCTTCGCGCTGCACGGCCTGCCGCCGATAGCCGCCTACCTGGTGCAGCGACTGGGGCTGGAGCCCGAGGTGGCCCATTACCGGGATGCCCACCTCCACCATGCGACGGACGGCGCCCACGATCGGCAGGCCGCCCTCCACCTTCACCGCGGCGGCGCCGGCCTGCAGCAGGCGTCCGGCGTTGCGGACGGCCTCCTCGACGCTCACCTGATAGGTCATGAAGGGCATGTCGGCCACCACGAGCGCGCGTTGGGTGCCGCGGGCCACGGCGCGCGTGTGGTGCAGCATGTCGTCGAGCGTCACCGGCAGCGTGTGCTCGTAGCCGAGCACCACCACGCCCACCGAGTCGCCCACGAGCAGCACGTCGACGCCGGCGCGGTCGAGAAGCCGCGCCATCGTGGCGTCGTAGGCGGTGAGCACGGCAATCTTCTCGCCGCGGCGTTTCCGCTCGCGCAGGTCGGGCACGCGTATTTTGGCTTCGCTCATGGGTCTCGGGACGGCGGCAGGTGTCAGCGGATGGCCGCGAAGGTCTTGGCCAGCCAGGTGTTCACGGCGTCCGTCACGTCCTTGCTGACGTTGCGGTCGTCAAGCGTCGCATACTCGGCGATTTCACCGGTGATGGCCGGTGTGAGCAGGTGGTTGACGCCTCGCACCATCACCAGTTCCACCGACTTGCTCTTGCTCTCGGTGCGCGCCAGCGCGACCAGCCGCTCGGCGTTGGACGGCAACACCTGATGATCGAGCGCGCCGTGCACGACGAGGATGGGCTGCCGCACGTCCTCGATCGTCTTGCCGGGGTCGAAGAGCAGAAAGCTCTGCATCCACGGCGTGTCGGCCTCCTTGCGCACGTCGGGCGGCACGCCGTCCCAGCCCTTGCCCGTCAGCACGGCCGAATGAATCTGCTTCTGCAGCGCCACGCGGGCGGCGCGATCCTGCGGCGAGAGCGTGGATCGCTCGAGGGTGCGTTGCTGCTGGTCGAGGACCAGGTCTGCTCCGGTCGTTCCCGGCCCGGCAAGCGACACCACGGCTGCCAGCTTGCGCTCGCGGGATGCGGCCAGCAGGGCCACCCACGCGCCCTCGCCGTGGCCGATGACGGCAATCCGTTTCGGATCGATGTCCTTGCGGTCGTTGAGCCAGCGCACCACGACCCGGACGTCTTCCGCGTAGTCGCTGAGCGTGGCCGATTCGGAACGGCCTCCGCTCTGGCCGAAGCCGCGCTTGTCGTAGCGGACCGCCAGGTAGCCGGCCTTGGCCAGCGCGCCGGCGAGCTGGGCGAGGGTGGAAACGCCGTGCGCGGCGCCGTCGCGGTCGTTGCTGCCCGCACCCCCCAGGAGAATCACCGCCGGCATCGGCGCGGCTGCGGCGGCCGCAGCCGGCCGCGTCAGCGTCGCGCCCAGGTTGAAGCCGGCGGCCGGGATCGTCACGGCTTCGTCGCCTGCGTTCGAGTAAACCTGCGTGCGCGACGTCGACGCCGCCACGTCGGCCCGCACCACGTCGAGACCCTGCGCCGGCACGCTGAACCGGACCAGCCCGCCATCCTTGGTGGAGGTGATGCTCAGGCCGATGTCGCTGGTGCCCGGAATCTGCCACAGCGCTTCGAGGTGCCAGACGTCGAAGACCTCTTTGCCGATCTGGATCCGTTCGGTGACCGACGACACCAGCTTGATCGTGGTTTCGCCCTGGGGCAGCACGTAAGCCTTGAGCTCGGTCCCACCCGGCGCGTTCACCAGGCGCCGCGATACGGCCTCGAAGGCTCCGAAGAACGAGCTCGGCAGCAGTACGACAGGTTGCGGGGAAATCTCATGCTGGCGAGCGTACGGCGTGCCGGTCTGAACGCCCTCGGTGCGGGCGACGCTGCCGGCAAACGTGGACTTGGCCGTGACGTCGCCGCCGTTCACGGTGGCGTCGAGGGTAAAGGTCTGTGGCGTCCAGTCGGGCCCGTATTTCACTTCGGCGCGCCTGGTGGTCACGCTCGAAGGCACCGACATCCGGCCCTGGCTCACGATCGACACGCCGGATGCGTCGGTCCGAACCGTCACGTCCTCCCGTCCGATCGGGGTGCCTTTCAGGAAGATGGTGAAACCGGTGGAGGGGGGAAGAGCGGCTTGCTGTGCCTGGGCGGCCGTGGCCAGGAACACGAGAAACGCCCAAGTACAATAGCGCAGGAACATCGGATCGATCGTATCAGACGGGCCTCGGAAGGCTCAGGGTTCTGGCAGGATTTCCGGGTGTTCTCCAACTCATGGGTATCGAGCAGGATTACCGGCAAATCGTTGAGGGCACGGCGATCGGCGAGCTGGCGCCAACGGTTCAGCTGGCCGTGGCCGGCGCCGACCGCGCGTCCTTCCTGCAGGGGCTGCTGACGAACGACGTCCAGGCTCTGAAGGAGGGGTCGGGCTGCTACGCGGCCTGGCTCACGCCGCAAGGGCGAATGCTCACCGACATGCACGTGCTCGAGTCGGATGGCATGATCCTTCTCGACGTCCCGGCAGGCCAGGCCGACGCCACGGCGGCGCGGCTCGAGCAGTTTCTCTTCTCCGAGGACGTGAAGCTCGGATCGCTGGCCGGAGCGCTGGCCACACTGTGGGTGCATGGCCCCGGCGCCGCGTCTGCACTCGAGCGCGCGCTCGACGGCGCATCGGGCCTCGGCGATTGGCCGCAGTACCGGCACGCACATGTGGCCTTTGCCGGCGAATCGCTGGTGCTCGCGCGCATCGATCAGTTGGCGGTGCCCGGCTACTGCGCGTTCCTGAGTGGCGGGCGGCGCGACGAGCTGCTGGCGGCGCTGGAGCAGGCGGGCGCGCGGCAGGTTGGAGCGGACGCGATTGCGGCGGCTCGCATCGAGGCGGCCTACCCGCTCTTCGGCGTCGACATGAACGCCGACACCATCCCGCTCGAAGCCGGAATCGACGCGCGCGCGATTTCCACCACCAAAGGCTGCTACGTCGGCCAGGAAGTGATCATCCGCGTGCTCCATCGCGGCCACGGGCGCGTGGCGCGCAAGCTGCTCACCTTGAGGCTCGAGGCCCCCGGGGCCGAACCGCGCGCGAAAGTCTTCGCCGGCGAGCGTGAGGTGGGCTTTGTCACGAGCGCCGCGGTCTCACCGGGGGCCGGCGCCGTCGCGCTCGCCTACGTGCACCGGGATCTGGCGGTGGAGGGCACCAGTGTTGCGGTGGACACTCCAGCCGGGCGTGTGGCGGGTTCGGTATCGGTGCAGCCGCTGCGTCAGGCGGTTTCGCCGTCCTGATCGGGTAGGGCGGGGCTTTTAGCCCCGCCGAGGCGGGCCTGAAGGCCCGCCCTACACGCCGATGGTCAGGAGCGCTATCAGCTCCTCGTCGGCGGGCGGAAATCCCAACGTCCGGAGCTCGCCGCGCTCCACCCAGCGCATTTCCTGTCCCAGCAGCGGCCGCGGCTCACTCCTGAGGCTGCACGTGTAGAAGTGCAGCGTCACGTGGCGATCGCCGTAGGCGTGAGTGGCCGTCGACACCATCTCCCTCACCTCCACGTCGGTATCGAGCTCCTCCTGCATCTCGCGGCGCAGCGCCTCTTCGTGGCTCTCGCCCGCGGCGACCTTGCCGCCGGGAAATTCCCACAGCCCGGCCAGGTGCACGCCCGCCTGCCGCCGCGTGACGAGGAAGCGGCCGCCGTTCTCGACGACCGCGGCCACCACGTGAATGGTTGCCGCGCTCACGATCGCCTCTTTCGTGCTGCCCGCCGGTGGGGAGAGGTGCGGCAGAACCCCTTCATCGGGCAGTCCTGGCAACGCGGCGTGCGGGGCGCGCAGACGGTGGCGCCAAGGTCCATGATTCCCTGGTTGAAGTCGAACACGTGCTTGTAGGGCACGAGCGCCTCCGACAGCTCCCAGAGATGCCGGCGCATCGCATGCGCTTTCGGATCGCCCTTGGCCACGAACACCCGGAAGAGCACCCGCGCCACGTTGGTGTCGAGAATCGCCGCGCGCTGCCGGAAGGCGAAGCTCTGGATCGCGCCCGCCGTGTACGCGCCAATGCCCTTGAACGACAGCAGGGTCTCGCGATCGGACGGAAGCTGGCCGCCGAACCGCGCGACGCTCTCGCGCGCGATCGCGTGCAGCCGTTTCGGCCGGATGTTGTAGCCGAGCGGCCGCCACGTGTCGCTGACGTCGGTTTCGTCTGCGGCAGCCAGCGCTTCGAACGAGGGGTACTTCGCCAGCCACTCGTGATACTTCGGCAGCACGCGATCCACCTGCGTCTGTTGCAGCATCACTTCCGACACGAGGATGTGATACGGGTCGCTCGTCGTGCGCCACGGCAACGATCGTCCGTTGGCGCGATACCAGCTCAACAATTTGCGCCGAAACAGCTGCCGCGCGGGCGGCTGGGGCACGGAAAGGGCCGCCATCCAGCCCATATAATTTCACGCGTGCGGATCTACACGAAAACGGGCGATTCCGGCGAGACGTCGCTCTTCGACAACTCGCGGGTGGCCAAGTCGCACCCGCGGGTCGAAGCCTACGGCGACGTGGACGAGCTGAACGCCTGTCTCGGCGCGGCACGCTCTGCCAGTCCGGCCGAAGACCTCGACGCCGTGCTCGAGGCCATTCAGCGCCAGCTCTTCGCCGTCGGGGCGCGTCTCGCCGATCCCTCCGCACGCATCGCCAGCCGGGTCCAGAAAGCGGTCGTCCAGCCCGAGGACGTCGAGCGTCTGGAGCAATGGATCGACGGCTTCGAGGCGGAACTGCCGCCGCTGCGGCGCTTCATCCTGCCAGGCGGCAGCGCTTGCGGCGCCTGGCTGCACTTTTCCCGGACCGTGTGCCGCCGCGCAGAACGCCGGGTCGTCGGCCTTGGCGAAGGAGCCGTGGAGCCAATCGTCGTCGTGTATCTCAATCGGCTCTCCGATCTCCTGTTCGTGATGGCGCGTACGGCCAGCCATCGACAGGGCTCGCCGGAAGCCGAATGGTGAACGAACTCGACGCGGCTTACGCGTCGTGCGAGCACGCCGCCCGATCGCACTACGAGAACTTCCCGGTGGCGTCGCTGCTCGTGCCCGCATCGATGCGGCGGCATGTGGCGGCGCTCTACGCCTTTGCGCGCGCGGCCGACGACTTTGCCGACGAAGGGGCGCGCTCGCCGCAAGAGCGGCAGCGCCTCCTCGACGGCTGGAGCGCGCGCCTTGACGGCGCTGCCGGGGCCCCGGCGGCCGGGCCCGCGCCGCGTCCGGGCGAGCCGTCGAACGCCGTCGAGATCTTCCTCGCGCTCGGCGCCACCATTCGCGACAAGCGGCTGCCCGTCGCGCTGTTCGAAGACCTGCTCAGCGCGTTCGGCCAGGACGTGGTCGTGACGCGCTACCGGCGCTGGGACGACGTGCTCGACTACAGCCGACGGTCGGCGAACCCGGTGGGCCGGCTGGTGCTGCGCATCGCCGGCTACGACGACCCGCGTCTCGACGGCTGGTCGGATGCGATCTGCTCGGCGCTGCAGCTCACCAACTTCTGGCAGGACCTGAAGGTCGACTTCGACCGCGGCCGCATCTACCTCCCGGCCGACGAGATCCAGCAGCACGGCGCCGACGAGCGCGACCTCGCGACGGGCCGGCTCACGCGTGCCTGGAGCATGGCCCTTGGCTCGGCGGTCGAACGCACGCGGACACTGTTCCTGGCCGGCCGGCCCTTGTGCGGCGCCGTGGCCGGACGGCTGAAGTACGAGCTTCGCGCCACCTGGCTCGGGGGTATGCGGGTGCTGTCGCGCATCGAGCGCGCGGACTTCGACGTCGTGGCCCGGCGGCCCCGGCTCGGCGCCACCGACCTTCCCTGGCTGGCGTGGAAGCTCGCGACATGGGCGGAGCCCACTCCGCGCAGAGCGCGGGCAAGAGACACTGCGCCTGGCGAGGCGGAGCCGCATGCTCGTCGATCCAGGGCGGAGCCTCGCTAGGCCATGAGCCGCGACACCAGCTTCTACTACTCGTTCCTGGTCCTGCCGCCGCGAAAGCGCAACGCGATCCTGGCGGTATGGGATTTCTGCCGCGCCGTGGACGATGCGGTGGACGAAGTGGTCCCGGAAGACCAGTGGACCGGCGGGCTGACTCCGGAGGCAAGTGCCCGCGCCGTCGAATCGCTCGCGAGCTGGCGCGACGAGCTGGATCGGATCTTCGGCGGCACCCCGCTCACTCGGGAGGGCACGGCGCTGCAGCCGTGGGTGGACGAGTTCCACCTGCCCAAGCGGGAGTTCAAGTCGCTCATCGACGGCGTCGAGATGGACCTGTCGTACGCGAAGTATCCCGACTTCGAGGCGCTCTCGACCTACTGCCACAAGGTGGCCTCGAGCGTGGGCCTGATCTGCGTGGAGATCTTCGGCTACCGCGACCCCGTCGCGCGCGATTACGCCGTCAACCTGGGAATGGCGCTGCAGCTCACCAACATCATCCGTGACGTGGCCTCCGACCTGAAGCGCGGCCGCATCTACCTGCCGATGGACGACCTGGCGTGGTTTCATGTCACCGAGCACGACCTGCGCGCTGGGGTCGTCACGCCCGACGTCAAGTCGCTGATGCGCTACCAGTGCCGGCGGGCTCGCTATTACTATCGGCTGGCCTCGGAACGCCTGCCGCGAATCGATCGGCGCAGCCTGGTGGCGGCCGAGATCATGGGCGAGATCTACTTTGCGATCCTCCGCAAGATCGAACGGGCGCGCTACGACGTCTTCAGCAAGCGCATCGGGGTGGCCCGCCCGCGCCGGGCGATCATCGCGCTCGACATCTGGTCGCGGGCGCTGCTCGAGCCGCGGCCGCGCACCGGGCGCTGAGTCCCTGCGGCGGGCGTGGTGAGCGTCGAACCCGATGTCGTGGTCGTGGGCGGCGGATTCGCCGGGCTGAGCGCCGCCACCGCGCTGGCCGAGCGCGGCGCCCGGGTGCTGGTGCTCGAGGGCAGGCCCTCGCTCGGCGGCCGCGCCGCGTCCTTCATCGATCCGGCCACCGGCGAGCCGGTGGACAACGGGCAGCATGTCGTCGTCGGCGCCTACGCCGAGACGCTCCACTTCCTCGAACGCATCGGGTCCGCGTCGGGCGTGCGCATGCAGACGGCGCTGTCGCTCGACATCGTGGACCAGGAGGGCACTCGCTCACGCCTCGAGTGTCCGGCGCTGCCGTCGCCGATTCATCTGCTCGCCGGACTGCTGCGGTGGCCCGCGCTCGGCTGGGCCGACCGTCTGGCCGCGATGCGGATGGCCGTGCGCCGGTGGCCGCGGCCTGACGAGACCGTGCGGGCGTGGCTGCGCAATATGGGTCAGACCCCGCGCCTCATCACGCTGCTGTGGGAACCGTTGGCGGTTGCCGCCCTGAACCAGTCGATCGATACCGCGGCGGCGGCGCCGTTCGCGGTGGTGGTCAACCGCATCCTCGCGAGCCGCGCCGCGTCGTCGCTGGGGCTGGCGGTGACGCCGCTCAGCGAGCTGTACGCAACGCCGTCGCGCACGTTCATCGAGATCCGCGGCGGTGCCGTGAAGACCGGACGCTCTGCCGTCATCGGCGCGTGGCCCTCCACCTCGCTCTCGGTGCGCTCCGGCGACCACGAGATCTGGCCCCGCGCCATCATCTGCGCCGTGCCGTGGTACGGCCTGCGCTCCGCGTTCTGGCCCGAGCCGCCGCCGCTGGCGGCCGTCTTCGCCGCTGCCGACGCCACGCCGGCGTCGCCCATCGTCACCGTCAACCTGTGGCTCGACCGCCCGGTCACTGGCGCGACTTTCATCGGATTGCCCGGCCGGACGATGCAGTGGGCGTTCGACAAGCAGCAGATAATCGGCGAGGCCGCCTCGCACCTGTCGCTCGTCTCGAGCGGCGCCGAGGCGGTGGTGGCCAGGAGCAACGACGAGCTGATCGCGCTGGCCCTCGAGGAGTTGCGCTCGGCATGCCCGGAGGCCCGGCCAGCCGTCCTGCGCCGCGCGGTGGTGGTGCGCGAGCGAAAGGCCACCTTTTCGGTGGCGCCGGGCATGCCGGCCCGGCCGCCGGTGCGCACCGCCATTCCCGGCCTGTATCTGGCCGGCGACTGGATCGGCAACGACCTCCCGGCTACCATCGAGGGCGCGGTCATCAGCGGTCATGCGGCCGCGGGCGAGGCCGCGCGTTACCTCGAGCTGTGACAGGTCACTCCTTCGTCGTCCACTATCAGGAGATCGCGCTCAAGGGGAAGAACCGGCCCTGGTTCCTCGCCCAGTTGGTGCGTGCGCTCCGCCGCGCGGTGTCCGATCTGCCCGGCACCAGGGTCAACGCGCTGATGGGACGTCTCGAAGTCGTGCCCGGTCCGTCGGCGCCGCCCGACGTCGTGGCCGATCGGATCCGGCACGTCTTCGGCATCGCCAACTTCTCTCTGGCGCGCCGCGTGCCGATCGATCTCGGCGGCATCGCCGACGCCGTGCTGCGGGATCTCGGCGATCGGCCCTGCCGCAGCTTCCGGGTATCGGCGCGGCGGGCCGACAAGCGCTATCCGCTCTCGTCGCCGCAGATCGAGCGGGAGGTGGGTGGCCGGATCAAGGCGGCGAAGGGCTGGCACGTCGATCTGGAGCAGCCCGAGATCGACGTCCGGCTCGAACTGCTCACGAACGAGGCGTTCTACTTCTTCGACAAGCAGCCGGGGCCAGGCGGGCTGCCCACCGGAACCGCTGGCCGCGTCGTGTGCCTGCTCTCGGGCGGCATCGACTCGCCGGTGGCCGCCTACCGGATGATGAAGCGCGGCTGCACCGTCACCTTCGTCCACTTCCACAGCTATCCGATCCTGTCGCGCGCATCGATCGAGAAGGCCCGCGCGCTGGCGACGCTGCTGACGCGCTGGCAGCACCGCTCCCGGCTTTTTCTCGTGCCGTTCGGCGACATCCAGCAGCAGGTGCTGCTGACGGTGCCGGCGCCGATGCGCGTGGTCGTCTACCGCCGGCTGATGCTGCGCATCGCCGAGCGCATCGCCCGGATGCGCCGCGCGCAGGCTCTCGTCACTGGCGACGTCGTCGGGCAGGTGGCCTCGCAGACGCTCGAGAACCTGGCGGTGGTGGGGAAGGTGGCGACCTTGCCGCTCTTCCGACCGCTCATCGGCATGGACAAGGAGGAGATCATGGCGCAGGCCCAGACGCTGGGCAGCTATCCGATCTCGATCATTCCCGACCAGGACTGCTGCACCCTGTTCACGCCTCGCAACCCCGCCACCCGGGCACGGCTCGACGACGTGGAAGTAGGAGAGCGCGGTCTGGCGATCGACGAACTTGTAGAGGCAGCGGTCCGTGCCGTGGAGATCGAGGACCTCGCCTTCCCGACGGTTGCGCCGGTGGTAGGATCGCGATTGAACGAAGATACGGTCGAGAGGTAGCCAAGTGACTGCACCCAGCGGCGGCGTTGCCAGCAAGGCGGAACCGGGCCTGGAGAAGATCGAGTCGATCCTCGGCGACGAAAAAGCACTGCTGTCGCACCAGTGCAAGACCATCGCGAAGGAGACCCTGCACCTTCCGGGGCCGGACTTCGTCGATCGGATCTTCTCGGTGTCGGATCGCACGCCGCGCGTGATGCGCAGCCTGCAGTCGCTCTTCGACAACGGGCGGCTCGGCGGCACCGGGTATGTTTCGATCCTTCCCGTCGATCAGGGCATCGAGCACTCGGCCGGCGCGTCGTTCGCGCCGAACCCGGCCTACTTCGACCCCGAGAACATCGTGAAGCTGGCGCTCGAGGGCGGGTGCAACGCGGTGGCCTCTACGCTGGGCGTGCTCGGGTCGGTGTCGCGGAAGTACGCGCACAGGATTCCCTTCCTGGTGAAGCTCAATCACAACGAGTTCCTGTCCTACCCGAACACTTACGATCAGATCCGCTTTGCCAGCGTGAAGCAGGCCTCCGACATGGGCGCGATCGGCGTCGGCGCCACGATCTACTTCGGGTCGGAGGAGTCGAAGCGCCAGATCGTCGAAGTGGCGGAGCTGTTCCAGCAGGCGCACGAGATGGGGCTGTTCACCGTGCTCTGGTGCTACACGCGGAACCCCGCGTTCAAGACCAAGGACGTGGACTATCACCTGTCCGCCGACCTCACCGGCCAGGCCAATCACCTGGGCGTGACCATCGAGGCCGACATCATCAAGCAGAAGATGCCCGAGAACAACGGTGGCTACAACGCGTTGAACTTCGGCAAGACCAGCAAGCTCGTCTACTCGCAGCTCACCAGCGACAACCCGATCGACCTCACGCGCTACCAGCTCGCCAACTGCTACATGGGGCGCATGGGCCTCATCAACTCGGGCGGCGCGTCGTCGGGTGAGACCGACCTGAAGGAAGCGGTGAAGACCGCGGTGATCAACAAGCGCGCCGGCGGCATGGGCCTCATCTCGGGCCGCAAGGCGTTCCAGCGCCCGATGAAGGAAGGCGCGGCGCTGCTCAACGCCATCCAGGACGTTTACCTGTCGAAGGGCGTTACCGTCGCTTAGGCGGACGTAGGGGCCGCCTTCAGGCGGCCCGGGCCGGCTAAAGCCGGCCCCTACGTTTGCGCCGCGATCTCATCCAGCATCGCGGCGAGCGCGTCGGGCGCCGTGATGTGCGGGTTGTGGCTCGTGTCGATCTCCAGATACTGCCAGCCGGGTTCGCGTTGCGCCCGATCCGCGAACTGCCGGAAGACGTCGCCCGGCCGGGGCTGTAAACAGTAGATGTAAGAGCGCGGCAGGCGTTCCACGGCGCCGGTCAGGCGAATCGGCTGCTCGCCGGTCTTCGCCGGCTGCGGCATCCGACGCGGCGTCATCCATGCCAGATCCTCCTTTGGAGTGTCTGGCGGCGGGGGATTCGGCGGCAGACGCCATCCGTCGCCGTCGAGCACCGCCGACCGGATACGCTCCCGCATTTCCGGGGGGTGCAGATCCAGCGCCGACTGGCCGTCGCGCGGCACGAATGCATCCAGATAGACGACCCGCGCTATGCGCGCGGTCTCACGATCGGCGACGCCGGTCGCCACCATGCCGCCGTAGCTGTGGCCGACCAGGATGACGTCGCGCAGGTCCTCCATCACGAGCAGCCCGCACACGTCCTCGATGTGCGTGTCGAGGGTGATGTCGCGAGAGGCGAGATGCGCCCGCTCGCCAAGGCCAGTGTAGGTGGGCGTGAAGATCTCGTGTCCAAGCGCGCGCAGCCGGGGTCGCATCTTCTTCCACGCCCAAGCCGCCGACCATGCGCCATGGGCGACGACGAACGTCGCCATCAGCGCTCCTGCTTCGAGCCCGCGAGAAGCGACGCCAGGTATTCGCGCAGCCCGTCGTGGGTGCTGGGAAAGGCCAGCTCGCCCCACGGGATCTCGTGCGGCTCGAAGAACCGGGCCTCAAGGCCCTCGTCGTCCACGGCGAGCGTACCACCGACGATCGACGCTGCATACACGATGACGACCGGAGCCCGGCCCGGATACGAGTACACGTTTATCAGGTGGTCGAGCCGGACGTCGAGGCCCGCCTCCTCGCGCGCCTCGCGGACGGCCGCGTCCTTCACCAGTTCGCCTCGGTCCACGTAGCCGCCCGGGTACACCCACTTGCCGTAGCCGGGCTCGATGGCGCGCCGGACCAGGACGATGCGGCTCGCCTCGTCGCGGATGATCGTCCCCACCGCCACCTTCGGGTCGAGATAAAAGACGAACCCGCAGCGCACGCAGACCAGCCGTTCCGGCTCGCTCTGCTTGAGGGATCTCGGCTCGAGCTCGCCGCCGCACATCGGGCAGTAGCTGTACGGACGTTCGTCGTGGGGATGCATGGCCGCGCGGCCTATAATCTTCCCTCATGTCGATTCTGAAAGTCGCGCGGATGGGGCACCCCGTGCTGCGCCAGCGCGCCCGGCCGATCAGCACCTCGGATCTCCGGGATCCGATGATGCAGACGCTCATCAACGACATGATCGACACCATGCACGAGTACAGCGGCGTGGGGCTGGCGGCGCCGCAGATTCACGAGGACCTGCGCCTGTTCGTCGCCCTCCTCGACGGCGACCCGGACGGTGACAGCGACGCCGTGGTGGTGGTCAACCCCGAGATTGTGCCCGTGTCGGACCAGAAGGTGGAAGGTTGGGAGGGCTGCCTCAGCATTCCCGACATCCGCGGCAGGGTGCCGCGCTACACCGACGTCGTGGTGCGCGCGCTCGACCGCACTGGCAAGAAGGTCGAGCTCGAGCTCAAGGGCTTCCCGGCGCGCGTGGCCCAGCACGAAACCGACCATCTCGACGGCATCCTGTTCTTCGACCGGATGACGTCGATGCAGTCGCTGACCTATCTCGACGAGTACTCCCGCTACCACGTCAAGAGCGAGGACGACGAGGGCAAAGACTAGTGGCAGGCGCTGTGACCATCGACGCCGGCGCTCCGATTGTGACGCTGCGTACTGCGCCAACAGTGCCCTTCGACGGCGCCATTGCCGCCGCACGCACCTGCTATTCGCCCCGCGTCATCGCCGCGAGCGAGGTGACCCCGGGCCAGCGCGACACGATTGGCGCGCTGACGTTCGACGCCGGGCATCACACGGTGTACCAGCACGCCAATTTCGAGTTCGGACTCGAGAACATCTCGCGGCAGTTCGTCTGGAGCTTCCTGCACTCGTACCCGTTCTACAACTCCGAGCAGTCGAGCCAGCGCTACGTCAAGCTGCGCGAGCCGCGCGCCTTCGTGCCGCCAATCACCGGCGAGGCGCTCGACGTCTACGAGCAGGCGGTGCTGAAGGCGTGGGACCGCTACGCCGAACTGTCGGCGCTGCTCAAGGACGACGCGTTCGCGATCCTGAAGGAACTCCGCTACGTCCGGCCGACCACCAATCCCGAGCGGCTGAAGCAGATCGAGAAGGACGCCGAGAAGCGCGCCATCGAGACCGCGCGCTACGTCATTCCCATCGGCGCCTTCACCTCCATGGTCCACACCGTGTCCGGCATCGTGCTGCACCGCCTGCAGCGCATGATGCACACGGGCGACGCCCCCTACGAAACGCACGTCGTCATCTCGGAGATGGTGCGGCTGGTCAAGGAATGGGATCCGCTCTTCTTCGAGAAGGTCGGCGCCGGCATCATCGAGCCCGCCGACGTGACCGAAGCGACGTTCCCCAAGCCGCGCAGCGGCGGCGACTGCTACGCCGCGGAGTTCGACGCGCGCCTGAACGGCCGCTGGTCGCGACTGCGCGACACGTCGCCCGACGCCGAGGAGATCGTCGCCGAGTCGGTGCGCTCGGTGTTCGGCCTCACCGCCGGCGAGATGAGCGACGACGAGGCGCTCGACCGGGTGATGAACCCGGCGCGGAACCGCTACCGGCTCGACATTTTGAACGTTTCGTACCACTCGCCGCTGATGCGGGCGCTGCACCACGCCACCTACGTGTTCGAGAAGCGCCTCAGTCACACCGCCGATTCGCAGGACCAGCGCCACCGCATGGTACCCGCCTCACGGCCGCTGCTCACGTTTGCCGATACCGAGCGGCCGGACTTCATCACGCCGCGCCTGATTACATCCAATCCGCGCGCCGAGGCTGTGTATCGGCAGTCGATGGCGGAAGCCTGGGCGGCGAAGAACCGGCTGCTGGCGCTCGGCGTGCCGCTCGAGTTCGCGCTCTACGTGCTGCCCAACGCCAAGACGCTGCGCTTCGTCGAGTCGGGGTCGCTGCTGGCGCTGCTGCACAAGTGGACGCTGCGCACCTGCTTCAACGCGCAGGAAGAGATCTACCTCGCCTCGATGGACGAGCTCGAGCAGGTGCGCGCCGCGCACCCGCGTATCGGCCGCCACATCGGCCCGCCGTGCGTGATCCGCAATGGCCTGATCTCGCCGCGCTGCACCGAGGGAACGCACTTCTGCGGCGTGCCGGTGTGGAAGGACTTTCCGGCCGCGGTTCGCAGACTGTAAGGCGGGTTCACGCCCTTG
>Ga0247825_10001311_pt1 | contig 16263 bp, 11 predicted proteins | sample 13C_Vanillin_Day_FD_194413 | JGI IMG/M metagenome (GOLD analysis project Ga0247825, IMG submission 194413) | Soil microbial communities from agricultural site in Penn Yan, New York, United States - 13C_Vanillin_Day48 | ecosystem: Environmental > Terrestrial > Soil > Agricultural land | place... | reverse complement strand
GGCGGGTGCCGAGGCAGGCGCACCGTGAAGGTCGTCCCATTCTCAGCGGTGGAGTCCACGTGGATGCTGCCTCCATGTGCGTCCACGATGTGCTTGACGATGAAGAGCCCCAGGCCAATGGAGTGATTGCCCCGCGAGCCCTTGCTCTTCCCGCGCTGGAGCGGCTGGAAGAGCTGAGACATCATCTCGGCTGGGATGGGCTTCCCCTGGTTGTGGATCGAGAGCACGACGTCATCTGACCGGCCCACTGTGCGTACCCGCACCTCGCAGGGATCATCTCCGTAGGTGAGAGCGTTGTTCACCAGATTGGTGATGAGCTGCGCCAGCCGATCTCCGTCCCACTCTCCGCGCCCGTCCCCGCTCTGCTCCAGGACGATACGTCTGTGGGGATGCGCGAGCTGGACCTCCTCCAGCACCTGAGACGTGAGCTCGTGCAGGTCCAGCGGGTGTGGAGTCACGGGGAGGGACCCTCCGAGCCGCGCCTGGGTGAAGTCCAGCAGATCACTCAGCATCCGGGTGGCGCGCCGGGCGCTGTTGAGAATGCGGTGGAGCGAGCGGCTCTGCGGCTCGCTCACTTCCTCCTGGTTCAGCAACAGCGTAGCGGCCGTGAGGATGGCGTTCAGGGGGTTGCGCAGATCATGGCTGACAATGCCGATCAGATGCTGCTCGAAGTCGGCCCGCCGCCGAGCCTCCTGCTCGGCCAGCTTGTGCTCGGTGACATCCTGGAAGGCTCCCACCATGCGCAAGGCCCGCCCCTGCGCGTCGCGTACCAGATAGCCCCGGGCATTGACGAAAATGTAGGCGCCATCCGTGCGCTGGAAACGGTACTCCTCCATCCAATGGGTCTCCGTGCTCTCGACGGCCGATTGGAGGCTTTGCAACACCCGCTCCCGGTCCTGGGGGTGCAGCCGCTCGGTCCACCAGGTCTGCGACGACTCCACCTCTGTCAGCGAGAGCCCGGTAACCCGGGCGATGTTCTCACTCCAGTGCACCTGGTTGTTGGGGATGTCCCAGTCCCAGATGGCATCGTTGGCGGCCAGGGTCGCCAGGCGATAGCGCAGCTCGGACTGGCGCAGCTCCTCCTGGCTGGCGCGCAGTGCCTGCTCGTGCTCCACGGCATAGCGCCGCAGCGCCTCGGTCATCGCGGTGGCCAGCCCATCCAGCAAGAGCCGCAGCGCTCCGAGCTCGAGGACCCAATCATCCTTCTGGAGGAGCTCGAGGATGACCTCTCGCAGCACGGCGTACTCTCTCACTACCGCGGAGATGTCAACGCCCAGGCGGAAGCGCTGGGCGCCATGCTCCTCCGCGACGAAGTCCGCCGGAGACCGCGGAGTGGCCCCCAAGGCAGACCTGCCGCGCAGCGCTGCCACCACCGCAGCAAGGAAGTGCGGCAGCGAGTCAAGGAGCTCTCCAGAAGAGAGTGACCGCTGCGAGAGCGACTCGCGCACCCGCTCCTGCCACCGGCGCATGATGTCCGTGCTGTGCGCGTCCAGGAAGTCAGCAAGGCCCTCGCTTGATGGGTCGCACCGGCTCATGAAGACTCTTCTCCCCGTCAGCAAAGGTGCTCATGGCAAGAAGTCATGGCGAGGGGTCCATGGCAGGCGCTCCTGAGTGCACCTGCTCGCCAGGGCACCCTCGCGCTGGCGTCCATCTCCCACGAAAATCGCACTACCGGACAGGCGGCGCACTTCCTGGGTTGGCCCCCGGCGAGGAGCCATCTAAGGTGTGCCAGACCACCGCCGTCCCGGGGGAGCAGCCCGGCGCGCTGGTGCCTGCTCCATGGGCCACGTCCACATCATCCGCGACTTCCCATCCCCCCAGGAGGGCTTCACGCGAACCCTCCGCATCTACACGCCCGACGGCTATGAAGAGCACGGCTCGCGTCACTATCCCGTCCTCTACATGCAGGATGGGCAGAACGTGTTCGCCCATCCGGAGTCAGCGGTCTACGACACCTGGTGTGCCAACCACGCACTGGAGGCCCTGGTGTCCGAGGGCCGGCTGGAGCCGTGGCTCATCGTCGCGGTGGACTCGGGGCCGGGCCGCTTCCGAGAGTACTCGCCGTGGGACGAGCCGCGCGTCCATGGACAGGCCCTTGGCCCGCTGTATGCGCGCTTCCTGCTGGAGGAAGTGAAGCCTTACGTGGATCGTGTGTACCGCACGCGGCAGGGCCCGGAGTGGACGGGGGTCATGGGCTCGTCCCTGGGTGGGCTCATCTCGCTGTACCTGGGGTGGAAGTACCCGGAGGTCTACGGCCGCATCGGCGCGCTGTCGCCCACGGTGATGTGGAGCGCACGTCAAGTGTTCGAGCAATGGACGGAGCACAGCCGCCAGTGGAGCCGCATCTACCTGGATGCCGGCGCCACCGAGCGCATCGACGACAATGGGATCGTGCTCAACTATGGCGAGGCCACGCGCGAGTTCTACACGCACCTCAAGCACCTGGGGTACCACGACCACGAGGTGATCCTCGTGCTGGACCCAGGAGGGCAGCACCACGAGAAGGACTGGCAGCGGCGGCTGCCGTTCACGTTCCGCTGGCTGCTGAGCTGAGCGGCGCTACTGGGTGGCCTGGACGAAGCGCACGTCCTCGCGCATGCGCTCCAGGTCCACATGGCGCGTGAGGTACATCTCCGTGCCCATGGCGGCCTGGTACACGCCGGGCATGTCGGTGGTGTGCATCACCAGCGAGGGGCCGAGCTGGCGCACAATCTCCTCGTGGCTGTGGAGGTAGGGGCGGCCCGCGCGCCGGGCAATGTGGCACACGTGGTACTTGGGGGTGTAGCGGACGTCGCTGACCGGATCGTCCGTGACGACGCGTGCCCACACCCGGTACACGTCGGTGTCGCAGGCGTAGTTGATCATGTCCGTCATGAAGCCGCCGGGCGGGCGGAGGTTCGCCTCGAGCGCGATGAAGCGGTCATCCGGCAGGCGGAAGAACTCCAGGTGGAACCAGCGCTCGCGCAGGCCGAGCGCGTCCACGGCCTTGCGGCCGAGCGTCTCGAGCATCTCGGGGATCTGCTTGAGGCTCCAGAAGGAGATGTCGCGCCGCTCGGTGACGACCTCCATGACGCCATCGCTGTACTGGTGGCTGAGGGCGAAGAGGATCTTCCCGTCGCGGTCCACGACACCGTCGTAGGTGATGATGGTGCCCTCGACGAACTTCTGCGCGACGTAGGGGGCGGGCGGGGGCTGGGCAAGCACCTTGTCCACCTCGGCATCGTTGCTGACCTTGAAGGTGTGAGCGGCGCCCACGCCCACATCGGGCTTGATGACGAGCGGGTAGCCGACGCGCTGGGCGAAGGCCTTCACCTGGGCGGCGCTCTGGACGAACTCGAGCTCGGGGTAGGGCACACCGGCCTCGCGGAAGACGGTGGCCATACCGGACTTGGAGCGCAGGCGCTGGATCTCGGCGGGCTTGAGGCCGAAGACGTTGAAGTCCTCTCGCAGCCGCGCCTCCTGCCCGAGCCAGGACTCATTGAGGGACTCGATGCGCTCGATGCGGCCATGGCGCCAGGTGAGGTAGCCGGTGGCGCGCAGCAGGGCGTCGTAGTCGTGGAGGCTGGGGGTGAAGAAGTACTCGCGGATGGACTCGCGCAGCTCGTGGCGGAGGCTGTCGTAGGGCGTGTCGCCAATGGCGAGGACGTTGATGCCGCGCTCACGCAGGGCGGTGATGAAGTGGAAGAACTGCGGCGGAAAGTGGGGGGAGATGAAGACGAAGTTCATGGCTCTTCGGAACCGGCGGCTCCCATGCGCTGGACCATAGCGCGGCTGGGAGCGATGCCTACTTCCTTGCTGGGGTAGGTACGAGGGACCCCAGACCGAGTGCTCACTGTCCCATCGGATCTGCTACTCCAGATGGGTGCGGCCGCCCACCGGCGGACAATGCTCAGTTCTTCGTGAGCGGCCGGTAGCGGATGCGGTGCGGCTGCAGCGCCTCGGGCCCCAGGCGCTTCTTCTTGTCCGCCTCGTAGTCCTGGAAGTTGCCCTCGAAGAAGAACGCCTTGCTGTCTCCCTCGAACGCCAGGATGTGCGTGGCGATGCGGTCCAGGAACCACCGGTCGTGGCTGATCACCACCGCGCACCCCGCGAAGCTCAGCAGCGCCTCCTCCAGGCTCCGCAGCGTCTCCACGTCCAGATCGTTCGTCGGCTCGTCCAGAAGCAGCAGGTTGCCGCCGCTCTTCAGCATCTTCGCCAAGTGCACCCGGTTGCGCTCGCCGCCCGACAGGTCCTTCACTCGCTTCTGCTGGTCCTGCCCCTTGAACGCGAAGCCCGCCAGGTACGCGCGGCTCGGGATCTGTCCTGCTCGCCCCAAGTCGATGTGGTCCAATCCGCCGCTCACCTCCTCGAACACCGTCTTGTCTCCCGCCAGCGCGTCGCGGCTCTGGTCCACATACGCCAGCTTCACCGTCTCGCCGATGCGCAGCTCACCCGCATCCGGCTTCTCCACGCCGGTGATCATCCGGAACAGCGTCGTCTTGCCCGCGCCGTTCGGCCCAATCACTCCCACGATGCCGCCCGGCGGCAGCTTGAAGTTCAGGTCGTCGATCAGCAGCCGATCCCCAAACGCCTTGCGCAGCCCCTTGGCCTCCACCACCAATCCGCCCAGCTTCGGCCCTGGCGGGATCGTCACCTCGCCCGTAGGCTCCCGCTTCTCCTGCGTCTGGTTGAGCAGCTCCTCGTACGCGGTGATGCGCGCCTTGCTCTTGGCCTGACGCGCCTTCGGGCTGGCGCGCACCCACTCCAGCTCGCGCTTGAGCGTCTTCTGCCGGTGGCTCTCCGCCTTCTCCTCCAGCTCCAGCCGCTTCTGCTTCTGCTCCAGCCACGAGGAGTAGTTGCCCTTCCAGGGCACACCCTCACCCCGGTCCAGCTCCAGGATCCACTCAGCCACGTTGTCCAGGAAGTACCGGTCGTGCGTGATGCTGACGATCGTCCCCTTGTAGTCCTTGAGCGCCTTCTCCAGCCACGCGACGCTCTCGGCGTCCAGGTGGTTGGTGGGCTCGTCCAGCAGCAGCAAGTCCGGCTTCTCCAGCAGGATGCGGCACAGCGCCACGCGGCGCTTCTCACCACCCGACAGCTTCGTCACGTCCGCGTCGCCCGGAGGCAGCCGCAGCGCGTCCATGGCCATCTCGAGCGTCCGGTCCAGCTCCCATCCGTTGGCCGCATCAATGGCATCTTGCAGCTTGCCCTGCTCCGCCAGCAGCTTCTCCATCTCCGCGTCGCTCATGGGCTCGGCGAACTTCGCGGACACCTCGTTGAAGCGATCCAGCAGGGTCCGGATGTTCTTCATCCCCAGCTCGACGTTCCCCTTCACGTCCAGCGAGGTGTCGAGCTGCGGCTCCTGCGGCAGGAAGCCCACCCGCGCACCCGGATCCGGCTTGGCTACGCCGAAGAACTCCGTGTCCACCCCGGCCATGATGCGCAGCAGCGTGGACTTACCCGCGCCGTTGGGCCCGATGACGCCGATCTTCGCGCCTGGGAAGAAGGACAGGTAGATGCCCTTGAGGATGTCCTTCCCACCCTTGACCTTGCGCAGGTCCTGCATGGTGAAGATGAAGTTCTGGGCCATCGCGGATCTGGTGCCTCCAATGACAACGTAGACGGGTGGCGGATACTAAGGAGGAACGCCCAGCGCAAGGAACCTTCGAAGCTCCAGGCCCCTCAGCGGCGCAGCCGCTCCCACAGGGACTTGGCCAGCAGGTACGCGAAGTCCGCGTCCCCAAAGCGCACCAGGTCCCCGTCCTGCACGTAGAACTCCGCGTTGGCCTCCAGCGGATGACCGTTAAGCTGTGTACCGTTCATCGAGCCCAGATCCACCACCGTGCAGGTATCCGTGCGCGCCTGCCAACGTAACCTCGCGTGCTCCTTGGAGACGGAGGGGTCATTGATGACCAGGTCGCAGCTCGGCATGCGCCCCACCAACAGCTCGTCCGTGCCGCGCATGGGTGGCAGCGTGGCCACCACCAGCTCGTCGAAGCGCAACATCACCGCCAGCTGCATGGCCTCCAGGCTCGGTCCCGTGGCTGCCATGGTGCTCTGCGCCCCCATGCGCATCGCCATCTGCTCCACCACCGGCCGCGGCGGCCTCTGGACGAGCACGAAGGGGCCGATCTGGTTACAGAAGAACGTCTCGGTGAACCGAGCGGCCAGCGACCGCAGTTCTCGGACATTGAGCATGGGGCGCGCAGTCTAGCGCCACCTAGCCACTCGCGGCAGCCCCCAGGCGAGGATGACCCTGCCCGCCAGAGGTGCTAAGCCCCGCCTCCTTATGTCCGCGCCCGTCCTCGAGCTGCAGGGACTCACCAAGAGCTATGCCAAGCTCACCGCCCTGTCCGACGTGAACCTCTCCATCCGCCAGGGGGAGATCTTCGCCCTGCTGGGCCCCAACGGAGCAGGCAAGACCACGCTCATCGGCTCCATCTGCGGCATGGTGAAGAAGACGAGCGGCCGCATCCTCCTGTTCGGCAAGGACCTGGACGAGGATCCCGTGGGCCCCCGCTATGACATGGGCCTGGTCCCCCAGGAGATCAACTTCGACCCATTCTTCACCGTGGCCGAGTCCCTCCACATCCAGATGGGCTACTTCGGCCGGCCCCGGGATGAGGCCCGCGTGGACGAGGTGCTCACCGCCCTCAACCTCCTGAGCAAGAAGGACTCGCCCACCCGCGCCCTCTCCGGGGGCATGAAGCGCCGCCTGCTCATCGCCAAGGCGCTGGTGCACCGCCCCAAGCTCGTCTTCCTGGACGAGCCCACCGCCGGCGTGGACGTGGAGCTGCGCCGCGACTTGTGGACCTATGTCCGCAAGCTGGCCGCCGAGGGCACCACCATCGTCCTCACCACCCACTACCTGGAGGAGGCCGAGGAGCTGGCCGACCGGGTGGGCGTCATCAACGAGGGGCGCCTGCTGCTGGTAGAGGACAAGGCCTCGGTGATGCGCCGCTTCGGCGAGCGCCGCCTCGTCGTCACCTTCGAGCAGCCCCAAGCCGAGCTGCCCGAGCCCAGCCGCCGCTTCAACGCCACGCTCTCCGAGGACCGCAAGACGCTCACCTATGTGGAGCGCGAGGGCACGCCTCCTTCGGGCGAGCTGCTGCGCGCCCTCTATGCCCAGGGCCTGCCCATCGCCGATGTGGAGACGCGGCGCTCGCGCCTGGAGGATGTGCTCATCGAAATCCTGCGCGGCCGTCCCCAGAAGGCGGCCTGAGCCCCCACCCTGCCCGCACCCACCTTATGAACACCCTCGGGATGAAGACGCTGTTCGCGAAGGAGGTCCGCCGCTTCATGCGCGTGCCGGGCCAGACCGTCCTCTCGCCGCTCATCAGCACCACGCTGTACTTCATCGTCTTTGGCTACTCCATCTCCACTCGCGTCCACGAGGTGGAGGGCGTGCCCTACCTGCCCTTCATCGTCCCAGGCCTCATCTTCCTGGGCATCGCCAACAACGCGTTCCTCAACTCCAGCTCCTCGCTCTTCATCACCAAGATTCAAGGCACGGTGGTGGATCTGCTGGTGGCCCCCCTGGGGCCCGGCGAGCTGATGGCCGGCTTCATCGGCGGGGCCATGGTGCGCGGCCTCGTGGTGGGAGGGCTGACGTGGGCCGTGGCCGCCATCTTCACCGGCTTCAGCCTCCAGCACGCGGTGGTGGCCGCCTACTTCCTGCTGATCGCCTCCTACGTCTTCAGCGTGCTGGGGATGCTGGCCGCCATGTGGGCCGAGAAGTTCGAGCAGATCAACTTCTTCCCCACCTTCGTGATGATGCCGCTCACCTTCCTGGGCGGCGTCTTCTATTCGGTGCGCGAGCTGCCCTCGCCGTGGGACCAGATCAGCCTCTTCAACCCCATGGTCTACATGGTGGAGGGACTGCGCTACGGCATGCTGGGGCGCAGCATCTTCCCCCCTGCCCTGGGCGGCGGCATCCTCCTGGGCCTGGCCGCGGTGGCCACCGTTGTGGCCTATCTGGCACTGCGCTCCGGCTACAAGATGAAGGCCTGACACCTGAGGGGTACCGGACAATCCGGGGTTGTCAGCTCCCTTGCCGGCCAGGGGGACGATGCATACAGGCTTTCACGTGGTATCACAAACCGAGATATCCTCCCGGGGAATGGCCGTCCCTTTCGGGAAATACGAGCTGTTACGCAAGATCGCCTCCGGTGGCATGGGCCAGGTGTTCCTGGCACGTGAGCGGAGCGCGGTCGAGCGCCTCGTGGTGCTCAAGCTCATCCTGCCGCACCTGGCCGAGGACGAGGAGTTCCTCACCATGTTCCTGGAGGAGGCCCGGCTGGTCGCCCGCCTCCAGCACCCCAACCTCGTCACCATCCTGGATCTGCTCGAGGTGGAGGGCCGGCACTGCCTGGCCATGGAGTACGTGCAGGGCGATGACGTGCGGCGGCTGGACAAGCAGGCACGGCTGAAGGGCCGGCTGCTCCCGTCGGGGCTGGTGCTGCGCATCATCTCCGAGGCCGCGGCGGGGCTGGACTACGCGCACAAGGCGCGTGACGCACAGGGTCAACCGCTGAAGCTGGTACACCGGGACGTGTCGCCGCAGAACATCCTGGTCGGCTTCGACGGGGCGGTGAAGATCATCGACTTTGGCGTGGCGAAGGCGGCCGGCAGCGGCCACCAAACCGCCACCGGAGTGCTCAAGGGCAAATACCCCTACATGTCTCCAGAGCAGGCCTCGGGGCACGCCGTCGACGGGCGCAGCGATCAGTTCGCCCTGGGCGTGGTGCTGTGGGAGTTGCTCACCGGCAAGCGCCTCTTCAAGGGCGAGTCGGACATGATGACGCTGCGGCTGGTGAAGGACTGCCAGGTGCCGCCCCCCTCGCAGCTCAACCCCAAGCTGCCGCCGGGGCTGGATCAGCTGGTGCTGCGGGCGCTCGCGCCCACGGCGGACAAGCGCTACCCGGACTGCAGCGCGCTGCGGCTCGCGCTGGAGGACTACATCATCCAGCTGCGCATGCCAGCCAGCACCGCGCACCTGTCCGCGTTCCTGCGAGAGCTGTACGCGGATCGCATCGCCCTGGAGGCGGATCCGGGCAAGCTGGACCAGCTCGCCGAGGACGCGGATCTGGACTCGAAGGAGAGCAAGACCAACCCCTCGCGCAGCCGCTCGGGCATTCCCGGCCAGCAGCCGGCCACCCCCTCACGTTCCATGCTGCCGAGCGTGGCCTCCAGGTCGCGCTCACGGCAGGACTTGGAGGCCCTGGTGGGGCCCGCGAAGCGGCAGGAGCCCACGCGAGCCACCGAGGCGATGAGCCCACCCGCTCGCAAGCGCCGCTTCCCGGCGGTCGCGGTGGCGGTGAGCGCCGCGGTCACGCTGGTCATCGCCGGAGCGGCCGTCGTCCTCCTGCGCAAGACGCCTGATCCGCTCCCCCCGCCACCGGTGACCACCCCTGTGCCCGAGCCCGTGCAGGGGGTGGACCCGCAGCCGGCCCCCACACCGCCCGAGCCCATGCAAGTGGAGCTGGTGCTCTCGTCCGAGCCCGCGGGCGCGGCCGTGCACATCGCGGGGCAGGCTCAGCCGCTGGGGGTGACGCCGGTGACGGTGCCCCTGAAGCCGGATGGCGCTCCCATGTCGGTGACGCTGTCGCTGGACGGGTACGAGCCCAAGACGCAGCAGATCTCCGCCGCGAATGCCCCCGCCCTGCTGGTGGCGCTGGAGCGGCGCGCTCCCCCTCCCAAGAACACGGGCGGGAAGAGCAAGCCCTCCGGTGGCTCGCTCGGCATCAAGAAGGGCCGCTGAGCCCTCTCGGGGCAGGCCCTCGCCTTACACGCGCGGCGGTGACTGGGACACCAGGCGCCGGATCAGCTCCGGCTCGAAGGGCTTGTCGATGCGCGGGTGGGGGGAGTTCTGCAGGAAGGCCCGGGCGCGCGCGGTGAAGCCCCCTCCTGTCATGAAGACGAGCCTCGGCAGGCACTCGGGGTGCGTCTTCGCCAGCTCGGCGTGCACATCCATGCCCGTCAGGTCCGTCATCATCAAGTCGCAGAAGATGCGGTCGAACTCGGTGTCGCGCTCCAGCAGCGCCAGCGCCTCGCGTCCGCTGCGGGCGACCACCACCTCGTTGCCGCGGCCGATGATGCGCCGCATGACCGAGGCGATGCCCGGCTCGTCGTCGATGACGAGCACCCGCTTACCCTGCACGAGCGGCGCCTCCAGCACGGACCCCAGCGCGGGCGTCAGCACCTGATCCTCCGCGCTACGGATGGGCAGCACCACCCGGAACGTGCTGCCCTTGCCCGGCTTGCTGGCGGCCGTCAGCTCGCCGCGCAGCGCCTTGATGATGCCGTGACAGATGGACAGCCCCAGCCCGGTGCCTTCGCCCTGGGCCTTGGTGGTGAAGAAGGGCTCGAAGGCGCGTGAGAGCACCTCCGGCGTCATCCCCACTCCCGTGTCCGTCACCTCCACCACCACGTGGTGATCGCGCGGATAGGTGGAGAGGACGATACGGTGGTTGGAGGGATCCCCCTCGGGGATGGCCTGCGCCGCGTTGATGATGAGGTTGAGGAAGACCTGGCCCAGCTTGGCCTCGTTGGCCCACACCTGCGGCACCTTCCCGTAGCTCTTCACCACCTGCGCGCGGTAGCGCACGTGGTTCATCGCCATGGAGAGGCTGAACTCCAGCGCCGCGTGCACATCCACCGGCCGCAGGTGCGAGTCGTCCGCCCGGGCGAACGTCTTCAGATCGCGCACGATGCCGCGGATGCGCTCGGCGCCCTCGCGGGCCTCGGTCAGCGCCTCGGCCGTCTCCTTCAGCGCGTCGCGCGCCTCCACCTGGGGCAGCGAGGAGAGCTGCTCCAGCGCGAAGTGGATGTTGCCCATCACGAAGGACAGCGGGTTGTTGATCTCGTGCCCCACACCGGCCGCGAGCTGTCCGGCCACCGCCAGCTTCTCCGACTGGACGAGCTTCTCGCGGGCCGCCAGCAGCTCCCGCGCGCGCTGCCGCGCCAGCTCCTCCGCCTCCAGGCGCCCCGAGTGCTCGCGCGTGAGCAGCGCGTCACGCTCCTGCTCCGCCTTCTTCTTCTCTGTGCTGTCGCGGAAGAAGATGGCGATGCCGCTGCCGGACGGGTACGCGTGAATCTCGAACCAGAGCCCGGGCTTGTACTCCACCTCGAACACGGTGGAGACGCGCTCCGCCATCACGCGCCGGTACTCGCGCTCCGCGGCGGTGCCCAGCAGCTCCGGGCTCGTGCTCCACATGTCCCGGCCGAAGAGCTTGTCGCGCGGCTTGCCCGTCAACAGCAGCGCGTTGCGATTGATGTACGTGTAGCGCCAGCGGGCATCCACGGAGATGAAGCCCTCGGGCAGGTTCTCCAGCAGCTCCACCAGCCGATCCCGCGTCTCGCGCAGCCCCGTCTCCGCGCGCCGGGCCGCGGTGATGTCGCGCAGCCGCACCAGCACGCCGTCGCGGAAGCGCGCCACGGTGGCCTGGAGATAGCCATCGAAGCCCTCGCACGCGTGCGGGAACACCTGCTGGCAGGACTCGCCCGTCTCCACTACCTGATGGAAGGCCTCGAACTGGCCGGCCAGCCCCAGCTCCGGAGGCACCTCGTGAAGCCTGCGCCCCACCAGCCCCCCCACACGCCAGCTCAGTGTGCGCTCCGCGGCGTCGTTCGCGTAGATCCACTCGAAGTCGACGATGGCGCCCTCGTCATCCCGCATGGCCCGCAGGGCCATGCTCCCTTCTGGGTGCGAGTGCTCCACCTCCGCCAGCACGCTAAGCACTTCATCGCCTTGCCAGGTGCGAGCACCTCGCAAACGTTTCGGCTGCTCGATCAACGCTGGCTTGGGCATGACGGGGGATCCTCCAACGCGCGGCCAGACTTGAGAGAAGAGACCCGGGCAGGGGCCTTCTCAGGACTTGAGAGCTTACTCGCTTGCTCTCCTCCGTACAGACTCCCGCTCCTCTGAACAGCGACCGCCTGTGAACAGACCAACGCCTTGAGGAGCTTGTGCGATGCGCACCGTTTTCAGAGCTGCTCCGCAATTACATTGAGCGTGAGACGCCTCGATGGATCTCCGGCACGCTCACACGAGCCCAGCGGAATCCTGCAACGGGGCTACACTCAAGAGGATCAGCCCGTCAGCCGCACCACGAGAGCCGAGGGCCCCTCCAGCCGCACGACGCCTCCACGCAGCGGCGGAGCCTCGATGGCTCCACCGAAGGCAGGCGCTTCGCTCCAGAGCACCACCTGGGCATGCGCGCCCTCTGGCAGCCGGTGCTCGATCAGGCCCTTCACGTTGATGAAGACGAGGAGCCGGTGCCCGCCGCCCCGGCGCTCGAGGAGGAGCGCGCCCGCTCCCAGCGCCTGCGCGTCATAGCTGCCCCGGCTTCGCTCCTTCAATGAGGGCTCGGTGGCGCGCAGGCGCAGCAGCTCGCGGTAGAGCGCGCGGAGCTGCGCGTGAGGCGGGCGCTCCGCCTCGCTCCAGTCCAGGCGCGAGCGCTCGAAGGTCGCCACCGCCTGCGGATCCGGCACCGTGTCCCCCGCGAAGCGGGCGAAGCCGGCGAACTCCTTGCGGCGGCCCTCGGTGACGAGCCGTCCCAGCTCCTCGTTGTGATCCGTGAAGTAGAGGAAGGGCGTGCTCGCGTTCCACTCCTGCCCCATGAAGAGCAGCGGCGTGTACGGGGACAGCAGCAGCAGCGTGCTCACGGCCCGGTAGGCTGCGGGCGTCACATCATGGCCGAGCCGCTCGCCGTGGGCGCGGTTGCCCACCTGATCATGGTTCTGGATGCAGTGCACAAAGCTCCGCGGCGGCAGCCCGCTGGCGGGCGTGCCTCGGGCGTGGCCCTGGTTCCTGGATACCTGCCCCTCGTAGAACCAGCCCTGGCGGAGCGTGCGCGCGATGTCCTCCGCGCTGCCCGTGTAGTCCTGGTAGTAGCCCTCGCTGTCGCCCGCGAAGGCCCGCCGGAGTTGGTGGTGCAGATCATCCGCCCACACGCCGTCCAGCCCCAGGCCCTCTCTCTCGACAGGTAGGGACAGGCGCGCCTCGTTGCGCTCGTCCTCGGCGATCACGAGCACCCGGCGGCCGGGCGCCACGGCACGGGCTCGGGTGGAGATCTCCGCCAGCAGGTGCGGCGCGCTGTCATCCACGATGGCGTGCGCTGCATCCAGCCGCAGGCCATCCGCGTGGTAGTCGCGGATCCACATCTCCACGTTGGAGAGCACCAGCTCCCGCACGGGCCCGGACTCCTCACCGTCGTAGTTGACGGCATCGCCCCACGGAGTGTGGTGGCGGCCGGTGAAGTAGTGCGGCGAGTAGCAGCGCAGGTAGTTCCCGTCCGGTCCGAAGTGGTTGTAGACGGCGTCGATGAGCACGGCGAGCCCGTGCGCATGCGCGGCGTCGATGAGCCGACGCAGCCCCGCGGGGCCGCCATAGACGTGCGCGGGGGCGAAGAGATCCACTCCGTCGTAGCCCCAGTTGCGCGAGCCCGGGAAGCTGGCCAGCGGCATGAGCTCCAGGGCGGTGACGCCCAGCTCGCGCAGCCCCTGGAGCTTGGGGATGAGCGCCTCGAAGGTGCCCTCGGGCGTGGCCGTGCCCACGTGCACCTCGTAGATGACAAGCGCATCGGGATCCGGCCCCTTCCAGCCCGTGTCCGTCCAGGAGAAGTCCGGCACTACCACCTCGGAGGGACCATGCACGCCCAGGGGCTGCGAGCGCGACCACGGATCAGGAAAGGGTCCTTCCCCATCCACGCGCAGCTTGTAGCGCACGCCTGCCCCCGCGCCTTCGAGCATCGCGCTGAAGCATCCGCCCGGCTCCGCCGTCATCGGCAGCACACGGCCCGGCTTTCCCCCGCTGTCATGGAGGACCACCTCGACACTCCGGTGGCCTGGTGCCCAGACGCGCCAGCGCACCCGTTGTCCCTGCTCCACCCACGCTCCCAGCCGGGGCACCGCCGCCCGTGACTGCTCCGCTCGCACCATGTCCCTTCCTTTAATGCGTGTCTCTCCTACCGGCGAGCACCTCGTACGAAAGTTCAAGCAGGTTCGGGCTGGGGATGTTCACTGGTGACGCGCGGAACTGTTGGCTCCGCGTCGGAGCCTCCGGCTGAAGGTACAGGGGCGGGGTTACCCACGAACGTCCCAGGGCCTCCGCCCGCCTGCTGATCGGCCAACCCCGGAGGACTTCGCTTGTCCCCGCCCCACTCAGCCGGGAAGATGCCTCTCCGCGGGCCCACGAGCGCTCGCCCGCGATCAGGAGTCATTCGATGACGGGTTACCCACGACTGGAGCACTTGCCCTTCCAGACAGGGGACGAGGTCCGTCAGCGCGTGGCCGCCCTCGAGCTCCTCTCGCCGCGGGAGATCGACGCCCGGCTGACGGACATGGGCTACCGCGGTCAGGAGGAAGCCCGTCGCGCGGCGGCGGTGCTCGCCTACCGGCATGTGCGGCGGGTGCGCCGGCTCCACCTGGAGGGGCTGGCCCCCGAGAACCACGCCCGTGAGAACTGTCTCTTCCTGGGGCCTACCGGCAGCGGGAAGACGTACCTGGTGGAGCTGCTGTTCCGGGAGATCCTCGCCGTCCCCACGGTGATGGCCGACGCCACCCAGTTCTCCGAGACGGGCTACGTGGGCGATGACGTGAACACGCTCCTGTCCCGCCTCTTCGAGGCGGCCGAGGGAGATCTGGCCTGGGCCAGCTGTGGCGTCATCTGCATGGATGAGTTCGACAAGCTGGCCACGAACCGCTCGGACAGCCGCTTCGCCGGCCAGCAGACGACCAAGGACGTGAGCGGCTTTGGCGTCCAGCGCAGCCTGCTGCACCTGCTGTCCGCCACGCGCGCGGACTTTCCCCCGGACTTCGGCTTCACCAGCCGCACCCGGCCCCTCACCCTGGAGATGACCGGCATCACCTTCATTGCCTGCGGGGCCTTCAGCGGCCTGAAGGGCACCGCGGAGGGCCTGACGCGCACCGAGCGCCTGGGCTTCGGGCGTGATCCCAAGCGCAAGGATACCGAGGCCATCGCCGAGCGCCTGACGGAGGATGAGCTGGAGCAGACCACCGCCTTCTCCCGCTATGGGTTCATCCCGGAGCTGATCGGCCGCTTCAATCGCATCGTCTCCTTCGCGCCGCTGGACGCGAGCACCCTGAAGGACATCCTCCAGGTGAACGTGCTGCGCACGTACGAGCAGGAGTTCGAGCAGGAGGGCCTCAGGCTGGTGGTGGATCCCCAGGTCCGCGACTGGGTGGTGGCCCGCGCCCTCAAGCGGGAGACGGGAGCTCGAGGTCTGCGCGCCTCCCTGGCCCCTGTCATCGAGCGCGCTGCCTACGAGTACTTTGGCCAGCAGGGGACTGCCTCCATCCGCCTGGTCCTCGAAGGCGAGCAGGTCCGCGCCATCGCCGAGTAGGAGCAGCCAGCGCACCATGCCCCTGTGAGGAGGCCTTCCCTCCCTCCAGGGGGCTGCCCGGGCCCGCCCCGCGCCCGCATCATCCTTACGGTGTGCGGGAGAAGCGGGAGGCAGGAGCCATGCATCACACCCGGGAAATTCCTCGTGAGGTCTGGTCCGACTATCTGATCCTGTTGAGCGGCATGACGCGCTCTCAATGGGTCCGCATCGAGACCGCCAGTACCGATATCGGCGAGCAGCCACTGGCCCAGCGCCTGCCGCTCATCGAGATCTCCTTCGTGGAGAAGGGCAGCGATCGGGGGGCCATCGAGATCACAGTGGGGCGGCCAGGAGAGGAGATCACCCACCGCATCTTCCATCCTGAGCGCATCTACGCCGACGAGAGCGAGAGCGGCGAGCTGGAGTGCCTCGACATCGAGGATGCGGAGCGCACCAAGACGCTCATCTTCTTCGAGCCCATGCAGGCCATGGACGAGCTCTCCGGCTTCCAGCCGCACGCCTGAAATGAAAAAGCCAGAGGCGCCTTCCCTGTTGCAGGAAGACGTCCCTGGCATCGTGCGGCCCCCACCCGCCTCAGCGGGCTGGGGGCGGCGTCTCATCCCAGCTTACGGGTACAGCGCGCGGGCGCCGGTCTTGTCCAGGCTGGTGAGCACCAGGTCGCCGGTGTTCGTGCCCTGGCACTGGGGGTAGTGCATGACCGAGGCGCGGTCATAGCTGGTGAGCGCGCGCCACTGGGAGTCCTCGTAGCAGCCGCTGCTGGTGGAGCGGGTGTGCTCGTGACGGAAGCCGAGCGCGTGGCCCAGCTCGTGGCGGAGGATACCGGCCAGCGTGTAGCGCGAGGGGCTGAAGGCGCTGGTGCTGATCAGCACGTTGCGGGCCGAGCGGCTGGAGTTGGGGAAGAACGCGCGCGCCAGGTAGC
>Ga0247825_10001310_pt1 | contig 16265 bp, 11 predicted proteins | sample 13C_Vanillin_Day_FD_194413 | JGI IMG/M metagenome (GOLD analysis project Ga0247825, IMG submission 194413) | Soil microbial communities from agricultural site in Penn Yan, New York, United States - 13C_Vanillin_Day48 | ecosystem: Environmental > Terrestrial > Soil > Agricultural land | place... | reverse complement strand
CGGTGTCGCGCGAGGCGGTCGACCTCTACAAGCGGTTCACGACGGGGGAACTGGCCGTGTCGGATGCCGTGGATCGCTGGGTGCCGGCGCTGGTGCGGTTCGGCGCCGGCCTCGGCATCACGCCGGGCACGGTCCGCGCCAACGTCACCGAGGCGGCAACGTCGATCGCCCAGTTCCTGGCCTCGGGTGCGGTAACGGCGGGCCAGAACGTCGTCCGCGCGTTCGGCCAGTTCTTCCTGATGCTCTACGTGCTGTACTTCTTCCTGCGCGACGGCGACCAGCTGCTGCTGACGATTGCGCGGGCGCTGCCGCTCGGCGACGCGCGCGAGCGGGCGCTCTTCGAGCGCTTCACCTCGGTCACGCGCGCCACGCTCAAGGGCACGCTGGTCGTCGGCGCCGTGCAGGGCACGCTCGGCGCGATCTTCTTTGCGCTGCTTGGACTCGAAGGACCGGTCTTCTGGGGTGCGATCATGTGGGCGTGCTCGCTCATCCCGGTGATCGGCCCGACCATCATCTGGCTGCCCGCCGCGCTCATCCTCATCATCAGCGGGTCCGTCGCCAAGGGTCTGCTGCTGATGGGGCTCGGCACGTTCGTCATCGCCCTCGCCGACAACATCCTGCGGCCCATCCTGGTCGGGCGCGAGACGCGGATGCCCGACTTCCTGGTGCTGTTGTCCACGCTTGGCGGTCTCACGCTATTCGGCCTGTCGGGCTTCATCGCCGGCCCGGCCATCGCGGCGCTCTTCATCACCGCGTGGGAGATGTTCGCGCGTGAGTACGCATCCTCCGATCGGGTGACGAAACCAGTGAAGCCCGAAGCCTGAACCAGGGAGTCTCCCGGCTCCTGGCTCCCGGCTTCCGCCTCCGGCCCCGGATTAAGGCAGACCGCCCAAAATCAACAGCCGAGTTTCGTTGCAAGACAGGGATGCGATTCCTGCCCGGTCTTCTCCGACTCGACGGCGTTCAATACGGCCGGGCGAAGGCATGATCGCCGGATCCTCCTGACAACAGGCCAGATCACGATCCTGTCTCGACCCGATGGATCCGGCACGGCCGTTGCCTCTAACGTCGACCGATGGCGTACGTGCAGCCGGCTCAACCGCGCGTCGATTTCATGCCCACCGCCGTCGTCGATCCGCCGATGGACGGACGCGTGCTGCTCGTGTCCAACCGTCTCCCGGTGACGGTGCGCGACTCAGCCGGCGGCGTCGAGGTCGTGCCGTCGGATGGCGGCCTCGCGAGCGGGTTGCGCGGGTATTACCAATCGGCGTCGGCGACGTGGATCGGGTGGCCGGGGCCGCTGTCGCCGGCGGCGGCGCGCCCTGGCCGCGGCAGCCTCGCGGCGCAGCTCGAGGCGCACAACCTCCGTGTGGTGGAGTTGGCGCCGAGTGATGTCGAGGACTACTACGACGGGTTCTCGAACGCCGTCCTCTGGCCGCTCTTCCACTACCTGCTCGATCGCATCCCGCTGCGCAGCCAGAACTGGGATGCGTACCGCCGCGTCAATCAGCGCTTTGCCGACGCGGTGCTCGAGGAACTGCAGCCCGGGGATCTGGTGTGGGTGCACGACTACCACCTGATGCTCGTGCCCAGCCTCGTGCGCGAGCGCTGCCCGGACGCGCGCATCGGGTTCTTCCTGCACATCCCGTTTCCCGCGCCCGAAGTGTTTCGCATCCTGCCGTGGCGGCGCGAGCTGCTCATGGGCGTCCTGGGCGCCGACCTCGTCGGCTTCCACACCCCGTCGTACGCGCGGCATTTCGCCTGCGCCGTGCGTGCGCAGTGCGGACTCGACGCGTCGCACGATCGCGTGCGCATGGACTGCCGCACCGTGCGCCTCGGCCACTTTCCGATGGGTCCCGACGCGGAGCAGTTCGAGCGCCTGGCCCGCTCGCCGGCGGTGCGCGAGGAGACCGCGCGCCTCCGCGAGGACTCGCGCGGCCGGTTCCTGTTCCTCGGCGTCGATCGGCTCGACTACACCAAGGGCATTCCGCGCCGGCTGCTCGCCTTCGAGCGGCTGCTGCAGCGCGATCCCAGCCTGCGCGACAAGGTGCGGCTGATCCAGCTGGCCGTCCCATCACGCAGCGAGGTCAAGGAGTACGCCAGCTTCCGCCAGCAGGTCGAGGAACTGGTGGGCCGGATCAACGGCGCGGTCGGCACCCTCGACTCGGTGCCGATTCACTACCTGCACCGCACCGTCACGCCCGAGCAGCTTACGGCGCTGTACTGCGCCGCCGACGCGATGCTCGTGACGCCGCTGCGCGACGGCATGAACCTGGTGGCGAAGGAGTACATCGCCTCGCGCGCCGACGAGGACGGCGTGCTGTTGCTCAGCGAGTTCGCGGGCGCCGCCGAGGAGCTGGGCGAGGCCGTGATCGTCAACCCCTACGACGAGAACGGCATGGCCGACTCGATGGCGCACGCCATGGCGATGGGGCAGATGGAGCGCACCGCACGCATGCGGGCGCTGCGGCGCCGCGTGCTGTCGCACCATGTGAACGACTGGGCGCAGCGGTTCACGGCCGCGCTCACCGAAGCGGCCGAGTCGCGCGGAGGCCCGGAACGCCTGACCGGCCCGCACGAGATCGAAGGCCTGATGCGCCGCTTCACCAGCGCCGCGCGAGTGGTGCTCGTGCTCGACTACGACGGCACGCTCGTGGGCCTGCGCGAGATTCCCGAGCTGGCGGCGCCCGACGCGTCGCTGCTCGGCTTGCTCACCGTGCTCTCGACCACCTGCGACGTTCACCTCGCGAGCGGGCGGCCGCGCGAGGTGGTGGACGGCTGGTTCGGCGCGCTGCCGATCGCCCTGTGGGCCGAACACGGCCTGTGGCATCGACCGGCCCCGGAACAGCCGTGGGAAAAGCGGGCCGAGGTGTCCACCGAGTGGATCCCGGAGATCCGCGCCCGGATGGAGGAGTTCGTCACACGCGCGCCCGGCGCGCGCCTCGAGGAGAAGTCGGCATCGCTCGCCTGGCACTACCGGCTGGTCGAGCCGGCCACGGGAGAGTTGCAGGCCTCCGCCTTGAAGCGCGACCTCGAGCAGCGGCTCGCCGGCCGTCCGCTCGAGGTGATCGAAGGCCACAAGGTGGTCGAAGTGCGGCAGACCGCGGTGGACAAGGGTACCGTGGTGCGCGAAATCGTGGCGCGCGCGCCCGAGGGCGCCGTGGTGGTGGCGATTGGCGACGACCGTACCGATGAGGACATGTTCGCGGCGCTGCCGCCCGGCGGGGTGGCCATTCGCGTCGGCGGCGGGGACTCCTCGGCGCCCTTCCGTCTCGATTCCCCGATGGCGGTGCGAGCCCTCCTCGGGGCGCTCACGTGATCGCCGGCGACCCACTCTGGTACAAAGACGCCGTCATCTATCAGATCCACGTCAAGACGTTCTTCGACAGCGACGGCGACGGTGTCGGCGATTTCAAAGGGCTGACGAGCAAGCTCGATTACCTCGAATTGCTTGGCGTCAACACGCTGTGGCTGCTGCCCACCTTTCCATCACCCTTCCGCGACGACGGGTACGACATCGCCGACTACTACAGCATCCACCCGATGTACGGCACGATGGACGACTTCACCTCGTTCCTCGCCGCCGCGCACGAGCGGGGGCTGCGCGTGGTCACCGAGCTCGTGCTGAACCACACCTCCGACAGGCACCCGTGGTTTCAGGAGGCGCGCAGCTCGCGCGACAACCCGCGCCGCGACTGGTACGTGTGGAGCGACTCCGACGACAAGTACCGCGGCGTCCGCATCATCTTCCTCGACACCGAGGTGTCGAACTGGGCCTGGGATCCGGTGTCGAAGCAGTACTACTGGCACCGCTTCTTCAGCCATCAACCGGATCTGAACTACGACAACCCGGCTGTGCGCCAGGAGATGTGGCGGGTGATGGAGTTCTGGGCCGGGCTCGGCGTGGACGGCTTCCGCGTCGACGCCGTGCCGTATCTCGTCGAGCGCGAGGGCACCACCTGCGAGGGCATGCCGGAGACGCACGAGGTGATCCGCTACCTGCGCGCGCAGCTCGACGCGCATTTTCCCGGCCTCATGCTCCTGGCCGAGGCCAACCAGGTGCCGGAACTCGTGCGGCCGTACTTCGGAGACGGCGACGAGTTCCACATGGCGTTCCACTTTCCGCTGATGACGCGCATGTTCATGGCGATCCGGCTTGAGGATCGCGGCCCGCTCGCCGACATCATCCGGCGCACGCCCGAACTGCCGGCCAGCTGCCAGTGGGCGGTGTTCCTGCGCAACCACGACGAGCTGACGCTCGAGATGGTCACGCCGGAAGAGCGCGAGTTCATGTACGACGAGTACGCGCGCGACCCGGCGGCGCGGCTCAACCTCGGCATCCGCCGCCGGCTGGCGCCGCTGCTCGACGGCGATCGGCGGCGCGTCGAGCTGATGAACGGCCTGCTGATGTCGCTGCCGGGCAGCCCGATCGTCTACTACGGCGACGAGATCGGCATGGGCGACAACGTCTATCTCGGCGATCGCAACGGCGTGCGGACGCCGATGCAGTGGAGCGGCGGCTGGAACGGCGGCTTTTCGAGCGCCGACCCCGAACGGCTCGCGTTCGCGATGATCTCGAACCCGGTCTACGGCTACCAGGCGGTGAACGTCCTGGCGCAGGAGCGCACCCACCACTCGCTGCTCAACTGGACGCGGCGGCTCATCCGCGTGCGCCGCTCGACGCGGGTCTTCAGTCGAGGCACGATTAGCTTGCTCGATCCGCCCAACCAGCGGGTGCTGGCGTACGTGCGGGCCTACGAGAAGGAGCAGGTGCTGGTGGTGAACAACCTCGCGGGCACGGTGCAGGCCGTCGAGCTCGACCTGTCGTCGCTGGCCGGCGCCATTCCCGTGGAGATGTTCGGACAGAGCCTGTTTCCGCGGATCGGTACGCAGCCCTACCTGCTCACGCTGGGTCCGCACGCGTTCTACTGGTTCCGGCTGCGCCGTCTTTAGGAGAGCCTGCGCGTGGCGGACGAGAGCCTCCTGTCGGACGACCTCCTGCGCCAACTGGTCGCGGTCGGCCACGTGGACATCCTCGTCGGCATCCCCACGCTCAACAACGCGACGACGGTGGTGGACGTCGTACGGGCGGCGCAGGCCGGCATCGGCGGCTACTTCCCGCGCGCCCGCAGCGTGATCTTCAACGCCGACAGCGGTTCCGACGACGGCACGCCCGACTTGGTCCGCGACGCGACCACCGACGACACCGGCACCGTGACCGCGTCGCGTCCGCTGCGCACGACGCAGCGCATCACGACGCCGTATCACGGGCTGCCTGGCAAGGGCAGCGCGGTGCGGATGATCTTCGCGGTGGCCGATCTGCTGTCGGCCGATGCGATCGTCGTGCTCGACCCAGACGTCATCAGCCTGACGCCGGAGTGGATTCCGGCGCTGGTCCGGCCGGTACGCGATACCACAGCCGACATCGTCGCGCCGCTCTACCCGCGCGCGCCGGCGGACGGCCCGCTCGTCACGCAGCTCGTGCGGCCGCTCGTGCGCGCCGCCTACGGCTGGCGGCTCCAGGAGCCGCTGATGGGTGAATTCGGCTGTTCGCGGCGGTTTGCCGGTCACTGCCTGGAGCGCCCGGCGTGGGGTAGCGGCGCCATCCCCGACGGCGTGGATCTGTGGATGACGGGCGAAGCCCTGGCCAACGGGTTCCGGCCAGCGCAGACGGCACTGGGGCCGCGCTTGCTCGCGCGCGCCCGCACCCGCCCGGGTCTGCCCGATGTGTTCCAGCAGGTGATGGATGCCGTATACGCCTGCCTCGAGATGCACGACAGCTACTGGCTGACGCGTGGCCCCGCCCAGCCGGTCCCCTGCACCGGCACACTGCCGGGCGCGGTGGAAGTGGGCCCGCGCCCCGACGTGACCGGCATGGCGCAGGCGTTCGCCCGCGACGTCGTCGCGCTGCACCCGGTGCTCCAGAAAATTCTCAGCGACGCCACGCTTGCCGGCGTGACCGCGGCGGCCACCGCGCCGGGGCCGCTCGTGTACCCCGACGAGCTGTGGGCGGCCACCGTCTTCGAGTTCCTGCTCGCGTATCACCGCGCAGTGATGACGCGTGAGCACGTGGCGCAGACGTTGTTGCCGCTCTATCTCGGGCGGACCGCGTCGTTCCTGCAGCAGTACGGGTCGTCGGGCCCGGCCGTGGTGCAGGACGCGCTCGAATCACTGGGCCAGGCGTTCGAGCTGGCCAAACCTCAGGCGGCGGCGCAGTGGAAAAAAGCATGAGGGCACGGACATGACTCAGATGGTGGCGGATGCGGTGCGACAGGTGGGCGTGAACTTCGTGGACACCGTGACGATGCTGCTGCCGCGCATCCTGATCACGGTGAGCATCGTCGCCGTGGGCTGGGTAATCGCGTGGGCGCTGAAGTGGGCGGTCCGCTGGCTGCTCATCTGGCTGCGCTTCAACCATGGCTGTGACCGCATCGGCGTGGGGGCCGTGCTCAAGACGGCCGACCTGCCGCCCGCCGACATACTGGTGAGCCTGATCGTCTTCTGGCTGGTGTGGGTCGGGTTCATGCTCTCGGGCGTGGACGTGCTGGGGTTCACCGCGCTCGAAGGCATGGTGCGCAGCTTCGCGCTCTTCGTGCCGCGCCTGCTCGTGGCGATCGTGATCCTGGTGCTCGGCGTCGTGTGCGCCAACTTCGCCTGGCGCGCCACGCTCATCGCGGCGGTGAACGCGCGCGTCCCGTCGCCACGCGTGGTGAGCGGCGCCGTGCGCGCGCTGGTGCTGATTCTGGCCGGGGCCATGGCGCTCGACCAGATCGCGCTCGCCCGCACGATCGTGCTGACCGCCTTCGCGATCGCGTTCGGGGCGGTGATGCTGGGTCTGGCGATCGCGTTTGGCGTCGGCGGGGGCGGCATCGCCCGCCGCATCCTCGACCACTGGTTCCCCGAGCCCGGCCGCGCCGAGCACGAGGAGTTCCGACACTTGTGAGGGGGTGGAAGCAGGTAGGCAGGTGGGACTGGTGGGACTGACAGAAGTAGAGGGCGGTCTTCAGACCGCCCTGGAGCATTCGTAGCCGCGGGTCTTCAGACCCGCCCCAGCACCGGCATAAAGACTCGCCGCCACGCCTGTAGCCCCAGCCAAACAGGCGTGTAGAATCTCCGCATGCTGACGCGCACTATTCCAACTCTCATCGTGGTCGCCTTCGCGGCCACCCTGGCCGCACAGGAGTCGTCGTCGGCGAGGTTAGACCGCTTCTTCACCTCTTTCACCGACGAATGGATGCGGTATGACACCGATCTGGGGGCGGACACTCGCTACCTCGCGGGTGCGGAACTCGACGACGCCTCTCGTCGACTCCGCCCCGAAACCGCGGAGTGGCGCCTTGACCGGGCGAAGCTGGCCGAGCGTGGCCTTCGAGAATTGCGGTCTTTGGATCGAACGAGCTGGACCGAAGCACAGTTAGTGTCCGCGGACGTGATGGAGAATCGACTCGAAGTGGTTGTGAAGGCGGAGGAATTCGCCGACTTCGATTTTCCGCTCGTGCAGTCGTATGGGAGGCCCACACGTATCTTGCAGCGGATGACGGTCGGTCACGCGATAGCCACGCCCCGTGACGCCGAGAACTACGTCGCGCGGCTGTCGTTTGTGTCGAGACGAGTCGACGAGGCCTTGCGTGAGGCGCAACGCTTGATCGGCCGCCGAATGATTCCGCCTCGATTCATCGTCGAGGCCAGTCTGCGTGAAATGCGCGGTTTCATCACGCCGGACGCCCGGGAGAACGTGCTGGTCTCCACCTTTGCCACCAAGATGAAGCAGGTGAGTGGCCTGGAGGTCGGCACACAGCAGAAATTACGGGACGAGGCCGAGCGCATCGTCAGGTCAGAGATCTACCCGGCATGGAACCGGGCAATCGCGGTCCTGGACCCTTTAATGGGCCAGGCGTCCAACGACCCTGGCTTGTGGCGGCTCCCGCGGGGTGGCGACGCTTACGCGTTCCTTCTGCGAGCCAGCACAACGACTGACATGACGGCGGACCAGATTCACGAGACCGGTCTCAAACTCGAGGCGGAGATCGACCGGGAAATGGATCGAGTCCTTCGCGAGCTCGGCCACACTGAGGGAACTGTTCGCCAACGCTACGACGCGTTTCTGACGAAACAGCCAACCTTTCCCGCCACCGAACAGGGGGCGGCTGATTATCGTGCGGACATCGACAATACGATTGCCGACGGATGGAAGCGGACCGGTGCCCTGTTTGACAAGCTACCGAAAGCGCCGGTCGTCGCCGAGCCCTATCCTACCTTCTTCGGATCGCGAGCTGCGAGCTATCTCGCACCATCCTCGGACGGATCCCGACCGGGAACCTTTCAATTCACGCTGCAGGCCGGGGCGCGGAAATTCAGCCGTTCCAGCATCTACCACGAGACCGTGCCCGGCCACCACATGCAGCTGGCTCTGGAAATGGAGAACGGGAGCTTGCCGCGGTGGCGTCAAGTGGGGGCGTTCGGCTTCACCAGTGCGAGTACTGAAGGATGGGCCCTGTACGCCGAGCAGCTGGTGGCGGAAACGGGCTGGTACGAAGGCGACCTCGCTGGTCTTTTGAGTCAACTGCAGCGCAAGCAGTTTCGTGCGCGCCGACTGGTCGCCGATACCGGGTTGCATGCCAAGCGTTGGACTCGGCAGCAGGCTGTCGATTATCTGGGGCCGGCCTTGGAGACCGCGGACGCCGCAAGCGAGGTTGACCGATATGTCGTGACGCCAGCGCAGGCGTGCTCGTACATGATCGGCGCTCTGCGAATCCTGGAGCTCAGAGAGCGCGCGAAGCGGGAGCTTGGGGCTGGATTCTCATTGAAAGCATTCCACGACGTCATCTTGGACGCCGGTACGGTTCCTCTGGATGTGCTCGATCGCGTGGTCGATCGCTGGATTCAGCGGAGCCGGCCGGTCTGAAGACTGGCCGCTACGACGCCGAGGTGTTCTCGAGGCCCGCGGCTCTCGCCGTGGCCGGCTCGATTACGATGGACGACACCGCGACGCCGACGGCGAGCACGAGCAGGACGACGTCGAGCACGGACTGCGCCGCCACGAGGGCGGCGCCAATCACCAGCGACATGACGACCAGGATGTCGGCGAGGCGGATCCACGCGGCCGACCGCCGGCGCGCCCACGGCAGCTCCGTCGGGTGCTGCCGCGACGTGAACCACAGGTGCAGCCGCAGCATGCTGGCCATGACGGCCGCGCACGTCGTCGCGATGAAGAAGCTGCGCCCCTCGACGCCGCCGATCGTCGCGCGCGCCAGCCACGCCGGCACGAGCATCACCACGTAGCTGACGGCCGCCGCGCCCTGATGAAACTCCCACCAGAACCGGGTGGGCCGCGGCGCCGGCTTCGCGGCGCGCGGCGCGCCCGGCGCCGCGTCCACCGCACCCGCCATCCCGTCCAGCCTGGCCACGAGCTCCCGCGCGGTGCGCACCCGCTTGGCCGGCGACGTCTGGCGGCAGTGATCAGCGAGGCGCTGCAGCAGCCCCGCGAGCACGTCGCCCTCCGGCGTGCGTTCGCGCGCCGGGGCGGCGTCGGCGACGCTCAGCGGATGCCGGCCCGACAGCATTTCGGCGACGATCACCCCGAAGGCGAAGATGTCGGTGCGGGCGTCGACGGTCTGGCCCATGAGCTGTTCGGGCGCCATGTAGGCGGGCGTGCCGATCATCGCGCCGGCGCGGGTCAGTTTGGCCTGGTGGGGGTGTCCCGGACCTTCCAGCCAGGCGATGCCGAAGTCCACGATCTTGGCCGCTCCCCCCGGCGTGATGACGATGTTCTCGGGCTTCAGGTCACGATGCACGACCCCCGCCTCGTGCGCGGCGCGCAGGCCCCGCGCCACCTGCAGCGCGATGGCGTGAACGGTGGCCACGTCCATCGGGCCTTCGTCGATCACGGCGCGCAGCGTGGGGCCGTCGAGGAACTCGGAGGCCAGCAGCAGATGTCCCTCGACCTCTTCGAGCGAATAGACGGTGGCTACCGCCGGGTCGGTGATCGTCGCCGCGGCGCGGGCCTCGCGCTTCAGCCGCTCCCGCAGTTGCGTGTTGCCGGCGAGCGTGACCGGCAGCGACTTGAGCGCGACGTTGCGGTGCAGGCGGCGGTCCGTCGCCAGGTAAACCACCCCCATCCCGCCGCGGCCGATCGGCCGGATGATCTCGAATTCTCCGACGCGGGCGCCGGCGTGCCAGAGGGCTCCCACGGCGGCGTCGCCATCCGACGCCGGCTCCGGCGGCTCCGCGAGCGCAAGATCCTCGGGATCGACGCCGGCCGGCCGATCGAGAAACGGGCCCAGCGTGTCGTGGGAGCGCAGGAGCTTCTCGGCCTCCTCGAGCAGCGCGAGGTCGGTGCCGCACTCGGCCCGCAGCCATGCCGCGCGCTCCTCGGCCGGGCGCTCGACGGCGCCGTTGAACACCTTCTTGATCTGGCTCCAGCGCTGCGGCGTCATGCCAGGGGCCCTAAGCCCTCGAGCGCCTGCTTCAGCCACGCGCGGGCCATGGCCCACTGCCGCTTCACGGTGGCCGGGGAGACGCCGACGGCCTCGGCCGTCTCCTCGACGGTGAGGCCGCCGAAGTAGCGCAGCTCGACGATCTGCGCCTGTTCGGGATCGAACTCGGCCAGGCGGGTGAGCGCCTCGTCGAGCGCGAGCACGTCGACGTCGCCGGGCCGGTCGGGGTCCGGACGCTCGAAACCGGCGCGGACTGCCGACGGGGGAACGCTCGCGTCGTCCAGCGTGACCTGCTGGCCGCCCGCGTCGCGTTTGATCGCACGCTTGGTCCGGGCGCGCTGCACGAGGATCTGCCGCATCGACAGCGCGGCGATGGCGAGGAAGTGCGTGCGGTTCTCGAACTCGCGGGTGCGCTCGGCGGCCAGCCGCACGAAGGCTTCGTTGACGAGGCCGGTGGCGTCGAGTGTCTGGCCGGGACGCTCGCGGCCCATGTAGCGGGCCGCGATGCGGCGGAGCTCGTCGTAGACGAGCGGCATCAGGTCGTGATGGGCCTTCACGGCTGTCGGGTGGCCGCCAGCACCTCGAACGCGTGCGAGGTAACGGCGGCGCGCCTAGTGTGCCATCGCTGGGCGGGTCAACTGCGCGTAATCGTCACGGCGTTGATCACGACGTCCTTGACCGGCCGGTCCTGGCGCCCGGTCGGCGTGCTGCCGATGCGGCGGACGATCTCCATCCCCTCGGTGACCTCGCCGAACACCGAGTGGCGGTTGTCGAGGTGCGGCGTCGGCGCCAGGGTGATGAAGAACTGGCTGCCGTTGCTGTTGGGACCGGCATTGGCCATCGACAGGATGCCAGGCTTGTGGTGCCGCAGTGAGGGGTGGAATTCGTCGGCAAACTTGAAGCCGGGGCCGCCGATACCCTGTCCGAGCGGATCGCCGCCCTGGATCATGAACCCGGCGATCACGCGGTGGAAGATGATGCCGTCGTAGAACGGCTTCTTCACCTTCTCCTGCGTCCGCGGGTCGGTCCATTCTTTCGTGCCCTCCGCCAGGCCGACGAAGTTGGCGACCGTATTGGGCGCTTCCTGGTCGAACAGGCGCACCGTGAAGCTGCCTTCGGTGGTAGCAAATTCTGCGTGGACTGCCACTCGTAATCCTCCCGTTTGCGCGCTCCCGCCGCTGGACGGCAGCCTGGCGTCGCGTCGCGATACCAGTATCTCCTGCCCCGCGTTCCGCGGGGGGCGAGTTCGCGTTTCGAGGGTCGTTTGGGCGCCTTTCGGCCAATTACCCGCCAAGGAGGGCGGGCAATCGGCAACGTGCTAGGTACAATGACGGCCGATGAGCCCCGTGAGGCGTGCCGAAGCACGAGCGCTGGGCGCCGTGGCCGAAGGGCTGAGCGACGATCCGTTCGCGGTGCTCGGCCGCCATCCCGCCCCTGTCGGCGGTCCCGCTGGCGCCGTCGTCCGCACACTGCAGCTCCACGCGTCCGCCGTGGACCTGGTGGTCGGCGACCAGGTGATTCCGATGGAGCGGCGGCACCCGAATGGGTTGTTCGCGGCGTTCGTGCGGTGGGAGGGGCCGCTCGAGGCGCTCGGCTATCACCTGCGCGTGCACGAGGACGGCGCGGTGCGCGACGTCGTCGACCCCTATCAGTTCGGACCCATCCTCACCGACTTCGACCTGCATCTCTTCGCCGAGGGCACCCACTACCGGGCGTGGGAGCAGCTCGGCTCGCGGGAGCGCACGGTCGGCACGGTCAACGGGGCGCACTTCGCCGTGTGGGCGCCCAATGCGCAGCGCGTCAGCCTGATCGGCGACTTCAACCGGTGGGACGGCCGCGCCCACGTGATGCGCCGCCTGGTGCCGTCGGGGGTCTGGGAGATCTTCGTGCCCGGGCTGCACGACGGCACGCACTACAAGTTCGAGGTGCGCACCCGCGACGGGCACCTGCTGGAGAAGGCCGACCCCTACGCGCGCACGTTCGAAACGCCGCCGCAGACGGCGTCCGTGGTGTCCACCGGCGGCACCTACGTCTGGGGCGACGGCGAGTGGATGCGCACCCGCCAGGGGCTCGAGGAGTGGCACGAGCGGCCGATGTCGATCTACGAGGTCCACCTCGGCTCGTGGCGGCGGCGTGAGGGCGAGCCGCAATACAGCCTGTCGTATCGCGAGCTGGCGGCCACCCTCGTGCCCTACGCCCGCGACATGGGCTATACGCACATCGAGCTCCTGCCGGTGATGGAGCATCCGTTCTTCGGCTCGTGGGGCTATCAGGTGGTGGGCTTCTTCGCGCCGTCGAGCCGCTTCGGCACCCCCGACGACTTCCGCTACTTCGTCGACCAGTGCCACCGGCACGGCCTGGGCGTCATCCTCGATTGGGTGCCGGGCCATTTCCCCAAGGACCCGCACGGCCTGGTACGGTTCGACGGCACGGCCCTGTACGAGCACGAAGACCCGCGCCGCGGCGAGCACCGCGAGTGGGGCACGCTCGTCTTCAATTACGGGCGGGACGAGGTGCGGAGCTTCCTCCTGAGCAACGCGCTGTTCTGGCTCGAGGAGTTCCACGCCGACGGGCTGCGCGTGGACGCGGTGGCCTCGATGCTCTATCTCGATTACTCCAGGCGCGACGGCGAGTGGCTGCCGAACCAGCACGGCGGACGCGATAACCTCGAGGCCGTCGAGTTCCTGAAACAGCTCAACATCGTCACGCACGGCCGCCAGCCGGGCACGGTGACCATCGCGGAGGAGTCCACGTCGTGGCCCGCGGTGAGCCGTCCCACTTATGAAGGCGGGCTGGGTTTCACCTACAAGTGGAACATGGGCTGGATGCACGACATGCTCGCCTACATGCGAGAAGACCCCGTGCACCGGCGCTGGCACCATGGCCAGATCACGTTCTCGATGCTCTACGCCTTCACCGAGAACTTCGTGCTGCCGTTCTCCCACGACGAGGTGGTGTACGGCAAGAAGTCGATGCTCGAGAAGATGCCCGGCGACGTCTGGCAGCAGCACGCGTCGCTGCGCGCGCTGTACGGGTATCTGTATGCGCACCCTGGCAAGAAGCTGATGTTCATGGGCGCCGAAGTCGGACAGCGCCCCGAGTGGAACCACGATGGCAGCGTGGATTGGGCGGTGCTTGGCGATCCCCGCCATCAGGGCCTGCAGCGCTGGGTGCGCGACCTGAACGCGGTGTATCGCGCGGAGGCCTCGCTGCACGAAGTGGACTTCGACGGCCGTGGCTTCAGCTGGATCGACTGCCACGACGCCGACCACAGTGTCGTGTCGCTCCTGCGAAAGGCGAAAGACGAGGCCGACTTCACCGTCGCGGTCGTGAATTTCACGCCGGTGCCGCGGCCGGGCTACGTCGTCGGGGTTCCCGGGCCCGGCTGGTACCGCGAGGTGCTCAACAGCGACTCCGGCATCTATGGCGGGAGCAACATGGGCAACGACGGCGGCGTGCCGGCCGATGGTCCGCCTGCACACGGCTTTCCGGCGTCGATTCGCGTGACGCTGCCGCCACTTGGCTTCCTGTTGCTGAAGCGTTCGTAGGGGCCGCCGTCAGGCGGCCCGGGCCGGCTAAAACCGGCCCCTACGTCAGAAGCTGTCGCACCGCCTCCAGCGTCGGCACGCCGCCGAGCGCACCCGGTCTGGTGCAACTCAGCGCGGCAGCGGTGGTGGCGAAGCGCAGCACTTGCTCGGCAGTGTCGCCGCGCAGCAGCGCCACGATGAACGCCCCCCTGAACACGTCGCCGGCGCCGGTCGTGTCGACGACGTCCACCGCCGGGGCCGCGCACCGCACGACACGATCGCCGTCCAGCAGCAGGGCACCTTGGGCGCCCATCGTGACGCACCGCAGCCGGGCGTGCGGCGCCGGCAGCTTGCGCAGGGCGTGCTCGGGGTCGCCCTCGCCAGTGATGGCCTCGGGTAGCCCCTGCGCCAGAATCGGGATGGTCAGCTCGGCGAGGAGCGCGCCCGTGCCCGTGCCTATTGCATCCAGGTCGCAGGTGACCTCCGCTCCGGCGGCGCGGCCGAGCCGGGCGGCCTCGATCGACGCCGCTTCGTCCACGCCGTCCACGTGCACGACCCGCGCGCTCTGCAGCACCGGGCGCGGCAACGCCTCCGGTGCAAGGGCCAGTGCCGCGTCGCGGTGCGCCATGACCACGCGATCGCCGTTGCGCTCGTCGACGAGGATGACCGCCGAGCGGGTGGCAGCGGGGCGCACCAGCGCGTGGGTGAGGTCGAGGCCGCGCGCCCGTAGCGTCTCACGCAGACGCGTCCCATCGTCGTCGTCGCCGAAGACGCCGATGTAGCTGGCACGGAGCCCCATCGCCGTGCAGGTGCACAGCGCCGTCACGATCTGTCCGCCCGGCTCGTGCGTGGCGCTGCGCACCTGGATCTTCGTCGCCGCGGCGATGCCAGGCAGCGCCGGCAGCCGCAGCACGTGATCGACCGAGTTCTCGCCGACCCCGACGACGTCCCAGCGTTCATCCATCACGTCACCACCGCGTGGCGCGCTGCAGCTCGTACAGCGCGATGCCGGCGGCCATCGCCACGTTCAGCGAATCCACCGCGCCGGTCATCGGAATCCGCGCGAGATGCGTGCACGCGCTGGCCGCGCCGGGCGTGAGGCCGTCGCCTTCGTGGCCGAGCACCAGGACCACACGCCGGCCGTGCGTGGCGCCGAGCACGGGCGGGAGCGGTTCAGTGGCGGCCGGGGAGAGGCCGACCACCATCCAGCCTCGATCGCGCAGCGCGGTCAGCGCCGCCGGCCACGGCACATCGGACGCGAACCGCACCTGGAGCGACGCGCCCATCGACGTGCGGATGGCTTTGCGGTAGAGCGGGTCGGCGCAGGCGGCGTCCAGCAGCACGCCGCCGGCCGCGAACGCCGCCGCGGCACGAAACGTCGCGCCGACGTTGTCGGCGTTGCCGACCCGTTCGAGGGCGACGAGAGTTGACGCGCCATCTGCCAACTCGTCCCACGCCACTGCCGCCGGTCGCTCGCCGATGGCCAGGCATCCGCGGTGGATGTTGAAGCCAGCCACCGCGTTCATCAGATCCTGGGGGACGACGAAGACCGGCAATCCAGGTCGCGCGTCCACGAAGTCGGCCACCGCCTCGAACGCCGTGGCCGTGACCATCACCGATCGCGTGACGAAGCGGGATTCGAGCAGGCGCCGGACGACCAGGCGGCCCTCGGCGACGAACACCCCGCGGGCGCGCGCCAGTTCGGGATCGGGAATGCCGCCGTAGTCCGCGAAGCGGGGGTCGGCGGCGTCGTCCACGGATTCGACGGGCACCGGGCAATGGTAGTCCGTTGAATTTCCTGGGACGAACGCTGGTACCAAATGCACCCGGACGGTGTCCAGTTGCACTGAACCGGCGGTCTGGCGTTGGTGGCCCAGGATGAGCCCGGGCAGGGTCGCGGCCACTCACTGTGATCGGTCTTGACGACTCCGCGGCCACGGTCGATAGTGCCCCTATGCACCAGTTCGTCAGCCGCCGCACGCTGCTCTTCATCGCTCTCGGCGCGACGGTGCTTGGTGTCTTCTCGGCCATCCAGGCCTACAACTACGTCGCGCTGTTCAGCGAGAAGCCGCAGCCGCTCGCGGTGCTGCTGGGCCTCAACATGTCGTACTGGTACGCGTGGGCGCTGCTCGCGCCGTTCGTGCTGTGGCTGGCACGCACGTACCGGTTCGAACGCTTCAAGTGGACCCGCGCGCTGGCCGTGCACGTGCCGGCGGTGGTGTTCTTCACCTTCGTGCACGCCATGCTCCTCGGGGCCGGACGTGTCGCCACGATGCAGCTGCTGGCCGGCCGCGAGGAGCAT